>ENA-UOYA01005371-UOYA01005371.1-activated-sludge-metagenome-genome-assembly--contig:-NODE-5371-length-10194-cov-11.031660_pt1 | contig 10194 bp, 10 predicted proteins | sample MGYA00238163_ERZ764804 | MGnify/ENA primary metagenome ERZ764804 (study PRJEB28919, sample SAMN05720223) | activated sludge metagenome | isolation source: Anaerobic digester | place: Hong Kong...
GAAGGCCACATTCCCGGCAGGTAATGAATCCTTCTACCACGCATTCACCAAGCAAATCATTTAGTTCACTGGATTCCACATCATAATCATACATTTTTTTTCACCTCAATGTATGTATTTCATATTATAATATGAATATAGGTATATATATATTTTTCTATAAAAATATTTTAATATTTTAATATTTTAATTATAAAGGAGGACTGGGAAAATAAACACAAAATGCATATACAACTGCATAGCCGACCAATACGACCAACTATATAAAGATAAAGCTTCAATAATCCAAGACCTGAAAATAATAACCCACCTACTACAAAAAAACTACCTAACAGGAACCATATTAGACATAGGCTGCGGAACAGGACTAATATTAGACTACATCCACATAAAACCAGAAAAATACACAGGAATAGACATCAGCCATCAAATGGTAAAAAGAGCCAGAAGAAAACACCCCTCACACAAATTCATAAACGAAGACATACTCCACCACAACCCAAACACCCAATATGATAACATAATATCACTATACGGCCCACCAACCTACATAAAAAACCAGGAAAACCTGATAAAAAAATTACTATCATTACTCAAACCCGAAGGCCAACTATTCTTAATGTACTACAATGACAAGTACACTCCTAATTATGAACAAGACTTGAATATAGAAAGGAGTTATGTAACTGAGAAAATATTAAAAAAATTATATCCAGACTCATTTAAAATAAAGGGTTTCCAAAACATCCCAAAATCACTTATTACATATATACCGTACACCCTAAAACTGGAAGAGTATGCTCATAAATTATTCCCCCAAAATAGTGATTATCTGATAATAGAAGGAGCAAAATAAAATGCCACAACGAAAATTAGGCAGAAATGTACTTGAAGAAACAGTTGACCGGATTTACCACCTATACAAACAAGGCCACCGAGTGATAGTATCATTCAGTGCAGGTAAAGATTCAGGGGCAATGCTTGAAGTAACCAAAATGGCAGCGGAAAAAGCCGGTAAACTACCAGTTGAAGTAGTCATGAGGGATGAAGAAATAATGTTCCCAGGAACATTTGAATATGCTGAAAGAGTTTACAATGATCCTGATGTGGACATGCACTGGGTGATAGCAAACCAGCCAATAGTAAACACATTCAGCCGGGAAAAACCTTACTTCTGGGTGTTCGACCCATTACTTGAACCAGAAGAATGGGTAAGACAACCCCCTGAATTCGCAGAATACACAGAACATTTGAACATTGAGAAACTGGTTTCAGTAGATAAATTCCCCAGACCTCCCGGTGCGGATACCGTGGTCTTGATAGGGGTCAGGGTGGATGAAAGCCCCACCCGGAGGATGAGCGTGGCCAGTGCAGGAGGATATTTAACCAAAAGGAATCAGTTCGGGATAAGAAAAGCCAAACCCATGTATGACTGGAAGGAGGCAGATGTGTGGAAAGCAGTCCATGATTATGGATGGGATTATAATGATGCTTATGATAAAATGTACCGGGCCGGATTACCCGCACATAAAAGAAGAATAGCACCCCCAACACTTGTACCATCAGGTGTGGATGCCCTGGGGTTTGCATTGAAAATATGGCCTAAATGGTTTAACAAGGTAGAGGAAAGATTACCTGGGTTAAGGACCGCTGCACAGTTTGGCAGAAGAGCAGTTGAACCCATAAGGAGGCAGGGTGAAACTTGGAGTGAATGTTATCAGAGAACCTGTATAGATGAAGCCCCTGAATGGATTGCTGAGAGGGCTGAAAGAATTAAACAATTCTATATTAATAAACATAGAGGTCATTCAACACAACCATTCCCAGAAGTTATACCATGCACTCGTTGTCATAGTATGAGTTGGAAAAAAATGGCCAAGATAATGTATATGGGGGATCCGTTCAGTATAAGATTCAGTAATTTACCTTATATGGAGCCGGAGTATTTCAGGCCGGGAAGCGGAACATGGGGTGGTACTCCTTCCTTCGGATAAAAACTAAGAAAAAAAAAGGAGAGTATAGATTTTTTTGATTGATTAAAAAAAATTTTTTTTTTTTATAGGAATTGATCCAGTTTAATTTCAGTAACAGGGGTACGGTTAAGGATAATTGTAACTTCAAGGGGATCACCCATAGTCCAATACTTCAACCCATCAACTTCCAGATAAGTATAGTACCGACTACCCCACTTTTCACGGTACCCATACTTACGGATGAATTTAACAAAGAATAAGAACTCATTTTCAAGGTCAGGATTCCAAGACCGTACAGTGTATTCATGTGGAGCAGTCTTACTATAACTTTTCGCAAACTTCCAATGAACACTATCAATATATTCCCTAATTAGTATAAGCCCAGTTTCAAATGATTCCTTAATAATATTCACAACCCCTTGAATGATATTATTATATCCTAATATTTGTTTAAACCATTATATAATACTTTTACAATAAAGGAGATAAAAACATGGCACGATTTAAAGGAAAAGCAGAGGTTGAGAAGAAAGCAAACGCACTCAGGGAACTGAAAATATCCTATGTCAAACCAGAAGACATAAAACCCAACGACTACAACCCCAACAGACAAGACCCCCACGACTTCGAACTACTGCTCAAAAGCATGACCGAAGACGGATTCACACAACCCATCATAGTCCAAAAAAGCACCAAACAAATAGTGGACGGAGAACACCGATGGAAGGCTGCACAAGAATTAGGATTCAAAGAAATACCAGTAGTCTTCGTGGACATGACCCCCGAACAAATGAAAATAGCCACACTAAGACACAACAGAGCCAGAGGAGAAGAAGACCTGGAACTAACAGCCAACGTACTAAAAGACCTACAAGACCTCGGAGCCATAGAATGGGCCCAAGACAGCCTAATGTTAGACGATGAAGAAATAAACAAACTCATTGAGGACATACCCGCACCCGAAGGACTCATGGGAGAAGAATTCACAGAAGCATGGGAACCAGACAAACTCATAGGAGAAGAAGAAAGCGAAGCCATAACCCAAAACAAACCATTAAACAACATACAAGACAAGCAAGGAAACTACCAATCCACCACAAAACAAGCAGAAAACCTAATCAGAAAAAGAGAACAAAAAATCAGAGAAGCCAAAACCATAGAAGAAAGAGAAATGGCCAAACAAGACACCCAAAACATATACCGCATAACCCTACTATTCACCGATGAAGAAGCAGACACAGTAAGAGCCGTACTACAAGACACACCCGCAGACAAAATCCTCGAACTATGCACCAAAGAACTCAACCACCAATAAAAAAAAAGAAACCACAACATCACACAAAAAATAAAGGAGGTATTAACCAATGGTTTACAGCCCAGAAATAAAAGCCTACGCAAAAGAATGCTACCTTGTCCCCGGTAAAGATGGGAACAGAAAGTACAGTAATCGACAGATTACCGCCAAAATCGACAATGACTATGGGATAAAAATTCACCATAGCACAATTTCAGACTGGGCCAAGAAAGGAGAATGGGATAAGTTATGGACTGATGGGGTTCGTGCTGGTTTTGTGGATGCTGTTAGGAAGGAAACAGAGGAAGAGAGGAGTAAACAGCGGACTCAGGAGGAGAAGATTCGTCAGGCTATTAGTAATAGTATCAAATCTCGTCGGATTAAAATTATTCAGATGTTGGGAAAGGCTGATAGATTTTATTTGAGTGATGAGAAAAAGGCTGATTTGTTGGAAAAAGGTGAGTATATTCCGACAAATCCAACAGAGGCTTTTAACTTATGGCGGTATTGTATGGATGAGTTGAAAGATATGGAGGAGCGGAGTGAATTAAAGGTTAATATCACTGGGGAGGTTAAACAGGATGTTAATCTTGTGATTACCAATAATGAGTTCATGGAGAAGGAGTTAGAGTTCGCCAATCAGTTGATTGATAGAAGGCGTGGTAATGTTGGAGGTGGTTAATCCTTATGGTCCTCAATCTCATGGTCCCCTGGGCCTGGTGAGATGGTCCTTGTATGTGAATAATGGTGCATGGGAACCAAGGGATTTTGATGTTGTTATCATTGAATTATTACAGTATGCATTACAGGGCCGTGTATCCAAACTTCTTTTAAGCCTTCCACGAAGGCATGGGAAATCCACTCTTATCTCAAATAATTTTATCAGTTACTACATGGCACATTACCCTTGGGATGATGTGATACTGTCCAGTTACACCCAGCACCTGGCCAGTGATTTTGGAAGGTCCTGTAAACTTATCCTGGATGAGTATGGTCATCTTTCACCCTACCATGTTTCATTGAGTAAGGATAGTAAGGCCAGTAACAAGTTCCATCTGGCCAAGCCTTACAGTGGCCGTATGTTGGCAGTGGGAAGTAATGGGAGTATTATCGGGTTTGGAGCGTCATTGTTTGTTGTGGATGACCCTATAAAGAACAGTAAGGAGGCTAAAAGTCCAACAGTGCAGAAGAATCTTAAAGAGTGGTTGATGGGTACGGTTAAAACCAGTCTTGAAACCAGAAGTAATGGACTGCCACCTATCATGATTGTTATTGCACAACGGTTGAATGTTAATGACTTGCATGGGATTATTAAAAAGAACGAGCCTTATATAAGTGGGATGGAAGCCCTCAAGATACTCCGGAACGGTGGAAGTATCCCCCATGATGTGTGGGTGGATGTTAATTTCCCTGCTATATGTGAAAACCCTGAGGAGGACCTGTTAGGCCGGGAAATGGGCCAGGTTTTATGGGAAAGGCAGCGGGATTATAACTGGCTTATGGCTGAGAAAAAGGCTATGGGAAGTTTCCTTTTTAATGCTATTTACCAGGGTAACCCACAGGAACCGGAAGGATTTATTTTCAAGCGGGAATGGTTTTATGATGAGAATGACAAGATACTGCCCCGAGTATTGACGGACCATTTGTTCCTTCCCAGTCATGGTAACCAAATACGGTATTGGGATTTTGCCAGTAGTGGCGAGGATGGTGATGCTGCTGCCGGGTCCTTGACTGGATGGATTGATAATAGTATGGTGGTGAATGATATTGTGCATGGAAAGTTCACTGCTGATCAAATGCTTAACCGTTATACCAGTACAACAATCAAGGACACAAGGCGGGTAAGAAGTATTATAGAGATAGAGCCTGGCAGTGGAACTAAATTACTGATACAGAGGTTCAGACAGGATGAAAGACTGAAAGGGTACAGTATAGGTGATGACAAGGTAAGCCTGAGTAAAGCAGACCGGGCCTTTGACCTGGAATTATTATGTGAAACTGGCCGGTTAAAGTTCAATAAATCCACTATGCCTATGTCCATGATTAAAACTGCAATTGATGAACTGATAGGATTCACCGGTGAAGAGGGTGGAGAAGATAACATAGTGGATACCCTTACAGGAAGTGCCCGGTATTGGGCTGATAAAAAACCGGACCATGACAGTTACACCCGCAGTACACGGTCCTATAAATTCAGTGGTAAGAAAAAGGAAATGGTGAGGAAGAATTTATGAAAAAGGAGGATGGAGTGATGGATTATAATGATTATTTCCATCTTGGAAGGCCGGTAATGGCCAGTAATCCCGAACTCAAGGTAAAGGATTTAACCGGTGGACAGAAAAGCCGAAGGGTTCCAAGTTACCGATGGATAGGTAAAATGTTGGATGGAAGTTACAACCCGGACAAACTGAATTACAAAGATTATGATGAAATGCTCCGGGACCCCCAAATAAAGGCTGCCGAAAGACTTATCACCTATTCCCTGTTATCCAAACGATTTATCATCACCCCGGCCAGTGAAAACCCCCAAGATGTAGAAATAGCCGACTTTGTAAGGGAAAACCTTAACAATATGCGTACACCCTTCCGACAAGTCCGAAAGGACCTTTACACTGCTATTCCATATGGCTTTGCAGTCAGTGAATGTAACTTTAAATTTGATGACAACAAGGGAAAAATTGTTTTTGACAGTATAATGGGTATTGATATTGAAACATTGTGGGATAATTGCTTTGATTATGACGAGTTTGGAGATGTTAAACAAATAGTCCAAAATACCGGGACAGAAAAAATCCCCATACCCGCAGAAAAATGTATTATTTTTGCCTTTGATGAAACTTTTGGAAACAAATATGGACGAAGTATTCTCCATGCCTGTTATGATGACCATTTCATGAAACATCAGATACTCATCTGGGCTGCGGTTTTCCTTGAGAAACATGAGGGTCCCACTATTATTGGTTATGAATCCCCGGATGGTGGTAGTGATCCGGTGGAAATGCAGGAGAATATTGACAGTATTCATGATGGGACAGCAGGGTTCACTGGAAAGCATGGTGAAAAGTATGAGGTACTTGAAACACAGCACAGGGGTGAGGCGTTTATGGATTTCATTACCTATCATGATACCATGATTTTCAGGGCCTTCATGATAGGGTCCTTATTATTAGGCCAGGCCAAGGCACAGGGTGGTAGTTTATCCCAAAGCCAAACACATAGTGAAGTGTTAAATGTTTTCCTGGATGGGGTTCATGAGGACCTGGCGAATAGTATTCAGGAACGGATAAAAACCTTGGTGGACCTTAATTATATGACTGACCGTTATCCTCGGTTTGAGTTTGAACCTTTCAATAAAAAGGACTTGCTTAAACTGTTAAATGCGTTGCAGCCATTGGCTGACCGGTTTATTATTGACCCTCAGAGTGAATGGTTCCGGCAGTTGATGAAACGGATACTGGATGAGGAGGCGAATATCCAGATTGATGAAGAGTCATGGAATGATAATCCAAGTAAAGAGTTTCCTGTGAATCAGGGTGAAGAGGAAATGGAGTATGAAAGTGATAGTGTGGATTTAATGAAGGGCATAAATGATATTTTAAACCCTACCAGTCCAATCCAGTAAATTTGTAATGGTTAATATATATGTGAAGGTGGATAAATAGCATGATTTCAACTTGTAGAATGGAAGCCCAGGCATGGGAAAGTGCTGTAAAGCCCAAGACCATTCCACCACACATGTATAACCTGATAGCTGATAATGAACAGATATTAAAGAAAATCCTGGGTGTAAGTCAAAAAGAATTACAAGCAATAATCAGAACATACAAGGACCCGGCCCAGATAGAACAGATACTCAGGGCCTTGATACAGCGTGGTTTTATTGTAACTGACCAGAACATGGAATTATTGAACCAGTTCAAACAGAATATTGGAACTGCCTTTGAAATAGGATTGGCTGGTGGTCAAACTGCCCCGGGTGGGGTTACAAGTATTATCCAAACTACAATGATTGATAGTGTGATGAATTATGTTACACGGATGGATACAAGTCTTAAACAGGAATTGGGACAGATACTTGCAGAGGGTTATATCCAGAAGAGAATGCCAGTTGAAACTGTCCGGTTAATGACTGAAAAAGTGGGTATTAGTAAGGCCAGAGCTGGAATGATAGCCCGGACTGAAACCATGAGGTCCAGTAATATTGCCAACTGGACCCAGGCTAAAACTGGTGGTGCCAAATATTTCATTGTGGACCACCGGGCAGCCGCCTGTAAGCATTGTATCAAGTTATTCAGTAACAATATCTTCAAGATAGATGAAACCCGGTATATTCCCCCTATCCATCCTAACTGTGCCTGTGTGCCTATATTCTTCCACAGCAAGGCCGAGGCCAGGGATTACTTGGACCGGGTGTTAATGCGAAACATACAGGAAAGAAAACTTCTCACTGAACAAGGCTTTAAACTTCCAAGTGATGGAACTGGTGTTAATGCCCTTGGAAGGGAACAAAGAAGGATTTGGCAAAAAGTAAATAAAAATTCTTCAGTATCTAAACAGGATGTAGGGGGAGTGAGGGGATATTCAATGAAGAAAATAAAACAGGAAAACCTTGAAAGTTACATATCTGATAGGATGGATTATTATTCATCAAAATTAAAGGATGAAGTTTATGTTCGTGGGGCAAACTTTGATAAATTTGATGAAAAACGATTTTTAAATTCAAAAAGTTATGATGAGTTTATTATAGAAGAACCCACATCGAAAAGTGAAGCACAAGACTTGATAGATAAATATGACTTACCTGGAAAACCATTTAAACTTCCAAAAGACCAAAGGATGAATGATGAAGGATGGGGGGTTAAATATGATGGTGTAAATGCACTTGATGAGTATGATGAAAATTTAATGGGGCATTCAAATCATGTGATTATTTTTAAAGGTAAATCTCAAGGAGATAACCTTTTGGGGGATGGGGATGTTGTTATTCCAACTAAAATATTAGAAGTAATCAAAGTTCAAAAGTGAATATAAAACAAAATTATTTATTATTTTTAAATTTAAGTTTCCTTTTTTCCCTGAAATCTTAATGTAAAAAAAAAACCAGTATTTGAGGTGATGTGTATTAGCGACAGCCCTAAACCGGGAGGTGCTATATGGAAAACTGGAATACACAAGGTAAGCCTTGACGGTAAACCAGTCCGATTATCAGCACCCCAGTATAGTCTTATCCAGAACTATAACCTAATGAAACGGAAAATAGAAGAAAACGGCCATATACCTATTGGGATAGACCACATACCCCCGGAAGTGTTCCGAAACAATCCAGTACTTAGAAAATTACTGGCAAAACAAAAAATCAACCCTTATGATGTTGGTAAAATATTGGAGGTATCAACCGATGGAGAAAGCATAAGAATAGAAAATGCCGAGTTCACCCACCCACTTGTCCAAGACCTGTTCCAACAGGGGGAACTGAATGCTTGGAGTGTGGTGGAAAATGCTAAAACCCTGCCATGTCCCACTGGTAAAGCGGATCTGATTGCAGATTATTTTACAGATATTGAACGGGTGGACCTTGTGGGACGGGGTGGCTGTGAAACCTGCCTTGTAGAGGGAGGTGGAGTCCCCGATGGATATAACCGTATTGATGCAAGTTTTATGGAGGTAGATAAATTGACAGAAGAAAACAACAAGCCAAATGGAAATGATGGAAACCCTGCGGATGAAGGAAACCAGGATAACCCTGTTGAAGATGAAGGGGTCCAAGGTAACCCTGCCGAAGATGAAGGAAACCAGGGAACCCAGGAAGAGGATGAAACCGGGGCCGGAAATCCCGAACCTACCCAGTTGGAAGCCTTACAGGAAACCGTGAATAAACTGGTAAGTACCGTTGAAACCTTGGGGAAAACCGTTACCGGTATAGTTGATGGCACCATCAAGGCCAAACTTCCAGAGGAATATGAACAGAAATTCAAGGAAATTGATGAAATGAAACTGGAGGCCAGTAAATCCAAGGTGGGTGCCATGATTGATGCCAAAATACAGGCCGGTTATATTACCCCTGCCATGAAGGAAGGAATACTGGAAGCCGGTTTATCAATGAGCGAGGATGGTTTTAAAAAATTACTGGCGGGTTACACCACAAAATTGTGGGACCCCAAGACCCATGCTGGAAATAATCCCGAGGATAAACCAGACGGAAACAATGTGTTATATATTGATGACCTCAGGAAATCAAGAGAAAATAATAAATTCTAAATTCAATTAAAACAACCCATTACCATTATTTCATCCTTTTTTAGAGAAATGGTATTGCTGAACTCATTTATTTTTTGAAATATTTAATTAAAGCAAATTTTTTTGTAAAAACTAAATTATTTTGGAGGTAGATTATTCATGGTTTTAGATAGAAGAATGGATGCAACAGGCCGTAAACCTGGCATTAGAGTATATTTGAATGAAGGAAATTTTACTTTTAACCCGGAAATGGACACCATACAAGGTGAACTTCCAGGGGGTGTATTTTCTGCCAGGATTGGTAAAAACACCGAGGTAGAGATTGACCCGGATAATGACCTTACCGTGAGAACATTTTCACAAGGTATAAGTATTGGTGTAACCCGGACCAAACCCCAAGGCACCCTTCCAAGGGCCAGTAAAACTGCTGGACAGTACAAAAAAAGGACTGCCGGGATGGACCTGTATGGAGAAGTTGAACAGATACCCCTTGTGGCCGATAATGCAGCCATAAAACCGGGTGATTACCTGGCATTGGCTACTGGAAATGCTAAACAATATGACAAGGAAGAGGACACCACCACAGTTAAAACCAACCTTGTGGCCTTCCAAAGCCGTGGTGCAAGTGAAGGTGGCAGTATATTAGCCATACGATTGGGTAAAGGTGCACAGTACGAGGCTGACTAATTT
>ENA-UOYA01005372-UOYA01005372.1-activated-sludge-metagenome-genome-assembly--contig:-NODE-5372-length-10194-cov-6.233455_pt1 | contig 10194 bp, 8 predicted proteins | sample MGYA00238163_ERZ764804 | MGnify/ENA primary metagenome ERZ764804 (study PRJEB28919, sample SAMN05720223) | activated sludge metagenome | isolation source: Anaerobic digester | place: Hong Kong...
ACGGGGCGTCTCCACGTTTATGCCCATTCTCGATCCCAATGCCAGCAATGTGCGCGTCTTCTATCTCATTGAGCATGACGCGCTGTTCCGCGAACTTGTTCTGCATCCTTATGCAAAGGAATTGGTCGCGAGCCTCTTGGGTGACAATTTCCTGATTTCAAACTTCACCGCCAATATTGCCTTGCCGGGATCGCAATCCATGGCGCTCCATTCGGATCAGGCGCTGGTGGCGCCCGAGCCCTGGCTGGCACCTTGGTCGATCAACATCATCTGGTGCCTCAACGATGTCCGCTTTGAGAATGGCGCGACTTTGTTCGTGCCGGGAAGCCAGCATTGGCAGAGCCATGCCGATGTTCCCGCTGATGCTGCACAGCATTTGCGTTCCTTCACCGCGCGGGCGGGCTCGACCGTCGCGATGGATGGGCGGGTGTGGCACACCTCTGGCGCGAATGTGACGGCGGATGAAGAGCGCGCGCTGCTCTTCGGCTATTATTGCAAGCCCTTCCTGCGTCCGCAGGTCAACTGGAATGCGGCGCTTTCGCCCGCAACACAGGCCGCGCTGACGCCCGAGTTGCACGCCCGACTTGGCATGGGCATCGCCGCCAATACCGATGAGGCGGCCTTCATTGTCCGCGAGGTGGAACAGGCATGAGCGTCGTCATCCCCGCGCCGACGCGTGACATCGTCCAAGGGCTGCGCAACATCGCCGACTATGGGTTGACCATCGTTCCCGATGTGCTGACGGGTGACCAGCTCAAAGCCGCGCGCGATGCGCTTTATCGTGCCGCTGCGTCAGACCGTGCGCGGGGCCGCGAAGTGAAGTTCAGCCTCGACTATGCCGAAGACGAGACCAACCAGCGCGTCTGGAATGTGCTGAGCCGTGATCCGGTGTTTGAGGATCTCGCCTTCCATCCCATTGCGGTTGCCTATGTGAAGGCCGTGCTGGGTTGGCCCGCGCTGCTCGGCAATCTCTCGGCCAATATCACGGGGCCGGGCGGCGGCGAGATGCTACTCCATGCCGACCAGATTTTCGTGCCGGAGCCTTGGTCAAGCGAGCCGCAGGGGATGAATGTCGCCTGGTGCATCGACGATTTCACCGAGGCGAACGGCGGCACGCGCTTTGCGCCGGGAAGCCACAAGCTCAACCGCGCACCGCTCCCCGAAGAGGGAGATGTCGCAACGGTCGCCATCGAGGCGCCCGCGGGTTCCATTGCGATCTTTGAAAGCCGCGTCTGGCACAAGACCGGGAACAACAGCACGGTGGATGAAACACGCGCCGGGATTTTTGCGTGGTACACCAAGCCCATCTACCGCGCGCAAGAGAACTGGTTCCTCTCATTGAAGCCCGAAGTCCGCCAGTTTGCGAGCGATGATGCGCTGGTGCTCTTGGGCTATAAGGCTGAAGGGCTCGGGCTTATCCAAGGTGCCTCGCCCGCCTGATGCAGACATTCAATTCAACACAGAACACCCCATAGGAGACACATCATGGCAACCGCTGCCGCAACGCTCGAAAACGAAACCCGCTTTGCCATTTATCGCGCGTCGGAAGCGCCCGACTTCAGTGAGATTTCGGTCATGGACATGGTCGGCGTCACGCCGACGATCCAGGCCGGGATTGAAGCTGCGCAGGCCGAAGGCGCTGCCGAGGGCGATATGGTCAAGCTGCTCTTCGCGATGCCGGGGATGAGCCTGACCTATGCGTGGTTCAAAAGCGGCTATCCGCTCCCGCTGCACAGCCACAATGCCGATTGCCTTTATTACATCATCGCAGGGTCGCTGCGGCTTGGCACCGAAGATCTTGGCGCAGGCGATGGTTTCTTCGTCGGCTCTGATGTGCCCTATGCCTATACGCCGGGACCGGACGGGGTGGAGGTGCTAGAATTCCGCACCGCCAACAGTTTTGACATCCGCTTCATGGGCAAGACCAAGGCTTTTTGGGACAAGACGGCAGCGTCAGTGCGCCGCGAGAAGGCCAATTGGGATGGGCAGCTTCCGCCCAGCAAGAAGCAGGGGTGAACAGACCGACCGTCTCCGTGCATCTTGGAGACGCCAAAAGAAAAGGCCCCGTGCGTTTCCACGCGGGGCCTTCTCGATCCGGGAGCGCGCCGCTTCAGGCGATGGCTGCACGGTCCTCACGACGACGCATTGCCGCGCCGACCATGCCGAAGCCGCCGAGCATGAGTGCCCAGGCAGCGGGTTCTGGCACGCCATTGCCGCCGCGTGTCAGGAACGCGACATCATCAAGATAGGTCGCGTTCGGATTGTCGGGGCCGGAATAACCGAAGATTGAAAACCCTGTCAGAGTCTTGCCTGCGACGAGGTTGGCCAGAACATCAAATTTCTGCCAGTCGGTTGTCGACGTAGTGACGCCGAATCCGGTTGTGCTGTTGTCCGAGTAGAACAAGCTCACGAACGTAGGACGCGGTGCACCATTTGCGTGGCGCAGCCAGAAGGAGGCGCTCACGATATTCGATGTCGCAACGCCCGCGAAATCCTGTCGTATCTCGATGTTGCCGATGTCGCCGGCACCAAAGCTGCCAGAATGTGCCGCACCCGCAGAAACCGACCAAGGCGTACCCGACGGGTCGAAGTTACGGGCGGTGTACCATGGCGACAAAGCGCCACTTTCAAAGCCACCATTGATGATGATGTTGGCAGCCTGAGACTGACCGCTTGCAAAGGCCAAGGCCGCAGCGGTTGCGATAAGCTTGAGTTTCATGTCGTGCCCCATTCCCGATGTGAGCAGCAAGCCAACTTTGTTGTGCCTGTGCGGATTGCGCGCGACCGCTATCCGACTGGGTACTGGAATAGTGCCAATTCGACAATGTTATTCTGTTCTCGAAAATGTTCCGTATCGGGAATGCGCAGGCCGGGAAGCCTCAACTCATTCGTGAAACATGCGCTCAAAACTTGCCGCTGGTTTGGAAGTGCGGCTAGCATTGATGCTGACACGTGCGCTGCGGCGTGCGGGTGCCATTTTCCCAATGGCTCAAAGATCGGCAATCAGGCCGACGACAATGCAGGATGCCAGAATGTCCAATATTTTCACGATTCCCGAACTTGATGATTTGCGCATGTCGGAAAAGGCGCGGCCGCTGTTCGAAGCGGTGAAGCGCCATATCCGCGACAATGTTGATCCGATCACCGAAGAATTCGAGCGCCTTGGTGAAGGCCGTGCTGATCGCTGGAGCTTCGCGCCCGGCCAGCTTGAGCTTCTGCAAGGCGCCAAGGACAAGGCCAAGGCGGCAGGGCTCTGGAACTTCTTCCTGCCCGATGCGGAAAGTGGCGAGGGGCTTTCCAACCTCGACTATGCCTATATCGCGGCAGAACTCGGCAAATCACCGCTCGCTTCGGAATCGCTCAATTGCTCGGCACCCGATACCGGCAACATGGAAGTGCTCGAACGCGTCGGCACGCCGGAACAGAAGAAGCGCTGGCTGGAGCCGCTGCTCGCCGGGGAAATCCGCTCGGCCTATGTGATGACCGAGCCCAATGTCGCCTCGTCAGATGCCAAGAACATCAGCACCCGCGCGGTGCTCGATGGCGATGACTGGGTCATCAACGGTGAGAAATTTTACATCTCTGGTGCGGGCGATCCGCGCTGCAAGATCATGATCGTGATGGTGCGGACCAGTGATGACGGCCCGACCTCGCAGCAGCAATCGCAGATCCTTGTGCCAATGGACACGCCGGGCGTGGAAGTGCTTGGCCCGATGCACGTGTTCGGGGCCGACCATGCGCCGCGCGGGCACATGCACATGCGCTTCAACAATGTCCGTGTGCCGCGGGAAAACATCCTGCTGGGCGTGGGCCGCGGCTTTGAAATTTCGCAGGTGCGCTTGGGCCCGGGCCGCATTCACCACTGCATGCGCACCATCGGCAAGGCGGAAATCGCGCTCGACCTGATGGTCAAGCGTGGCAATTCCCGCGAGGCCTTTGGCCGCTCGCTCATTATGCTGGGCAAGAACCTTGAGCTGGTGTCGCGTGCGCGCATCGAGATTGAGGCAATGCGCCTGATGGTGCTGAAGGCGGCCAAGGCGATGGACGTGCTGGGCAACCGCGAGGCGCGCGTGTGGGTCAGCATGGTGAAGGCCATGGTACCGGAAAAGACCTGCCAGATCATCGATCAGGCCATCCAGATCCATGGCGCGACCGGCATTTCGCAGTGGACGCCACTGGCAGAACTCTATGCCGATGTCCGCCATCTGCGCTTTGCCGATGGTCCCGATGAAGTCCACCACATGGTCGTTGGCCGCAACGAAGTGGCCATGCACTAAGATGAGAAGGGGCGCCTTTCGGGGCGCCCCCATATTGTTCAGCCCAGCAAGGCTTCAAGCGTGCCAAGATCGGTGATCGCTGCTGCAGCACGCTCGGCATTGCGGATGCACATTGCTTCGAGCTGCAATTCGGCAGGGCAGAGCGCGAACAGGAACATCCACGCCGCGTGGCGGACATAGTCGTGCCACGCGTCCTCAAAGTCGGGCGGAGACACGCCCAGCGCCGCCAATTGCCCGAGATAGCGCGCGAGCTGCTCCTTCTGGCAGGCGCGGCGCTGCTCGACCGCCTGTGAGCTGATGATTGCGTAGCTCACATCCCACGCCCAATGTCCCTGCATGACCGAGGCCCAGTCGAGCAGACCCGGTGTGCCGTCGCTTTCGTAAAACTGGTTGCCGACATGCGGATCGCCATGGACGACGCAGATCGGGTTGGCTGCGTCATCGCTTACGAGCTGGTGGATGGCAGCCGCAATCCTGTCCTTGTCGCGCAAGGAGCCGGGAATGGCGTCAAAGCGCGGTCGCCCGGTCGCGTAATCCCAAAAACCGATGAACTGGTCGGTCACATTATTGGTGTGGATGATGCCGCCCGGCACCAGCCAATCCCATTGGCCAAGCGTAGGCGAGCGCCAGTGCGGCGCATGGAGGCGCGCCAGCATTGCGAGGATATCGTCCATCCGCTCGGGCGAAACCGGGGTGTCCTGATTGCCGAATGTGACCGGCCTCAGGTTCAGGTCTTCGTAGATGACGATGCCGCTCGATGCGTCGGGCGCGATCTCGGTGCCATAGGGTTTGGGGATGTTGAGAGACAGGCTCGGCGCGAGATCGCGGAAAAAGCAGGCCTCGATCGCGCTGTGCGCCGCCTGTTCGGCCAATTGGGTATCGAGCCCGCATTTGAGCCAGAGCGAGGGCGGCAGTCCGTGCGCCTTGCCTGCGTCATTATAGTCGAGGAAATACTCAACCTTCGTGGCTGTCCCCCGGATGACGGTGCCGCGATCAAATCGGGTTACTTGCGTGCCGGGATAGTTTCGGGCGAGGCACTGCTGAAACCAGTCGCGGTCAATGCTCTCTATGGAGTGAGGAAAGTCGCTCATGCGCCCAGCCCCAATTCCCGGCGCATGTCGGGCGTTGGCCCTTTAAGTTCGGCAGGCTCGAAAAAGCCCTGGCCAAGCCGCCCGCCGCATTCAAACCGGGTCAGCCCGTCCACGCCAAACCATCCTTCTCCGCCGGTAAGGCCTGTCGCCAGCACTTTTCCGTTCACGCGATAGCCGCGTCCGCCATCGGTCCACACATCGGCAGAAACGGCCTCGGGCGTCGCGCCGTCATTGGCGATGGTCGACTGGAAGTTTGCGCGGCGCACCATGTGAACGCGACCGGCATCATACACCCAGCCGAACTGCTCTGCGCCAAAGGATGTAACGAAGGAGAAGACCGAGAAGGCCAGGTCATCGCCGAAGACCGCAAAGAGCCAGCGGCTTGAGGGGTTGGTGCCAAAGTCGCGTGCGCCCCAGCTATGGTCGTGCCAGGCGGCGGCATTGATGGTGCGCTTCTGGCCGTCCAGATCAAGCGTGCCATGGGCGAAGCCTGCTGCTTCATAATGGCGGTCTGCAAGCTTGGTATCGCCGACGTTGAAATCGACAAGCACCGGATCGCACACCGATGCGAAGTCGAGCTGGAGCGCAGCGGTGTCAAAGGTCGCGGCCAGCGAAAGCCTGCGCGGATCGTTACCCGACCGAAAGCGTAGCGTGCCGAGCGTCAGGTCATCGAAATCGCCATCGGGCAGGGGAAGGGCATGCGCGGCCTCGCGCGCCACGCGCTTTCCGTCCGCGACGAGCCAGCTCCAGACATGGGCGGTTCCGGTTGCCGGGGAAAGGCTGATGTGATGCGATCCGGCAATCAGCGTCTCAAGATCGGTCCAGCCGAGGAAGTAGCTTTCCTGCCAGCCAGTGGCCTTGCCGGGGGCTGGCGCGTGTCGCCTCCGGTCGTCTTCGCTGATCATGCTTGTCATGGTTCGCCTCTCCTCATTGTCTAATGACTATAGATTTATCTTGACGCCCGCTGGAATCAATATCTATGCTCCATAAAAGAACACCACAGGCACAAAGCCTGGTGCACATCGGAGAGGGAGGACGCCTGAATGCGTACAGCATCTTATCGGACCATCTTGCGCGCTACGGTTGCTGGCTGCGGGCTCATGCTCGCGCTTGGCACGCCGGGCCATGCATTTGCCCAGACTGCCGAAGAGGCCGTGAGCGACGGCGACATCGTCGTGACCGCGCAGCGCCGTGAGGAAAAGGCCAAGGACGTGCCGATCACCCTCACGACCATCACGTCGGATGCCCTTGGCAATGGCGACGTTCAGCAGTTGAGCGACATCTCAAAGCTGACCCCGGCCCTGCGCTTTGACAATTATGGCGGCTTTGCGCAGCCTACCATCCGTGGCGTGGGTACCGCGGTTTCCGCTTCGGGTGCAGGCTCCAACGTCGGCATCTACATTGATGGCTTCTACGCGCCGAACCCGCTTTCGGCGGACTTCCAGCTTTTGAGCGTGGAGAGCGTCACTGTTCTCAAGGGCCCGCAGGGCACGCTCTTTGGCCGCAACTCGACGGGCGGCGCCATTCAGGTGACGACGAGCAAGCCGAGCCAGGATGCGCGCGGCGTGGCCGAGGTATCTTGGGGCCGCTTCAATTCGCAGAAGTATCAGATGTATGCGACGGGCGGCCTGACCGACAAGATCGCGGTGGACCTTGCCGCGCTCTACCGTTCGGGCGATGGCTTTGTTCACAACATCGTCACGGGCAGCAAGAAGGATGGCGCCTATGACGCCTGGTCGCTGCGCGCAGGCCTCAAGGCCGATATTTCGGACAGCGCGTCGATCACCATCCGTTATACCCATGCTGACACCGTGGACCCGACCTCGCTTGTCACCAATTCCTATGTTGAAAACGGGTCAACGCTGAGTGTCGGCGCGATCATCCCCGGTGCAGTCACTGCGACCAAACCGAATGAAGTGTCGAACACGAGCAAGACCCGTTTTGACTCAAAGGTCGATGCCTTCCAGATGACCGGCGATTTCGATCTCGGCTTTGCGACGCTCACCTCATACACCCAATATCGTGATGAAGGATCGAACTCGTTCCTTGATCTCGATGGCTCGAGCATTCCGGTCTTTGACGTGGATTTCTACATCACCGACAAGATCTTCACACAGGAATTCCTGCTCGCCTCGCAGGGCGATGGTCCGCTCAAATGGACCGTTGGCGCCTTCTATTTCTCTGACAAGAACCGCTTCCAGCACCTCAATGGCTATGTCGCGGGCGGACCTGCTGGCCTCATCTCCAAGTCGCAGACCGATACGAGCTCGGCGGCCGCTTTTGCGGATCTGACCTATGCCGTAACGCCGCAGCTCTTTGTCACGGGTGGTCTGCGCTACAGCCATGATCAGGTGAAGAATGGCGGCTTCTTCCTGGGGCCGCTCGCAGGTGGCGGCGGGTTTGTGCCGATCCCCAATATTTCGGATGATCGCGTCACGCCGCGCTTTGTGCTGCGCTACAAGCCGAGCGACGCCTCCAGCGTCTATGCGTCCTTCTCGGGCGGCCACAAGGCGGGCATTCTCAATCCGAACGGCTTCTCGACGACGCCGATCAAGCCTGAGAAGATCAAGGCCTATGAGCTTGGCTACAAGTATAGCGCACGCGGCCTGAGCCTTGACGTGTCGGCCTATCACTACAGCTACACCAACCTTCAGGTGGCGAGCTACAATGGCACGCAGGCGCTCATCAACAACGCCGCCAACTCGCGCGTGAACGGCCTTGAAGGCCAGTTGGCCTACAAGGTGACCGATGCGTTCAGCATGAACCTTGGGGCGGCCTATACTGATGCGAAGTATAAGAGCTTCCCGGGTTCGCCCGCCTTCTTCCAGTGCCTTGTGCCTGCATGCGGCGCGGGCTTTGGCCTGTTCCCGACGACCAGCATCGATGCCAGCGGCTTCCGCATGGCGCGGTCGCCCAAGTTTACGGGCAATGTCGGCGCACGCTTTGAAGGTGATCTGGCCGGTGGCAAGATCGGCGTGTCAGGCAACCTCGCTTATACGTCCAAGGCCTATTTCGACAGCTCGCAGCAGTTCTTCCAGAAGGGTTATGAACTGCTCAGCATGCGCGTGGAATGGACCGATCCGAGCGATCACTACACCTTCGCGCTCTACGGCGATAACCTCACCAACTCGAAATATTACAACCAGATCCTGCCTGGCCAGTTCGCCATCCAGACGGTCTGGGGCAACCCGACCACCTATGGTGTTTCGGCCCGCGCGAAATTCTGATCCGCTCACCCGGATCAGTTAAAAGTGGGAAGGAGGCCCTGCCGAAAGGCGGGGCCTCTTTTTATGCGCGCGTGGAGATGTGCTGCGCCTAGGACAGGGAGCGGATCACCGGGGCGAGGGCGGCAAATGCATCCTCGTGCATTTCGGGCGAGGGATAATAATCGTTCATGGCGTGGACTTCCTCGCCCATGGAGGAATGGAGCGCGCCGAAATCCACCTTGACCGGCTCTCCCGTGAACCGGCTGACAAGCGGGTGGGGGAAGCCACGGCTGCTCCGGCATTCGACATATTGGTCACACAGCGCGGCGACATCGCGGACTGAGGCCATGTCAACGAATTGCGGGAAGCTGCCGTAAAATTCGTCGCGGGTGGTGGCCTGATAGTTGACCTGCTCATTCTCGGGCTTGGTCGCGAAATAGAAGAGGATGATGGGAACGGTGATCTGTTCGATCAACCGGCGATAGGACGCGCGCCAGCTCTCAAGGCTTTCGGCGATGAGCGCGGGCACCTGATCGCGCTCTTCGGCAAGCAGGCGCAGCCAGAAGGCTTCGGTCATCTCGGTTTCGCCCGTGCGGGTGTCGCGCACGAAGTTGAGGCCAACGGGCACGCTGCGCGAATTGGCCTCGGCACGGGCCGTCATTACCTGCAGGATGACGAAACGCCCGCGATTGGCCAGCTCGATCAGCGCGGACTGTGCCGCGAAAAACCCGGCGGTGGCGCCACCGGTCGACAGGTTGAGACAGGGCAGGCCCAGTTGCTCCGAGATCATCTGCGGGTAGGGCGCGGGCGCATAGACGCCCAGCGTCTGCGCAGCGCCAATGGCCGTGCAATAGGCGCCGGATGCCAGCACATCATCGGGCAGCGGCGGTCCGCGAAAGCCGACGGCGGGAAGCGCATCAAAGCGGTAGAAGGCGTAATCGACGATCTCCGCATCGCGCTTGCTATAGTCGGCAAAGAACTCGGCCGGATCGATCTCAGTCATCTTGTCATCCTTGGTAATAGCTGAAGCGTTCACGCAGGGCCCCGGCATCTAGGCCATAGGGCAGAGCTTCTGAGGCGGGGGCACCGTGATTGGACCCGTGATTATGCGCGACCCAATCAGACAGGCACGCGCGGCTCTCCGGCAGCATCGGGATGTCGAAATGGGCATAGATCGCCTCGGCCGCGGCAATAGGGTCCGCCACGAAGCGATCCATCGGCAGATCAAGGAAATTGTCGGGATGGGCAGCGCGCACAGCCAGCAAGCGGCGCAACGTCAAATCCAGATTCTCGACGATCATCTGCGCGCGGGCCTGCATGTCGATGCCCGGTCCTTCGACCATGCCGAGAAAGGCGTCGGCAAGGCGAGATACACTGGGCACCAGCTCTTCCACCGGGCGGTGCATGAAAACGATCCGCGCATCAGGGAAAACGCGCAGCAGGCTGTCCATTTGCGGCGCATGGTGCGGGCATTTGAGAACCCATGTCTTGCCGGGGTCATTGATGCCGATGAGGCGGAGGCCTTCCTTGAAGTGCGCATAATGCGGGGTCAGATCGGCGGCAAAAAGCCAGTCCTGATAGGGGCGGATTGGTGCCACGAGGCTGAAGGAGGAGTGGCCA
>ENA-UOYA01005375-UOYA01005375.1-activated-sludge-metagenome-genome-assembly--contig:-NODE-5375-length-10192-cov-5.027030_pt1 | contig 10192 bp, 8 predicted proteins | sample MGYA00238163_ERZ764804 | MGnify/ENA primary metagenome ERZ764804 (study PRJEB28919, sample SAMN05720223) | activated sludge metagenome | isolation source: Anaerobic digester | place: Hong Kong...
CGGTCGGGCCGATCGCCGGTGCCTTCGGTGCTCGCGGCGCTCTTGCGGGCCTCTTCCTTCTGGATCCGGCGCAGCATCGGCGAGGCCCCCGTCTCGGCCTTCGGCATCGAGACGACGAGGTGCCGGAGCACGGCGTCGTTGAAGCGGAACGCGTGCTCGAGCTCCTCCAGGGTCTTCTGGTCGCACTCGATGTTCATCAGCGCGTAGTGCGCCTTGGCGACCTTCTGGATCGGGTAGGCGAGCTGCAGGCGCCCCCAGTCCTCGATCCGGTGCATCGTGCCCTGGTGGCCCTCGACCAGCGTCTTGTACCGCTCGATCATCGCGGGCACCTGCTCGCTCTGATCGGGGTGGACGATGAAGACGATCTCGTAGTGACGCATCGATTCCCCTGTTTGGAGTGTGAAAATGGCGAAGCTCCTCGGAGACGGCCCTCACGCGGTGGAATGCATCGGAATGCATCCGGAAGCGATCGGGTCGGCCGCCGGCTCGTGTCGGGGTGTCCGTCCGGCGGCCGTCGCGTCGACGGTCGCCGGCACAGTCCGTGCGGCGAGGAACCCGCGATTCTAGCCCGGCCGGCTCAGCTCTGTCCAGCGCCGCCCCGGGCGCGGCCGACCGGGTCCGGCTCGCCCGCCCAGATCCGCTGCATCAGCGCGGTCTCCCGGCCGAGCACGGTCCGGAGGAAGGCGTCCGCGCCCTTCATCGCGCGGAACGCCCGGAATCCCGAGGCGAGGAACTCGTGCATCGCCGACAGCCCCGCCAGGCGCGCCGGCGTCTCCATCGCCCCGAGCAGCCCGCCGAGCAGCGGGTGGCGCACCAGCCGGTCGAGCGCCCGGCCGATGTGCTCGACCAGCTCGACCTGCCGTTCCCGGTCGGTGCGCGAGCCGGCGGCCCGGAAGGCGCGCGCGTAGGCCTCGTCGTCGATCGGCCGGCCCCGGATCGACGCATCGGCGACCAGCGCCCGCGCGGTCGCGAGGTCGAGCCGCTCCGACAGCGCGTCGAGCTCGACCGCGTCGGCGATCGTCTCCAGCGCCGCCGCGGGCATGAAGCGCGTGAGCGTCGGGATCACGCGCGCGAGTTCCGCGTCCCGCTGGGAGAAGTCCTTCGCGCCGTACAGCTCGTCGAGGAAGAAGCGGGTCGCCTGGCGGTAGCGCGGCGACGCGAGCAGGTCGGCGTGGGTGAACGCCAGCCGGCCGGCCTGCCAGGCCCGCAGTTCGTCGCGCCGCGCGCGCAGGGTCTCGTCGAGGCCTTCGAGGGTACGCAGCGCGGCGACCTCGGCCGCGCCGGTGCGGAGTCGTTGCGAGGCGTCCATGAGTGGGGCGGAGCGGGGCGGTTCGACCGTGGGCGGCGTCGGGACAGTATGCCGCAGCGTGCGCGCCCGCCCGCGGCCCGGCACGGCCTTTAGAGGCCCCGCTCTACGGTGCCGGCCTAGAATGCGCGCATGTCCCGACGGCCCTCCCCGGACGGCGGCGCGACGGACGGCCCGCCGGCCCCGGTGCCCCGCGCATGATCGCCCGGCTGCAGCGCTGGCTGCTCGTCGGGCAGTTGCTGCTCGGCGTCGTGCTCGCGGCCTGGCTGGCGGGTGCCGGCCACGCGTCGGTGCCGGTCGCCGTCCTCGTCGGCGTGCTCGCGCCGCTCGCGCTGCACGCCGCGCTGCTCACCGTGGACTTCGCGCTCGCGTGGTCCGCCCGTGGCGAGCGGCCCGCCGGGGAGCCCCGAACGGGCTTCGCTCGTGCGCTCGGCGCGTGGCTCGTCGCCTACGTGCGCGAGATCGCCGATTCGACCCGCACGTTCTCGTGGGCCCAGCCGATGCTGGCCGCGCGCCCGTTCCCCGGCGGCACGGTCGTCGCGGAGCGACTGCCGGTGCTGCTGGTGCACGGCTACTTCTGCAACCGGGCGCTGTGGCACCCGATGGCCGCACGCCTCGTGGCCGCCGGCCACGCGGTGGAGGCCCTCGACCTCGAGCCGCCCTTCGCGTCGATCGACGACTACGCCTCCCGGATCGCGGCGGCGGTCGACGCGCTGCGCGCACGAACGGGCGCCGAGCGCGTCGCGCTGGTCGCCCACAGCATGGGCGGCCTGGCGGCCCGGGCCTACCTGCGCGCGCACGGCGACGACGCGGTCGCGTGCGTGGTGACGCTGGGCACGCCCCACCGCGGCACCGTGCACGCGCGCTTCGGTCGCGGGCGCAACGTGCGCCAGATGCGGCGGGACAGCCCGTGGCTGCAGGCCCTGGCCGCCGAGGAGCCGCGCGAACGGCTCGAGAAGTTCACCGTGGTGCTCTCGTGGCAGGACAACATCGTCGCGCCGCAGGCGATCCAGACGCTGCCCGGGGCCCGCACCGTGGTGCTGCACGGGCTGGGCCACCTGACGCTCGCCTACGACGCGCGCGTCGCGGGCATCGTGCTCGAGGCGCTCGCCGCCGCCGAGACCGGGCGCACCGCCCGCGAGGCGACGCCCGGGGAGGTCGGCTGATCAGAAGTGGATGCCCCGCATCAGCTGCTGGAACGCGACCTGATCGGCGCTCAGCTGCGGCGGCTTCTCGCCCTTGCCGCCCTTCACGCCCTTGGCGGCCTCCGAATCCGGGAACATCCTGAACGAGGTGTTCATCACGATCTGCGCGAGCCGGGGCACGGTCGCGTGCATCACCGCACCGACGATGCCGAGCCGCGTCGCGATCCGCACCGGCTTGTGGACGATCGCCTGGACGATCATGTCGCCGGCCTCCTCGGGCGACAGCGTCGGCACGTTGTTGTAGAGCTTCGTCGGCGCGATCATCGGCGTGCGCACCAGCGGCATGTTGATCGTGGTGAAGCGCACGCCGAGGTCCGCGTACTCCGACGACGCGCACATGGTCCAGGCGTCGAGCGCCGACTTGGACGCGACGTAGGCCGAGAAGCGCGGCGCGTTCGTCAGCACGCCGATCGACGAGATGTTGATCACCTGCCCGCGCTTCTTCGCGACCATGCCCGGCAGCAGCCCCATGGTCGTGCGGATCGCGCCGAAGTAGTTGAGCTGCATGCAGCGCTCGAAATCGTGGAAGCGCTCCTGGCTCGACTCGATCGCGCGGCGGATCGAGCGGCCCGCGTTGTTGACCAGGACGTCGACGCCGCCGTGCGTCTCGTTCAGCCACTGGACCATGCGGTCGACGTCGGCCATGTCGGCGAGGTCCACCGAGAAGGTGTGCAGGACGTGGCCGTCGGCCTCGACCAGCGCCCTCGCCTCGTCGAGCTTGTCCTGGTCGCGACCGCAGACGATCGTCACCGCGCCGGCCTCGGCGATCTTGCGCGCCGCCGCCAGGCCGATGCCCGACGAGCCGCCGGTGATCAGCACCACCTTGCCGGCGACCTGGCCCTTCAGCGTGCGGTCGATCTGCAGGTCGGGATCGAGGTGCCGCTCCCAGTAGTCCCACAGCCGCCACGCGTAGTCGGGCAGCCGCGGGCAGGCGACGCCCGTGCCCTTCAGCGCGGCGGTCGTGTAGCGGCAGTCGAAGCGCGTCGGATAGTTGACGAAGTCGAGGATGTCGTCCGGCAGCCCCAGGTCCTTCATCACCGCGCCGCGGATCCGGCGCACCGGGGTCAGCGCCATCAGGCTCTTCTTGACGCCGCGCGGGATGAAGCCCAGCAGCGCCGCGTTCACGCGGATCGTCATCCGCGGCGAGTGCGCGGCCTCGCAGAAGGTGTTCAGCACGTCGCCGACGCGCATCGGCTCCGGGTCGACCAGGTGGTAGCAGTCGGAGTCGTGGTGCTTCGCGTGCGCGATCAGGTCCATCGCGTCGACCACGAAGTCGACCGGCACGATGTTGATCCGTCCGCCCTCGATCCCGATCGTCGGCATCCAGGGCGGCAGCATCTGCCGCATCCGCTGGATCAGCTTGAAGAAGTAGTACGGCCCGTCGATCTTGTCCATCTCGCCGGTCGTCGAGTCGCCCACGACCAGGCCGGGGCGGAACACGAGGAACGGCACCTTGCACTCCGTGCGGACGACCTTCTCGGAGTCGTGCTTGGTCGCGAAGTACGGGTGCTCGAGCCCTTCCGCCTCGTCGAACATGTCCTCGCGGAAGATGCCCTCGTACATCCCGGCCGCCGCGATCGACGACACGTGGTGGAAGCGGCCCGCCTTGATCTGGTTGGCGAACTGCACCACGTTGCGCGTGCCGTCGACGTTGACGCTCAGCTGGCTGTCCGCATCGGCCTTCAGGTCGTAGATCGCCGCGAGATGGAAGAAGTGCGCGACCTTGCCCTCGTACTTCTTCCGGTCCGCGACCTTGATGCCCAGGCCGGGCTGGGTCAGGTCGCCCTGCACGGCGATCGCGCGCTCGGCGCCGACGCCCCAGTAGTCGAGCAGGGGCTGCACCCGCTCGGGCGACGCGTCGCGGATCAGGAAGTGGACGACGGACCCGCGCCGCTCGAGCAGCCTGCGGACGAGGCGCTTGCCGATGAAGCCGCTCGCGCCGGTGACGAAATACTGCATCTGGGGATCTCCTCGTGTGTCCGTGTCCTGGGAGCCGGCGGGGGGCCGCCCGCGGCGGTCGGATCATCGCACCCGGCGTCGCACGGCCGCAACCGGCCGACGGACGCGAACGCCCGTGCGATTAGTGTGCCCCCTCTAGAGGTCCCGCCTACACTGCTCCCATCGCCCCGCCCGTCCGTGCGCGGCGCGTCCCGACAACCGATCGAAGGAGTGATCCACATGGTCAAGAAGACGAAGCCCGCCGCGCCGGCCACCCCCGACAACGGCCAGCTCGCGGCCGCCGTCAAGGACTCCGCGCAGCAGATCTGGCTGGCCGGCCTCGGCGCGTTCGCCAAGGCCCAGGAAGAAGGCAACAAGGTGTTCGAGGCGCTCGTGAAGGAAGGCAAGGGCATCCAGAAGCGCACGAAGGCGATCGCCGAGGCGAAGCTCGGCGAGGTCACCGGCCGCTTCGGCCGGGTCGCCGGCGACGTCTCGAAGCAGGCGACCCAGTCGTGGGACCGCCTCGAACAGGTCTTCGAGGAGCGGGTCGCCCGCGCGCTGAACCGGCTCGGCGTGCCGACCCAGGCCGACGTGCAGGCGCTGACGGCCCGCGTCGAGAAGCTCAACGCCAGCGTCCAGGCGCTCGGCGGCAAGCCGGCCCGTGCGCCGCGCGCGGCCGCGGCGCGCAAGGCCGCGGCCGGTGCGCCCAAGGCGGCGAAGGCCGCGAAGCCCGCCGCGGCCCGGGCGCCGCGCGCGCCGCGCAAGGCGGCCGCGAAGAAGGCGGCCCAGGCCTGATCGGAGCGATCGGGCCGATCCGCCCCGCGGGTCGGCCCGGGCACCGATGCGCGCCCCGCCCCGCTCCGTCTCGCCGGTCGGCATCGCGCTCGCCGGCGGCGGCTTCCTGGGCGCCGCCTACGAGCTCGGCGCGCTCGCCGCGCTGTCCGAGTCGATCGACGGCCTCGAGCTGACCGACCTGGACGTCTACGTCGGCGTCAGCGCCGGCGCGTTCGTCGCCGCGGGGCTCGCGAACGGGTTGTCCCCGCACGCGATGGTCCGGATGTTCGTCGAGAGCGAGGTCGACGACGGGCCCTTCGACCCCGCCTCGCTGCTGCGCCCGGCGTGGAGCGAGTTCGCCGACCGCCTCGAGCGCGCACCCGACGTGCTGCGCGAGCTGCTCGACGAGGCGCGCCGCGGCCTGCTGCACGGCGGCGTCGGCAGCGCGCTGTGGCGCGGCCTCGACCGGGCGGCGGCCCTGCTGCCCGCGGGCGTCATCGACGCGACGCCGGCCGAGCTCAAGCTGGCCGCCCTGCTGGGCGAGCCAGGCCGCAGCAACCGCTTCGACGGGCTGCGCGCACCGCTGCGCATCGTCGCCACCGACATCGATTCGGGCGAGACCGTCGCCTTCGGCGGCCCGGGCGGCATCGACGTGCCGATCTCGCGCGCGGTGCTCGCCTCGTCGGCGGTCCCCGGCCTGTTCCCGCCCGTGAAGATCGGCGGGCGCTGGTTCGTCGACGGCGCGCTGAACAAGACGCTGCACGCGTCGATCGCCCTGCAGGAGGGGGCCCGGCTCGTGCTGTGCCTGAATCCGCTGGTGCCCTACTCCGCGGGCGACGCGGGGCCCCCGGCCGCGATCGCGCGCCGCGGGCTCGGCGCGGTGCTCGCCCAGACGGTCCGTACCGCGATCCGGTCGCGGATGACGGTCGGCCTCGAGAAATACCGGGTCACGCATCCGGACGCCGACGTGCTGCTCTTCGAGCCGCGCCCCGACGACGCGACGACCTTCTTCACCCGCATCTTCAGCACCTCGAGCCGGCGCGCGCTGTGCGAGCACGCCTACCGGCGCACGCGGGCCGACCTGCTCGAGCGCGCGTCCTCGCTCGCGCCGGTGCTCGCCCGCCACGGGCTGCGGCTGAACCTCGCGCGGCTCGCCGACCCGGCGCACGCGCTGGTGCGCGAGCCGACGCGCCCGCCCCCCCGGGCCGGCCGGCTGGCGGTCGCCACGCGACGCCTCGGCCACGCACTCGACGATCTCGAACGCGTGCTGCGACTGTCCGCGCAGCACTGACGGGGCGCGCCGCGCGGGGCCTCGGCCCGGTGCTATGCTTGCCCGCCGCCCCGACGGATCGCGGCGCCCCGGAGGCATCGGATGCAGACACAGCGCAAGGCGCCGCGCCGCACGCGCGAGCGGATCCTCGAGGTGTCGCTCGGCCTGTTCAACGCGCACGGCGAACCCCAGGTCACCACCAGCGCGATCGCCGACGAGATGAACATCTCTCCCGGCAACCTGTACTACCACTTCCGCAACAAGGACGACATCCTCAACGCGCTGTTCGAGCAGTTCGAGCGCGAGATGGACGGGCTGCTGCGCCTGCCGTCCGAGCGCGCGGCCGACGTCGAGGACGCCTGGCTGTTCCTGCACCTGGTGTTCGAGACGATCTGGCGCCACCGGTTCGTGTACCGCGACCTCAGCGACCTGCTCACCCGCAACCGCCGCGTCGAGGTCCGCTTCCGCGCGCTGCTGGACGCGAAGACCCGGGCGGCGCGGCAGCTGTGCGACGGGCTCGCGCAGACCGGCGGGCTCGTGGCCACGGACTTCGAGATCGACGCGCTCGCGACCAACATGGTCGTGGTCGCGACCTGGTGGCTGCAGTACGAATACGTCCGCGACCCGCGCCGCTTCAACGAACCCGGCCACCCCGAGGCGGCGCTCGCGCGGGGCGCGTTCCAGGTGCTCGCGCTGACCGGCGCCTACCTGACGGGCGACGCGCGCGCGCTGTTCGAGCGGCTCGCGCGCGAGTACCTGCGGACCGACGCCCCGGGGTTCCGGCCGCCTCAGCCGACGAAGGGGATCAGCCCCCCGGTGCGGCGCCGGTAGTCGGCGTGCCCGGGGAACCGGGCAGCGAGGAGGCGGTCCTCGAAGCGGTGCTTGACGAGGAGCACCGCGAGCAGCGCGGCGCCGACCGCCATCGACGCCGGCGACCCCGCCAGCACCGCCGGCAGCACCACCAGCAGGATCGAGCTGTACATCGGGTGCCGGACCCATCGGTACGGACCGTCGACCACCAGCCGCTCGTGCGCGTCGGGCACCGGCGTGACCGAGAACGCGCGCCGCTGGCGCCACGTCATCCAGACGGTCGCCCAGGCGCCGAGCGCGAGACCGGCGAGCTGGACGGCGACGCCGGCCGGATGCGCGGCGACCGTCGGCCCGACCGCGACCCAGGCGGCGAGACAGGCGAACTGGGCGAACACCAGCAGCCGGGCCCGGCTCGCGTCGCTCATCGCGGTCCCGTCACCGCACGAAGCCGACCGGCTTGGAGAACCGCACGTCGGGCTTGGCCCGGTGCTCGCGCTCGAGCTGCTCGACGAACGCCTCCGGATCGGGCGGTTCACCGAGCAGCGTCGCCTGGCGCTTCACAACCGCGAAGTCGCCGGGCGCCAGCAGGTCGAGCCGACCGAGCCGCGTGGCGAGCGACGCCGGCACCGCGTCGGCGGCGGCGGCATCGATCGCCGACGGCTCGGCCGCTTCGGGCGGCACCCAGCCGAGCGCCTCGACCGCGAACATCCTGAGCCGCTGCGCGGGGGTCAGCGGCAGGAAGCGCAGCTTGAACGCGAAGCGGCGCAGCGCCGCCTCGTCGATGCGGTCGAACAGGTTGGTCGTGCAGATGAACACGCCGTCGAAGCGCTCCATCCCCTGCAGCATCTCGTTGACCTCGCTGACCTCGTAGTTGCGGACCGCGAGCTGGCGGTTCTGCAGGAACGAGTCGGCCTCGTCGAGCAGCAGCACCGCCTGCTCGCGCTGCGCGTCGGCGAACATCTTCGCCATCTGCTGCTCGGTCTCGCCGACGTACTTGCTCATCAGGTCGGAGGCGCGCTTGATCATCAGCGGGCGCTCGAGGCTGCGCGCGACGTGCTCGCCGAGCGCCGTCTTGCCGGTGCCCGGCAGCCCGTAGAAGCACAGCGTCGCGCGCGGGCGCGCCTGCAGCGCGGCGATGATCCGCTCGACGGGATGGCGGGACTCGACGTTCAGCAGCCCGAGGTCGTAGCGGGTCGGGGACGGACGGAACTCGGGCTCGTCGTCGGCCCGCCCCAGCGCGCGGTCGGCGCGCTCGAGCTGCCGCTCGATCAGCGCCTCGACGGGATCGCCGACCGCCTCGCGGGTGAGCCGCGCGAAGCGTGCCGCCGACTGGATCTGCGCCGGCGTGACCTGCTTGCGCGCGGCGACCTTGGCGACGAACGCGTCCGACACGCCGAGCCCCGCGAGGTGCTTGCGGGCGATCGTCTCGCGCACCCGCTGCGGCGGGTTCGCGAGCTCGAGGTGGAACTGGAAGCGGCGTCGGTAGGCCGGGTCGATCTGGCCGATCGAGTTCGACACCCAGATCGTCGGCACCGGGTTCTGCTCGAGGGTCTGGTTGACCCACGCCTTGCCGTTGACCGCCGCGCCGCGCGACTCCTCGGCGCCGAACAGGTTCAGCACCGGCTCGCTGATCGGCGGGAACACGTCCTCGACCTCGTCGAAGAGCAGGGCCGCGCCCGAGCGGCCCTTGAGGAACGCCTGCGACACCTGCAGCGACCGGTAGCGCTCCTTGCCCGACAGGCTGTTGCCCTCGCGGTCGAGGCAGTCCACCTCGTAGAGCTCGCAGCCCGCGCGATGGGCGATCAGCCGCGCGAACTCGGTCTTGCCGGTGCCGGGCGGGCCGTACAGCAGCACGTTGACGCCCTTCTCGCGCCCGCGGATCGCGGCCGACAGCAGCGCGACCAGGTAGCGCGCGTCGTCGCCGACGTGCGGGAAGTCGTCGATGGACAGCGCGCTCGGCGTCGCGGGACGCGTGAACGCGGCCATCATCTCGCCTTCGGACGCATACTCGGCGGTGAGCACCGCCAGCAGCTTGTCGGACACGCGCATCAGGTCGCCGAGATCGGTGACCGCATGCTCGGCGATCGGCGTCTCGACCAGTCCCAGCGACTCGAGACGGCCGCCGGCGCGCAGCGCCGCCGCCGTCTCGCCGGTCTGCCGGCCGAGGACCTGGGCGAGCATGCCGTAGGCCTCCTGCGCGCTCGCCGCCTTGCAGTCGACGAGCACCGGGCGCAGGTCGCGCTGGTACTTGCACAGCGACGCGTGCAGCAGGATCGCCCGCTCGCAGCCGGACAGCCCGAGCACCCGCGCGAGCAGGTCGACGTTCTCGACCAGGCGGACCCGCTGCTTGGCGAGGCGGGCGTCGAAGCGGTCGGCGCTGAGCTGGAACACGCGCAGCAGCTCCTTGCCGTGCAGCTTCACGAACTCGTCGAGGTAGTAGTGGATCGCCGTGTCGTCGTACAGGCCGTTCCACGCGCCGTGGCGCGCCATGAACTCCTCGAGCGCGAGCTCGCCCGAGCCGGCCCAGGCCGGCGCCTCGGCGCAGCGGCGCGCGACGTAGGCCTGCAGCCGGGCGAAGGTGGCGCGCGGCCACACCAGCCAGCGTCCGGTCAGGGTGACGACGTTGTTGATGTCCCGGCGCAGGTTGAACCGGGGGCCGAGCGCGAGGACCGTGCGCAGGGCGAACCGGGCGCACATCAGGTCGAGCGCGGTCGCGTGCTCGAGCGCGGGCGGGTCGATCGTCGGTTCGTCGTCGGCGGGATGCGCGGGCATGGACATCGGGAAGCCTCCCGGTGGGTCGGTGACGTCGATCCTAACGCGCGGATCGACCGCCGGGCCGACTTGAGGTAACGTGTTCCGTATACGGTATTCGCCCGCCGATGTCCCCCC
>ENA-UOYA01005376-UOYA01005376.1-activated-sludge-metagenome-genome-assembly--contig:-NODE-5376-length-10190-cov-5.490479_pt1 | contig 10190 bp, 9 predicted proteins | sample MGYA00238163_ERZ764804 | MGnify/ENA primary metagenome ERZ764804 (study PRJEB28919, sample SAMN05720223) | activated sludge metagenome | isolation source: Anaerobic digester | place: Hong Kong...
GGTCATGGGGGAGAAGGTTCCTCCGGCGCTGATGTTCATGGCCGGCACCTGCATCGCGTTGCTGGTGAACTACCCTGACGTTGACATGCAGCGCGCCCGCGTCGATGCGCATGCCAAGGCCGCATTGATGATGGCCGGAATCCTGCTGGCGGCCGGGGTTTTCACCGGCATCATGCAAAACAGCGGCATGCTCAAGGCCATGGCGCAGCAGGCCGTGCATTTCGTGCCGTCCGGCGCGGCCTCGCACATTCCGTTCGTGCTGGGGCTGATCGCCATGCCGCTCAGTTTGCTGTTCGATCCGGATTCGTTTTATTTCGGCATGCTGCCGGTCATTGCCGAAGTGGGCCAGCAACTGGGCGTGCCATCGCTGCAGATGGCGCAGGCCGCGCTGATGGGTCAAATGACCACGGGCTTTCCGGTCAGCCCGCTCACGCCGGCGACGTTCCTGGTGGTGGGGCTGGCCGGGATCGACTTGGCGGATCATCAAAAATTTTCCATCCCGCTGCTGTGGGGGGCATCCGTCGTGATGACGTTTGCCTGCGTGCTGTTTGGCGTGTTTCCGCTCTGACCTTGTTGCACTGGAGACGATCATGCGTTGCATTCGATTGGGCGCCGGCGCGGGATACGCCGGTGATCGCATTGAACCGGCCGCCGAGTTGGCCAGGGACGGTGACATTCAATATCTGATTTTTGAATGTCTGGCTGAGCGCACCATCGCATTGGCGCAACAGGCCCGACGGCGCGATCCGCAATCTGGCTTCGATCCGCTGCTGGAGGCACGCATGCGCGCCGTGTTGCCGACTTGCGCCGCCAAGGGAATACGGATCATCACCAACATGGGTGCGGCCAACCCGCTGGGCGCTGCACGCAAGACGGCAGCCATTGCGCACGAACTGGGACTGGCTGACCTCAAGATCGCAGCCGTGCAGGGCGACGACGTCCTCGATACCGTGCTGGCCGGCGACTATCGCTTCGAGGAAAGCGGCACACCCGTGGCGGAACTGGCCGGGCGCGTCATTTCGGCCAATGCGTACATGGGGGCTGGCGGGATGCGCGATGCGCTGGCGCAAGGCGCACAGGTGGTCATCACCGGGCGCGTGGCTGACCCGGCGCTTTTCATCGCGCCGCTGCTGCACGAGTTTGGCTGGTCGCTGGACAATTGCGAGCGGCTTGGGCAGGCCACGGTCGTCGGCCACCTGCTGGAGTGCGCGGGCCAGGTCACGGGCGGCTACTTCGCCGACCCCGGTCTCAAGGACGTGCCGCAGCTCGCGCGGCTGGGTTTTCCCATCGGCGAGGTGAGCGAGGACGGCAGCGTGATCATCACCAAGGTGGCGTCGGCCGGCGGCAAGGTCACGCCAGCCACCTGCAAGGAGCAATTGATCTACGAGATTCACGACCCCAAGCGCTACCTGCAGCCCGACGTCGTGGCGGACTTCAGCGAGGTGACCGTGGAATCCGTGGGCGACGACCGGGTGCGCGTGACCGGTGGGCGGGGCCATCCGCCCACCGGTTTGCTCAAGGTTTCGGTCGGCTACGTGGACAGCTACGTCGGCGAGGGCCAGATTTCCTACGGCGGCCCCGGCGCGGTGGCGCGCGCGCGGCTGGCGCTGGAGATCGTGCGTGAACGCCTGGCCAGCACCGGCGTGAAGACCAGCGAGCTGCGCCTTGACTTGATCGGCATCGATTCGCTCTACGGGCCGACGATCTCGCGACGCGCCGCCGAGCCCTACGAGGTGCGGTTGCGCGTGGCGGGCCGCTGCGACTCGATGGCCGAGGCGGTGCGCATCGGCAACGAGGTCGAGACCCTCTACACCAATGGGCCGGCCGGTGGTGGCGGCGCCACCAAGTCGGCGCGCGAAATCATCGCCGTGCAATCCGTTCTGCTGCCCAGCCATCTGGCGCAGGGCAGCGTGGTCATGCTGGGAGCCACATCATGAAGCTGCGTCAACTGGCCCACTCGCGCACCGGCGACAAGGGCAACACCTCCAACATCTCCGTCATTGCGCACGACCCTGCCGATTACGAGCGGCTGTTGCGCGAGGTGACCCCCGAGCGCGTCAAGCAGCACTTTGCCGACGTGGTGAAGGGCACGGTGGTGCGTTACGAGCTGCCGCGCCTGGGGGCATTCAATTTCGTCATGACCCTGGCGCTGGGCGGCGGCGTGACCCGTTCACTGGCGCTGGACGCGCATGGCAAGTCGCTCAGTTCGGCTTTGCTTGATCTGGAACTGCCGGATTCTTGAGTGGCAGCCGCCGAAGCTGCGCATGCGCTGGCCGGCGCGCTTGCGGACGATTGCATTGAAGATGGCTTGCGGCGCCTACTGGACGCGGTCTGGAGGGTTGCTTCACCAAGAATGCGGGCGCGGAGCGCTGGCTCTCGCGTGTTGGATGCTTTCGATCAGGGCCGGCGCGTGACAGGTTCTCAAGCAGCGTGCAACCGGTCCTCGAATGCGTCCCGTGGACAATCCGGGTTGAATGCAATTTGGCATGAAACCAGAAGGACTTTGAATCATGGACTTGGGAATCGCCGGCAAGTGGGCGCTGGTGTGCGGCGCCAGCAAGGGCCTGGGCCTGGGCTGCGCGCAGGCGCTGGCGGGCGAGGGCGCCAACGTGCTGATGGTGGCGCGCGGGGCCGAGGCGCTGCAGGCGTCGGCCGCCGCGCTGCGCGCCACGGTGGGCGCCGGCGTGCAGGTGCAGGCCGTGGCGGCCGACATCACCACCGCCGAAGGGCGCGCGTCGGTGTTTGCGCAGCGTGCGGACTTCGACATCGTTGTCACCAACGCCGGCGGCCCGCCCATGGGCAGCTTTCGCGACTGGGACCGCGCGGCCTGGCTCAAGGCGGTGGACGCCAACATGCTCACCCCCATCGAGCTGATCAAGGCCACCATCGACGGCATGCTGGCGCGCGGCTTCGGGCGCATCGTCAACATCACCTCCAGCGCGGTCAAGGCGCCGATCGACGTGCTGGGCCTGTCCAACGGCGCGCGTTCGGGCCTGACGGGTTTCATTGCCGGGCTGGCGCGCAACCCGCAGGTGGCGGCCCAGGGCGTGACCATCAACAACCTGCTGCCCGGCAAGTTCGACACCGACCGCCTGGCCGGTCTGATGCAGGGCATGGTCGACAAGAGCGGCAAGAGCCTCCAGGAGGTGCGCGCCGCGCAGGCCGCGCCCATTCCCGCCAAGCGCTTCGGCACGCCGGCCGAATTTGGCGCGGTGTGCGCCTTTTTGTGCAGCCAGCAGGCGGCCTATCTGACGGGGCAGAACATCCTGCTGGACGGCGGGGCGTATCCGGGGACTTTTTGACCCCCCCCAGTCTCCACTCGCGGCGCGATGTTTCGCCTTCCCCTCTAGGGGCATCGCCAGTGACCGGGGAAACCCCGGCCACGGCGATCACGGGTGTGGCCTGCTCCGCGGCCATTGGGCCCTTTGCGTTTCGTCGGCTGCGGGTGGCGCGCAGCGCCATGGATCACTGACCTGTGTTCAGCGCCGCGCGGCCACCCAGATGCCGAGCACGATCAGCGCAAACGCCAGGCCGTGGTACAGCTGGGGCGCCTCGCCCAGAAACAGCGCCGACAAGATGGCGGCAAAGACCGGCGTGAGGTTGGAGAAAAACCCGGCGACAGCCGGCCCCGCGCGCTCCACCCCCAGCCCCCAGCAGCGATAGGCCAGCACGGCGGGGCCCAGCGCCACGAAGAGCAGGGCCGCGGCGAGCGGCCAGGACGGGTGGATGAACGCGTCGCCCGCGGCCCACTCGGCACCGGCAAACAGGCCTGACCAGCCCAGTCCGAAGACCACCTGGCCCAGCAGCAACGCGGCCCAGTTGGCGCGCAGCCGTGTGGGCTCGCCCGCCCGCGCGGGCAACAGCCACGAGTACCAGGCCCAGAAGAGCGTGGCCAGCACCATGTACAGGTCGCCCGGCACCAGATGCAGCTGCGCCAGCTGTTGCCAGCGCCCGCGTGCCAGCACCACCAGAACCCCGGCCATGGACAGGCCGACGCCGACCATCTGCATGCGGGTCACGCGCATGCCGAAGAACAGACGGCCCAGCGCCAGCATCCACAGCGGCATGGTGGATGCCACCAGCGTCACGTTGACGGGCGTGGACGTGCGCAGCGCCAGGTATTGCAGCGCGTTGTAGCTGCCCACGCCCAGCAGGCCCAGCAGTGCGTAGCGCCGCCACAGCGGCCACAAGCCGCTGCCCGGCCGCAACACCCAGGGCGCCAGCGGCAGCAGGATGCAAAACGCCAGGCACCAGCGGATGAAGTTGAGCGTGATCGGCGACACCAGGCCCACCACCGCGCGGCCCACCACGGCATTGCCCGCCCACAGCAGGGTCGAGGTGGTCAGCAGGGCAGCGGTGGCGGCGTTCAGGCGCATGGGGCAGAGCAAGGAGATGCCATGGCCCTGCGCAACACCGATGCCGCGCGCCGTGGCACCATCGGCGGATGTTTGGAGCTTAAACGAGGACAAGGACCCATGCCGCTTGCCGTTCAAATCGCCCGCCAGGGCGGCCCCGAGGAGATGAAGCTGGTCGAGTTGCCCGTGGGCGCGCCCGGCCCGGGCGAGGTGCGCATTCGCCATCACGCCATCGGCCTGAACTTCATCGACGTCTATCAGCGCAGCGGCCTGTATCCCCTGCCCGTGCCGCTGACGCTGGGCATGGAAGGCGCGGGCGTGATCGAGGCGGTGGGCGAGGGCGTGACGCACCTGCGTGCGGGCGACCGCGCCGCCTACGCCAGCAACCCACCGGGCAGCTACAGCCAGGTGCGCGTGCTGCCCGCGCTGGCGGTGTGCAAGCTGCCCGACGGCATCGACTTCGACACCGGCGCGGCCATGATGCTCAAGGGCCTGACGGTGCAGTACCTGCTGCGCCGCACGCTGCCGGCCGAGGGCCTGCAGCCGGGCGACTTCGTGCTGTGGCACGCGGCGGCTGGCGGCGTGGGCCTGATTGCCTGCCAATGGGCCAGGGCCTTGGGCTACCGGCTCATCGCCACCGCGGGTTCAGAAAAAAAATGCGCGCTGGCGCTTGCCAATGGGGCGCAGGAAGCTATCAATTACAGAGCAGACGATTTTGTGAGGCGGGTGCAGGAGATCACCGGCGGCGCGGGCGTGAAGGTGGTGTACGACTCGGTCGGCAAGGACACCTGGGAGGGCTCGCTGCAGTGCCTGCGCCCCTTCGGCCTGATGGCCAGCTTCGGCAACGCCAGCGGCGCCGTGCCGCCGTTCGCGCCCGGGGTGCTGGCGGCCAAATGCCTGTACGTCACGCGCGCCACGCTGTTCACCCACATCGCCACGCGCGAGCGCTGCCAGGCCATGGCCGACGATCTGTTTGCCGTGGTGGAAAGCGGCCAGGTGAAGATCCACATCGACCAGCGCTTTGCCCTGGCCGACGTGCAGGCTGCGCACAGCGCGCTGGAGGCGCGGCAGACGACGGGCTCGACCATCTTGACCGTGTAGGCCACGCAGACCGTCGCCCGGGCGCGTCCAGACGGGATCACGCCGAGTTCATAGAATGAACCCGCACCAGCGGATTTGCAGCGATGGCGACCGGCTGCTGGTGCATGTTCGTCATCACGGGTCGTGTCGCGGAGCCCACCATGGCCAAGGCGCATTCCCTCGACCGTTTCATCGGCGCCGACCTGCCGCGCCTCGCCAGCGCCGCCGAGCTGGCGGCGTTTGAATCCGCGCCATATGCCGAGCGCATTGCCGCGCAAAGCACCTACGAGGCCTTGCAGATCGGCGCGGCCATCAACCCGCAGGCGCCGGCCATCCAGTTCCTGTCCAAGGCCGATCCGGACGAGCCGCCGATCACGATCACCCACGCGCAGTTCATTCGCCGCGTCACGCAGGCAGCCAACCTGTTTGCCGGCCTGGGCGTGGGGCCCAACGACGTGGTGAGCTTCTTGCTGCCCCTGGTGCCGCAGGCCTTCTTCACGCTGTTTGGCGCGCAGGCGGCCGGCATCGCCAACCCGGTCAACCCGCTGCTGTCGGCCGGGCAGATCGGCGAAATCCTGCGCGCGGCCGACACGCGGGTGCTGGTCACCCTGGGCCCCGTGCCCGGCTCCGACAGCTGGGACAAGGTGCAGCAGATCAAGGGCAGCCTGCCCCGGCTGAAAGCCATCCTGGTCGTGCATGGCGCGGCCGCTGCGGGCCCGGGCGTGCAGGACTTCGATGCGCGGATCGGTCAGTACCCGGCCGATCGGCTCACGAGCGGACGACAGATCGCGGCCAGCGACATCGCGGGCTACTTTCACACCGGCGGCACCACCGGCACGCCCAAGCTGGTGCGTCACACGCACGCCAATCAGGTGTACCAGGCCTGGGGCATGGGTTTGCTGCTGCCCACCGGGGCCGGGCGCAGCGTGCTGTTTGGCCTGCCGCTGTTTCATGTCGGCGGCGCGCTCACGCAGGGCCTGGCCGCGCTGGCCGCGGGCAGCACGCTGGTGGTGGTGTCGCCCGCGGGCTGGCGCGATCCGGCGGCCATCCGCAACGTGTGGCGCCTGGTGCAGCGCTATCGGCCCGCGGTGTTCGGCGGCGTGCCCACGGTGCTGGCGGCGGCCCTGGGCGTGCCGGTGGATGGTGCCGATCTGTCCAGCATCCGCACCGTGTCGGGCGGGGGCTCGGCCATTCCGGTGGCGGTGGGGCGCGTGTATGAAGAGCGGCTGAAGGTGCCTGTGCTCGAGGTCTACGGCATGACCGAAACCGCCAGCGTGCACGTGATGAGCCACGCCGACCGGCCGGTGCGGCTGGGCTCGGTCGGCCATCCGGTGCCCTACAGCAAGGTGCGCGTGGTGCGCATCGACGCCGAGGGCCGCTGCGCCGGCGACTGCGCGCCGGGCGAGATCGGCGTGGTGGTCATGGCCGGGCCCGGCGTGTTCTCGGGCTACGTCAGCGCGGCGCACAACGCCGGTGCCTTCATCGAGCCGGGCTGGGTCAACTCGGGCGACTTGGGCCGGCTGGACGAGGATGGCTACCTGTGGATCACCGGCCGCGCCAAGGACCTGATCATCCGCGGCGGCCACAACATCGACCCGATGGCGATCGAGGAAGTGTTCTTTCGCCACCCCGACGTCGCCCTGGCGGCGGTGGTGGGCCAGCCCGACGCGTATGCGGGCGAGCTGCCGGTCGCCTTCGTGCAGCTCAAGCCCGGCGCCAGCGTCAGCGCCGACGCGCTGCTCGAGCACGTGCGCGCCCACACGCCCGAGCGCGCCGCCGTGCCGGTGCGGCTGTACCTGGTGGACGCCATCCCGCTTACCGCGGTCGGCAAAGTCTTCAAGCCCGCGCTGCGCTGGCAGGCCGCCGAGCGTACCGTGGCCGCGATGCTGGCCGAGCTGACGCCGGCCGGCGTGAGCCTGGCGGTCGAGGTCGGCGCCCACGCCGAACACGGCAGCCTGATCACCGTGGCATGGAGCAACGTGCCCGAGCCCGAGCGCGCGCGGCTGGCACGGCAGGTGGACGAGCGGCTGGACCCGCTGACCATGCGGCACGTGCTGGTGTGGCGCTGAGGCGCCTTGCGACGGCACAATGCGTGCGTGAAGAACACATCCAAGGACCTGCCAATGCCCACTGAACGCCGTACCCTGGCCCAACTCCTGGCGGCCGTGTGCCTGCTGGCGGTGCTGGCCTTGGGCGCCGCGCCGCCGGCGCACGCCGCCCAGCTTGCCATCACCCAACCGGCCAACGAAGAGACCATCCACAGCAACCCGGGCGAGGTGCTGGTGCGCGTGCAGGCCACCGGCGCCACCCCGGGCAGCCGCGTGCGCCTGTTCGTCGATGGGGCGCAGCAGTCCCAGGACCAGGGCGGTGGCGTGTTTGTCCTGCGCGGCGTCGAGCGCGGGGCGCACGTCCTGCGGGCCGAGTTGATCGACGCCCAGGGCAACCTGGTGGCGGCGGCGCAGCCCGTGACCTTCTATCTGTGGCAGGCCTCGAGGCTCAATCGGCATCGGGGAAGATGAGGGGGAGCATGGTGATGCGAGTTCCGGTTCCCGTCCCCAAGGCCGCGCGCCAAGCGCTGCGCCGGCACGCCGGGCAAGAGCTTGCCCTCATTCCGAAAGGCAAGGGTGTGCGCGTCGTGCCCGTGCCTGAATGGGCCCAGTTGCAGGGTGTCGCCAAGGGTGCACGCAGGGGTGGCTATCGCGATCGCAAGGACTGATCGGGATGCTTGCTGGCTTGCGCGCAATCGGTGTCTCGCACCGGGGCAGCCGCCCGATGCGCGTTGGACGGGCGTCAATCGTCGTGGTAGCACCGGGCAATGATCGTCGGCGCGAACGGCGTCAGCTCATTTGCCGCGCCGCACCCGCAGCAACTCATCCAGGATCATCCCCACTGCCCCCGCCGTGATGGCGGCATCGGCCAGGTTGAAGGCCGGAAAGTGCCCACGGTAGAACAGGCCGTCCAGAAACGGCCAGTGAAAATCCAGAAAGTCGACCACGTAGCCATGCTGCAGGCGGTCGATGACGTTGCCGACGGCCCCGCCCAGGATCATGGCCAGCGAGAATGAAAACAGCTTCTGCCCCGCATGCTGGCGCAGCAGCCAGACGATGAAGCCCGACGCCGCCAGCGCCAGCGCGACGAAGAACCAGCGCTGCCAGCCGCTGCCGCCGGCCAGAAACGAAAACGCCGCGCCGGTGTTGTGGGCGCGCACGATGTTGAAAAAGCCGGTGATGCGGGTGGCGTCGCCCAGTTGGTAGGCACCCAGGATCAGCCACTTGCTGAGTTGATCCAGCAGCACGACCAGAGCGGCCAGCGCCAGCCACAGGGCCAGGCTGGCGCCTGTTGATTTGCCGCGCGCCATGTCAGGCGAAATGCCGGCTCTCGCCGTTGCCATACAGGTTGCTCACGCAGCGACCGCACAGCGTGGGGTGTTCGGCATGCTGGCCGACGTCGGCGCGGTAGTGCCAGCAGCGCTCGCATTTTTGATGCTTTGAGGCGCTGGCCCTTGCCTGGAGCGCGTTGCCAGCAATCAAATCAATAGCGGATGTGATGAAGACAAAGCGCAGCTCGTCGCCCAGGCTGGTCAGCAGCGCGTGGTCTTCGGGCGGCACGGTGAGTTGCAGCTCGGCCTGCAGGGACGAGCCGACTTCGCCTTTTTCACGCACCGCCTCGATTTCCTTGTTGGCCGCTTCGCGCACGGCGCGGATGCGCGCCCACTTGGCCAGCAGCGCGGCGTCGGGCGCGTCGAAGGTCCAGAATTCTTCGAGAAAGATCGACTCGCTCTTGCCCACCAGCTTCCACGCCTCCTCGGCGGTGAAGCTGAGAAAGGGCGCCATCCAGCGCAGCAGGGCCTGCGTGAGATGCCACAGCGCGGTCTGCGCGCTGCGCCGCGCCAGGCTCTTGGGCTGCGTGGTGTAGAGGCGGTCCTTCAGAACGTCCAGATAAAAGCCGCCCAGGTCTTCGGAGCAGAACAATTGCAGCTTGGCGACGACCGGGTGGAACTCGTACACCTCGTAGTGCGCCAGCACCTCGGCCTGAAACTCGGCGGCGCGCGCCAGCAGCCAGCGGTCGATCTCCAGCATCTGCGCGGCCGCCACCGCGTCTTTGGCGGGATCGAAGTCGCTGGTGTTGGCCAGCAGAAAGCGCAGGGTGTTGCGGATGCGGCGGTAGGTGTCCACCACGCGCGCCATGATCTTGTCGTCGCCGGCGATGTCGCCCGAGTAGTCGCTCGACGCCGTCCACAGGCGCAGCAGCTCGGCGCCCCATTTCTTGTTGGCCTCCTGCAGGTCGATCCCGTTGCCCAGGCTCTTGCTCATCTTGCGGCCCTGCGCGTCGACCGTAAAGCCGTGCGTCAGCAGGCTGCGGTAGGGCGCGCGGCCGCGGATGGCGCTGGCCAGCAGCAGCGACGAATGAAACCACCCGCGGTGCTGGTCGTGGCCCTCCAGGTACATGTCGGCCTCGGGGCCGCTGGCGTGGTGTTCGTTGGGGTGCGAGCCGCACAGCACGTGCTCGAAGGTCGAGCCCGAGTCGAACCACACCTCCAGGATGTCGTTGAACTTGCGGTAGTGCTGCGCGTCTTCCGTGCCCAGGATCTCCTCGGCTGTGACGCGGCTCCAGGCCTCGATGCCGCCCTGGTCGATGATGTCGGCCGCCTGGTCCAGGATTTCGAGCGTGCGCGGGTGCAGCTCGTCCGTCTCCTTGTGCAAGAAGAAGGCGATCGGCACGCCCCAGGCGCGCTGGCGGCTGATGACCCAGTCG
>ENA-UOYA01005377-UOYA01005377.1-activated-sludge-metagenome-genome-assembly--contig:-NODE-5377-length-10190-cov-4.692748_pt1 | contig 10190 bp, 10 predicted proteins | sample MGYA00238163_ERZ764804 | MGnify/ENA primary metagenome ERZ764804 (study PRJEB28919, sample SAMN05720223) | activated sludge metagenome | isolation source: Anaerobic digester | place: Hong Kong...
GACGTCGTCAAGGGGCGGGGGCAGCTGGTGTGCGGCGTGATCGGCACCTTCTTCGGCTTCTCCGCGCCCGACAGCCAGGGCCGGATGCGCGGCATCGACGCCGACGCCTGCCGCGCGATCGCCGCCGCCACGCTCGGCGACGGCGAGAAGGTCAGGTTCACGAACCTGACCGCCCAGCAGCGCTTCCCCGCGCTGCAGTCCGGCGAGGTCGACGTGCTCTACGCGATCGCCACCTGGACGCTGACGCGCGACTCGAAGCTCGGGATGACCTTCGCGTCGATCAACTACTACGACGGCGCCGGCTTCATGGTGCGCCGGTCGTCGAACGTGAAGAGCGCGCGCGAGCTCGACGGCGCGAGCATCTGCATCCAGTCGGGGGGCACCGGCGAGGCGGTCGTCGCCGACTGGGCGCGCCGCAACAAGGTGCAGTACAAGCCCGTCCTGATCGCCGACGCCGAGGAGAACCGGCGCGCGTTCCTGTCCGGGCGGTGTGACGCCTACCAGTCCGACGGCGTGGTGCTCAGCGTGTTCATGCGCAACCAGGGGCCGAAGGCGTCGGAGTTCGCGATCCTGCCCGACGTGCTGAGCAACGAGCCGCTCGGGGGCGCGGTGCGCAAGGGCGACGACCGCTGGTTCGACATCGTCCGCTGGACGCACTACGCGCTGGTCGCGGCCGAGACGCTCGGCATCACCCAGGAGAACGTCGACGCGATGACGAAGTCGGAGTCGCCGGAGGTGCGACGGCTGCTCGGCGTCGAGGGCGACATCGGACCGTCGCTCGGGCTCGACGCGAAGTGGGCGTACAACGCGATCAAGGCGGTGGGCAACTACGGCGAGGTGTGGACCCGGAACATCGGGCCCACGGGGCTGCAGCGCGGAGCGAACCGCAGCTGGAAGGACGGCGGGCTGCACTACGCGCCGCCGATCCGCTGACCGGCACGCCGCGAGGGGGCCGGTCGCGCACGCGCCGCCGATGAACGCGCCGCGGCCGTCCCGCGCCGGCGTCGACGCCCGCTCCGCCGTCGCGCAGGTCGTGGTGTTCGCGACGCTGGCCGGCGTCGCCGCGTGGCTGGTCGCGAACACGCTGCACAACCTCGAGCAGCGTCACGTCTCGACCGGCTTCGGCTTCCTGCTGCAGCCGTCCGGCCTGCCGATCGCCGACGCGCCGCCCGGCTACGACCCGACCCGCAGCAGCTTCGCCGAGGCGCTGTGGGTCGGTTTCGTCAACACGCTGGTGCTGTCGGGCGCGACCGCGGTCGCAGCGACCGCGCTCGGCACGCTGCTCGGGCTCGCGCGGCTGTCGTCGAACTGGATGGCCTCGACGCTCGCCGCGCTGTACGTCGGCGTCGTGCGCAACGTGCCGGCGCTGCTGGTGGTGCTGTTCACGATGAGCCAGATGCGGCGCATCGGACCGCCGCGCGAGGCGATCGCGCTGCCGGGCGGTGCGTTCCTGTCGAACCGGGGGCTGGTGTTCCCCTCGGCGACCGAGGGGGCGGGGGCGGGATGGTTGGTGCTCGCGGCGGCGGTCGCGGCGGCGCTCGCGTGGCGCGTGCTGCGCGCGCGGGGGGCCGGCGCGCGCGGCGCGTGGACCGGGGCGGCGTGCGCGGCGGCCGGGGCGGCGGCGCTCGCCTTCGCGATGCTGCCGCTGCGCTGGGCGCCGAGCGTCCCGGTGCTGCGCGGCTTCAACTTCGTCGGCGGCGCGTCGGTGAGCCTCGAGTTCTGCGCGATGCTCGTCGCGCTGACCGCCTACTTCGCCGCCTACGTCGCCGAGACGGTGCGCGCCGGCGTGCTGTCCGTGCCGCGCGGCCAGTGGGACGCGGCCGAGTCGCTCGGCCTGTCGCGGCCGCGGGTGCTGCGGCTGGTGGTGCTGCCGCTCGCGCTGCGTGCGGTGGTGCCGCCGCTCACCAACACCTGGCTGGGGATCGTCAAGGCGAGCGCGCTCGGCGTCGCGATCGGGTACCAGGAGCTGGTCTCGGTGGTGAACACCGCGCTGTCGATGACCGGGCAGTCGATCGAGCTGGTGGTCGTGCTGATGCTCGCCTACCTCGCGGTCGGCCTGGCGATCGGCGGCGCGAGCCACCGATGGAACGAGCGGCTGCTCGGGCGGGGCGCGCGGTGAGCGCGAGCCTCGCGCCCGCCGGGAGCCGGCCGGCGCCCGCCGCGCCCGGGCGCGGACCGTTCGCCTGGGCGCGCCGGCGGCTGTTCGCCTCGGCGGGCTCGTCGCTCGTCACCGTCGTGCTCGGCGCGCTCGCGGCGTGGGCGGCGTGGCGCTTCGTCGAGTGGGCGTGGGTGCACGCGGTGTTCGCGGTGCCCGGCACCGGCGCGAGCGCCGACACCGCCGCCTGCCGGGCGGTCGAGGGCACCGGCGCCTGCTGGGCGGTGCTGCCGGAGAAGCTGCGCTTCATCCTGTTCGGGCGCTTCCCGTGGGACGAGCAGTGGCGCCCCGCGGTGGTGGTCGCGGGCTTCGTCGCGCTGTTCGCGGCGACGACGGTCCGCGCGCTGTGGGGCACCCGCCTGGTCGCGCTCTGGTGCGCCGCGCCGGTCGTGCTCGTCGGGCTGATGCACGGCGGCGTCGCGGGCCTGCCGACGGTCCCGACCGACGTCTGGGGCGGCCTGCCGGTGACGCTGATCCTCGCGACCTTCGGGCTCGCCGCCGCGTTCCCGCTCGCGATCGCGATCGCGCTGGTGCGCCGCGCGAAGCGGCTGGTGCTGATGCGCGCGCTGTGCCGCGCCTACGTCGAGTCGGTGCGCGCGCTGCCGATCGTCAGCGTGCTGTTCATGGCGAGCGTGATGGTGCCGCTGCTGCTGCCCGAGGGACTGAACGTCGACAAGCTGCTGCGCGCCCAGCTCGCGTTCACGCTGTTCGCCGCCGCCTACCTGTCCGAGTCGATCCGCGGCGCGCTGCAGGCGATCCCGGCCGGCCAGCACGAGGCGGCCGAGGCGCTCGGCCTGTCGTACGCGCGGCGGACGCTGACCGTGATCCTGCCGCAGGCGCTGCGGATCGCGCTGCCCTCGCTGGTCAACACCTTCCTCGGCATCTTCAAGGACACCTCGCTGGTGCTGGTGATCGGCATCCTCGACCTGATGACGGCCGGCCAGAACGCGGTGCTCGAACCGGCGTGGCAGGGCTTCTCGACCGAGGTCTACCTGTTCGTCGGCGCGGTGTACTTCGCGTTCTGCGCGGGCATCGCGCGCTTCGGCCGCCGGCTCGAAGCCGCGGGGGAGGCGCGATGAGCTGGCACGACGACGCGCGCGCGCGGTTCCCGCACCTGGGCGAGTGCACCTACCTGAACACGGCGGCCGCCGGGCTCGCCTGGACCGGGCAGGGCGCGGCCGCGGCCGCGCACTGGGACCTCGCGATGCGCGACGGCTACGACGCGCGCGAGGCATGGCGCGCGCGTTCCGCGCGGGCCGCCGAGCGGGTCGCCGCGCTGCTCGGCGTACCCGCCTCGCACGTGCTGTTCGCCGGCACCACCACCGACGCGCTGAACCGGATCGCCGCGGCACTCCCCTGGCGCCCCGGCGACCGCGTCGTGCTCGCGGCCGACGAGTTCCCGTCGGTGCGCCTCGCGTGGACGGTCGCGGAGCGCGCCGGCGCGACGGTGCTCGAGGTGCCGGTGCCGGCGGAGTCCGCGCGCGGCGCGGCGCTGCTGGCGGCGCTCGAGCCCGGCGTGCGCGTGCTCGCCGTCTCGCACGTGCACTGGGAGACCGGCACGCGGGTCGACCTCGACGCGCTCGGCGCCGCGTGCCGCGCGAACGGCACGCTGCTCGTCGTCGACGGCATCCAGGCGCTCGGCGCGGTGCCGGTCGACGCGGCCGCGGCCGATGCCTACTGCGCGGCCACCTTCAAGTGGCTGCTGTCGGGCTTCGGGCTCGCGATCATGGTCGTCGGCGAACGGCTGCAGGCGGCCCTCGATCCGGCGCAGCGGGGCTACCTGAACCCGCCGCCGTCGCGCTCGCTGCAGGCCTCGCACGCGAACCATCCCGGACTGCACGTGCTCGACGCGACGCTGGGCCTGCTCGAGCGGATCGGCTGGGACCGGATCCACGCGCAGGTCGACGCGCTCGGGGCCGCGCTGCACGCCGCGGCATCGCAGGCGGGCTTCGAGCCCGCGACGCCGTCCGGCGCGCGCGCCGGCATCGTGAGCCTGCCCTGCGCGGAGCCCGAGGCCGCGCTCGCCCGGCTGCACGCGCTGGGATTCCGGATCGAGCAGCGCGGCGCGCTGCTGCGCGCCGCGCCGCACTTCTACAACTCGATCGACGAGGTCGGGTCCTTCGTCGACGCGCTGCGACGCGTCGCGCGTCCGCTCACCGGGAGGTCGTGATGGAGACCGAGCGCAGGCTCGAGACGCTGGGGATCGTGCTGCCGCAGGCGCCGTCGCCGGTCGCCAACTACGTGCGCGCGGTGCGCAGCGGGCCCTGGCTGTTCGTCGCGGGGCAGGGCCCGCTGCGCGACGGCGAGGTGGTGTGGCGCGGCCGGGTCGGCGCGGAGCTGACCGAGGCGCAGGGCCGCGAGGCCGCGCGGCTCGCGGCGATGAACGCGGTGTCGATCCTGAAGGCCGAGCTCGGCGACCTCGACCGCGTGCGCCGGATCGTCAAGCTGACCGGCTGGGTGCGCGCGGTCGAGGGCTTCGCGCGCCAGCCGATGGTGATCGACGGCGCGTCGGACCTCTTCGTCGAGGTGTTCGGCGAGCGCGGGCGGCACGCGCGCAGCGCGGTGGCGTCGCCGGACCTGCCGTTCGGGATCCCGGTGGAGGTGGAGATCGTGGCGGAGGTGGCGGGCGACCCGGCCGCGTGAGGGGCGCCGGGGTTCACCGCGCCACGCGCAGCCCGCTCAATCCGGCAGCGGGATCCGCTCGGTCTCGCCGTCGATCCGCCCGAACGCGTCGTCGCGCCAGCGGGCCTTCGCGGCCTCGATGCGATCGCGGTCGCTCGCCACGAAGTTCCACCACACGAAGCGCGGGCCGTCGAGCGGATCGCCGCCGAACAGCGCGACGCGCGCGCCGTCCGCGCTGCGCAGCACCGCGGGCGCGCCCGGCTCGACGGTCGCCAGTCGCCCGGCGGGCACCGCGGTCCCGTCGAGCTCGACCGCGCCTTCGACGACGTAGGCCGCCCGCTCGAGGTGGTCGCCGGGCATCGCGATCGTCGCGCCGGGATCGAGCGTGCCGACCGCGTACAGCGTGCGGCTCGCGACCGGCACCGGCGAGCGCAGGCCCCACGCGTCGCCGGCGACGACCGACAGCCGCGCGCCCGGCACCGCGTGCACCGGGACGTCGGCGGCGGGCACGTGGACGAACGACGGCGCGGCGTCCTCGTGCGAGCGCGGCAGGCCGACCCAGACCTGCAGGCCGTGCGAGCGCGCCGGCGTGCCGCGCCGCCCGGGCGACGCCCGCTCGGAATGCACGATGCCGCGGCCGGCGACCATCCAGTTGACCTCGCCGGGCCGGATCGGCTGCACGCTGCCGAGGCTGTCGCGGTGCAGGATCTCGCCGTCGAACAGCCAGGTCACGGTGGCCAGGCCGATGTGCGGGTGCGGGCGCACGTCGGCGTCCTCGGCGCGGGCGAGCGCGACCGGACCGAAATGGTCGAAGAACACGAACGGGCCGACGGTGCGCCGCGTGGCGACCGGCAGCGCGCGCCGCACGGCGAAGCCGGGCGACAGCTCGCGGCGGGCGGGCTCGAGGACGGTGACGGTCATCGGGGACTCCGGGGCGGGGCGCCCCAGTCTACGACGCCGCCAGCCGCTCCAGGTGCCACGCTTCGTCGCCGAGCAGGTTCGCGAAGCCGACCAGGCGCTTCGCGAGGTGGCCGATCGCGACCTCGTCGGTCATGCCGATCGCCCCGTGAAGCTGGATGCCCTCCTCGCCGCAGCGGCGCGCGGCCGGCGACACGAAGGCCTTGGCGAGCGACACCGCGCGCCGGCGCGCGGCCGGCGCCTCGTCGAGCCGCGCGACCGCGGTCTCCGAGATCGCGCGCGCCTGCTCGACGTCGACGAACAGGTCGACCAGCCGGTGGCGCAGCACCTGGTTCGCGGCCAGCGGGCGACCGAACTGGCGGCGCTGCTGCAGGTAGGCGCGCGTGGCCTCGAGCACCGCGCGCATCGTGCCGGCGGCCTCGACGCAGGCGAGCGCGGCCGCCTGGTCGATCGCGCGTTCGATCGCCGGCCACGCGTCGGCGTCGCCGCCGAGGCGCGCGCCGGCGTCGATGCGCACGCCGGCGAGCCGCAGGTCGGCGGCCTGGCGCCCGTCGTAGGTCGGCAGCGCGCGTCGCGCGAGGCCCGGCGCGCCGGCCGGGACCTCGAAGACCGCGAGCCCGTGCGGATCGCGCGTCGCGCCGTCCAGGCGCGCGACCACCAGCAGCACGTCGGCCGCGCCACCGCCCAGCACCAGCGTCTTCGTGCCGTCGAGCCGCCAGCCGTCGCCCTCGCGGGTGGCGCGGGCCTCGACGTCGAACGCGTCGTGGCGGCCCTGCGGCTCCCAGGCGGCCAGGGCCGGCATCCGCTCCCCGGCGGCGAGTCCTTCGAGCAGCGCCCCGCAGCGGCCTCCCGGGTCGCCGTCGGGGCCCGCCCGGAGCGCGGCGAGCAGCGGTCCGGCGAGGCCCACGTGCGCGAGCCAGGGCTCGAGCGCGATCGAGCGCCCGAGCGCGTGCGCGACCACCGCCGCGTCGCCCGCGGCGCCCAGCCCGCCGCAGTCCTCGGGCAGTCCGAGCGCGAGCCAGCCCATGTCGGCGAACGCGCGCCAGCGCTCGCGCGAGAAGCCGTCGGGCGCGGCCGCGGCGGCGACGCGCGCCTCGAAGCCGCCCTCGCGCTCGACGAAGCGCGCGGCCGCGTCGCGCAGCATCGCGCGGGTCTCGTCGTCGCGCGGATCGGTGTCGACGATGTCCATGCTCACAGCCCCAGCACCTGCTTGGCCAGCACCTCGTGCTGGATCTCGCTGCTGCCGCCGGCGATCGTGTAGCCGCGGGTCACGAACCGGCGCGACGACGCGGCGGGCGCGTACGGATGGCGCTCGACGATCGGCGTCGGCGCGTCGGGCGCGGGCAGCGCGTGGTGCGCGTCGCGGTCCCAGGGCAGCGTCTGCGGGCCGAGCGCGTCGACCGCGAGGTTCTCGATGTCCTGGATCAGGCGGCTGCCGACCAGCTTCAGCATGCCGGTCTCGGCGCCGAGCCTGCGCCCGGCCTCGGCCTGCAGGCGCAGCCGCATCACCGTCGCCGCGAGCGCCTCGAGCCGCACGTCGAGCTCGGCGAACCGGCGGCGGAACCACGGACGCTCGAACAGCGGCACCCCCGCCTCGCGGACGGTCTCGCCGATCGAGCGGACCTTGGCGAGGCGACGCCGGTTCTCCGCGACCCGTGCAAGGTTCAGCCGCTCGAACTCGAGCAGCGACTTGGCGATCGTCCAGCCGCCGTTCTCGGCGCCGACCCGGTTCTCGACCGGCACGCGCACGCCGTCGAGGAACACCTGGTTGAACAGGTGCCAGCCGTGGATGCCGATGATCGGGCGCAGCGACACGCCCGGGGTCGACATGTCGATCAGCAGGAAGCTGATGCCCTCCTGCGCGCGCGCGTCGACGTCGGTGCGCACCAGGCAGAAGATCCAGTTCGCGTGCTGCGCCGACGAGGTCCAGATCTTGCTGCCGTCGACGCGGTAGTGCTCGCCGCCCGCGTCGGTGCCGCGGACCGCGCGCGTGCGCAGCGACGCGAGGTCGGAGCCGGCCTCGGGCTCGGAGTAGCCCTGGCACCAGACGTGCTCGAGCGACACCATCCGCGGCAGGAAGTGGCGCTTCTGCGCGTCGTCGCCGAATCGGATCAGCACCGGTCCGATCATCTCGAAGGTGAGCCCGTTGAGCTCCGGCGCGTGACCGAGCACCAGCTCCTCCTGGAACGCCGCGCGCTGCGCGGGGCTCCAGCCGGTGCCGCCCCACTCGACCGGCCAGTGCGGCACCAGCCAGCCCCTGTCCCGCAGCGCGGCCTCCCAGACGCGGACCTCCTGCTTGTCGGGCTCCAGGCCGAGCCGCACCTTCTCGCGCAGCGTCCCGGGCAGCGCCTCGCGCAGGAACGCGCGGACCTCGGCGCGGAACGCGTCGGGCGAGGCGGGCCCGCCGCTCACGGCCGCGCTCCCGATCGGAACGCGCGCTTGCCGATCGCCATCCGGTGGACCTCGGAGGCGCCGTCGTAGATCCGGAACGGCCGCAGCCGCTGCGCGATCACCGCGAGCGGCCGGTCGGTGCACATGCCGACCGCGCCGGCGAGCTGGCACGCCCGGTCGGCGACCCGGTTCAGCGCCTCGGACACGAACACCTTGGCCATCGACGAGTGGTGGCGGATCGACGCGCCCTCGTCGAGCCGGCGCGCGACGTCGGCGGTCATCAGGCGGCTCGCGTACAGGTCGATGTGCGCGTCGGCGACCATCGCCTGCACCTGCTGGTGCTCGGCGAGGCGCGCGCCGAACGAGTCGCGCTGCGCGCACCAGTCCTGCGCGAGCTGGATCGCCCGGGACGCGAGGCCGATGCCCCGCATGCAGTGGAACAGGCGCGCGCCCTCGAGGCGCTGCTGCGCGTAGTCGAGCCCCCGGCCGGCCTCGCCGATCAGCGCGTCGTGCGGCACGCGGCACGCCTCGAGGCGGATCTCGGCGTGGCCGCCGGGCGCGAACGAGTCGATCGACGGCACGTCGCGCAGCACGCGGAAGCCCGGGTTCGAGGTCTCGACGAGGAACCAGCTCGGCCCCTCGTCGGCGCGCGCGACGACGATCGCGAAGGCCGCGCCCATCGTGCCGGAGGCGAACCACTTGTGGCCGTCGAGCACCCAGTGGTCGCCGTCGCGTCGCGCGCGCGTGCTCAGCATCCGGGGGTCGGAGCCGACGCCCGGCGCGGGCTCGGTCATCGCGAAGGCCGAGCGGATCTCGCCGGCCATCAGCGGCGCGAGCCAGCGCTCGCGCTGCGACGGGGCGGCCAGGTGCAGCAGCGTGTCGATGTTCGGCTGGTCGGGCGCCTGGCAGCCCATCGCGCCGGCGGCGATGAAGCTGCGGCCGAGCTCCTCGAACACCCGCGCGCAGTCCTGCCAGCACAGGCCGAGGCCGCCGACCTCGGGCGGCAGCTGCGGCGGCACGAGGCCGCGGCGGCGCGCCTCGGCCCGCAGCGTGCGGGTGGTCGCGTCGAGCCAGGCGACGTCGTGGCCGCGCGAGAGGTCCTCGGCGGGGATCGCGCACTCGTCGACGAACGCGCGCACGCGCTCGCACAGCGCGTCGAGCTCGGCGGCGGGCAGCCGCGGGCGGGGCAGGGCACGGGGGGCGGGCATGTCGGGACTCCGTGGGGTCAGGTGCGCAGCCGGTCCAGGCCGGGCTGGGCGGCCGAGAACGACGCGAACCACGCGTCGGGGGTCGTGCCGAGCCACGCGGCGCGGATCGCGGCCTTGATCCGCGCGATGCCCTCGACGGGGAAGGTCGCGAGCTCGGCCGCGCGCTCGCGGCAGCGCTCGAGCACGCGATCGTCGGCGACGAGCTCGGTGGCGACGCCGAGCCGCAGCAGCTCGGGCGCGGCGACGCGGTCGCCGGTCAGCGCGAGGCGTGCGGCGACCGAGGCCGGGTGCCGTGCGCGCAGCCAGGCGAGGTTGTTCGGCGCGGCCATCCCGAGCCTGACCTCGGCGATCTGCAGGAAGGCGGTCTCGCCGGCGATCGCGAGGTCGCCGGCCAGCGCGAGCGCCGGGCAGGTCGATACCTCGCGCACGATCACGGTGCAGTTCGACAGCAGCGTCAACAGCGAGCTGCCGTGGGCCTTCCGGGCTAAACAGCCCTCGATGCAGGTGCATCCGGGGCAAGTGGTGGAGGCGATGTTCGAAGCCACCAACTTGGGCCAGCAGTTGATCGTCGGCCAGGCCGTGCCCAGCGTCGCGCCCAATCGCGCCTCGATCTACTTCAACAAGACCGAGTGCTTCTGCTTCACCGAGCAACCGCTGAAGGCGGGCGAAACCAAGGACATGCCGGTGCGTTTCGTCATCGACCCGGCGGTGCCGGCGAATGTGTCGGTGATGACCTTGTCCTACACCTTCTATCTCAACGATCTGGCGACCAATCGTCTGGCGCAGCACGCGACGCTGCCCGATAATCCGGCGCTCTGACTTTCAACCGGGCCTGCACGGCCTATGCACACTTTGTAGACGGGGAAGCTCAATGGCTCAAAGTTCTGGCACCTATT
>ENA-UOYA01005378-UOYA01005378.1-activated-sludge-metagenome-genome-assembly--contig:-NODE-5378-length-10187-cov-4.700947_pt1 | contig 10187 bp, 6 predicted proteins | sample MGYA00238163_ERZ764804 | MGnify/ENA primary metagenome ERZ764804 (study PRJEB28919, sample SAMN05720223) | activated sludge metagenome | isolation source: Anaerobic digester | place: Hong Kong...
CATTTAAATCTATTCCGCACCGATTGGAGTCTGTTTTGAATATACAAGGGGTAGAGTATATCAATGATAGCAAAGCTACCAATGTAAACTCGGCTTGGTATGCGCTGGAGAGTATGGAGAAAAATGTAGTATGGATTGTCGGTGGAATTGACAAAGGAAATGACTATGAAGTTTTGAAACCATTGGTGAGAAAAAAAGTAAAAGCTATCGTTTGTCTTGGATTAGATAATCTAAAGATTCAGACTGAATTTGCAGGAGTATGCGATGTTATTATTAGCACAGACAATATGAAAGATGCAGTAAAATCAGCTTCGAATTTAGCCGCAAAAGGGGAGGCGGTGCTTTTGGCTCCATGCTGTGCTAGTTTTGATTTATTTCAGAATTACGAGGATAGAGGAGAGCAGTTCAAACAGTTTGTAAGAGGTTTGTAATTTATTGATAGAGTTTCGTAATGACAACTATAGAGCAATTAGGAAAAACATTTAGAGGCGATAGATCCATCTGGATTATTGTCACTCTATTGACCTTATTCAGTCTAATGACTGTCTATAGTAGCACTACGTTATTAGCTTTCAAAGATCACGTCAATATACACGTATATTTATTCAAGCATATTATGTTGATAGTGCTTGGATTTGGGTTTATGTATTTGATGCATTTATTTCCATATCAATACTATTCTGGTTTGTATAAATTATTATTGCCTTTGGGAATATTAGCCTTGATTTATGCATCATTTTTTGGTGCAAAAATCAACGATGCTGGTCGATGGATTCGCATACCTTTTATCAATCAAACGTTTCAGGCTTCTGATTTGGCAAAGTTGGGATTAATCTTATTTCTAGCCCGTCATCTGAGTGTACATCAGCATGAGATTAAGGATTTCAAAAAAGGATTTCTTCCTATGATTTTAGTCACAGGACTGGTCTGTGTGTTGGTTTTTATTGAGAATATTTCCACCTCATTTATGATAGCCATCACGGCTTTAATTATGATGTTTCTTGGTCGTGCAAGTTTGTTGCATTTATTAGGAGTTGTCTTGCTAGGAGGAGCTTTGGCAGGGTTGATGATTTTGTTTATGCTCAAAGCACCTGACCAATTTTTATTTGGTAGATTAGCTACTGGGAAATCTAGAATTTTATCTTATATGGATTCGAAAAAATCGTATAAAGATGTGTCCTATCAAGTGAAGCAAGCGAATATCGCCATTGCTAGAGGAGGCTGGATTCCAAGAGGTCCGGGCAATAGCTCACAGAAAAATTTCTTACCCAATGCATTCTCTGATTATGTCTTCGCAATAGTGGTAGAAGAGTGGAGTATTTTCGGCGGATTGTTTCTAATATTTCTGTATCTCGCTTTGATGTTTAGAGTGATTGTTTTAGTGATGAAAAGCCCCTATACATTTGGCGCATTGCTCGCTTTGGGGTTGGGCTTGAGTATTGTAATCCAAGCATTTTTTAATATAGGAGTGACCATTGGATTATTGCCAGCGACAGGAGTTACTTTGCCTTTTGTGAGTATGGGTGGAAGTAGTATCATTTTTATTTCGATGGCTATAGGTATTATACTCAGTGTAAGTCGAAGTGTGCAAGAAGATGAATTAGGTAAAAGTCCTAGTAAAGAGAATTATATTGATGATTTGGAAATGAACTTAAATGGAGTGGTATAATGACTAAAAAAATAAAAATCTTAGTTTCAGGTGGAGGTACTGGAGGGCATATATTCCCTGCGATTGCTATTGTAGAAGCATTGAAAAAACAAGCAGATATTGAAGTGCTTTTTGTCGGTGCAGAAGGTCGTATGGAAATGGAAAAAGTACCTGCGTGTGGTTATCAAATTGAGGGATTGCCAATAGCAGGATTTCAGAGAGGATTAAGTATTTCGAATATTTTGAAAAATATTCAACTTCCTTGGAAAGTTCTGTATAGTTTATTTCGAGTTATGGGAATTATAAATCGATTTAAACCAGATGTAGCTATAGGTACAGGAGGATATGCGAGTGCTCCTACCTTGAAAATGGCGCAATGGATGGGCATACCGACGTTTATTCAAGAACAAAATGCTCAACCCGGAAAGACAAATTTATTTTTAGGAAATCAAGCTAAATGTGCATTTGTGTCGTTTGAAGAATCCAGAAAATATTTCAAAAATTGCGAAGTTGTATATACTGGAAATGCGATTCGAGAATCATTTGCTGATGAGAAATTAGATAGACATCAAGCCTTTGAATTTTTCAAATTAAATCCGAATAAAAAAACGGTATTTGTCACTGGAGGCAGCCTTGGTGCTAGAGCTATCAATGAAGGAATTGCTGAGCATTTCGATGAATTGATGCAAAATGATATTCAGATTCTATGGCAAACAGGTAAAGCGAATTTGGAAAAATTCAAACATTTTGAAAATGAACATTGTCGTGTGTTCGATTTTATTAGCAATATGCAATATGCTTATGCTGCGGCTGATATTATTGTGACAAGAGCTGGTGGTGTGTTGTTTGAGCTATTTGTCGTGGGAAAACCAGCAATAGTATTGCCTTCGCCTTATGTGGCAGATGACCATCAGACCCCAAATGCAGAAGCTTTGGTAAAAAGAAATGCGGCAATAATGATAAAAGATGTAGAGAGTAAATCAAGACTTGTTCCGACCATAATTGATTTGATAAAAGATGATATAAAAATAGCAGAAATGGGTGCTGTAATGAAGAGTCTGGCGAAGCCTTATGCAGCAAGTGATATTGCTAAGAAAATATTGTCTTTCATTCAATAATAATAAGAAATAATGAATCTAAATAATATAAAATCTATTCTCTTTTTAGGTATCGGAGGGATTGGTATGTCTGCTTTGGCTAAATATTTTATGGCTAAAAACATAAGCGTATATGGCTATGATAGAACTCCAAGTGATATGACGAATACACTTTCAGAAATGGGAGCTAAAATTTCATTTGTCGATGATGAAAATCTCGCAAAAAACGTATATGATTTAGTCATATACACACCTGCAATGCCTAAAGATAGTTTTCTGTTAAATCACTACAAGCAGTCTGAAACGCCGCTTATGAAGCGCTCACAAGCATTAGGGTTGATAACACAAGCGAATTTTACGATAGCCGTTTCGGGTTCTCACGGCAAGACGACGGTAAGTTCTATGATTGCTTTTTTGCTCAGAGAATGTGGCGTAGATTGTTCGGCATTTTTAGGTGGAGTTTCAGTCAATTTTAATAGTAATTATGTTCAAGGAACATCCGAAGTAGTAGTTGTAGAAGCGGATGAATTTGATAGAAGTTTTCTGACTTTATCGCCCAATATTATTGTATTGACTTCAATAGATACAGACCACTTGGATATCTATGGTACGAGAGAAAATATCGTAGCTTCTTTCCAGGAATTTTTGGATAAATTGGATGAAAAAGGAGTGCTAATTCACAATGAAAAAGTGACGGATAATATTCAAATCAAAGGAGATATTAAAGTATATGGATTTTCCGAAGGAGATTATTTGGCACAGAATGTATCCATCTTTCCGACATACTCTACCTTTCAGTTGAATGAAAATCCCGAAGTGTTCAAATTAAACTACAATGGAAGACATAATATTGAGAATGCTTTGGCCGCTATTTCGGTAGGAAAAACCTTAGGCTTAGACATAAATAAAATGGTCGTTGCAATAGATAAATTTAAGGGAATCAAGCGAAGATTTGAATTGATTTATCAAGATGAAAAAGTGATTTTTATCGATGATTATGCACACCATCCAGCAGAGATTGAAGCCTTACTCTCAAGCGTAAAAGAGATATTTCCAAGCAAGCAAATATTGAGCATTTTTCAACCGCATTTATACTCTCGTACGAAGGATTTATGTGTTGACTTTGCTAAGTCCTTGGATTTGTCAGACGATGTGATATTATTGCCGCTATATCCTGCTCGTGAATTACCTATAGAAGGAGTCAATTCGTACATTATTTCCGACAAAATGAAAACGAAGGTTGAAGTTGTGGAAAAAGCAGACCTCATAAAGTCAATAAAGAAACGTAATTTTGACGTTGTTTTAACTATAGGAGCGGGAGATATTAGTCAGTGCATTTTGGATATTAAGAATTCATTGAATGAAAAAGACTAAAACGAAAGTTTTATTGGGGCTAAAACTACTATCTTGGATAGGCTTGATAGTTATATTTATTGTGGTATCTGTAGCAGCAGTCAATAAGAGACAGAATGTGCGATGCGATTCGATTTTGGTTCGATTTAAACAGGATAAAAATCTTGGTTTTATTCAGTCAAAAGATATTTTGAAGGAGATTCATAATGCTGACCCAGCATGGAGCGGTCAGAAGATTTCAAATATCAAAATGAATCTGATAGAAAATGCGATTAAACAGAATAGTTATGTAAAAAATTCAGAACTATTTCTCGATAATCAAAATAGGATAAATGTCGTGGTCGTGCCGAAAGCACCTATCGCGAGAATTAATACGTCAAGTGAATCTTATTACCTGTCAGAATCATGGGATAGAATGGATTTAAGTCCTAATTATTCTAAGAGAATTATTCATATTTCTGGTAGAGTAGAGCGATTGCTAAATCCAATATCGTCTGTAGATAGTTTTATCAATTATGAGGTAAAAACTATTCTCAATTTTATCGATAAAAATAAAATATGGACAGATGCTATAGACCAAATTTATATAAATCCTGTGGGGAAAATTGAATTGGTACTTACATTCTGTGAGCCACTGATACAACTGGGATTTATAGATGAAAATTTTGAAAAAAGAATGATAAAATTGGATAATTTTCTCAGAATAGCACCAAGATTTCAAAATATTTCAAACTACCAATCGCTCGATTTTCAATTTTCAAATCAAGTGGTAGCTAGAAAGAAACTATCAGATGAAATTCAAACCAATTAAAATAAATTTATTAGAAAAAACAAAACCTAGACTCAATCAAATAACTAAATAGAAATGAACAAAAATAAAATCATAGTAGGATTGGATATCGGTACAACGAAAATTTGTTGTGTGGTAGCTCAGAAAGTAGAAGGAAAGAAAATTGAAATTTTAGGTTCAGGGGTTGTGCCATCGAGAGGTGTGCAAGATGGGGAGGTAAAAAACATACGCGATACCGCCGAAGATATTCAGGCTGCCTGTGCTAAAGCTTCTGCCAAAACAGGTGTTGAAATCAAAAAAGTATTTGTAGGAATTGCTGGAGCACATGTTCGCTCCAATGTATATAAATTGGGCTATACACGTCAGAATTCTAATAAGTTAATCGACATAGAAGATGTTAAATTGCTCGAAGAGCAAGTTAAGAATCTAAATAATGAACCAGGCGAGGAAATAATCAGCTATCAACCGCAGGAATTTTATATTGACCAAAAAGTGCCTATAAAAAACAATCCAATAGGCGTGATGGGAAATCGCCTTGAGGCAAGCTGGCATGTGATTACAGGGAATGTGACATCTACCAAAAGTATTGAGATGAGTGTGGCTCTTGCAGGGTTAGAATTGATAGATTTTGATTTAGAGCCTTTGGCTTCAGCAGCGGCAGTATTGACAGATGAGCAGATGGAAGAAGGAGTTTGTCTGATAGATATAGGTGGAGGCACTACGGACGTAGCTATTTTTACTAACGGTATCATACGTCATACCGCCATTTTCCCTTATGCAGGCGAATACATTACGCACATGATTCAGAATAAAATGAAGCTGAAGTATGAAACTGCCAAAAAATTGAAAGAAAGTCAAAATGCTACGAGTGCTATGTATCAGCATATTCCAGAGAATAAAGTGTTGACGGTAAATAATCTTGCAGGATTGCCACCTGTTCAGATACAGCAGCGGTATTATTGTCGATTGGTCAATGCTTGTTTAGAGCAGATTTTTAATCAAGTAAAAAACGAGATAGCGACTTCGTATTATAAGAATAAATTAAATGCTGGAATAGTAGTCACGGGTGGTGGAGCGATGATTCCTCATCTAAAGAATTTTGTAGAGCAATTTACAGGACTTCACACACAGATAGGTCAACCGATAAGTCGCTTGGCAAATCTTCAAGATAAAGTATATGCGCAAACTATGTATTCTACGAGTATAGGATTGGCTCTTTTGGCAGCGGAGAATGAAAATGATTTTATTATAGAAAATAAAGATTTCGAGAAAAAGCCAGAAAACAAAATCGTAGAAGAACCTATCGTGCAAAATCCTCATTTAGATATTTCAAATCAAAATGTAAGTTGGTTGAAGAAAATACAGGGAAAAATTGGAAATTTCTTATTGGATGAGAAGACCTTAAAAGAATTTGAAGAATAAATAAAAATTATTGAAGGATTTGTTCAATCTGAATTTATAAAAACACAAAAGAAATAATAATAACTAAATACTAAAAATATGAGCCATTTAGAATTTGATATGCCAAAAGAAAAATCTTCTATCATTAAGGTTATAGGAGTCGGAGGCGCTGGGAGTAATGCCCTCAATCACATGTATCAAAAAGGTATCAAAGGAGTTAATTTTATCATAGCCAATACAGATGAGCAACATTTGAATATGTCGCCTATCAAGACCAAGATATTATTAGGCCCAGAGTTGACCAAAGGTTTGGGGACTGGTGCTGATCCTGAAATCGGCAAAAGAGCCACAGAAGAGTCTATTCAACAGATAAAAGAAGAATTGGGGCATGGTACTCGTATGTTATTTATCGCAGCTGGAATGGGTAAAGGTACTGGAACAGGTGGCTCGCCAGTTATCGCTAGATTGGCTAAGGAAATGGGAATTTTAACAGTCGCTATAGTGACTACGCCATTTTCTATGTTGGGAAAATCTGCCGTGAAAAAAGCAGAAGAAGGTATCAATAATTTGAAAGATAATGTCGATGCCTTAATTGTCATTGCTAATGATAAAATTATAGAGATATATGGTTCATTAAAAGGCTCTGAGGCATTTGCTATGGCAGATGATGTCTTGACTAATGCCGCAAAAGGTATCGCTGAGATTATTACAGGTGCAGGTATCCACAATACAGATTTCAACGATGTGAGAAATGTATTGCTCAATGGCGGAATGACTATAATGGGTGTCGGACATGCCAAAGGAGATAATCGAGCAACAGAGGCAGTTATGAGTGCGCTTCAGTCGCCATTATTAAGTGACTATAATATAGAAGGCGCTCAAAAAGCCTTGGTCAATATTACCTATTCTGAAAATTATGAATGTTCATTGGCAGAGATTGGCGATATTATTGAAGCGGTCAATGAAGCTGCTAAGAATGATATAGAGATAATACATGGTACAGCAGTGGATAATACTTTAGAGGATGAGTTAGCTGTGACGATAGTCGTGACAGGTTTCAATCGTGAAAAAAAAATTGCTCCTCCAGTAATAGCTAAGAAAGAAGTTGTCACGATAGAGGAGAAGGTAAATCCAATCATTGTTGAGCCAAAGAATGATTATATCGTCGTAGAATCTGAGAAACAAATTGTAATTGATTTCGGAGTGCCTGTAAATGAATATCAAGATGATATCACGATAAACAATGAATTTGTCCATGCTACTGAAGATGATTTAATTCAAATCTCAGAGGTAGATAATACGACTTTTTTCGATGAAATGGGACGATCTACTGTAGAAACGGATGAAGAAAAAAGAAGAAGAATGTTGGGCAAATTGAGTTTTGATGTCAACTCGCCGCTCAATAGTTCAGACCATATTGATTTTGGATTGGAGCAACTTTCACATAAGTCCAAAACATTAATTACGGATAATCTCCATCTGTTTAAAGATGATAATAAATTTAATACGAATTTAGATTAATTTTCAATTTTCAAGTTTGGCTGTTCTTTTTGGGCAGCCTTTTTTTTGCCCAAAACTAGAAATGGTAAATCAATAATTCTGAAAATGATAAGAATGCCTATATTTACTCCAAACTAATTTCTGAGTAAATGAAATGAACATAAAATTTATCGAGCTAATTTAAAATTTAAGCGAGGTTTTTTATGTGAATTGTATCGGATAATTTTTAACTTTTAAAATAATCAATCGACAGATGAAAACTCTTTATCTTCTAGACGCATACGCCCTGATTTTTAGAGCATATTATTCTATGGGCTCTAATTTTCTGTATAATTCTAAGAAAATGAATGTTACCGCTATTATGGGATTTACGCGTACTCTTTGGCAGTTGATTCAGAAAGAAAACCCATCCCATTTAGCTGTCGTATTTGACCATAAAAGTGCGAATGTGCGTGTACAAGAATTTGAATATTACAAAGCACAGCGTGATGCTACCCCAGAGGATATAATTATATCTGAGCCTTATATCCGTAAAATTATCGAGGCTATGCATATACCAATTTTGGAAGTAGAAGGCTATGAGGCGGATGATGTGATAGGGACAATAGCCAAGCAGAAAGCGAGAGAAGATCATCTCGTATTTATGGTTACGCCTGACAAAGATTTCGCACAGCTCGTAGAGCCCAATATTAAAATTTATAAACCGCCAAGAATGGGGAATCAAGCAGAAATATTGGGCGTGGAAGAGGTTTGCCAAAATTGGGAAATAGAAAATCCCCTACAAGTGATAGATATTCTGGCTCTTTGGGGTGATGCAGTAGATAATATTCCAGGAATTCCAGGTATTGGAGAGAAAACATCAAAAGCACTGATAAAAGAATATGGCTCTGTCGAAAATTTGATAGCGAATGCGGATAAATTGAAAGGAAAACAGAAAGAAAATGTAATTAATTTTTCACAACAAGGACTCGACTCTAAGAAATTAGCGACGATTATACTCGATGTACCTATCGAAATATCAGATGAGAAATTATTGGTAGAGCCTTTTGACAAAGATGCTTTAAGAGAGATTTTTACTGAATTAGAATTTAGAACGCTGCAAAAAGAAATTCTTGGAGAAAATGCAGTTATTCCGAATCCTAGTTCAAATACCCAGACTTCCTCACAAAAAGTCGATTTATTTAACCAAGTAATTGCAGATGAAGTAGAGGTTACGACTCATTTTGAATCTTCATCGACCATTTCTCATGAATACATTCTAGTCGATTCGGAAGAGAAAATCGATGACTTATTGCATCGATTGAATAATGCTGATAAGTTTTCATTTGATACAGAGACGACAGGCTTGGATTTCAATGATGCAGAAATTGTAGGAATATCTTTCTCCACAGAAGCGCATAAAGGATATTATATTCCATTGTTAAAGGATTTTGAAGATACCAAAAGAATTTTACAGAGGTTTAGTTCACTGTTTTTAGACATCACTAAGCTCAAAATTGCTCAAAACCTAAAATTTGATTTACATATTCTTCGAAATTATGGAATAGAAATTGCCTTGCCAATTTACGATACGATGTTGTGTCATTTTATGCTCGATGCGGATAGCAAACATGGTTTGGATTGGTTGAGTCAAGTCTATCTCAATTATGCGCCTATTAAATTTGATGATTTGGTAGGGAAAGGAGTTCGAAAAATAGATATTCGAAAAGTCGAAATTGAGAAAATCAAAGAATATGCCGCAGAAGATACCGATGTCTGCTTTCAACTTTATGAAAAGCTCGATGCAGAAATTAAATGCCTTCCCAAAGTAGAAAGGGTTTTACATGAAATAGATTTGCCTTTAATTCCTGTATTGGCGGATATGGAGCAGCGCGGAGTGGCTCTCGATGTAGATTTTCTCAATGAATATTCTAAGGAATTGGCTATCGAAAAACAAGAATATCAGGATAAAATTTTCTCTCAAGCAGGTATTAGCTTTAATTTGGATTCGCCGAAGCAACTCGGAGAAGTTCTATTTGATAAAATGAAAATTCCTTACACAGAGAAAAAAACCAAGACTGGTCAGTATGCCACAGGTGAAGAAGTCTTGTCTAAATTGAAAAAAGAGCATTCGATAGCGCAAGATATATTGGAATATCGTGAGCTGACCAAGTTGAAATCTACCTATGTCGATGCGCTACCTATGCTGATTCATCCTAAAACAGGAAGAATTCATACTTCATATAATCAGACAATTGCTTCTACGGGTAGATTGAGTAGCACAGACCCCAATCTCCAAAATATTCCGATTCGCACTGAGCGAGGTCGAAAAATTAGAAAAGCATTTATCGCTCCTAATGATAATTATGTTATTTTAAGTGCAGATTATTCTCAAATTGAATTGAGATTGATTGCTGCC
>ENA-UOYA01005379-UOYA01005379.1-activated-sludge-metagenome-genome-assembly--contig:-NODE-5379-length-10185-cov-10.271175_pt1 | contig 10185 bp, 4 predicted proteins | sample MGYA00238163_ERZ764804 | MGnify/ENA primary metagenome ERZ764804 (study PRJEB28919, sample SAMN05720223) | activated sludge metagenome | isolation source: Anaerobic digester | place: Hong Kong...
GAAGAATTTCAATTTTAATTTTACAAGAATCACTTCTATTTCCCGTATCATCTACTGCTACTGCATAAAATTCTTTCATCCCAGCTGAAGTGGGAGCATAAGAAATTGTATATGGTTCTTGCACAATGCTTCCAATTTTGGTTTTCCCTTCATAAAAATCAACCCATTGAACTTTACCGTCATTATCATTTGCTGAAACGGTTAATTTAATTTTATCATTCAGCGCAAATTTTTCATTCGTAGAAGGTTTAATAAATGCAACAACCGGCTTTTGCCCTCCCATCATCCTCGAATTGTAATAGGTATGGGCAGCCACTTTTATGTTATCAATTATTGCATTATCCTTATAAATAGCTACATCCACATCTTTATTAGTCGGATTGTATAATAAATAAGTAAGCTCTCCTTTTTGATTTTTATAAACCGCACCCGAAGGAATGCTGGTATGAAATCCTTCTGCTGGTATTCCATACGTTATAGTAGCATTGGCAATATAATAATCGGTAATCATATTTACATCAGTTGCCCACGAGCCTCCTTTAGAATAAAGTGAATCAGCAAATTGAGCTGCTTTTAGAGGATTGAAAGTGTTCATAAAATTTAATTGATAACCGCCAAGATAAGAACCCATTTCAAAAATATTCTGAAAAGGATCAGTAGTTGAAGAAAGTGGTTGCGCCCCTAACGGTCCATCGCCATCAGGATCAATCATTTGCGTTGTCCGGTCTATTAACATCGACTGCCAGATAGAATGAATTTTAGCCGAATCCTGAGAAAGATAATTGTAAAAGAAATCGCACGGAACTGCCTGAATGCCTAATATCCAAGCAGGATCTCCACTGAAATAAGTTGCCCATGCGAGATTATCTGTCCTTAAAATTCCTACGTAATTTTTTCCATAAGTAGAGGGTATATTTTCACTATGAACATCTAACCAATATTCTTTTGCGGCTGTTGATTCCAATAAAAAACCCGTAGCACCCAAATCGGTAATTTCGGGATCATTCAATTCCACTCCTAACAAGAAAATTCCAAACCACGAATGAATGGCTTCTGAGGTAGATTCTTGATTATTTCCTCCGCCATCACCTGTTCCACCAGCAAAGGAATGTCCAAAATAAGGATCAAAAGTCCGCAAAAATGGCAAATAATCATTTCCATCAGGGTAATGTTTCCAATTAGCGAACGATTTAACAATCAATTTAGCCATATCTGCATAGCTTTGCTTAAAATCATTGTCAACCATCATCAAGCGGGCAGCACCTACCGTGAAATATCCATAATGAAAATGCAAATCATTAAATCCCTGAGAACCGTAACCCGGAGGAAATCCTATCATTGCACCATAATCGGGATAATTGGCAAAAAAGTATTTTTTATTGCTTGCCTCTGATGGATTATATGTCCACCAATCAGTAAATTCTGTTTTAAGATTGTTTTTCAACGTTGTAAAAGCAGAATTTGCATTCATGGTTTTTGCCATTAGCATTACATTTGAATTTTCCCCCAAACCTTTTGCATAAGTATTTCCATTAAATCCACCTGAATGACTTGCTTTGTAATTTATCATATCATTTAACCTTTGCTTTTGAACATCTGTCAAATTCAATGGTTCAGGCAAATAGGGAGGCATTCCTCCAAAAGAATAATCAATGGAAAATAATCGACCAGAAGCCGTATGCATTTTTCCTAAAATTAATTGGTAATCAGCACCATTTATAAAGTTAAAATTAGTTGTGGTATTTCTGTAATGATGAGGCAAAAAACTCATTAATGTTTCACCATTCAAAGCCCCTGTTTCCAGATTTTTAGTATCTATTTGAAAAGTTGTATTGATTTTCCCTTCAGAAATTTTATAGTCCCATAAAAAAGAAGTATTTACAGGTTTATTTCTGGCATAGGCATCGTATAGAGAAAGTAAATTGCGATTAGGTAAATCGGAAACTACCAAATATTTTGGACTCGAAGTTGGAATTTCTACTTGAAAATCTCCACCACTTGATCGATATAAAATACTTCCTGTTGGAAGATGGATCCCATATATTCGGTTCCCAAATTCCATCGTAAAGGCATTTAATAAAACCGGAAAATTTATTATTTCATTTCCTGAAAGATCATAAATTTTACAAGTTGCTCCGGGGATCAATAAGGGAACTAAATTATTCAACTCTATCCAGGTAAAAGGTATTCCGTGAACTAAAGTTACGTCCATATACCGACCATTCTGGTCTTCGCTTCTGAAAGTGAATCCCAAATCTGTCCAATCATAAACATTGGAATTTTTGGGTGAAAAATCGTTTTGATAACCACTTCCTGAAAAATTGCTATCGGAAAAAACAATTTCATCACACATAATAAATCCCCAACCACCAGTTGAATTATCAATAATGCGAATTTCTGCCGTTTGTCCAACATAACTTGATACATCCCATGTCCTTTGCGTTAAAGTACCGCTGTTTTGTCCAGTCTCGGCAAACACTCGAACTCCGTTGACAAACAATCCAACATAAGTATCATTTATATAGTTACCTCCTCCTACTCTTAGTTGAATATATTTCTTTGAAATCACAAAACTTGAGGAAATCAAAGTTAATTTCGCTTCGTTCCCTTTGTAGGAATCTATAAAACGGTTACCTGTAAAACCAGATGGAGCAGGTGATTGTGAAATATCGCTTAAACTTACCGGCCCTTGATAGGGAGGATTGACACCTACTGACCACCCTTCGGGATAAGTGGTACTTTCAAAATCGGCAAAAACTATTTTCTCCTCATTGGCAGCAAGATGAGAAGCTCCTTTTATTTCGAGGAAAGGTGTAGTAATCATACCACCACCTTGAAAATCACTGGGTATTTTTATATTAATCCCTTCATTATCTGCCGATACTGCATGAGGATAAGCCCAAGCGTCGCCACCAAACTGTGAAAAGACATAATTTGTCCACCATTTATTGGTTGGTAAAGGTTTATGACGAGCATTTTCATGAATATACAGATTGCTCCAGTTGTCATGAAACCAACGATAAGTTTTTGCGAAATAGCCATCTTCATCCCATACCGAAACAGGCGGATATTCAGCAAAACTCCCGGAACCAACTGAAATGGAATTTTGACCAAGAAGAAGCGGAGAAAAGAGTAAAATTTGAAAAACAAAAGAAAGAATAAACTTTTTCATTGGTATTAAACTGATATTTATATATTTACAATAAAATAACAGGCAAATATTTTAAAAAATTTGCTTTTGAATGCGGTAAAAAGATTATTTTAAACGCTTGAACTAAGTATAGGAAGACAAAACAAACTGAAAGGGACGAGAGAAACCTACTTTTTCCTCTCGCCCCTAAAAGATTATTGAACCTCAATCTTTGAGGTTTGTTGATTGCCGGACAAATCAATTAACTTAACGATATACAACCCTTTTCGTAGGTTAGAAATGTTTAAGCTCATTGAATTTTGAACAGAAAGCACTTTTTGACCTTGTAAAGTAAACAGATTTGCTTCAGCTACTTTATTGGAAAAATAGATACTTTCGCTTGCGGGATTAGGATAGATAGTAATTGATTTATCTAAAATATTGGTGCTGGAACTTACAGGTCCTCCTTCCAAACTACACGTTTGCCCTACTACATAGGGTCCTTGTAAAGCATCAATGAAAATATTATGGTTGGCATTAGTTTCCCAAACCATAGGACCACCAAAAGTAACTTGATCACCTACTTGCAAAGGCTGCGTAAAGGTAATTGTTATTTGTGTTTTATCTGCCGAAAGTACATTTGAAGCAACCAAAGCATTAGCAGTCCCTCCATTAACTACTATATTAACAATCCTATTCCATATTGTACCATCGCCTTCATTGTAAGGTGCGATACTGAAAACCATTTGCGTTTTGTCGCTACTCATGTCTATAGTCATATAAGCAGGATAGTTAGTACTGTTTTGCTGATAAATAACTTTATTGCAATAGTCTGAAAAACCACTGGTATTTACTAATACCGCTACATTTGAAACAAGTCCTCCGCCTGAAATCTGAAGAGTTGAACCTGAAGTTGTTCCACTTGTCCAGTTTACTGTTACAGTTTGGTTAATTTCTCCATTTTCATCTGGCGATATAATTGAAGGATTTACAGTTAATCCTCTTGGTGGAGTAATCGTGATTGCTCCCGTCAGATTGGTACCGGTTATTGTAAATGTTTGACTACCTACTGTAGGACTAAACGAAAAACTGGATGGAACAGTAGTGACCGTAGGCAAAGATGAACAGTCTGTTCCATAAACATAATCTGTAAAGGTATAAGTTTTATAGGCATTTGTGTTTTTACTTGTTTTCCATTCAACTGTCCCTCCTGTATAGGAGATTTTATCGCCCGGTAAGATAGAAGCTCCCGAAATAAGCGTCAAAGTGTAAGTTGTACTTCCATCTCCAGCATAAGTCCTTGTGAAGTAATTGCTTACAGGATTTCCATTTACTGTAAATTTACTCAAATCGCCACCTAAACCTGCAGACCTGAAAGAAGTATTTGTGTCTCCTGCGTATCCTGAGATTGTGATCACTACATTTCCATTTGCATCGGTTTCCCATGAAAGATACGCATAATCATCTGCATTTGAGCCAATAACATAATCACAAAATTTTGATGGCCCTAATTCTACGCCTTCAGCAGTCAAAGGCCACGTGTATCCCTCTGAATAGGCTGAATTCGTGTAATTAATATCGTTACTTATTGCTTGTAATTTTACAGTGTAATCGTATGTAACAGTAGGAGTAAAATTAATAACATCCCCAGATACGACTTCCTGGGAATGAACCAACGCATCATCTCTGTAAACATACACTTTATAGCTTGCTGCATTTGGGACATTTGTAAATGTTATTTTTTTATCGGCGTCAATGTTTGTTATTGTTGGAGTTGCTAAAGGAGTCTGAACGAAGTTGCAGGTTGTTCCATATTGGAACGAAATATTAACTGTAGGCCATAGATTACTTTCATCGCCGGTATCAGCAGTCTTATATTCCAATATCCCATTAATAATAATGGTTGCATTTGCAGGTATTTCAGACTGCTTTACCAAAGTAACCACTTTTTTATCGCTACTGATAGTCCGGGTGAAATATTTGTTTGCCGCATTTGCATCTCCATTTACAGTTATTGCGGTAATAATTCCATCAGCCCATCCATTATTCCGAAAAACCGTCGTTGTGTTATTGGGAACACCAAGAATGCTAAATGTAACATCTCCATTTGTTTCAGTGTTTATAGTCATATAAAATGCATCGGTTGCTGTAGCCACAGCTCCTCCTCCAGAAGGATCGCAATATCCGGGACAAGTACCTTCCAGCGTATTTTGTGCTGAAAGACTTAAACTTATAGCCATCATGATAGCTGCTATAAGACTTTTAAAAAAAGTAAGCTTTTTCATAATATAGAATTTTAAAAGGGAATTAATTTTTTAAAAATTTCAATAGTTAAATTTTAGATACAAATAATTGGATTTCAATTTTTAATTATTATCCGGAATTTTCGTTTAATGTGGATGTTTTCATAAATCTTAAATTTTAAAGTTAAACATAAAGTGAACAATTATTCGTTAATTACAAATTTTTCGGTTGCCAAATAGCCATCCTGAAATTTTATAAGGATTAGATAAATGCCCATGGCTAATGAATGTACATCAATTTGTTGACAAGTATTATGTTGTATCAATATCTTTCCACTAAGATCATAAATAGCACTGTTCGAAACTTTTGCACTACTCAAAATTTGAAGTTGTTTGTTGCCATCAATATAAACTTTTATTTCAGGTAAAGAAGTTGCCTTAACTTCATTTACATTAGAAAGCGAAACCCATTGCAATTTAACGCCTGTAGCCAATCCAGAGCTGGCTATTCTTATCCGCTGTTTCCCCTGAGGAAGATTTACATTGATAATTCTTGTATCCCAAATATTCTGACCTCCGGTGGAAGAAACAGCCACTGAATCAGTTGAAGTTACTACGTTTCCGTTTGAATAAATTTTAAAAACTGGTTGAATATTAGCTGGACAAGCCATCCTTAAAGAAAGAGGATAAGTTCCAGCTTGTGGAATATCAATCAAATATTCGGCAAAAACGTTTTTTTCAAAATTACAGATTTGAATAGGATAAGCTTCCTCTGATAAATCAGTTGAAGATTCCAACTGGACAGGAGCTGATTTTACATAATTTTTTGCCGGAATTTTTTCTCCCAATCCATAATATTTTGACAGATCAAATGATGACATGTTTACATAAATTTGACCCAGTTCCGTAAGTGTTCCGGGCAATACAGTTCCCTGTACTTTTTTCAGCAGCTGCATGTAGGGAAATTCACCATCATTATTGGTTCTTGGTATAAACCACGCATATTTTTCAACTTGCGGATTGAGTTCCAAAAACTCTACTTTTTCAATCATTGTGTTACGTTGGAAGAGATATCCTACTTGAGCATTGGTGGTAAGAGGTTCTTGATATTCCCATGCACAAAATTCAGTCAACCAAATGGGTTTACCGTATTTGGCAAATCTACCCACATACCAAGACACAGCTCCAGGCCAATTCATATAAGTATGTATGGCTATGGCATCAATATCGGAGAGCGGAACAAGGGTAAAAAATTCATCCAGCCAGGTAATGGGATCACCATAGCCAGACAATGTTCCGTAATTCATAGCCGGCGAAACAATTTTCAAATTCAACTCCTGAGCAATAGCTTTCACAGCCGGCCATTTGGCTGCCGCCTGACTCGGTGTCATGTTAGCCTGATCGGTAAGATTAGGCTCGTTAAAAGTCAGCAAATACTTACATTCGGGATGTTTTGCTTTAAATGCCCTTAAAGCATTAGCATCTACCCCATTCCATGCCATAGGATAATATTCCATGTAGTTACTATAATAATTATCTATAGTACTCTTGGGAGAAGTCCCCCAATTATAAAACCAAGAAACACCTGGTGACATGGCATTTACATCTTCTACATACGGAATATCATAAGAAACCCCTCGTTTCGAGCTTCTTTGTTGAGCAAAACTTGAGAAAACAAGAAGAAAAGAAAATAGAAACAGCAAGTAAAAAAGTTTTTTCATGGGAAAAATTAAATTTTAATTTTTTTATTCCAAAAAGATAAAATTTGAACTTTACAAATGTATTTTTAAATTTTCCTCATTAAAAATTTTTTACTACACAAAAACTCAATTGAGCTGAAAAAACAACTCAATTATGACTCAACAACAACAAAAAAAATTTATTGATTATCAATAACTTATATAAAATTATGCTGAATAACATATTTCAGGCTATTTTTAAGTTGACTAAAAAGTAGCAAAAAAATTAGAAAAAATAGTTTTTATGATATGAAGTTACAAAAAATAGAAAGGAAATATTATCAATTGAAATAAAGGAGGAAATTATTGAAAAAATATAATCCTAATGACAACTGGCTAAAAAGATTTTTATGGAAAACACTGTTTGATAGTTACTTGGAATGAAGATTTTTATGCTTTAGAGAAAGTACTGTAATTAAATAAAAAATTTTAGGAAAATTTCCTATGAATCAATGCAATAAACAGAAAAAATAAATTTTTTAAAACTATTTGATTATCAATTTAATAAATAATGATTCCGTTTCTTATTTATAAATCCTTTTTAGTTCAGCGCCTCTAAAATAATGTAACAAAATGCGATCATAAGAATAGCCCTTTTCACCCATAACGGCAGCTCCAATCTGACATAGTCCTACTCCATGTCCCCAACCTGCGCCTGTTAATACAAATTTTCCTGGCACTTGATTCCGATCGTCCTCTTTTTCAACAACAAAAGCAGAACTATACAAATGAGTATTCGACAACCATTTTCGTATCTCCAATTCTTTTCCTACAATCAACGTTCGTTTAGTCCCTACAATTTTCAACTCCACTATCCTACCCGATTTTCCACGTTTCAAAGGAATTAAATCCAAAATTTCTCCAAAATCATATCCGGAACGGCGACACAGTATTTCGGCAATTTCTTTCTGACTGTAAACCACTTTCCAACGGTAAAAATCCATTGTTTCCTGATCGTAATTGTTCAACACCTGCGAAAGGACATTTTTATCATTTGTATTGCAAAAAGCAGAAGGAGTACTTAAAATCCATTCCCTTGCATTCGCTTCGACCGATAAATCCAAATGAAAACCTTGAGGAGGCAAATCATTGTCGACAATACTCTCCAAATATGGATGCTCTTCAGGCGCCCAACAATTGTCAAAAGTCTCGGTTACACCGCCACAACATTTGGAAAATCGAGCATCGCAAATATGCTGACCAAACCTCAAAACTTCGCCACGAGTAGCTTCTACTGCGAGCAGAACCGCATCAGATGTTGCACGTGTAATACCTTGATAACGTTGACAATGGTCGTCGGCACAAACATCAAAACGTTCGTGTTCGCCTCTTTCGTACCATTTAATATGACGATTTTCGGAATTTTCTTCAACTGAATTTCTACCGGAAAAATCTTTTTTCTCTTTTTGCAAGGGATAAAACAGCCAACTCCTTGAAACAACAGCGTGGGCTTTCAGTAATTCAATTGAAGAAGTTGCACTCATTTCGCTGGAAATCACACTCACCAAATAATCTTCAGCTTTAATTTCATTAATGGCTGTTAATTGCTCATGTTCCACAATAATTTTTAAATTCCCTTTAAATCGCTGGTTCTCTTTTCTTTCCCAATGAAAATGAATACCAATCACTACGTCGAGTAAATCAAAAGTTGAGGATTCATCAAGAGGTTGAAAACTCAATTCTTCAGAGGTTTTTCCATCAAATAATATCATTCCGTTTTTCCATCCGACTTGTTGCTTTCCTGAAACTTTTTTGCCATCCGAAGTCATGAAAGCTCCATTTAGAATAAATTCTATTCTGCTGGAACTTAATATCCCTACCTGAATAATCGGTTCTTTTGTTATCACTTTTATGATTCTTTAAAAATTAATTTCTAAGTATTTGACAAAAATTTAAAAATATCGATATTTGATTGAAAACCAACATTTAAAAGCACTTTTGCGATAAAGTTAGAGCCATATTTGAAATAACATTTTGCCATTCTACAGTTGTTTAGAATTCTGATAGGCTTATGATTTTCAAGTAAATAAATCCCGATTAAATAAGCGCAGAAAAAAACAATTGTTACTATAGCAACGAGTTTTTCAATTCTCTCTTTTGTATGAAATTTACCTCGCTTAAACATTAGTTTGAATATAACGGGAAAGACAACCCCTTTATATACAATGGGCAAGACCAAAATATTGATATTTGTTTGTCCAAACTTCCAGTTCGTTCTGTCGATAACAATCGAGTACGGTGGATCATGCGGTAGAAGTGCAAAATATCAATTTAGCAATCAAGTCTTTGTCAAGCTTGTAATCTTTTTTTCATTATAACCGATTGTTAGTCAACTATAAAGATACAAAATTTCAAGAACTTTACCAAAAAATTGATAATTATTTAATTGATTATCAAATAATTATATCGACATATAGTCATGTACTAAAAAATACTTATATATTTGAAGCAGTGGAATCAATACTTTTCCATTAAAAAGAGGTATTCCAAATATTTATCATCATTATTTATCCATTCATTTGTCCATCTCATTTGACTCATAACATTTTTCTTATAATTTATCTCCACTGCTCGAATCATTTTACCTTCTGAATTCATTATATCAAAAAGTTCTTCTTTTGTAGCTCTACCTCCTGAACTATAAGATAAAAGAATATATTTAGAGTTTGTACAATGAATCAATTCTTTTATCGCATTCATTGCAATAAAATGACCTTGTTCATCTTTTCTAAACTCTTCAAAAACTGACGCTGCTATCTCATCCTTTGAATCCAATCTTCTATTAACCTTTCCAAAGAGTTTGGGTTTGTCATTCAATATAACAGTTGTCCAGATATGATAATATGAATTATATCTAACTCTACTTGGAGGCATTTTTTCATTATTAGAACCATAAGGAGGATCAAAATAAACTAGATCAAATTTACGATTTTTTACTGTTTCAAAAACATCTCCTTTTATCACTTCATTTTGCTGATAATTTTTAAATAATAACGGTAATTTTAATTTCAAATCATTATATGATCTAGGAGACCATTCTGCTAAATATGCAGCATAATGGCCTAATGTGTTG
>ENA-UOYA01005380-UOYA01005380.1-activated-sludge-metagenome-genome-assembly--contig:-NODE-5380-length-10185-cov-4.562784_pt1 | contig 10185 bp, 8 predicted proteins | sample MGYA00238163_ERZ764804 | MGnify/ENA primary metagenome ERZ764804 (study PRJEB28919, sample SAMN05720223) | activated sludge metagenome | isolation source: Anaerobic digester | place: Hong Kong...
TTGTTAACCCTTTTAAGCGGTAAAGCCCTATCCCCCCATTGTCCCCAGGAACTGATTGCCGCGGGGGCGGCAGGGGAACTAATTCATATGGCATCTTTGGTCCATGATGATATTATTGACCAGTCCCTTTACCGCCGGGGCAAACCCAGCGTCTATTCCCTCTGGGGACAGAAAAACGCCGTCCTGGCCGGTGATTTTTTATTTGCCAAGGCCTTTGACTTGCTGGTTTCCCACCGGCTTTTCACCCCGTTGAAACTGATGGTGTCGGCCATCCAAGAAATGTGCCGGGGAGAAATCACCCAATCGGAAAGTTTATTTCAACCAAATCAGGATGCCAAAAGTTATTTTGAAAGAATTGAGCAAAAAACGGGGAAGCTTCTTGCTGCCTGCTGTCAATCCGGAGCCGTCATTGCCGGGGCAGATGCCCAAAAAGAAGAAGCCATGAAAAACTTTGGCCTAAATTTAGGCTATACCTACCAGATCGTGGATGATATCTTGGATTTTACCGGGAACAGTGATACTCTGGGTAAACCGGTATGCCAGGACCTGATTCAAGGAAATATTACCCTGCCTGTTTTATATTTGTTGGAACACCCGGATCATGGTCCCTGGGTCCGAAATATCCTGGAAACAAAAAACCTAAGTCCGGCAAATTGCAGGCGTATTATTGATTTAGTGCATCAAACCGGGCTTTTGGCTGAATCCCACAAGGTTGCCGCCGATTGCGGGAATCATGCCAAAAATAACCTGGCAATAGTTCCTCCCGGCATATACCGTACCCTCCTGGAGGATATCGTTGATACCGCCTTAACCCGAAGCAGTTGAGGTAAGGGGACATAACCCATATAAGAAGCAAGAAACAAGAAGCCAGAAGCAAGAAAAAAATAAACAATCTTGCCTCTTGTAAGGGAGGTAGAGGAATATTCCCCATGTAGGGAACAATTCGCATGCCACATTCTTTACACCTACTACCGCCGTTAAATCAATCCGCCCCGCCGGAGCATTTTACAGATTAGATGCATCAAGGCGGCAGAGAAGCCGGATTGAAGTAATAATGCCCGTGCCGTTCCTTTCAGCAAAGGGTTTCGGGTCTTCGGGTCCGAAAAATACATGGCGAGAAGTCCCTTAATGACAATTAAGTGAAAGTCCGGGTGCCTGAGTTTTGCCGCCTCGATATGAGCCATTTTTAAAAAATAACCCAGCCTTTCCCCCACCTCTTTTTTATCCCGGTAGTAAAAAACAAAATTTAAATCCCCCTCGGCCTGATCCTCCGCCTGGTCAATGAAGTAATCCAACAAAATATGGAGACCGCAAATATACGGAAAATAAGCCTGTTTAATTTGACTTGCCTCTTCCCGGCTCAAATGCTCCTGGCAAGAAGCGGCGCAAAGCATAAAAACACCCAAAGTAGAACCGGTAGCAGCGCCAAACTCCCAGGCTGATAAATCAGGGTAACTCTTCAAATAGGCACTTGCCCAGCGGGTCATTTTTTCTTCCCGCCGTTCATGATTGATATGCTTAAGGCTTTGCAGGTCCGCATAAAGGGAAACTAAAGCCGACGCCTCGTCCCGCACCAAAGCATAAGAGGGAAAAAGCGCCACACACCTCCGGCATTCTGCCACTAATGACTTTAAATACCCCCCGTCATCTTGATAAGGATAACCGTCATAATAATCGGAAAGGGGCAGGTCGGGGTCCAGGGCTTCCCCCATCGCCCTATGCAATTGGCGGAAACTTTCTTCCTCTTCACACCCGGCCCGGTCGCACAGGTTGTCCAAATAATCGCTGATAGTCTGAAAAGCCACAATAAACCGCACCATGGCCTCCTGATTTACCCCGGGATAGAGAGCATAAATACTTCCTCCCAGGCAGTGAAATTTTTTTGTCTCGATGCTGGCCAGGGCCTGAGCCCGGAGAACCGGGTCGGGGATTTTTGCCCCGTACTCCCGCCAGTAACCAAGGGTCTCCTTTACCTGGGGGAAAATATCTTGCACAAACCGGGAAATCAACTTTCCTTCCTGAAAATATTTAGCCCACACATTCAAATTATGACACTCCTTAATACGGAAAAATATTTTCTAAAACTTTTATTTATTTGGGAACAAAAAGGGGAAGTTTTTCGTCTGTACTTTTATAATATACCTCAGGTGGAAATAATTTAACCGCATTTCCTGATCCTCAAATGTTACTTTAATAAAAAAATAAAACAATATTTTTTTTTTCACAATTCAAAATAAAAACAGCGGATCATAAATTAAACTTCCGTGAAAGGTTGAAGAAAAAAGTACCATTTAATATAATTAAAAAATAAAGATACAAAAACAAAGTTAAAGGGAGGTACTTATGTTTAAAAACAAAAAAAAGATTCTCGCACTAACCATTTCGGCACTGATCTTCTTCCTGTCCTTTGGGACGTCAAGTTATGCCGAAACGATTCAATCCACCCTGAAGGCCCAATTTGTTACGTTTAAGATTTTGTTTAACGGCACCCAGGTGACACCAACCGACAACGAAGGCAAGGCGGTGCAGCCCCTATTGGTCAACGGCACTACATACCTGCCCATCCGGGCTTTTGGCGTCCTTTTTGACAAGAATGTGGATTTCAATAATACCCTAAAGCAGATCAGCATCAGCGACAAACCCAATAATGAGATCGAAAGCCTAAAGGCCCAGATTGCGGAAAAAGACAACCAGATATTGATCCTGCAAGCACAACTTTCGGCCAAGAGCGGTAACAGGAGTCTCAGTATTATGGAAGACGAGTTAAATGACGAGTACGAAGATTACGAAGGTTTAGATGTCAATATCACTTTAAGCGGAACAAAAAGTAAAATTACCGTAAAAGTAGATGTGGGCAGCAAGAGTAAGTGGAACAATTTGTCAACTTCCAAGAAAAATAAACTTTTGCAAAATATTGTTGACGATTTGTATGATGAATATGACAAGCCAAGCATTTCCGGTACTGTTAAGGCAGGATCTTCAACCCTTTCCTCCTTTACTGCTAGTTCCAGCGGCAAATTAAAACTCAGCAGCGGTGACTTTAGCGATTATGAAGAAGATTTGTTTGACGAGTACAAAAATCTGGGAAAAGACTACTTTAATAAGACGATGATTGTCTTGGATTATATCTCGCTTGAAGGAGACGAAGACGATCTTGAACTGGTGATTGCCCTGGATTTAGAAGATTTTTACGATGAAAACTACAAGTGGTCCGATTTATCCCGAGGAAAAATCACTTTATTGGCACAAGATATTTGTGATGATATCTGGGCTATTGATGAGTTTAAGAATGCCGATATCGAGGGAACAATCATTGATACTTATGAAGATGAAGAATTGGAATCCTTCTCCGTAAGAGCAGGAAAAACCGTATCTCTGGATTAATAATTCTTGCATCCGGAGTCACTCATTTAGTCACCCGTCTAGCCTTCCTTGCCTGAATTAAACGTCATTAACCAGCAGGCAAAATACAAGAAAATGTTTACAATATGATGTTCGTTAAATGTAAAAAAACCGGCAGAAAATATCTCTGCCGGTTTTTTTGGTCTAATTATTTCTCTTCCTGGGCCAGCATCATCAAAATTTTATTGCCCCGGGCGATAAACTCCGTCATGGCGGCAGGCTCCAGTTGTTTGTGACTGAGCATGGCAAGATCATACAGGTGCCGGCAAATCAGGTCCAAGGACTCCTTTCTTTCCGGCCGGTCACTTAGTTTGAGCACTGCCTGCACCAGGGGATTGCCGGCATTCAATACCAGGATTTCCTCATCAGGAAACATTCCTTTCAAATCCGACCGGCCGAAAAGGACACTCAGATCCTGCATGCGCCGGGAATGCTCGCTTAAAAGCACCATGGCGGGAATATCTTCCGCTTTTAAGGTTTCCACCTGCACTTTCAACTTGTCATTGGCCAGTGCCCCTTGAAAAATCTCCGTTAACCTCTCCTTGGTCTTTTCATCCTGTTCCTTGGTCTCCTTGATACTGTCCGAAAGGTCCGAGTCGATGCGGTTAAAACGTACATCCTTTTCTTTTCCTTCCATGAACTGAATGAAGTGGATATCAATGGGACCGGATAAAATTACCGCTTCCAGGTCCTGTTCTTTAAAAAGATTGATATACTGGGCCTGCTGTCTTTCATCAGTGACATAAAACACTTTATTTTCGTGCTTAGCTTTGTTCCGGCTTAAATACTCCTGTAAGGTCAGGTAATCGCCCTTGGTGGTCCGGTACACAATAATATCTTTGACCCGATCATAAAACTTTTCTTCCCGGATACAGCCATATTTGACAAAAGGATTGATATCATCCCAATATTGATGATACTTTTCCCTTTCTCCCTGGAACAATTCCGTCAGCTTGTCCCCCACCTTTTTGGTAATATGCTTGGAGACTTTGATCACATTGCTGTCCTTTTGAAGAAAACTCCGGGACACATTCAAGGGCAGGTCGGTGCAGTCAATCACACCCTTCAGGAGCATGAGAAATTCGGGAATGACTTCTTTAATGTTATCGGCCACAAAAACCTGGTTGTTATATAATTTAATCTTTCCTTCCAGCCGGTCAAACTCATTGTTGATTTTGGGAAAATAGATAATTCCTTTTAAATTAAAAGGGTAATCCACATTCAGGTGGATCCAAAACAACGGCTCCCGGAAATCGGTAAACACCTTATAATAAAATTCTTTGTAATCCTGACTGGTACATTCCTTTGGGTCCCTCATCCACAAGGGGTTGGTGTCATTAAGGGGTTTGGCTTCCCTTTCTTTGGCATGCTCTTCTTTCGGCGGATTGATATTATTCAGAAAAATCTCCACCGGCAAAAAGGCACAGTATTTTTCAATGGTCTCCCTGAGCCGGTATTCTTCCAGGAACTCCTGGGCATCTTCTGCGAGAAATAGAGTGACGGTGGTCCCTCTTTCCTTCCGGTCGGAGGGCATCATTTCATATTCCGTCCCCCCGGCGCAAACCCACCTGACCGCCTCCGCATCCTTTTGATAAGACAGGGTATCAATTTGGACCCGGTCCGCCACCATAAAAGCAGAATAAAATCCCAGACCGAAGTGGCCGATGATTTGATTGGCTTCATCAGCCTTATCCTGATACTTGGCAATAAAATCTTCCGCCCCGGAGAAGGCAATTTGATTGATATATTTCTTTACTTCCTCCCCGGTCATCCCGATGCCGTTATCGATAAAAGCCAGGGTTTTCTTGTCTTTGTCATAAACAACCCTTACAAAGTATTTGGGATTATCTTCCACCTGGGCTTCCCCCAGGGCTACCAGCCTTTTTAATTTATTCACGGCATCAACGCCATTGGAGATTAACTCCCGGACAAAAATATCCTTGTCCGAATAAAGCCATTTCTTAATAATAGGAAAAATATTCTCCGTATGAATAGAAATACTTCCCTGTTCCGGGTTCATCGTCATCCCTCCAAAGCTTGATTTTGGTAAAATTTTATTATTTATTCTATCTCGGAAGAGAAATTTTTTCAAGCAAAAATTAGCACTCAACATAGTTGAGTGCTAACAATTCACTGCTTTTCATATTTTATATCCTTAAAATTTCCAGATTCTTACCTTTACCTTAAAAAGCCCTGCAAAATCGTCTCTTCCGCTTCCTTTTCCGTCAGTCCCATGGACATCAACTTGGTCAGCTGTTCCGAAGCAATTTTCCCGATAGCGGCTTCGTGGATCAGCTGGGCATCGGAGTGATAGGCGGTAATCTCCGGAATGGAGGATACCCGGGCCTGGTGCATAATAATGGAATCACATTGAATATGCCCCCGGCATTTATTTTTCCCCCGCATATTTAAATGAAATACCTGCTCCGATTGATCCTGAGCCACGGAACGGGAAATGATCTGGGCAGTGGAATCTTCCCCGACTAATTCCACATTGATCACCGATTCCGCCGTTTGATCCCGGTTAGTCAGGAGCCTCTCCACCACCACCAGGCGGGCGTTTTTATGCAGAACTACTTCCGTATCTCTTTTGGTCCGGTCCACCCCTTTGATTTGCACCATCTCCAGTTCCACCACGCCGCCTTCTTCCACTTCGATGATGGTTTTGGGGTTAAGAATTCTTTCTCCTGTCCCCTCTCCCTGACCATAGTGCTTTTCTACATATTTCATGCGAGCGCCTTTTCCCACATGAAAATCATGGATCCCGTCATGCTGGGCTTTTTTGCTGCCGGAGTTATGAATGCCGCAGCCGGCCACCACCACCACATCGGAACCTTCTCCGATTTCAAAGGTGTTGTAAACCACATCCTCCAACCCTTCCGCAGATACAATCACCGGTATATGAACGCTTTCCCCCTTGGTAAAAGGTTTCACAATAATATCAATGCCCGGCTTGTCCGTTTTGGTCACAATATTAATATTGGCCGTGGTGGCGCGGCTTAAACCGGCCCCGTTTTTGCGAATATTATATGCCCCTTGGGGAATACCGTGCAAATCTGCCACTGCTGCCAGTAAAGCCTTATCTATTGCATTGAGCACTGGGTATCACTCCTTTGTCACAAGCTTTGCTGCACATACAATCCATATCTCTTCTAACGATATCGGCTAAAATCTTTTCTTTGCTGGTAATTTCCGTAACTTCCCCATTGGCAACGATAATAACCTCATCTGCCAGCTGCAGGATCCTTTCCTGGTGGGAAATAATCACAATGGTGGTCTGGTATTTATGATGAATGTAGGCAAAGGTCTCGGCCAGTTTCTGAAAACTCCACAGGTCTATGCCCGCTTCCGGCTCGTCAAAAACGGCCAGTTTTAAATTCCGGGCTAAAATGGTGGCAATCTCGATCCTTTTCAACTCTCCCCCGGATAGGCTGGCATTTACTTCCCGCTCCAGGTAATCCTGGGCACACAGTCCCACATCCATTAATAAATCACATAAATTAACTTCTTTATTTGATCCGGCAGCTAATTCCAGTAACTCCCGGACCCGGATTCCTTTAAAACGAGGCGGCTGCTGAAAAGCATAACCGATGCCCAGTTTCGCTCTCTCCGTAATATCCAATCCGGTAATATTTTTGCCCTCAAAAAATATTTCTCCGGAAGTAGCCCGGTAGATACCCATGATAACTTTGGCCAGGGAGGATTTTCCCCCGCCGTTGGGTCCGGTAATCACATATATTTTATTTTTTTCCAGGTTAAGGTTTATGTTTTTTAAAATATCTAATTGGCTTTGTTCCCCGTGAACCCTTAAGGCGATATTCTTTAATTCCAGCATATCAGTACCTCCTTTTCCCTCAATATTTTACATGATATTGAGAAAAAAATATACCATGAAAAACTAGATTTTGCCGGAATATTTAAGGTTTTTAAAGTTCTTATGGGTCCAGGCGGAGACTGTCCCCCACTCTGATGCCCAGTTCCTCAACAATTCCGGCTCTTAACTCCAAGACAAACCTGGCGCCTTTTTGCCGGGCGGTGAAACCGGGGGCAAGACCGGTTACAACCTGCAAAACAGAAAAATTTTGATCCAAAAACAAGAGATCCAGGGGAATTTTCATGCCAAAGGTATGTACCGCGGAACAAGGATGGAGCAATAAACCTTCCCCCGGGGCAAGAGACTTGCAGCCTAAAAGGCCTTTGAGTCTCAGGAAAAAAGTACCGGCATACTTGATGCGATCGCCAATCAGCACGCCGGTAGAGTTATTGATTATTTTTACAAGCCGCTGTTTTTTCATTTTATTTCGCTCCAATCTCTTCCAGCCACTGGTAATAAAGCCAGTCAGCTATATCTTTCAACTGCATCCAGGCAATAAATAGTATTTTTTTCACCGTGACAAATATTTCATCCCTGGTTTCCATCAAATCAGTGTGAAAAAAATTATTTTGCAGTTCAATCAAACTCATACCGAAACGGTCCCGGGTAAAGCCGATGCCGGCATCGGTAAAAGTAAGAAAATAGTAGGAAGCAAAAATAATTGCCGGCAGGATGGCCTTATTTCTAAATACCAATCGAAACGGCCAGCAGATAATTCCTGTCACAGCATGTAAAACCCGGCCGGCCAAAGAGACCGCACCGGCCTTTTTTCTCTCTACGATATGATGAAGGGCTTCTTTATTGGAAGAAGAACTTTTTGCAAGCCCGGTCATTTTCGTCGTTTTAGTCGTCTTTGTCAACCCGGTGATCAAAGACGGTAATTTTTTCATCCTTCCGGCGCCGGTCAATAAGGCCAATAAACTATGCTCCCGGAATTCTTTTAACCGGCGGAAAACCCGTACGGGAAACCCCAGTAACTGTTTTTTACCTGTGGCCATTAATTCCCTAACACAAGCCTTGCCCCAAGCCGGAAAGGAAAAGCGTGCTTCAAAACTAAGGTCCTGCTGCAATGGCCGGTCTTCTCCTTCCAGTTCTATTCTCTTTACCGTGGGGGAGGAGGGAATTTTTACATGAAGAGGAGAAAAGGAGTCCTCCAGGTTTACCGGGCACATCTCCCGGTAGCTTTCCCGACCGGAATACTGGTAAAACAGCCGGTGGGAAATAAATAAATCCAAATTCCATTTTAAGCATATTTTTTTAATGGTCCAGGCGGCCAATTCCTTATTCTTTTGATTTTCTAAAGAATTATCCAGTATTTCTTCCAAATAACTTACGGCCTCTTTTAAATGAAGCCGGTTGACTTTTAATATGGCCAGACGCCGGTAATAGGGATCCGGGCTTTTCAGGTAAAACCGCAATTCTTCGATGCGAGACAGTTTATCGATGGTTTTTTCCGTTTCCTTTTCCAGCCTGTACCATTCCGGATATTTTAGAAAGTCAATTTCAAAAGTCATATCCTTTTCACATCCTTTATTTTTGATACAACTTTGTTAAACTAAAGGAATGAACCCAGCAGAATCAGCTTAAGATGTAGTTTTTTTTTGATTGAATTTACTTACGGCACTTAAACTCTCCACAAAACTGTCAATGTCTTTGATATCCAACTTAACAGGAGAGCCCAGAGGCAGGGTTTCCAGCAGGTATTTTACGTCTGACATTAAATCAGCCTTTCTTTCAATCATTTGAAGATATTTTTGATAATGTTCATCCTGCTTAATTAACTGCAGGGATTTTTGCCCCACGTCCCGTTCCCATAAGGCGATTTTTTCCTTAATAAAACGGTTCTCTACAGTGATGCGGTCAATTTCCTGCTTGATGTTTTGGATTCTTTTCCTGCATTCCTTTTTCTTTTTCCAAAACCTGACCGGGTATAAGAATTGTTTTATCTCTCCGGGGTCTTTGCTGAAGCTGTACCAGGAGTTGATAACTTCAATAATTTCTTCATTTAACTGTGTTACCCGGTACAAATTTTCTTGATACCGGTCAATTTCCTTTTGGATTTGGTCCCGTTCGTCTATAAAGAGCCGGTCGTAAAGATCACGGGATAATCTTTCTATTTGGTAAAATTCTTGTATTGCCTCCTCGGTCAGGTTCTTTAATTCCTTAAGCAGTTGGATACAAAAATCTACCCTTCTTTCTAAACTTCCATCCGGCAAATCAAGCCCCTCCTTAACGTAAACTAACGGGTGAAGTTATCAATCATTTGGATCACGGCCGGTGCCAGGATCACAATAAACACGGTGGGAAATATAAAGAATACCATGGGTAGGAGCATTTTTATCGGGGCTTTCATGGCTTTTTCTTCGATCCTCTGCCTTCTGGTATTCCGCTGCTGGATGGACTGCACCCGCAAAACATTGCCAATACTCACGCCCATTTGATCCGCCTGGATAATGGCACCGATAAATGTATTCAGTTCTTCCACTCCGGTCCGGTTGCCCAAATCCCTTAAAGCGTCCTTTCTTTGTTTACCCATTTTTATTTCCTGGAGGGCGGTAGCAAACTCCGTGGATATGGGCCCTTTTATCTTTTGCACCACCCGGCTCAGGGCGGAATCAAAGCCTAATCCTGCTTCCACACTGACCGTCAACAAATCCAGTACATCCGGCAATTTTTTTAAAATTTGTTCCTGCCTGTTCCTGGTCTTTCCTCTTAAATATAATTCCACCAAAAGATAGCCGGCGGTTAAGCCCCATAAACCGAACAAGAGCTGGGATAGGAGATTTAGCCTGCTAAGAAAAGCTAAGCCAAAACCGGCCAAACCGGTAAGCAAAGCCACGGCATAATACAGGGATATAAATTCTTGGGAACTTAACCCCATGGGTTTTCCGGCCAAAAGCAGTTTTCTT
>ENA-UOYA01005389-UOYA01005389.1-activated-sludge-metagenome-genome-assembly--contig:-NODE-5389-length-10173-cov-7.047539_pt1 | contig 10173 bp, 3 predicted proteins | sample MGYA00238163_ERZ764804 | MGnify/ENA primary metagenome ERZ764804 (study PRJEB28919, sample SAMN05720223) | activated sludge metagenome | isolation source: Anaerobic digester | place: Hong Kong...
TTTCATACAATGAATTAATCTAGTTTAATACTGCTTCACGAATTTAGCTGAATCCCAAATGATGGTAAAAACAATATTTCCTTATCAAATCATTCATCTAAACTCGCTATGAACAGCACATTTAAACCCGTGCTGAACGTTAACACATGTCAGATAACAATGAACCAAGTACAGGTAAATCACTATTGACCGCATACCTATATACCTACAATTTCTCAATTACTAGGATAGAACCTGAAAATGGTAAATACTTCACCCTTGAAGAGATGCAAAGTGCAGTAGGCGGAAGAATTGAGATAATACCATTGGAAAGAGAAGGACTAGAAGACCTTTTGCTGGTAGTACATGAAGAAGGTAAATTGATTTCACTTCCTTTGAACTTCCCTGGAACAATAGAATGGAGACGATATTATGGTGAAACAGATTTCATATCAGGCAACTGTATCATCTGCCATCCTGATTTAATAAGGTAGTTACAATTATTGTAAGTAGCAAGAATTGACTAGAAGAGTAGTGTTTAGAATGCAGTAATTAGAGGCTAATAGGAATTTAAATATTCCTTTTATATTTGATCTTATTAATTGTACATTTAGGAATTAAATCATTTAACTTTTCATCCCCAAATTACGATGCCAAATATAAAGCAACCTTGTTTGGTGATAAAAAGGTAAGAAAACCCAATACCTTGTTTAAAAATCACGCCCTTCTTCTTTTGTTTTCGGTCATTGTTAATCTATCGCATTCACAACAATGTACTCTTTCGATAAATGGGAATAGTTCTATTTCCATTTGTCAAAATCAACCAGCCACACTAACAGCTGTAGAAACTGGTTCCCCAAATGTAGTATGGACATCTTTTCCTATTGGTGGTATTAGTTCTGGTGGAACTACCCTTACACCTACTCTAAACACAAGTACTGCTCCAGCAACATACATGCTAATTGTGAATGGCAACAGTGGACAATGCTTGGATACAGTAAATGTTACAATAAATCCGGCTCCATTTACTCCTATATTCACCTCGAACCCAAGCTTAGCTCAATGTAGTGGAACGCCAATCACTTTTGCTGTGTCAAATCAGCAATCCAACGTAATTTACTCTTGGGATTTCGGAGATGGAGCAAATGGAACAGGGGCTACAACTTCACATACTTATAATTCAGTTGGCAATGGAACAGTTTCGTTTAATGTTATTGTTACAGCAACTTTTAATGGGACTGGTTGTTCAAAAAGTGCTACTGCCACTGTAATTCAAGTAAAGCAGAAACCTGATGCATCTATTGCAGATTACACCAGCAACACTCCTTTTGCCAATTGTGGAAATGGCAACTTTGATTTAGTCATTGATAACATTTCAACAACCACTTCAACAAATACACTTTACCAAATTAATTGGGGAGATGGAACTGCACCATATTCATCAGCAAGTCTTCCAACTACAGGCACCTTGCATACTTATACTGCACAAGGCTATTCTACTATTACACTTACTGTTACGGGGCAAAATGGCTGCTCTTCTGTAAAAAACTACACAACTTTCAACGGATCTAATCCTGCTGTTCCTTTTCAAAATCCGGGTTCATCTATAGGTTTTTGCACTCCATATTTATTTTCAGTTCCAAGTTCCGTAAGTGGCAATCCACCTGGAACTATTTATGTCGTTTCAAAAAATGATGGAACACCCAACGACACTTTTCCTCACCCCCCCCCAACAAACTATACACATTATTTCTCCAAATCTTCATGTGGGGCATCAGGGGGGACTACACCTAATACATTTTATGTAAAAATTAGAGCACAAAACCCATGCGGCTTTTCAGATTTGACAATAGAACCTATTACTACAATTACAAAGCCTATTGCACGTTTTACCATATCGCCAGATTCTGTTGCTTGTGTAAATTCAACTTTAACTTTTACGAATAGCTCCATTGCTGGGGTGGCAGTAGATAACTTTGGGGTTTGTGATACGACAACCAAAAAAAATTGGGTTATCACACCAGCAACAGGTTGGAATATAGCAAATGGTGCGCTTGGGAATTCTAGCCCAACGAACAACCCAAATACTTGGGGCTCAAATATTTTAGGAATAACATTTACCACTCCTGGAGTTTATAATATTTCAATGATTGTAAGAAAGGATCCTTGTGGTAATGACACAATTATTAAATCCGTCTGTATACAATCTCCACCAACACCATCCTTTATTGCAACTCCTCTAACCGGTTGTTCCCCATTAATTGTAAATTTCACCAATACATCAACCGGTCTAAATCAGTGTGGACCAATTACTCGATTATGGACTGTTACAAAAACAAGTTTTACCTGTCAAGCAGATTCTACAAATGACTATGTTTTCATTTCTGGAACAAATTCAACTTCCAATAATCCAGTTATCCGATTTAATAACCAAGGAACATATTCAGTTACACTTCAGCTAACAAACAAATGTGGTCAATTCACTTCGGTGCCAACAATAATCTCTGTCAAAAGAAAGCCGATTTTAAGTATTACTGTTGCTCCAAATCCAATTTGCTTAGGTCAGACAGTAACACCAACAGCAAGTCCTTTACCTTGTGATACTCCAATAATAGCATATAGTTGGACTTTCAATGGAGGCACACCACCTTCTTCAAATCAGCAAAGTCCAGGGCCAATTTCTTATTCATCTGGAGGGAATAAAAACATTACCCTAACTGTCCAGAATGCTTGCGGATCAACCACTGCAAATACTAGTGTCTTAGTTAACACTCCGGCAACTGCTAATGCTGGACCTGACATTGCAGTTTGTATAAATTCAGGTAACGTTCAACTAAATGGTATACCAACCAGCGGAACTTGGAGTGGAACTAATGTTACTTCAACAGGTGTTTTTACGCCATCTCAATCGGGAACATTCAACCTGATATATACAGTTGGTACTGGTAATTGCTTAGGGGTAGATACAATGGTAATGAATGTAAATCCGTTACCGATTATTTCTGTTACTCCTTCAACTCCGATTTGCATTGGCAATAGCATAACACTTACCGCAAGCGGAGCAACTAATTATTCCTGGAGTCCAGCAGCAGGACTCAATAATACTTCAGGTTCATCTGTTATAGCATCTCCTAGTTCAACCCAAACGTATACAGTTATAGGAACGAATAGCAGTACCAACTGTTCTGCTAGTGCTAGTACCACAGTTACTATAAATCCTTTGCCAGTAGTTAATGCAGGAGCAGACCAATCACTTTGTAATCAGCCCATTGCAACTACCTTAATTGGCACTCCAACTGGAGGAACGTGGAGTGGTCAAAACATTACAACTGGAGGTTTTTTCACACCTAACGGTGTTGGAACATTTCCTGTAGTTTACACTTATACCAATGCAAATAACTGTACAAATAAGGATACTGCTATAGTTACAGTTACAAATCCTACAGTTCCTGATGCAGGATTAGATTCAGTAGTTTGTCTAAATTCTGGTAACGTTCAACTTAATGGTACGCCAAACAATGGAACTTGGAGCGGAACAAATGTTTCATCAACGGGAGTTTTTACGCCCTCCCTATCTGGAACTTTCAGCTTGATTTACACCTATGGTTCATCAACTTGCTTGAAGCGAGATACATTACTAATGACAGTAAATACATTGCCGGTTATTTCTGTTACTCCTTCAACTCCAATTTGCATTGGCAATAGCATAACACTTTCGGCAAGTGGTGCAAATAACTATTCATGGAATCCAAGTACAGGACTAAATACTACCTCTGGTTCCACCGTAACTGCTGCTCCAACCACAACACAAACTTATACCGTTATCGGAACGAACAGTATCACTAACTGCTCTGCGAGTGCAAGCACCACAATTACAGTCAATCCTTTGCCAACAGTAAACGCTGGTGCAGACCAATCTCTTTGTAATCAGCCCATTCCAACTACCTTAACAGGTACTCCAATTGGAGGAACTTGGAGTGGTCAAAACATTACAACTGGTGGTGTTTTCACGCCTAATGGAACAGGTGTGTTTACAGAAGTTTATACGGTTACTAATGTAAACAACTGCACAAATAGAGATACTGCTATAGTAACAGTTATAAATCCAACAATACCTAATGCAGGGTTAGATTCAACAGTTTGTCTAAATTCTATAAATGTTGTCTTGAATGCTACCCCTATTGGAGGAAATTGGAGTGGAACAACTATATCTCCGTCAGGTGTTTTTACTCCTTCGCAAACTGGTAATTTTAATTTGGTTTATACATTAGGGACATCAACTTGCTTGAAACGCGACACTTTGTTAATGACAGTGAATCCATTACCGAATGTTACAGTTACCCCTTCACTTGCTATTTGTAGTGGTTTAAGCACAACATTAACCGCAAATGGAGCAACTAACTACACTTGGAGTCCAGTAACAGGCCTGAATACCACAACAGGTTCATCTGTAATTGCATCTCCTGCTTCAACCCAAACATATACAGTAATCGGAACGAATAATAGTACTAACTGTTCTGCTAGTAGAAGTACCACCGTTACAGTAAATTCTTTACCAATCGTTAATGCAGGTGCAGACCAAGCACTTTGTAATCAGCCGATTCCAACTACCTTAATTGGTATTCCAACTGGAGGAACGTGGAGTGGTCAAAACATTACAACAGGTGGGGTATTCACACCTAACGGTGTTGGAACATTTCCTGTAGTTTATACTTATATCGATAACAATACTTGCAAAGCAACTGATACTGCTCTAATTTCAGTGACAGCCCCAACACTTCCTAATGCAGGTTTAGATTCTGCAGTATGCTTAAATTCTGGCAACATTCAATTAAGCGGCACACCAACTGGGGGTAATTGGAATGGCACTCCATTAATTACGCCAACTGGAGTATTCAGTCCATCTCAAGCAGGTAACTACATCCTCGTATATACATATGGTGCGTCCACTTGTTTGAAACGTGATACAATTTTAATGAAAGTGAATCCGTTGCCCAATTTAACAGTAACCCCTTCAATTTCTATTTGCAGCGGATTAAGTACAACATTAACTGCCACAGGTGCCAATACTTATTCGTGGAGTCCTTCAGCAGGATTAAACAATACCAACGGAGCAACTGTCATCGCTACTCCAACTATTTTAACTACATATACTGTAATTGGGACTAATTCTGCAACAAACTGTTCATCTACTGCAAGCACTACAGTAACAATTAATGCTTTGCCAATTGTAGATGCAGGAATAGACCAGTCTCTTTGTAATCAACCCATTCCTTCAACATTTATAGGAACACCAGTAGGTGGAACATGGAGTGGTCAAAATATTACACCAGGTGGCGTATTCACACCAAACGGGATTGGAACTTTCCCTGTAGTTTACACTTACATCGATAATAATACTTGCAAGGCAACTGATACAGCATTAGTAACGGTTATAAATCCATCAATTATTAATGCTGGAAATGACACTGTTATTTGTTTTAACAGCTCCGACCTTCAATTTGTTGCCAGTCCTGTTGGTGGATCTTGGAGTGGAACTTCTTTAATTACATCAACAGGCTTATTCAATCCTTCTCAAGTTGGTAGCTTTAATTTGATTTATACTTATGGTGCTGGTACTTGTTTAAGGAAAGATTCAGTTGTTGTTGTTGTTAATCCGTTGCCTAATGTTACAGTAACAGCATCATCAACTATTTGCGAGAATGATAGTATTACTTTAACTGCAACAGGAGCAAATACATATTCTTGGAATCCAACTCTCGGTTTAAATACTATTACAGGAGCCTCAGTTATAGCAACTCCAAAGATAACTACTCAATATACAGTAACAGGAACTAATTCTACAACTAATTGTAGTAATACTGCAATTAGTACCATACAAGTCAACCCACTGCCACACATCACAAACACAGATACCAATATTGTTATCTGCTCTGATGATTCAATTGCAATATATTTTCAAGCAGATATTCTAAACACAAGTTATACATGGAATGCAACTTTAAACAATAACCTTTCTCCATACCCTATAAGTGGGAATAGTAATAGTATCCTAATTCCACAATTGAAAAACAATACAAATTCATCACAAACAGTAGTTTTTACAGTTGTACCAAGTGCTGCAAATTGCCCAGGACCAGCAAAAAAATTTACCATTACTATAAATCCTCGACCTATAATAACATTAACTCCAGATTCACAAGTTTTTTGTTCTGGACAAAGCAGTGTGCCAATAAATATTTCATCTAACATTATTGGAACTAATATTAGTTGGAATGCTATCAGTGTTAATATCGGAGGTTTAACGAATACTGGAACAGGAAATGTTATCCCAAGTCAACAACTTTTTAATACAAGTGTTACAGCAGATAGCGCTTTCGTTATATACACTGTATCGCCTTTAATTGGAGGATGTTCAGGAAGTGCAGCCAAAGCAATAATTCAGGTAAATCCAAAACCTATTGTGAACTTTGCAATGAACAAGAATAATGGTTGTTCTCCTTTATCCATTTCTTTTGCATCTAATACACAGGTTTTTGGCAAGCCTGATTCAATAGTTTATAACTGGGGTGATGGTACGCCAAATACAATATTGTATCCTAATCCAATTCAACCTGTTTGGAGTACAATCTCACACACGTTTGTCAATAATTCCTTTAGTGCTATAAGTTTCACAATTTCTTTAACAGCATATAATCAATGTGGGGATACATCAGTTAATCAAACTATTACAGTCCAACCTAATGTTGTAAATGCATTTTTCACACCTTCTGTAACTCAGGGATGTGAACCTCTAACGGTGTCTTTTAATGATTTTTCAACAGGTTCGACTTTTACTAGCTGGTGTTTCGATTATGATGTAATTCAAGATACCTGTATAGGTTTGTCAAGCGTTGTAACGCCAGGAACTACAGTCCAACATACCTTTAATGCAGGTAAACATATAGTGGCCCTTTATATTACAGATGGATGTTCTCAGGATACTACTTTTCAAACTATAATAGTTTCACCTTCACCAATTAGTGATTTTACCTACAACAATAATGTTTGCGAAAATACACCAGTAACTTTCACACAACAATCTTCCTCACCAAGTGGAATGTTTTTAACTGCTTTTAATTGGCAATTTGGTGATGGCGATTCTTCACTAGGCAATGTTGTTACTCATACTTATGATAGCGCTACAGTATATAATGCTTGCTTAATTGTCAGCGCAAGTAATGGTTGTACTTCAACAAAATGCCATCCAGTTTCTATCCTTTCTAAACCAATAGTAAATTTCAAAGGTTACGATACTTGTGTTAATACCCAACCAATTCAATTTGTAGATTTTTCAACTGGAGTATCTTTTTACAATTGGAATTTTGGAGACGGCAATACCTCTACCTTGGCAAACCCAACAAATAATTATACAACCGCTGGAACATACAATGTAACCCTAGTTGGTTCAACGAGTTTCTGCAGTGATACAATTAGCCATTCAGTAATTATTTATCCTAAGCCAACAGCCAATTTCCTTTTACCTGCTACATATATTTGTGGAATACCAGCTCAGTTTCAAATTACAAACACATCAACAGGGGCTCTTGGCTATGATTGGAATTTCGGTAACAACATATTTTCAACTGCAACAAATCCTAATGCAACATTTCCATCAGCAGGATCTTTCAATGTTACACTTATAGCAGCAAATCAATTCAATTGCTATGATACCGCCCATAAACCCATAGCTATTTATCCTTTTCCTTTAATACAGTCTATTGATATTGAACCCGCAGAAGGTTGTCAACCACTCGAAATTACTTTAACTGCAAATGCAACGAATGGTAATCTTTATATATGGAATTTTGGAGATGGTACTTCATCTGTATCACTTAATACACCAATTGCAAATTATACATATAGCGACACAGGAACTTATACCATTTCAGTAAAGGTGTATTCGTTTCTAGATTGTGGGGATACGGCAATATTGAATGATACGATAAAAGTTCACATTCGTCCAAATGCTGATTTTGAGTATTTAGCCAATACCACAGTAGAACCAATTGATGGAACTATTGTATTCACTAATAGCAGTCAAAGTGCAGAGAGTTATGTTTGGAATTTTGGTGATGGATTCACATCAAATGAGATAAATCCAATTCATAAGTATGAAAGTATTGATGATTTCACTGTTACTTTAATTGCCTCCAATCATTTTGGTTGTGAAGATTCTATTAGTAAATCAATTACTGTATTTAAGCGTTCATTATGGGTGCCGAATGCCTTTGCACCTGATTTTGGAGGTGGTAATGATTTGGTAAAAGTTTGGCAACCGATTGGTATTGGACTAAGAACATATAGGGCACAAGTCTTTAATACATGGGGTGAATTGATGTGGGAGTCAACAAAACTAGTAGATACAAAACCTTCTGAATTTTGGGATGGAACCTATCACGGAAACTTAGCTCAACAAGATGTCTATGTCTGGAAAGTAGAAGCTATATTCTTGGACGGCTCAAGATGGGATGGGATGACCTATGAAAAAGGCAAAGCAAAAAAAACAATAGGAAGTGTAACCCTAATTCGGTAAGTCCTATTTTTGCCTTCTCATAAATGGATTGCTATTGAAATAACCTGCATGGTCAAATGAATTGTAAGGACATTTACTAAATCCATTGGAATGTTTTGGCGGAATAATGATTCCAATACTAATTTCATAAGCACCTGCTGTTTGCATTCCTAATCCCATATAAGGGAAATCTACCGCTGCGCCTACATAATATACTGGAGCTTTAGAAGATTTACCTAACGTTCCCTTGTGAGTTATTCCTAAAATAATAGCACTCGTATTAATTTTCTGCTGAACAACACTAAGTCTATTAATCAGCGATATAGTTAATGGCACTACCCAACTATTAGCATTGGGTTTAATGAAAAAATCTAAACCAACATTCAAAGAATAAAAGTCACTTTGCTTTCTAAAAAAACTGCCTTGATTCTCAAAGAGGATAGAAGGTCCTGCAAATAGTCTACCAGCCGCAAGATTCACGGTACTTCGATAGCTCAATACAAATTTTTGAGGAAGCCTAGTTTTATCTTCATTAGAACCAGTTAAAGAGATTGATGGGGAAAGAATATGTGCTACTGAAAACCCAATTTCATTGTGCCATTTATCTCTTCCCATAAAGTTATTTGTAATAAGGAAGCCAGCATCAAAGTCGAAATAATTTCGTCTAAACGTTCCGTTGTGATTAAATGCTGAACTACCTATAATCCCTTGGTCTATATTCAATTGGTCTGAGAACACCAATTTATCCCAATTTATAGAAATTGAATTATAATAAACTTTAGCTCCAACAGAAATTTTGAAACGAGGTAACTCATCACTTTTATATCCAATTTTCGGAAAATGCGTTGCAAAACTAACACCGCCTGAAGTTGTAGTTAAAAATCCTTCACCTTCAATATCTTGCATAGCAAATGCTCCCAATCCCATATACATCCCTTGCGGCAGGTTTACAAAACCATCAAACCAAGCATGATAAGTAGAAAGTGGACCCGGGATCTGCTTGCCTCGTACATTTGGCCATAGTGTTCTATAAGTTGCGGACAGTTGATAACCATATTGTTGACCAGTATAAGCTGGATTATAATACAATTGATTCAGGTTAATTTGGGAATAAGTAGGGTCTTGTGCATTTACAGAAAACTGGAAAAACAGTAGAACAATCAAGAATAAAACCAAATTCAAAAATAGTTTCACAAAAAGAGATATTTATAAAAAGCTAATATACTCAACAATAAGTCATAAATAGGAGCAATACATTATTTATTAAAGAGTTAAGTAAATTGTTTTTTAGGGTTATAAATAAAGGAACTAGCGCAACTGTTTAGCTGGTTAAGCCTTCAAATATAACTTTCTTTTTTTGTCAACTGTTGAATCGAAAGTCATATTTGTTATGATAAGTAATTGTTGATTATTCTAGACAATGAAAGGAATGCTAATAATGACTTGGTAAACCTCTTGTTAGCCTAGTTACAATAATTGTAAGTAGCTTTTAATGAAATACATCTAACTGGATTTGAAGTAGCAACAATTCGAATATATATTTAGATGATGAAAATTGCTACATGGAACTTAGAACGGCCAAATGATTCTTCTAAAAGTAGAAATACTAAAATCATAGAATCATTAAATGAAGTTGATGC
>ENA-UOYA01005391-UOYA01005391.1-activated-sludge-metagenome-genome-assembly--contig:-NODE-5391-length-10168-cov-5.182340_pt1 | contig 10168 bp, 8 predicted proteins | sample MGYA00238163_ERZ764804 | MGnify/ENA primary metagenome ERZ764804 (study PRJEB28919, sample SAMN05720223) | activated sludge metagenome | isolation source: Anaerobic digester | place: Hong Kong...
GCAGCGAGAACTCGATCTGCTTTTGCCCGCCCACCGGCTCCAGCAGGCCGGCCTGGGTGACGGTGATGCCGGGCACCGCGCGCAGGCGTTCGCGCAACACGGCCGAGATCTGCTCGGCGCTGCGCTGGCGCTGGCGGCGGTCCGTCAGGCGGATGTAGATGCTGGCGTTGGTCTTGCCCAGCGCCGCGCCGGTGTTGAGCGTGGCCAGGGTGTAGCGCACCTCCGGGAAGCCGCGGATGATTTCGTCCACCACCTCGACCTTGGCGGCGGTGGCCTCCAGCGAGGAGCCTTGCGGCGTATAGAAGGCGACGTTGGTCTCGGAAAAATCGGCCTTGGGCACGAACTCGGTGCCCAAAAGCGGCACCATGAAAACGCTGGCGACAAAGATGCCCGCGGCAATCACCAGCGTGAGCAGCCGGTGCACCAGCGCCCAGCCCAGGATGACCTGATAGCCCTCGGCCAGCCGGTCGGTGGCATGGTCGAACCAGCCGGTGACGCGGCCGATGGTCTTGTCGTAGAAGGTCCTGGGCCGGTCCTTGGCGCCGGCGCCGTGCATGGCCGGGTCTTCCCACACCGAGGACAGCATGGGGTCGAGCGTGAAGCTGACGAACATCGAGATCAGCACCGCCGCGACGATGGTCAGGCCGAACTCGTGAAAGAACTTGCCGATGATGCCCTGCATGAAGCCGATGGGCAGAAACACCGCCACGATCGACAGCGTGGTGGCCAGCACCGCCAGCCCGATCTCGCGCGTGCCTTCCAGCGCGGCGGTGAAGGCGTTCTTGCCCATGTGCGCGTGGCGCACGATGTTCTCGCGCACCACGATGGCGTCGTCGATCAGCAGGCCCACGCACAGGCTCAGCGCCATCAGCGTGATCATGTTGATGGTGAAGCCGAACACCTGCATGAAAAAGAAGGTGCCGATGATCGAGATCGGCAGCGTCAGGCCGGTGATGACCGTGCTGCGCCAGGAGTTGAGGAACAGAAACACGATCAGCACCGTCAGGATCGCGCCCTCGAACAGGGTCTGGCGCACGTTCTGCACCGCCACGCGGATGGGGCGCGAACTGTCCTGGATGGGCACCAGGCGCACGCCGGCGGGCAGCTCGCTCTGCAAGGCCACGGCCGCGCGCTCCAGCCCGTCCACCACCTCGATGGTGTTTTCGTCCTGAGCCTTTTGCACCGTCAGCAGCAGGGTGGGGCGGCCGTTGTACAGCGCCAGCGTGTCCTGCTCCTGCGCGGCGTCGCGCACGCTGGCGACCTGGCTCAGGTAGATGGGTGATGCGCCGCGCCGCGCGACGATGATGCGCTCGAAGTCGCCGGGCCGCTCCATGCGCCCGTCCAGTTGCACCACCAGCTCCTGCGTGGCCGTTCGCAGCGTGCCCAGCGGCACGTCCTGGTTGTCGCCGCGCACGGCGTTGATGACCTGCTCGGGCGTGACGCCCAGCGCCTCCATGGCGGGCGGGTTGAGGTCGATGTGCACCTCGCGCTTGGCGCCGCCCACCAGGTTGACCGCGCCCACGCCGCGCACGTTTTCCAGGCGCTTTTTCAAGACCTGATCGGCCCAACTGGTCAGCTCGACGGGAGAAACGGAGCTGCCTCGCTCGCCCGCTGCGCGGGGTGCGCTGCCCCCGGCAGAGGAGGGGGTCGCGGCTGCGCCGGCTCCGGGGGCGCTCGCGCCTTGGGTCGGTCCGCCAGCACTTGCGGCGGCCTTGCCTTGCTCCGCCTCGGGCAACACGGCCAGCGACCAGATGGCGCGGCTGGCGGGGTCAAAGCGCAGCACGCGCGGCTCCTTCACTTCCTCGCGCAGCAGCGGGCGCACCTGGGCGACCTTTTCGCGCACGTCATCGGCGGCCTTGCGGCCGTTGATGTGCAGCTGGAACTCGATGACGACGACCGATTGGCTCTCGTAGCTGCGCGAGTACAGCGCGTTGATGCCGGCGATGGAGTTGACCGCTTCCTCCATCTTCTTGGTCACCTCGCTCTCGACGATGCCGGGCGCGGCGCCGGGGTATTCGGTCGTCACCACGACGACCGGCAAATCGACGTTGGGAAACTGGTCCACCTGCAGGCGCGCCAGCGAAAACAGCCCCAGCACGACAAAGGCCAGCATCACCATGGTGGCGAAGACGGGGTTGCGCAGGCTGACCTGGGTGAACCACATGGTGGAGGCGCTTCGATGGATTTTTAAAGAAAATCAGCCGCCAGCGCTTGTGGACAAAGCGCAAACAGCTATCAAAAAATGAGTTGACGGGGTGCTCATCCGGCGGCTTTGCCATCCAGCCGCACGCGCGTGCCTTCGCGCAGCACGCCGGCCGCGCCGCGCAGCACGCGGCTGCCGGCCGCCAGGCCCGTGACGGCCACCCAGGTCTCGCCGTCGATCACGGCGCGCTCGCCGGGCGTCACTGCGCGGTGCACCACGCGTGCCGCGTCGCCCGTGCCTTCGACCAGCTGGACGTAGGGCGCGGGCTTGTCGGTGCGCACGCTGGACAGCGGCACGGCCAGCGCGCGCTGCTGGCCCACAGCCAGGGTGCCCTGGGCAAACAGGCCCTGGCGCAGGCCCGGCTCGGGCTGCACGGTCAGGTACACCGTCACGCCACGGCTGCCGGCCTGGGCGCTGGGGTTGATGCGCGCCACCGTGGCCGGCACCGGCGCGCTGGCGCCTTCGATGCTCAAGCTGGCGCTCTGGCCCACGCGCACCGCCACCGAGTCGGCGGGGCTGAGCGTGGCCTCCAGCTCCAGCTGGCTCAGATCGACGATCTCGACGATGCGCGCGTCCGGCGCCACGCGCTCGCCCGGCTGTGCCAGGCGCTGGGCGATCTGGCCGCTGATGGGGGCCTTGAGCACCGTGTCGTTCACGGACTTGCGCGCCACCTCGGTGCCGGCCTGCGCGGCGCGGGCGGTGGCGCGGGCGGCGTCCAGGCTGGCGGCCGAGGCATCCAGCGCGGTGCGCGAGATGAAGCCCTGATCCACCAGCGCGCGGTTGTTGTCGTACTGGCGCTGGGCAATGGCCACCTGGGCTTGCGCGGCCTCGGCCTGGCGCTGGGCCTGGCGCATGCGTTCGTCGTATTCGGTCGATTCCACCCGCGCGATCACCTGGCCGGCCTGCACGCGATCGCCCTCGCGCACCGTGAGACCGATCAGCTCGCCCGGCACGCGCGCCTTGACGAAGGCCGAGCGCACGGCGCGCAGGCTGCCCGAGATCGGCAGGCTGATGGTGAGATCGCGCAGCTCGACCGGCGCCACGTCGAGTGCGCGCAGCTCGATCACGGGCGCGGTGGCCGACGCCGCCTGCGTTTGCTGCGCCGCCTGGCGCGCGCGCAGGCCGCGCCAGCCCAGGGCAGCCGCGGCCAGCACGGCCAGCGCCACGATGAGCCAGGTGAGGTTTCGGCGGGTCATGGGGTCAGGCCGCGAATCAGCAAATCCGCGTGCAAATCGATCAGGGCCATGGGTTGGTCCTCGTGGGTGTAGGGGCAGCAGTGCCCCAGCGTCAGGCGCCAGGTCACCATCTGCACCAGGGGCGCGACGATCAGGTGCACGGCGCGCGGCACGTCCACCGGGCGGAACTCGCCGCGCTCGATGCCGCGCTGCACGATGCGGCGCAGCAGCTCGTGGCTGGGCTGCACCACCTCGTCCTGAAACCACTGCGCCAGCTCGGGGAAATGCGCCGCCTCGCTCAGCATCAGCTTGGTCAGGCCCGCAGCGGGCGTGCCGCCATACAGCAGCCACCAGCGGCGCAAAAACTCGCGCAGCAAGTCGCTGCTGGCGCCGGCAAAGCCGCCCAACTGGCGCAGCGCCTCGGCCAGGTGCCGACTGGCGTTTTCGCGCACCACGGCCTTGAACAGCTCTTCCTTGCTGGCGAAATACAAAAACAGCGTGCCCTTGGACACGCCGGCGCGCGCGGCCACTTCCTCGACCCGGGTGGCGGCAAAGCCCTTTTCGACGAACAGGGCCAGCGCCGCGTCCAGCAGCTCACCCGGGCGCGCCTGCTTGCGGCGGCTGCGGCGGGCGCGCTCGGGCGCGTCGGCGAGGGCGGGGCTGGTGGGCTGCATTTAATGACCGGTAGGTTATTAAATGTACCCGAAGAAATCCGGCTGGCACCCGCATCAGAGCCTGAGAGGCCATTGGCAGCGCCCGAAAGGCGCGTCAAAACACCGCCAATCGAGGCGCAAAACGCAGCCATAGCTCGGGCTATGGCGAGTATTTGCAACGAAGAGTGGCGGTGTTTTGGCGTGCAAGGCGGGCATGGACAATGGCCTCTCAGGCTCTCAGGCCACCAGCGGCGGCTCCTCGATGGCCTCGGCCTGCGCACGCAGCAGATCGATCTGGCCGCGCCAGTAGGCCACGCTGCCGAAGTCCGGAAAGGCCAGCGGAAAGGCCGGGTCGCTCCAGCGCTGCGCCAGCCAGGCGCTGTAGTGGATCAGGCGCAGCGTGCGCAGCGGCTCGATCAGCGCCAGCTCGCGCCGATCAAAAGGGCGCACCTGCTCGTAGCCGTCCAGCAGCATGACCAGCGCGCGCTGGCGCTCGGCACGCTCGCCGGGCAGCAGCATCCACAAGTCCTGCACCGCGGGGCCGCTGCGGCAGTCGTCCAGATCAACGAAGTGCGGGCCGCCGCCGGGGCGGTCGGTGGGCGTCCACAGGATGTTGCCCAGGTGGCAGTCGGCGTGCAGGCGCACGCGGGCGATGGCGCTCGATTGCCCATCCATTGTGCCGTTGGCCGGCTCTGACAAAGCGCTGCCAGCTATCAAATCGATAACATCCTGGCTGGCGTCGGCCCATGCGCGCTCCACCTCCAGCGGCAGGGCGCCGTGGGCCAGCAGCCACTGGCGCGGAGCCACGCCGTAGCTGGCCAGGTCGACCGCGGGCCGGTGCGCGAAGCGCTGGCGCGCACCCACCGTGTGCAGCCGGGCCAGAAAGCGGCCGATCCATTCCAGCGTCTCGTCGTCGTCCAGCTCGGGCGCGCGCCCACCGCGCCGGGGGCTGACCGAAAAACGCAGCCCGCCATGGACGTGCAGGGTGCGGCCATCGATCATCAAGGGGGCGACCACGGGCACGTCGCCGGCCGCCAGCTCCAGGGCAAAGGCGTGTTCCTCCTCGATCTGCGCCGTGCTCCAGCGCCTAGGGCGATAGAACTTGAGCACCACGGCCGGGTGCGTGTCGGCCAGCGGCGTGCCGGGCTCCAGGGGCGCCAGGTAGACGCGGTTTTCGTAGGAGTTGAGCGGCATCAGCCGCCCGTCGCCCATCAGGCCGATGGCTGCCAGCGCGTCCTGGACGAAATCGGGGGTGACTGCGGCAAAGGTGTCTGTATCGGTCATGCAGGCATTGTCGGCGCCGCCGGTCGCGTACCCGTGGCATGATGGATTGCAGCTTGGCGGCGCATTCGGCGCGCTGGGCAGAAGAAGGGATCGAGCATGGACAAGCGTCATTTTCTGGGTGCGGCGGCGCTCGCGGGTGCGTGGCCGGCCACGGCGCGGGCGGCGCGTGCGTCGGGTGGCGCGCCGGGGCTGCTCACCGTCAGTGGCGCCGTCGCGCGCAGCAACCGCGGGCCGTTCGACCCTGCGCTCGACCAGTTCATGGGCAAGCACGGCGTGCGCTTTGACAAGGCCTTTGTCTTCACCAGCGCGGCCTTGCGCCGCCTGCCGGTCCAGACCATCAAGCCCACGCTGGAGTACGACGGCAAGGTGCACACGCTCGCCGGCCCGCTGCTGACAGACGTGCTCAAGGCCGCCGGCGCGGACGGCGCGGGCGAGCTGCGCCTGGGCCTGCGCGCAGTGGATGGCTACGTGGCGCCGGTCACGCTGGCGGAGGCGCGCGCCTGGAAGATGATCGTCGCCCTGAGCCTGGACGGCGAGCCCCTGGCATTGGGCGGCCTGGGCCCGCAATGGGCGGTGTATGACGCGGATCGCTTGCAAGCGTTCAAGGACAAGCCGCTCAAGGAGCGCTTTGCCGCTTGCCCCTGGGGCGTGTACAGCATCGAAGTGACATGAACTCCCCCCTGTGCCGCTTCGCGTCTTCCCCCCTCTCTCTGCGGGAGGGGAGACAACGCCAGTGGCCGGCGCAGGTCCGGCCACGGCGTTTGCTGGCGTGGCCTGCTCCGCGGCCTTTCGAAATCGGAGTATGGTTGCCGCAGCCTGTGCGGTGTAAGGAATGAATCCGGATTGGAAAGTGACATGAGCGCCAACGAAACCATCGTGCTGGCCGGCGGGTGCTTCTGGTGCACCGAGGCGGTATTCAAGGAAGTGCGCGGCGTGCTCGACATCGAATCGGGCTACAGCAACGGCCAGGCGACGCAACCGACCTACGAGCAGGTCTGCACCGGCCGCACCGGCTGCGCCGAGGTGATCAAGCTGACGTTCGATCCCGCGCAGATCGGCCTGCGCCAGGTGCTGGAGATATTCTTCTTGGTGCATGACCCGACGCAACTCAACCGCCAGGGCAACGACGTGGGCGCGCAGTACCGCAGCGGCATCTACTGGCTGACGCCCCCGCAGCAGGCGTTGGCCGAGGACATGATCGCCGAGATGACGCGCGAGAAGTACTACGGCGCGCCCATCGTCACCGAGGTGCTGCCGCTGTCCCACTACTGGCCGGCCGAGGAATACCACCAGGACTTCTTCGAGCGCAATCCCGAGCAGGCCTATTGCATGGCCGTGGCCGCGCCCAAGGTGGCCAAGTTTCGCAAGACCTTCCGCGAGTGGGCGCGCTGAGACCACCGGCTTCGGGCGCCCCGGCCCGCTCCGCTACAGTGCGGGCCGTGCGCCGCCTTCGTCTCAACTGCTGGATCGGGTTGCTGCTCGCCTGCATGATGGGCGCGCAGTGGCTGGCGCTGGCGCACAGCGTGCTGCATGCGCGCGGCCTGGCGCAGTGGGCGCCGGTGGCGGTCGTGGACAACGGGCGTCCGGCGCATGCCGGCTGGATCGAGCGCCTGCTCGGCCGCCACGACGACCCCGGCGCCTGCAAGCTGTACGACCAATCGGCCGGCGGCGATCACGCCCCCGCGGTGGCCGTCGCCGACCTGCCGGCCTTGGGCGCACCCAGCCCGGCACCCCGCTGGGTGCAACGCGCCTGGGCGGCGCGCCTGGTGCCGCATTTCAGCGCGCGCGCGCCGCCGCTGGCCGCCTGATCTCGCCTCACTCCTGAACCCGGCGCGCCGCCCTGCGGCAGCTTGCGTCCGTCCTGGCGCTTTTGGGCGCTACCGATGGCGCCCTCGCCGTGCTCGCACAAATCCCCTGCGGTTTTGGCGCCGGCTGCACATGCGCCGCCGGATCGGCCTCCACCCGAACCTTGTCTTTTCAATCATGAAACTCAAAGCCCCTCACCCGCGCCCCCGCTGGCGCACCGCCGCCCTGTGCGGATCGTTGGCGGCCACGCTGACCGCGCTGGACGCCCGCGCCCAGGATGCGCCGCCGCGCAGCGATGCCACCGCTGCGCCCACCCTGTCCGAAGTCACGGTCACCGGCAACCCGCTGGGCGCCGAGCAAATCGTTGCCCCCGCCAGCACGCTGTCGGGCGAGAACCTGCTGCTGCAACGCGCGGCCACGCTGGGCGATACCTTGCAGGAGCTGCCGGGCGTGTCCAGCTCCACCTTCGGTCCCAACGCCGGACGGCCGTCGATCCGCGGGCTGGACGGCGACCGCGTGCGCATCCTGCAAAACAGCGGCGCGAGCTTCGACGCCTCATCGCTCAGCTACGACCACAACACGCCGATCGATCCGCTCGCCATCGAGCGTGTCGAGGTGCTGCGCGGCCCGGCTGCGCTGCTGTACGGTGGCAGCGCCCAGGGCGGCGTGGTCAACGTGATTGACAACCGCATCCCGCGCGAGCCGGTGGCCGGTCCCGAGGGCGGCGTCACCGGGCGCGCCGATGCATCCTGGAGCAGTGGCGATGCGCAAAAGGCCGGTGCCGCCTTGATCGAGGGGGGCAACGACCGCTACGCGCTGCACGTCGATGCCTTCGCGCGAAATGCGGGCGACACGGCGGTGCCGGTGGCGCTGGAGTGCACACGGCCCGGCTCGCCCGCGCTGGCCCGGCGCATCTGCAACTCGGCCAATCGCGCCTCGGGCGGCGCCGTGGGCGGCACGGCGTTTTTCGACCGCGGCTATCTGGGCGCGTCGCTGGCCGGCTACCGCAGCGACTACGGCACCGTGGCCGAGGACGACGTGAGCATCGGCATGCGCTCCACCCGCGCCGCGCTGGAGGGCCTGTGGCGCAACCCCGGCGGCCTGATTGAAAGCGTGCGCGGCCACTTCAGCCACGGCAACTACCGCCACACCGAGTACGAGGGCAGCGAGGCCGGCACGGTGTTCACCAACCGCGGCAACGAGCTGCGGCTGGAGGCGCGCCACCGCGCGCTCGGGCGCCTGCAAGGCGTGTGGGGCCTGCAGTGGGAGGGCAACGAATTTTCGGCCCTGGGCGAAGAGGCCTTTGTGCCCACCAGCCGCACGCGAACGGCGGCGCTGTTCGCCCAGGAAGAACTGGGTACCGACTGGGGCAAGTTGACGTTTGGCGCGCGTGCCGAGCAAGTGCGCGTGCGCTCGCTGGGCAGCGATGAGACGGACCGCTTCACCACCGGCACGCGGCGCTTCACGCCCGGCAGCGGTGCCGTGGGGGCGCTGGTCAACGTCGCCTCCGGTTGGCAGCTCACCGGCAACCTGGCCTACACGCAACGCGCACCCAAGGACTCCGAGCTGTTCGCCAACGGTCCGCACCTGGCCACCGGCACCTGGGAGCAGGGCAACCCGGGTCTGGGGCTGGAAAAATCCGCCAGCATCGATGCGGGCGTGAAGTGGAAGGACGGCGCGCATCGTTTTGCCCTGACCGCATTCGCCAGCCGCTATGGCAACTACATCGGCCTGCTGCCGACGGGCGCCACGCGCGAAGGCGATCTGCCCGAATACGTCTTTACCGGCGTCAAGGCGCGCTTTGCCGGGCTGGAAGCCAGTGGCACGGTGCGCTTGCTGGGGCAGCAGGGCGTGTGGCGCGGCGCGGGTGGCGGGGAGGGCACTTCGGTGCTGGACCTGGACCTGCGCGCTGATCGGGTGCGCGCCACCAACACCAGCACCGGCCAGCCGCTGCCGCTGATCGCCCCGGCGCGCGTGGGCGCCACACTGCGTTGGGCCGAGGGGCCCTGGGGCGTTCGCCTTGGGTTCGATCACAGCATGGCGCAGCACCGCGTGCCCGAAGGCAACCGCGTCACCGCCGGCTACACCCTGTGGAACGCCTCCGTCACCTGGCGCCAGAAGCTGGGCCGCGCGCAGTTGCAGTGGTACGCACGGGTGGACAACCTGAGCAACCGCCTGGCCTACAGCGCCAGCTCGATCCTGACGCAAAGCGCCTTCGGGCGTGCGCCGTTGCCGGGGCGCAGCCTGCGGGTGGGGGTGCAGGCGACGTTCTGAGTGATGTCTTGCGCGGCGTTCAGAGCGCACTGGGCATCCCGGATAATCGGACCGGCCTTTTTGCCGATCCGATGCATGTACGCGGTCATCCTTTTTCTGCACGTTCTGGGCGCCACCATCTGGGTGGGCGGCCACCTAGTGCTTGCCGTGTGCTGGCTGCCGCGCATCGTGCGCGAGCGCGCGCCCGAGCAACTGCTGGCCTTCGAGCAGCGCTTCGAGCGCCTGGGCATGTCCGCGCTGGCGCTGCAGGTGGTCACGGGGCTGTGGATGGCCCACCAGCTGGTGCCCGACGTGGGCCAGTGGCTGCACCCGCAGTCGCCGCTGGCGCATGCCATCGCGCTCAAGCTGGGGTTGCTGCTGGCCACCGTCGCCGTGGCCGTGCATGCCCGCCTGCGCGTGCTGCCGCGGCTGACGCCCGCCACGCTGCCCTTGATGGCCGGACATGTGCTGGCAGTGACGGCACTGGGCGTGGCGTTTGTCGCCACCGGTGTCGCCTTGCGTTTTGGCGGCTTCTGAGGCGATGGTGCAAGACCTGAACGCCGACGCGACCGGCCGCGGCGTGCGCTGGGCGTGCGGCGTATTGGCGCTGGCCATCGTGCTGGCGTTGGCTGCGCTGTCGATCGCGCTGTGGCGCGGCGGCGAGCGTCCGCTGTTGCTGGCGCCGGCCATCGGCGGACTGAGCGACTGCCTGGACATGACCGAACCCGACGCTCCGCTGGAGGCCGCGAGATCGGAAGAGCACACGTCTGAACTCCAGTCACATGCCTGTATCT
>ENA-UOYA01005393-UOYA01005393.1-activated-sludge-metagenome-genome-assembly--contig:-NODE-5393-length-10164-cov-8.330794_pt1 | contig 10164 bp, 11 predicted proteins | sample MGYA00238163_ERZ764804 | MGnify/ENA primary metagenome ERZ764804 (study PRJEB28919, sample SAMN05720223) | activated sludge metagenome | isolation source: Anaerobic digester | place: Hong Kong...
CCACCTTAGTAACCGCATTGGCGGTAGTGATAGCACCGGTAGCAACCGGGGTGAGGGTGAGGCCGGTAATTTCAGCAGCAATCAGGGTGCCCCATCCGCTGAATACATCGGCAGCACCAGTACCGGCACCATTCCGTACACCGGAATAGAGGGTGAGGCGGTACAGCTGATCCAGGAAGGTTTTGGATACCTGGGCTACAGCGGCCTGCTCGAAGGGCTGTTCCGGATTGGTGGCCAGGTAAGTGTTCCGGAAGTTTTCGGGATCGAAATCGAAATCCCATTTGCCCATGTACGCTGTCAGCGTGCGATCCGTGAATTTCGGACCGGTGGTGATATCGTCCTGGGAACGATAAGGGCGGAGGTTACCCTCAGCACTCAGCTTGGTTAATGCCTGGGGAGATTTTACGTTCGTGCGCACCTGGATGCCGTAGTTACGGATATCCCAGCCCAGTACTTTCTGCGCGAAAACGGAGGACCCGCCGACAAAAGCTGCGGTGAGTGCTGATAAATTGGGTGTCATTTTCTTATACTGTTATTGTGGTGAATAATGGATTACTGAATCGGGGGAAGGCCCTGCAATGCGCGGAGGCGGTTTGCTTCAGCGGTATAGGGGTGTACTTCTTTCCGGGTTGAACCGGCGGGGGGTTCTTCCCCTTGCTTTCCTGTATTGGTGAATCCGGCAGCAGAAGCTTCAAGTTCAGCGATACGGGCATTGGCGGTAGCCAGTTCATTGGCCGATGCTGTGGCAGCATCCTGGGCGGCGGTCAGCTGGCCTTGCAGTTCAGTTACCTGAGCCTGGGCGGCATCGCGGGCCGTTTCAGCTGCTTGGATAGCCTGGGCGGAAGCTTCCAGGGAAGCTTCTACATTATTCAGCTGTTCTTCCGATACCAGGAAACCGCCAGTTTCTACCTGATCACCGGCAGCCACTACTGCAAAGTTTTCGGCTTTTGCAGCAGTAAGTGTTTTTTGAAAAGCCATTGTGTTAGCTTGTTGTTGTTTGTTATATAATGATAAGGACCGCTTCACCGCATACTGGAAGGTTCCAATGCGATCAATCAGGCCATACTTTAAAGCTTCTTTGGAATTGTAGGTTTTGCCGGTGAGTACATTTTCTTTCTGCAGGTCAATTTTGCCGGCACGGTTTGCTTTTACAGCATTCAGGAAGGTTTCATTGAGTCCATCCAGTTCCTGGATTACGCGGGTATAATCCCCTTTCTGGGCGGCAAAGAAATTGCCCCATTTATCCTTGCTCTCAGTGGCAAATACGGTGTGAACCTTGATGCCTTCTTTCTCATACTTTCCGGATTGGTCCATCCACATGGCCATAGTTCCAATGCTTCCGATGGTTTCATTCCATCCGTTATTAGATCCGCTGGAAATAACTTCATTGGCAGAAGAACCGATCCAGTAGGCCGCGCTGGCCAGTAAGCCATCGGTATAGGAAACAACCGGCTTTTTAGCCGATTTTACGGTATTCGCCAGGGCTTCTGTTCCATCTACCTGGCCGCCGGGAGAATCCAGCCACAGTACCATGCTTTTTACGGTAGGATCTGCATCAGCGGCAGCAATCAGCTGCTGCATAGTTTGGCTTCCCGGATCACCACAGTAATCATATTTGGCGATAGGGTAATTGATCCGGAATACCTGTACCGGTCCATCCTTCTGCAGATCGCCTTTTTCGTTCACCCGGAAGGTGGGGCCGAAATCAAGGCCCAGCCGATCAGAATATAATCCCCTTTTATCTGCAGCAGGCATAGCACCAGTACGGAGCAGGTCTGCAGCAATACCGGCATAATCAGCGGCAGCGGTAGGTTCAATGAACCAGGGCCGCGCTAAAATGCCTATAAGGAGTTTTACATTCATGCCTCAAATCTCTACACGCGCGTTAATTAAATAAAGGACAGAAAGTGAAGGTTTTCTATATGTAGGAAATTCAGGAAATAAAAAGGCCCCAGTAGAAACCGGGGCCGGTACATTGAATCCCTAATCCCAGCGCATCCCTGCGCTGCCGGATTTACACCGGATTTACTGCCGATATTGGCATTATCTTTACAGGTATCGGATTAAAAACGGGCTTTCAGCTTATATGATTCCCGCCTATTTTTTGCGGACAAGTTTGCGGGTGCAGGCATCATAACCCAGAATACCTGATTGTTGTTACGTACACTTCCTACATTTTCATAGTAGAGCCCTGCACTTTCATAATACATACGGATGAACATGGTATCTGCTGCAGCTGCAGAAACTTTGAAAGATGCTGTTCGGTCCATCAGTCGCGCACGGACAACTATAAGGGAAATGCTTACACTATCATTTTGCTGTTGAGCAGTGGCGCTGTAAAAAACAGCAAGTCCTAAAATCGCTGCTACAATAAGAATGATAACCCTCAATAGTTTCATAAAATTTATTTTACAAAGACTGCCACTGCACGGTTGAATATCTGCTGCCGGTCTTCCAGGCCGTTATATCCACCGTTCACACGCCTGGTTTCTTCTTTGATATCAAGATCATCATCAAAGCGATCCAGCCCACGGCTTTTCCAGTACCAGCATGCGGACATCACAGCATATTCAGGGGTAGCCAGGATTTCAGGATTTTGCAGTAGGCGCTTATCTCCAAACAATGCCAGGCTGGTAGCTTCCATATTTTTCCGGCCAGTGGTTTGCATCAGGCCCACGCCTGCAAATAACCTTCCATCCCCTTTTTGCTCATTCCCCAGCTGGAAGGCCAGCCAGTTTCGTTCACCCTTCTTTGCTGGCCAGGGTGCTGTAAAATCCCGTTCATACTTCAGCTGCTGGGATGTGGGGCCCCAGATCTCGCGCAGCCACTTGAAGCCACCGGATTCATGGATGACCTGTGCCAGGAAAGATGCCACTTCAATGGGTGTATCGATCCCGTATTCAGGCATGTATTTATTCAGGTGGGGAAGAAAGGTCTGCAGGCGCTGTTCCGGCGCTTTAGGCAGGATGGCTTTCAGCTGGTCAATGGTCAGTAGCATGCTATATGCTTTTTACGTGGATCAGTATATCGTGTGGAGCCGGGCGGTTCCCACCAAAATAGGGGCGCAGGAAGAACTGCAGCCCTTTGGGGTGGTTATGCCGGATATTCAGGTAATCATTTCCCCAGGTGAGGCGGTAAGTGGTGGGGGTAATCTCTATGCTGATGCTGGTCCAATCGCCTATACGTACATCACCCAGGTAAATGATTTTCCGCTTACCGGATACATAAGCATACCCCATCAGTTCAATTACATCCTTTACTGCATTGTACCGCCATCCGAAACGGATGCTGTTTTTATGGTGCATTTTTGGTATAGAAAAATACCCGATACCCACAAGTTTGTTAGTATCCTGCTGATCATCGCCTGGAATACTGTACCTGCAGCTGGCATCAAATTTTACCATCCAGCGGAACAGATCCCGCCCCCACCAGAAGCCCAGCCTGATGGGGGAAGAATGATGATCATATTTTTCTATACGGTAGCGCATCAGAGCAGCCAGATAATGATATATCCTGCCATAGCGGTACCAATACCGCCCCAGTTTACAATAGGATTATCACCGGCATCATCATGGTAGATCAGTGCCACTACACAATACCAGGCGGTTCCCAGAAATGCCAGGGCAATGCCCAGGATATCAGAAAATCCGGTAGGGTGGGCATAATCCCAGAAAAACTGCTTATCAATTCCGTTCGGCACATATCCGGGGAAAGGAGGGATGATAAAAACGGTGAACAGTACAACTGCGAAAATGATAAACGCAATGGCAGAAACAAAGGCATTAAATGCCGGGATATTCTTGTTACTCATATAATGGTTTTTACTTTAAAATCAGCAGGGTTCCGGTAGTAAGTGTAGCACCGGCCAGTATCTTGTTCAGCAGCTGGCGGTGCTTTGCTTTTCGGGCTACTTTACCGAAATCCTTATACAATAGGTTATACTTATCCAGTACCGTTAAATAGGCATTGCGGGTAATGTTCAGCTGGGCCTTCAGTTCTGCTATATAGCTTTCCTGGGTGGAATCTTTGCTGCTGTAGGCGGTGATCAGCTGATCCATGCTGGCTTCCAGCTGCACGTACTTTTCGGCCAGCTGGTCAAACTCAGCGGCGGCGGAATCCATCTTCCGGACGTATTCGGTAGTATCGGCCACGGTTTTTACCTGGATAGCCCCATCCTGCAGCCTTTTGATGCGGGAAAAATAACTGCGAACGGTACCGGCTTTCTGTTCCAGTTCGGCGGTCATATCTGTAATCAGGGTATCATACTGCCGGATCACTTCTTCATGTTCGGCTGAATCCTGGGTGAATTTGGCATTGGCTGCCGCCATATCGGCCTGCAGCTGCTTTACCAGTTTGTTATTACGGGCTGCTTCTTCACGAAGAGCCCTTTCTTTCTGGCATCCCTGAAACAGGATGGAAAGAAGAATGATAAGAGCCGTGAGCAGCAGCAGCTGCTGCCAGTAGGTTTTAATAAAATCAAGTGTCTGTTTCATGATCCGCTTTTTCTATTTTTTCGTCAACTTCAAAATCTCTTTCGCGGATACGGATATTACGCAGTTTCATTTCCTGAACCTGCTTGATAAAAAAAAATATTGCACGGGGTACCAGGTACATCAGCAGCACTACGAATAGCACATCGCTTTTCCATGTTCCTAAATTTGCCAGCCAGTATAGTAATGAACCTGGTACACCCAGCCAATCCATAACCAAAAAAGCCAGCTTCATTGTCGCCATTTTTTCAAGTCTTTTAATAGAAGTAGCAAGAAGATTGCTATTAATATTAAAAAGTAGATATTTACCGCCTTCCTCTCGTTTATATCCAGCCGCAATGCTGTTGCCGCTATTTCCCATGCCAGCCTGATTATGGCAAACACTAACGGGTAAATGGTTACTTTTCGTAGTTGTCGAAAACCGTTCCATATACATACAAAAAAAACAACGTCTTTTCCTTTATCCCACAGGTAATAAAACGATCTCCACAGATAGTTGCTGAAATCTGCATGCGCGTAAAACATCAGCAGCCCCGTGAGGAATACTGCCGATGCTGCCAGGGCCCATTTCACGGATTGGGCGGTGGGTCTTTAGGACGATCACCGCCGGATCCACCTGCAGGACTTGCTGCATTTTTTGCCGCCACTGAATTGCCACGCCAGCGATCACTTGCCACACCGAAAAAGAATCCCCATATAGTCCAGAACAGGTATTCTTCCACACTGGCCTTCAGTTCTTTTCCCCAGAACAGATTCACAACGATGTAAAGAACAGCCAGAAGAACAAACAGAAACAGGAAAAGCCGCTTGCTGCTTGTATCCCCATCAGGACCTAAAAAAAAGTCTTTAAATGATTTCATAAAAGGACGTTTAATACAATGCCATCCAAGTAGGCGCAGTAGCAGCAACGGCTGAAGTCATTGCAATGCTGGCCGGAAGGGTGGTTTGTGTGTTTATGGTGAAATAAAGCTTTGCACTGTTAGTGAAATTCTGAGCAGCCATGCCGCCGTTATTCAGGGCTATTCCAGAAGCCACTGCCGGGGCTGTAGTCTGGGCGCTGTTGTTATACAGCAGGCAGGCGAAATAAAGCCCTGGCTGGGCGCTGTAGGTGGCTGAGAAGGGAACCGTAATAAAGGCATTGGCTGTAGCGGTCCACAGGCTGGCCGTATTGGCACTTTCTGCTACTTTGGTAAGGGTTCCGGCAGAATAACTGTACAAAGCCACCCCGTTCACTGCATCGCCCGTATAGGCCCCGGCGGTTCGCATCCATAGCTTGATGCCTGTAATGGTTTGTGGCTTACTCAGGTAAATGGCTGATCCGCGGATCTGGGCATCGGTCAGGGTACTGGTAGTATTGCAGTAGGGTAGCGGCTGGCCCACCGTATACGCTTTATGGGTGCTGCCCAGGGCTTCCAGGGCGGCCCGGTAGGTTTCATCCGGATCGTAGTTATCGGTAATTCCATACCCGGAAATGGTGGTAGGTTCGCCGGTTATGGTACTCCAATCCTGGGTTCCGGTGTGATTGGCGCGAAGGGTGGCATCGGTATTAGGAACATTGGAAAGGCCCACAGCGGTTTTATCCAGGGTTTGCCAGGTCTTATCCCCGCGCCAGTACTGGCCGGTGGTACCGGAAGTAATGGTAGGTTCGCCGCCCAGTCCGGCAATAGTGTAAACTGGAATATTCAGGGTACCGGAAACCAGGGTAGCGGCCCCGCTGCTGCCAGTAGTGGTAAGGCTGATGGATCCGCCGCCGGAAGCATTCAGGGTAATGTTCACCCGGTCATTGGCCCCATCATCGGCAACGGTCATGGTAACCCCAGATCCTTCAATCAGGTTCAGAGATCGGCGGATCCCGATAATGGAGCCAGCTTTATACACCCGTACCTTCTGTTCAGTGGTATTATCATTTACTGAAATGGTATTTGTGGTACCTACTGTGTTCAGATTGATGCCGTTCCCTACTGCCAGTGTAGAACCGGCAATATTCTTGATTTCGTTATTGGTTTGCCCGGTAGTTACCAGAGCAAAAGTCAGTGAGAAAAGAAAAGTGATAAGTTTCTTCATAGCTGTTTATTTTCTGCGATACCAGCGGCCTGTGGCTGAATAGTAAGTATAGCTTATCCAATCACCGCCCACTGCTGTGGAAGGTGTGGTAGGCTGTATCAGTGTCTGCCCGGTATTGGCCGAAATGGTAAGGGATGTAACAACAGTGGCGCCACCGCCTACAGATCCACCAAAATAGATTTCGATATACTGCCCATCCTGTGGGCTGGCAGGCATAGTAATCGTATGGCTGGCCAGTACAGAACCGGGATCTACTATTACCCTGGTAACGCTGGAATTGATTGTGGTGGCAGTTCCGGAACTGATGACTTGGGTACCTGTTACAGCCAGTGCGCCTGTAGTAGTAAAGTTTCCAGTAACCTGGGTGGGGCGGCCAATGGCTACACTGGTGCCATCATCGGTAATCGCTGAGGCTACCAGTGTGGTAGTGCTGCCATAGCGCGGGATAACGTTAGTGGATCCTCCTGTAATTCCACCACCTACAGCAAAACCCTGTGCCCGTACCCATTCGCGGGAAGCAATCTGATTCCATGCAGAACCATCACGGTATTCAAACGTTGTTGAATCGCTGTTATAATGCAGCATCCCAGATTGCGCCGTTAAGCCGTTTCTGGTAGTAGTATTCAGCTTGGTAAATAGCGAAGTTTTAGCAGTTGATTGCAGGTCAAGTAAAACACCAGTTGTCGGGGTTGTGGTAGCCCCAATAGTTGCGCTTCCGCTGAAAATAACATCACCGTTTGCACGTATTTTTTCGCTTCCAGTGAAAGACGTTCCGCCTACAATGATGCCTGAACCAGCGTTTGAAATAAGAACATTAGAGTATGTATAAAGAGTATTAACTACTTCAGTAAAAGTAGTTCCTATATCAAACTTTCTAACTCCACCATAGTAAACTGTAAAAGCTTGGCCGCTGCCAGTGTTGTTGTCAACCGACATACTTCCTTCAGTTAATGAGAAGTTCCCCCACTGTGAAAAGTCTCTTCTTCCAGAAACTCCGGTACCGCCTACAAATATTTTATCTACAAATCTTATCGCTGCATTATCTGCTTTCACTGCTGCTGGGCGTCCTATTTTCATTTCGCTTTGAACGTTCTCTATTTTAAAATTCCACTTAGGATCCCAAGGAACGTTATTTACAGAATCAACTCCGGATAAAGCACCTATTTCAATATATGGCCAAAGTTGATTTCTCTTATAGTTAAAAGCCGTAATTCTTCCTGGCCCCCAATAGGCATACGATGTATTCTGATCACCCCATTTATTAAGCTGTATTCCATCACCTTCAGTTTGCCACAAGTTTGGCCGTTTCCCGGTCTTATCTAAATATGTACTCCAAAGCCTATGTGCTACACCTGCTGTATCTGTAAATTCTGGTAGATGCAGTTCAAATAATTTTTCAAGCCCTGTTTCATAGTGTGTTTCAGTTCCAAAACGAAATGCACCATCTCCAGTATTTATTCTACCAGCATCCGGATTCACGTTATATCCCCAAAACATACCAACCACATTGGGGCGGCCTGATGGGTTTACGCCATTAAATTGCTGCCACCCTAATGATCCGAATTCGCCAGCTGTTCCATAAGATCCGTAAGTGGTATTTCTGTTTGCGGGGTATCCTTGCCATCCAGTACGGTTCAATGCTGTTCCAGCTGTATCAATGATTGTAGTGCTTTTCTGGTTACCCAGTGCAAGAACTGGCTGTAAAGCAGATGATCCACCACCTGCCGGTACAGCCCAGGTATTATCGCCACGTAAAAAAGTGGTATTTGATGGAGTGCCAGTAGCAGAAAGTTTTGCAATGGTTACATTGCCATCCAGAATCTTTGAAGTAGTTATAGCATTATTTGCAATAGTAGCAGCCACAGATCCGCTTCCTGATGCGGTTACATCGCCGGTAAGGGCTGTAATGCCACCACCACCACCGGTACCTATACTGTCTTTATACGCGAATACCGGCCCGGATCCATAGTTCACGAAAACGGAATCCCGGCTTCTGGAAATGGATTGCACAAAGCGCCCATCCAGGCTGGCTACCAGGTTGCCCAGGCCGTTACGGGTCATTGTTAGGTTTCCGGTTCCGGAATTGTATGAAAGCCCGGTAGGGTAGTTATTGCCATCGGCTCCACCACCGCCGCCGGTCTGGTCCATAGGTATCCAGGTAGAGCCGTTCCAGCCCAGTACCTGGTTCGTGGTAGGGGCTGTGCTGCTCACTGATCGGCCCTGCAGCTGATTGGCATTCCACAAGGCTGTAGTATTCTGGGCGCTCACCACATTGGCTACAATGCTTACCGTGGATGATCCGGATAGCGCAGCCTGCTTGCTGTTCCAGTTGGTAATATCGCCGCTGGTAATGGTTTTGGCGGCAGCATTTACGGTAGGATCGGTTTCGGATCCCGCTGGGCTGATGGCAATGCGCACCTTGTAGCTGGCGAAACCACCACGGCGGCCCAGTACCAGGGTATCCGGGGCCAGCCACCAGGCAGAATCCACCGCGTAGGCTTTCATCAGGGTGGCAATACCGTTCAGGATATTATTCAGCTTTGTGGCTGTAATGCCTCCTGATGCGTTCGGTACGATCTGGGTATTGATCACATTTCGCAGGCTGGCCGTATCGGTAATGGATTGGGCAGAAACCCGTGCAGCTGCAAAGCCTGTAATGAGCAGGAAAAGAATCAGTAGTTTTTTCATATATCGAAATCAGAATTGAAATCATTATTGAATGAGCCCTGGCCAGTGAATGGCGGGTTTATTTCTTCCAGATCCAGGCTGCCTGTATCGCCTATGTAGATGGCTGCCGGGTTGGTGTGCTGCCAGTTGAACTGGTAATCCCAGCGGCGGCTGGTATCGAATTCGCCGGATGTATAGCGGGGGATCAGTACGGCACCGGAATCTTCATTTCCGATCAGCCGGATCTGGCCATCCCGATCTTTTAGCATGATGGCGTACCGGTGATAGGGCATTACCCCTGCATTTAGGGTCTGGTTACTGTTATTACCGCCGATGTATCCGGTAATGGATTGGTTCCAGAGTGGGCCGATTTCATTGATATCGGGTTCTTCCCGGAAAAAGCGGTCTTTATCCACCACTTCAGCCTGGTACCATTGCTTGCCAGGCTTCAGCACTATGGGCGTGGCAGCCTGTCCGGTAGCCGGGTTTATGCTGGGCCACTGCTGTACATTCTCGAACGGGGTATATACCAGCCAGCAATACCCACCAGGGCGGACCTTTGGGCGCTTGATGTTTTGCAACGGCGTGAAAACATTCTGGTACATATCCGGCAAGTTGCCGCCGGATACTTTTTAAGGGAAGGACAAATGATGCTACACGGCTACCAGATCAGCCTGCTGGGGCTGCTGGATCCGGCCCTTCAGTTCAATGTTTTTACGGTAGCGGTAATAGAGTTTGATCAGGGCATCGTATGAAATATCCTGGTCAATTTCGATATCGTACAGCTGGCAAAAAGATTCAATCTGATGTTTGTACCCGTTGGTATGGGATTTTTTGGAAGCGGTGGCCATTACGTGCCGGTTCAGTTCTTCTTCAAAAATCTTATCGATGAATTTATTGATCTGCTGCAGGTTCTGCTTCCGGATGAATACCTGCTGGAATT
>ENA-UOYA01005397-UOYA01005397.1-activated-sludge-metagenome-genome-assembly--contig:-NODE-5397-length-10160-cov-13.308956_pt1 | contig 10160 bp, 6 predicted proteins | sample MGYA00238163_ERZ764804 | MGnify/ENA primary metagenome ERZ764804 (study PRJEB28919, sample SAMN05720223) | activated sludge metagenome | isolation source: Anaerobic digester | place: Hong Kong...
GTAACAACTCTTTTGATATTTTATCTTTTACTATTGAAGTAATAGAAGATAGTAGCAAAAAGCTTCTTTATTCACGTAACCAAATCAAAATTGAATTTAAAAGTGATGAAGTTTCTATTGATGATGAAATTCCTGAAAATCTTACACTGAACTCATCTCTTTTTTGCGAAAAAGAATATGCTACTTCTGACGACCTAGGAAATGAAAATTTTACAAAAGTTTTAGACCAATATGCATATCCTAAAATAAATAACATTGAAATTGGAATTGGGTCTATGAATATTGAAAAACTACTCAATACTTTCATGGAAAAACAATACCAAGACAATCTATTTGAAGCTTTGCCTTATAGCAATAATAACAATATTGCTCATCATCTTTTGAAAAGATTTTATTATAAATATTATGAATCTTTTGGCTCTCCTATTGTAAATGGCGTTATATCAAATTCATCTATTTATACAGTAATGCTTGGAGGTGTTGGATTTCTTGATTTTGCTAATGGAAACAAGGGATTAGCTGAACCATTGTTATTGACGGTTGATACTCGCATTGTTTCGCAAAATGTCATAAAATACAATCAATATATTGGGAAAGGGCAACCTTGCTTTTTGTATTTTATCAAGCCCAAAAATAATGGGTTTGATAATGACTTTACGGTAAATATTAAGTTCTATTATACTGATATGACCTCGCAAGTAGTTGATGATATATTATTATTTACAGATAGCAACACTCTTTCTGATTTTGGTGCTTATTTTATCAAATGTGGCTATAATGACATTGTCCAGTTTAGTAACCCAATGAAATCTATTTACCGTTGGGATATTACTATAAAATGTCCTAAAGATGAAACTTCATTTGACCTTACTAAGTCATTTTATTTAGCATGCGATAGTCTTTATACTTTAAATCTAATGTATAGAAATTCTTTAGGCGGCTATGATACTATTTCATTAGAGGCACCCAAAGAATATAATTTCACTACTCAAAAAATAGAAAATGAACGTTTCTTGAATGATAATTATCAAGTTCACGATGCTCAATTTATTCAAGAAACTGCCAACGCTCGTGAATCTATAAAAGTGAACACTGGCAATAGAATGCTGACTATTCATCAAAAAGAAATGAAAGAGCTTTTAAACTCTAATTATGTTTTCATTTTGCCGAAAAATACTAGCGATGTATTCATTCCTATCAATATCAATGCTGGTAATTTTAAAATTTCTGATGAAAGTGATTTTGTTTATGATGTGAAATTGGACTTGCAAATTGCAAATAATTATATCAATAAAGATGATTTTGAATTATGGTACAAATAGAAATCAATAATGAATACCTTGAATTACCTAGTGATTTAAAGCTTTCTTTGAAGCAAAGAAATGAATTACTTTATGAAGAAACCTTACCACTCACTTATTCTTTACCTTTTAAATTATTTCTAACGCCCAAGAATTGTGAAATATTAAACTATCCACAAGAGTGGAAGAATAGAGCATTATTTACTGGCGAAATGGAATGTTTGGTATATCTTTTTGAAAATGACAATCCACGAAAAAGCTTATTGAATTTCAAGAGTTGTAGTGATACAGAGGTCGAATGTTATATACAAGTAGGAAAAGACTTAGGAAATATAACCGACTTATCATTGAATGAAATAGATATGGGAACAATGCAGATCGTTCAAGATGATGATAATCCTTTTTTTCATGAAATAATGATTGAGTTGTGGATAGCCGACTACATTTCCCCACCTGATTCTTTTTTATTTATTAATTTTTCTATTAACATTAATGATATTGTTTATCAATTTAGGGTTGATAAAAATAACTCTGAAGATTTTAATGATTTTAGAGCTAGAGCCGTTAGTGAATTTCTAAGCTATCTCAATGCTACATTGGTTGATATTACAGTTTCCCTGCACGATACGATAGATTATGATATTAGTTTATCATTACCACAAGTATTTCCTGATTCTAAAATTTATGTTTTTAAATTAGTGGCTCAAAAATCTAGATTATACATCAATATCAAAACAGATTACCCACCAACGGAAAGTGTGATAGGAAGCCCAGATTATAAACTTTGGTTTATTACGCTGTGTACTGGATATGTTCTTGATTCTATTAATAAATGGACAGAAAGTGAAAATAACTTAAAAGAAGATTTTCTTTATGTTTATGGAAAAATTAAAGATATACATAATGATTATATTGCTAATAATTCTGAATATCATTGTTTATTTCCTATTGTCAATAATACTAAATTTGTTGGCGAAGATCCAACAGATTTTGTGTTATTCCAAAACTTTGGATTCAATGAAACTTATTTAGACAATAAAAAATTGTCTTTTGCAACACCAATGCCATTTTTAATTTACATTCTAAAAAAAACGTTTAAATTTTTAGGATATGATGCTATTGGTGAGTTTTTTGAAAATGAAGTCGTTAAGGAAATTATTATATATTCTAATGTTGCGACTTCTAAAACTTTTAATTTTGAGATGCTTTTCCCTCAACTTGAAACATATTCTATTTCTTCCACAATTGTAACATATATCCAAAATAAATTCAATATTTCTGCTCATGCTCCCAATATGAGCATCAAAGATTTTTTGATTGCTGTTAGAACGGTATTCAACTTGAAATTCACTTATGATTATAAATCTATGAAAGTCAATGTTGAATTTGTGAAAGACTTACAGGGCTTTAAAATACACCAAGCTCCGAACTTAACGGAATATTTTGTTAATTCTTGGAGCATGCAGTTTCAAAAAGCTCAAGATAAGAATGTTTCTATCAAGAGCTTTGAATTTGATATTGATTCTAACGACAATCAAAATTCTTTCCTATTACCATATCAACAAAAATTAATTATTGATGAAAATGGTAAAAAGGAAATAAAACCTAAAATTGGCACTATTGGAGAAGAAGTTATTGAAAGTTGTATGATGCCATCGGTTAAAATTGATGGTGTCTATAATGGCGGTGGCGAACCTATTTCTCAATTGAAAATGTTACAAGTGTTTGGTTTTAGAACCGACAGAAACCCAGCTGAAAATAATATTAAAGACCAACTCTATGCGATGAGCCAAGACCGATACGCTTTTTTTACTAGAGTTAGTCCGCTGACTATTTCTTGGTTTGGCGACAAAGGTTTTTACAATCAATTTTGGAAAAACTTCACAAAATTGTTAGTGGAAAACAAAACTTTGAAAATAAAGACTACATTCCCGCCAGAGCAATTGAGCCGAATGGAAGAAAATCCTTTTATTTTTGTGAATGATTCTTTATTACTGTTCAAAGAACAAGATTCGGAAATTAACGCCAATGGAACTTCCACCCAAAATGGCACTTATGTGATTGTGTGAATTAAAAATCTGATATATTTTTGGTGGTGGGCTTTGGTACTGTATCTGTTTGTTTTTCACATTCATATAAATTACCTGTAGTTATTTTATCATATAACATACCAAAATGATAGCTTTTTAATCTGCAATTGCTATCATAACTTGATATTAAAGATAAACTCAATATTATATCTACATTCTCCCAATTATCTGTTTTTGAATATTTTTCATGTTTTTCTAAATTCCCTGTATAATAATGACGGCATTCTGTAGTATCTGTTTTATATTTGGTTTTTGGCTGACCATATTTCAATAAAAAAACATTTTCTATTTCATCTGTAAAATCAAAGTCTATTTTTATTAATTTATTTTCATAAAATGTAAAAATTAAATTCTTAACTTCTATTTCTGAAATAACTATTTTTGATACATTATATACTTTAGCTTTTGGACAAGATGTTGCATAAGCAACATTTCCTTTTATTTCCTTAAAATTATATTGGAAAGTATTAAGAGACTTATTTGATGCCACTTCTTTGATTTTGTTTTCTTGCATAATTTTTATAAACTGTTCTGGTGTTGTTTCATTGATTTTAAAAGGTCCTATTCCTTTTATTTCAGATGAAATTCCTATGCTATAAGCAAATATAAAAGCATAAATCAATAGTAATTTTTTAATGATGTCATTTTTTGATTTTGTCATTTTAGATATTTTTTTTACTAAAATAGTAAATATATTTGGATAATTCAAAAATTCGTATTAATATTGCAGTGTCAAGTCAGTATTTATGAAATCAAAAAGAAATATTCACAATAAGCCGTGTGGGAGTTTTGGAAACTCAATCATATCTTCGGATACTGACTTGACAGCACACGGCGTTTTTAATTTTTTACTATGTCAAGTCAGAAAAACACAACAACAGAGAAAGCACAAGGTGCGAGTAATGTTACCGAACTTTTTGGTACTCCAATTACCAAAGTAAGAAAAGCATTTTCAAAATCTGAGTATTTTGATTATTCTAAAGATGAACTCAAAAAAATTGATGAGTTTTTAGATTGTTTTGAAAATAGCTTCCCAGATATTCTAGAATTGCTTTTTAAAACTCAAAACAAAATTGCTCAACAATTAGGGACAATCAGCAACGAATTTTCAGACTTTATAATGGATTTGTGGTTGCATTTATCAGAAATTCACATTGGAACAGTTCGCCCAAAAATGCCAGATTTACTCGTTCCAAGTAAATTCAATATCACATTGTCCAATCCAAGTGAAGCAATAAATTTACACTCACTTTTTGCCCTGGGCGAATTTCAAAAATGGCAAAAAGAAGTATCTGATAATAATGGAATGGTGCTTTTTCAGTTTTTAGCTATTACTTTAAAAGCTCATACGAATCTTACTCATCAGCAAATTCAAGCGTATATATTAACAGTTGAACTCTTATTTCAGCTTACCAAACACTACAAAAAATAAAATATAATCCGTAGTAAATTATAATGTGATTCAATTCACACTAAAATTCTATTCTTAAACCCTAAATAATTTATAAAATGAGAAATATAAAATTTGGCAAACTAACTTTAGTTTTAAATACCGATCATTGCGGTGGTGGTACAATTGGCGGTCAATCGTCTTATCATTGTAACTTATCTAAACTGCAAATCAACTCCATGACTGACAAAGAGATTATGGATACTATTTTAAATATACTTTGGAATTATTGGTCATTATGTCTTGTTGGCGAGGAAGATGCCATTTTATTGGACTTCTTAAACGATAGCTCTAAGGCTTATTTATATGGGATTTTTATCAAGGCAGATACAAATAGTGAATTACTTAATGAGTTGATTTATAAATTTAATCGAAAGCAAGAAGAAAATACTTCTATATCTCCACTTAAAACAGTTAGTGAAACTATAAAAAGTTTATATGGATTTGCTTCATTAAATTAGCTATATTTTTTTTATTGCTTTTTTTTTAGGTCGCATTTATTGCGGCCTTTTTTTTGGAGTTCCCTAAAGGTCTGGCTATTCTTTCCAAGTCCTCACTTCGTTGTGGGCTTTTCATTGCTATCCCTAACTCTTTTTCTTTATTTTATCTGACCTTTCTCAAATACTTTTTTAACGATTTCGCTGGATTTTTACTGTCCTTTAACTATTTAATTTTCATAGCCATTTTTGAATTATGGCACAAGATGAACAAAATAAAATCATTAATGAGGAACTGCGAAAATATGCAGATAAACTGCAAATGGAAGCTGGAAAGTTAATTGCCAAATACAAAATAGGCAAGACTGGAGCTTTGCAACGCTCCTTTAAAACTACAGTGGGAAACAATGAAGTTTCTGTCATTTTTAATGAATACGGCCGTTTTGTTGATATGGGCGTTGGACGTGAGTTTCCTATCGGAACTTCTGGTGCAAAAAAATTCAAGCAATACAGAAATAAAAAAGGTCAATTACTTGTAAAACCAAAACGCAAACCCAAGCCTTGGTATTCCTCATCTTCCTATGGCGGAGTTGCTCTTCTGAAGGCTAATGTTAGTAAGAAATTGATAGACTTATCTATCAATAACATTAAAAATAATATAGAAAATTCAAAATAAATGACATGGCAGTAACTACTGAAAAAATAAATCTCGTCATTTCCGTAAATGGCAATCAAGCACAGCAACAATTACATTCTTTGAATGAAGAAGCCGCCGCTATTCGTGCAGAAATGAAAGGCATGAAGAAAAATACACAAGAATATATAGATGCTTCGGCAAGACTTTCATCTGTCAATCAGAAAATAGATGAAATGAGAAGTAGCATGGATTTATCTCTTTTGTCTATCAAGGAATTAAAAAAGGAAATGCGGTCGATGACTGCATTGCGAGATTCTCTTCCTCCAACTTCTGAAGAGTTTAAAAGACTTTCAGAAAGAATCAACCAAGCCAAAAATAGAATGACTGAATTGCAAGAAGGAGGCAACTGGCTTACTCGTGCATTCAAAGGAATGAAAAATGAAATCATTGCCATGGGTGCTTTAGCTATTGGGACACTTGGTTTGGATTTTTTGATTGGAAAAATTGGAAATGTAATACAGAAGAATGCAGAGCTTTCTGATTCATTTGCAAACGTCCGAAAAGTAACAGGCCTTTCCGCCCAAGAAATGGAGGAATTAAATAAAAGCCTTTCTTCTATTGATACAAGAACTTCAAAAAAAGAATTGCTAGAACTGGCGGAAGAAGCAGGACGATTAGGCTTTACTGGCGTGGAAAATGTTAGAGCATTCACGGAAGAAGCCAATAAAATGCAAGTTGCATTGGGCGATGATTTGAGTATTGAGCAGATTCGTGAAGTTGGAAAAATGACCAATGTTTATAAGGTTGGAGCAGAAACTGGTAAGGACTTTGCAGGTGCAATGAATGCTCTTGGTTCTGCTATTAATGAAGTAGCTGCAAGTGGTGCGAATCAAGCAGGGTTTTTAGTCGATTATCTAAAAAGACAAGCTGGGGTTTCGAGTCAAACCAAAGTAACCGCCGCTAATAATTTAGCCTATGCCGCAACATTTGACGAAATAGGGCAATCGGTGGAAGTTTCCGCAACAGCAATGAATAAAGTGTGGATGGACATGTATAAGAATACTGGTCAATACGCTAAAATTGCTGGCGTAAATATTAATGAATTTAAGGAAATTCTAAATACCGATGCTAATCAAGCCATGATGCTATTTTTAAAAGGTTTGAACAGTACCAACGGTGGTTTTGATATTATGCTTGAAATGTTAGGAGATATAGAAGTTGGTGGGGCAAGAGGTGCACAAGCAATACTTGCTTTAGCAGCCAATACGGATAGATTGGCAGAAATTCAAGGAACTTCTAATAAAGCTTTGCAAGAAGCTACATCATTAAATGATGAATATGCTTTAAAAAATGATAATCTCGCAGGTAAAATTGATAAATTGAAAAAGCAAATTGCAAGTCTTTTTGTTAGCGATACTTTCAATCGTTGGGTAACCAACGGAGTAAATGCATTGATAGATTTTGTAAAATGGCTCAAAGAAACAGGCAAATGGATTGAAAAAAATATGGTTTGGTTTAAGGCGATTGGTTCTGTTGTACTTGGTTATATCACTTATTTAACTACTCTAATTACAATTCAGAAAGCGAAAATTGCTTTAGATAAATTAGAGGCACTAACTGTAAATTTAGTGGTTAAAGCTATTAATTTATTGACAGGTGAAATCGTATTAAATACAACTGCCACCACAGCCAACACTACTGCATTGACTATTTGGCAAAGAATTGCCAATGCAGTTAAATTGTTAAATCCTTGGGCTTTGGCGATAGCTGGTGCAGTTGCATTAATTGCAATTATTAAAACTATTAGAGATAATTATGAAAAAATGAGAAATGAATTTATTAATAAAACAGTAGAAATAAAATTCACTTCTAAAGCTAATGAGGTAAAAAAAGAATTAGACAGTAAATTACAGGAAATAAAATCAGATATTGAATCTGACGATAAGAATAGAATTAATTTATCCGTTGGCATTGCAGATAAATCTATTCAAGATATTCAAAAACAAATGGACGGCTATCTCAATGTGATTGCGAAAACATCAACTGAAATCAATAGATTGGAGCAAGAAGATAAAAAAAGAAATAAAGGTGGTGGCACGCTAAACAATTCAGAACAGGCTCAATTAATTGCCAATAAAAAGGTTAAAGAAGTAGCTATCCAAATGATGGTAGAATTGACTGAAAAACAAAATGAATTTGTAAAAACAAAAGGTCAATTAGTTTCCAAATTAACACAACTCGACCAAAAAAGAACGGAAGAAATTAAAGCCGATGCTGATAAAAAGAAAAGTGCATATCAAGATTATCTAAAAGAGGTTCAAAAGTTTTATGATGAGTTAAAAAAACTTAAACAATCGGCAGAACGTGCAGAAATTGAAATCATTCAAGATGAGCAAGAACGCTCATTGAAATTACTTGAATTTGATAAAGAGCTGGTAAATAAAAACATTAATGAAAAAAGAGATGCATTAATTAAAGAAGCTAATCAACTCAAGCAAGGAAAAGATGTTATTGAAAAAATTCATAACGATAGCTTTATGCTTATTGTTGCGAATGAAAATAAATTTCAAAAAGATAGACAAAACCTAACTGAAAAGTATGCGAAAGAAACGCAAGAAAAAGAACGTCAATTAGAAATCAAAAAATTGAATGAATCTATAGAACAACAAAAATTCTACTGGACAAAACAATTTGAAACTGGCAAAATATCAAAGCAAGAATATACAAGAGCCATAACAGATTTAGAGATTATGGAGAAATCTTGGCTCTTGGATATTGCTAAGAAATACGGCATTGATGTTACGAAGTTAGAACTAGAATTGTCTAATATGCGTATTAAAAATGCTGAAGATGAAGCTGCAAAAAAACAACAAGCAGCTGAAAGAGAAGCAGATTATCGTGTAGAACAAGCAAGGAATAAAGTCAATAAATTAAGCTCAAATCCTTTAGCTATGGGCTTAAAAGATGCCAATAAAGAATTGCAGAATGCTGAATTTGAAAGATTAAAAATATTCTACAAGGGTCAATTAGATTTATTAGACGAACATTCAAAAGAATTTGCAGCTAAAAAAAGGGAATGGTTTACTAAAATTGCAGAAAATGATGTTGCTTTTGAACAAGCAGAACTTGAAAGAAAAACAGCAATAGCATCTGAAACCTTAAATATATTCGGTCAAATGGCTACTGAGTTGTTTAATCTTAGAGCTAATAAACTTTCTGAAGAATTGAACCTCGCTCAATCCAATTATCAAAAAGAATCTGATTATTTGCAAACGCAATTGAGTCAGAGAAGAATAACAGAGTATGATTATTTGAAGAAAAAAGAAGCTCTAGATGCACAGATACAGGAGAAAGAAAGATCTATTAAGAAAAAACAAGCGATTGCAAATAAAGCACAAGCAGCTTTTAATATTGGAATAGATACTGCTCAAGCAATAATGGGAATTTGGGCACAATTTCCGAAGGCTGACTTTGGAATTACAGCTGGTATTATGAGTGGGATTGTTGGGGCATTAGGTGCTGTTCAATTAGCTACTGTACTTGCAGCTAAAGTGCCTCAGTATTATACTGGTGGTTATGCTAACGTCAAAGGCAAACAGGATAATCAAAACTATTCCGCTAAGTTATTGCCAGGATTTGAAGCTGGATTTCTTACCAATCCGTCTTTGGTTTTGGCTGGCGAAAAGAAACCTGAATACTTCGTTAATGGCGATGTTTTAGAAAATCCATCTGTAAAATATGTTGTCGATGGAATCGATAGGCTGACCAACGGACAAATCAATCAAATAGAATTTGATAAAATGCTTGCAATGCCAGCATTGCAACAACGCTATATGGGTGGATATGTTAGCAATTCTACCACTCAACCTATTTATTCTTCATCTAGCACAACAGATAATAATAACAATCAAGATATGTTTTTACTTATTGGCGAAGCTTTGAATAAATTGAACACTCATTTAGATAATGGAATCAAAGCATCTGCATTTATTAATGACCAAACAATAGTTGATTTTAATGATAGAAGTCAATTTTTAGATGAAATTAAGAAATCCTCTTCGTGATAATTTCAAGCATTTCTTTTATCTCTTGCAAATCAATATCTTTTTGCTTCTCTTGTTTGTGAATATTCGGAACTTCTCCAATTTCTGGAAAATCATTCATTAAATGGCTTCTATTTTTTATGGAGAAATTTGCCAAATATTGATCTACTTGGTCTAAGGAGTGATGATTAGCTTGTTTTTG
>ENA-UOYA01005398-UOYA01005398.1-activated-sludge-metagenome-genome-assembly--contig:-NODE-5398-length-10159-cov-9.394497_pt1 | contig 10159 bp, 10 predicted proteins | sample MGYA00238163_ERZ764804 | MGnify/ENA primary metagenome ERZ764804 (study PRJEB28919, sample SAMN05720223) | activated sludge metagenome | isolation source: Anaerobic digester | place: Hong Kong...
CCACTCCTTTGCTACCCAAGCTGATACCTGCCAGAAGTCGCCCTGCTCTCCAATTATCTTGAGCTTGGCGTTCTTGGTAAAGTCTCCCAAATCGGCACTTTGAATGCTGGGTTCACTGCGAATATTCACAGATGGCGAAGCGATTACAATGCCCTCTTTTGGGAACTCTTGGACTGGGGGTTCGGGTTCAGGCGGTTCAGGCTCAGGCTGCTCCTGCTGCCCAAAATAAGCATCTAAATCGGCTTCAGTCCCATTCCAGCGGTCATAATCCAACGCCTTCGAAGCAGCGTTGCAAAAAGGCTGACAATAACCGCCTGTCTGGTGAATGAGCCAAGTTGAATGTCCTATGGGCAAATCAGGCGGGCAAGCTTTTTCTGGTGCATAAGCACCCTGCACATTAGCATATTGCGCTAACCACAAATCAACGGGCACGAGCTTATCAGGATATAAATAATCCTCTAACCATTGCTTTCGACTGTAAAGGATAGGTTTTCTGCCAGTGCATTCTTGCAAATAAATGATAAAGGCGTTAGCAAAATCAGTCAGCTTGACCTTACCAACGCCCTGATAATTCTCTAAATCAATGGCTAAACGCTCATCGGCTTTTGGATTAACAGTAGCTAAAAACCAGTTAGCTTGCCTTTTATAATCAACCGAAGGATAAGCGAAATGGTAAGCAATCTTATGCACGCCGATACGGCTCATCTCCTGCCAATACCAGTCAAACCTTTTATCTTTGTAAGCATAAGAAACAGTTGCTCTGGCAGCAATAAAGTGAATCTTGGGCTCGTGAGATTTAAGACAATCGAAATTGATTTTCTTTGAGCCGTCAGAATAGCACTGATATTCGCTGATATCTATGCCGAAGGGGTATTGCTCGTTCACCTCTGCCTCTAAATCAAAGCTAAAATCTGAGCAATGAGCCAAGTCAGAATAGCTGCACCTGCAATTCCACAAACCCAAGTAACTGTTTTCACAGTTTGCCTCAGGCTCTCCATATTTTTAGTCAACTCGTCAATCTGTGCACCGTGCTGTGTGGTGCGCTTTTCTAATGCATCCAGCCGTGAGTCAATAACTGGATGCACTCCAGCTTGCCCTTGTTCAATTGACCTGACCCGATTATCATTGCTCATTAATGTGTCCTTGATTTCTCCAATGTCTTTTTCGATGCGCTCCAGACGCACGGCAATGCCAGCCAGCTGTGTCTGAAGCGCCGTATTGGTAACGCCCTGCGTCGTGGAGCTGCCCATAATTAACCTACCTTACTATGTATGTCGGACGCAGCATCATAAATTCCAGAGGCTACCAGACCCAGACCAAGTCCATAAGCCACAGCTGCGAACCATCCACTAAAACCAACGGGCGGCGAGACGCTATACTGATAGGCAATCCCAAAGACCAGCCCTATTGCTAATGACACAACCCGCACTGCATTGCCTTGCAATCCGAGTTGCTTGAACCATTCCACCAGCCCCAATACAATCAAAACCAATGGAAGCCCTGCTACAATTGCATTACTAAAATCCATATCTACCTCCAAAACTATTTTACTCCTATTACTAAGCTATTTCGAACCAGCCGTTTGAATAAATTCTTTTATCTCCAGAATTTGTCCAAGCACCAGCTGCCATATTACTATAAAAACTCACAACATTACTATTTGCTGAAATATTCCACCTTGAAGCAGCTGAAATCGCAGTGCCAGCATTAACCGCATAATTGTTCGCACTGCCCCAATAAGCATTAGTAACATTTTTAGATGTAAACGGTAGCGTAGCACTTGCAGTTGTGGCATTGCTTATTCCGTTGATATATAGCATCCAGAAGCAGATTTTACCAACCACAGAATATCTGGCTACAACTGCATAGGTTCCGCTCCAGCCCGTTAAAGTAGGTGTCCAGCTTGCCCATTCGCCTACATTGTAGGATTTCAACTTCAAACTTGCGGCGCTTGGCAGTTCCATATTGCCCGATGCATCTACTTTTGCAGGCGTGCTTTTGATTTTCTTGCCATTTGTGCCATCTGCCACAATAATGCCAGTATCCGTTGTGGAAGTCGGACATGCAGATTGATTTCCAGCAGCAGTGCTGACATTGCCAGAGTCGTCTACTATCATTCCACTGTTTTGTAACTTTTTGCCATCAGTTCCATCAAAACGAGGAATTTCATTGTCAGTAACTGTAGATGGTGTGATGATAAATCTCCCCTTTTCCTGCACTTCCAGACGTTCTAATCTTTGTTTCAAATTCTCAATTTCGCGCAACAGAAAGCGCTGCTCATTCTCATTGGACATATTCCTCACCTTTCAACAGAATGCTAATTTTCTCGCCATTATCAGGATCCACAGAGATGTCAACAGTTGAAACATGCAAATCCATTGTTTGTCCGAATGCTTCTGCGGTTACAATATCCCCAAATCCAAAATCCACGCCGTAGCGCATAGCTGGCATATCAATCAAATTTCCGCTCAAAAATTGACGTGGTCGGCTGGCTGCTAATTCAGCATCGGCTTCGGCTTGCACGGATGCTTCTGATTCTAAATGCCGTGCATCTACCCATTTTTCAATGAAATTATAAGGATACCCATTTCCAATACGCAGATCATCTTGGGCAGTCTTTATGATACGGTCTTCTTCTTCACCTTGCCCGCCAGCATAAACAAACGTAGCTTCGTCAGAACTTTGATATTCTAATTTTGGCTTCGCCAAATTGCCATATTTTTCGCCTACAAATCGCGGTGAGCCTGAATCTCTGGAGTGGTCAATTCCGCGGCAATCTTTATACGTTCTGAATTCAAAATTGCAGGGTTCTGTTCTGATAATATCGAAAACATTATATACCCCGCTTTCTTTTACAGTATCAGATATATCCCGCAACACATTAAATACATTCCGTCTTGAGAACGATTTGCTTATCGAAGGCAACTGTGAATAATCGGGGGCAATAGATAAAGATGCAAGTTGACGCTCTGTATCGGCTAAAGACCCGAAATTCTCGCGTATGATAGCCTTCATCATATCATCGGCTTCATCGGTTTTATCGGCTTGCGGACTGCCTGCTGCATAAGCCACAATACGCGTTGAGAGCAGCCAATTTGCATCATAAGCATATAACTTTACCAATTGCTCATAGTCTTTTGTGCGTTCAATTGTCCAATCTCTCAAGAAATATGCTGTTTCACCTTGCAACGAATTGCCTTGTGGAGTGTTTCTCCAAACTTCGATTATCTGATTTTTCCACCAATCATTCGGATTGTAATATTCTAATGGCAACAAGACTTCTAATGCACCAACAGAATTTTCTGACCTAACAAAGCGTAAACTCTTAAAGTTTTCGATAATGCCAAGCCGATTACCATCTCTTTGGTCGTATCTATCTAACCAATAGCTCATAATACAGCTCCATCTAACGACCAGAATTTGGGCTTCCATCGGATCCAAGCATTAGTAGCAGAAGTTGTTCCTGTTGGCATATAAACAGAAATATTATTTATTCCGGGCGCTAAATTGAAATCAGAGATATCTGAGCCTGCAGTAATATAATCAAGCACACATTCCCTGTCTTCCCAACTTGACTCGAACTTCAAATTATGTGGGTCAAGCCATAAATTAATGTATTCGTTAGGTTGTAATGTTAAATTGTTAAAATCAATTTTCTTACCAGTCGTCTTATTCTCAATAGATAATAATGTTCCGGGACCTTTTATCTGAATTATAGGATATGCGCTTGCAGCTGAACTTCCATTTATGACATTATCTATTGTTATACCATCAACCATTGTCGTTCCAGAGAAATCGCCAGATATGTATAAAGAACCATCGGAAGACGCATAAACACAGTAGATAATTCCCGTCCCCGGAAGGTCAATCCCGATTGTTTTCCAGCTGCTCTGGTCAAATCCAGCTACCCTATCCGATAAATTAATATTTCCAACGCTTGTGAAAGCCCCACAAATGTAAAAATAATTTAGGTTTTTCCTATAACTTACTCTTTTAGTAATGCTGTAAACTGCATTATCAGGCGAACCAAATGGCAAACTATCCCAAGTACTCCCATTAAAATGTGCAATGTATTTATTTTTTGAGCCACCTACATTAGTAAATTGCCCGACTGCAATCAAATTGCCGCCATAGTAAGACATCAAATCGCGTACAATATTATTCAGCCCTGTGCCCAATGGAATTAGTGAAGTTCCATCCCAAGCCACAACATTTAGTGATGTAATTCCGCCAATACTGCCACCAAAGACAACCTTACTACCTTGATAATTAGTCTTTATGGCACATATTGTGGCGCTGATTGGAAATGGGATTGTATGCCAGCTTGTATCATAGTAAGCTGCTCCGCCAACAGAAATTCCACCGATGGATTTAAACCTCCCTCCGACGTAAACTATGCCATTAAAATCAATTTCAATGGCATAAACATAATCATCAACGGTCGCACCGAATTCAAAGATAAATGGAGTGCCCGATAAATCAGTAATTTTAGCCAAATATTTCGCATTTGAATTACCGCCAATAGAAGTGAACATTCCCCCAACATATAAATCGCCATTCGAATCGAATTTTAATGCCATAACATCGTTATTGGGCGGAATGCTTAACACACTTTGCCAAGATTGGGCTGATTTCGACCACCGAGCTAACTTCGAAGTATTGGCAACACCGCCGGCAGATGTAAAGGAGCCCCCGATATACATATCCCCGTTGGGCGCCTCAGCGAACACAACAGCATACCCACCTTGTAATCCCGTGCCCATCGTATCCCATTCGCCGTTCGGCTTTTGACGTACGATGTAATTCGTATTCAACTCTTCGCTATAAAGTAAATATGACCCCTCATAATACGCTCCATCCAGCGTTGTATCCAGAGCAGTAAAACTGAGCAAATCAGTATGGCGGGTTGGCAAATTGGGCGTATCTTGCAGAGAAACTTCTGCTTTGCAAATGATGTCTATCGGTTGAGTAACCTCATTGCCCGAAGAATCAAATCCCTGATAGTGTAATATAAGCGGTTGATTATCACGGTCAGGGCGAATTGCATCAATAATCACTTGCCGATTAGCATAAATTGCATCTTGGCTATTGCCTTTGAATGTGAGCAGAAAGCTGAAAGGTCTTGGCTGGCGAATTGTTGATTGTAAAACCGAACCGCCCATCGCAAGTTCACTTACATGACTTTCAAATTTTCCCATACCAAGACCGATAACTTTATTGATTATGGCATAATCGTTGATTTTGACCAGCTTACCACCATGGCGGGTATTGGCAGAGCGAACTGAAGCTGAAGCAAATGGCGATCCTGCCCAATAATACTCTCTATCTATATATCCTAAACCTTTTTCATCTCCGTAAATAAAAGTAGTGGCATAAGCCTTGTTCTCGAATTGCCAACCATCCGCCCAGAAAGGCTGAGTGCTGGCAACAGAATCGCGCTGAACTACCGCGCGCCAGTTTGTAGCTGTAGCTCCTGCGCTTGTGAGTGTTACAGATACCCGCTGCCAATTGCCTGTTGCTGTAAATGTTTTTTGTGCCTGCATTGTGCCAGATCCATTTTGTATCATTATGCGCATCGCTTGCCCTGCATAGCCTTTTATATCCACACTAAACGTATATGGCTGCCCAGAAGTTACTGATAATGGCGAAAAGTAAATCGTGCTATTCTGACCGCTCGTCGGCACCATCTTTAAGCAAGCAGGACCACGGCGGGTGTATGTAGAGTCGATGCTCATTGTGCCATTGGTGTAATTAAAACCCGTTGTGGATTGATAAGGCACAGGATTAGTAATTTTATTCATCCCATATTCAGGAACGATAATTGAAAATTCCTCTTTGGATATTGTCATAATGCTTCACCATAACCTTTAAGTAATTCAAAAGCAGTCATAACCTCTTCAGGTCGATTTGAGGTCGGCATCGTCAGGCTGTAATAATTGTTCACCACATTGCTAATATTTTGAGTTCCAGATTGAGATCCATTTCTGCCAAAAGCTTCTCTAAAAATTTGAGCTAACTCATTTTCACTAAAAACTCGACCATAAGTTGAAGGAACAAAAAGTTCTCCCTCGCGTCCGGGTTCTTGCCATAAATAATTCTCATTGGGATAAACAGAGCCACCAACAGCTTGAGTAAGAGGAATATTTTCTCCGCCATAAGTTGTTATGCGTATGCGCTGTTCTTTTTCTGGTAATACAAAATTCTTTATGAAATTAAGTGTATCTTCTGCTTTTTTTCTATCAGCTGTTATTTCAAAACTTTTATCCTCTAAATTATAATTATTAATATCAAAAAGCGAATTCATAGCTGGTTCATTATCAACGTCTGCTTTAGCCTCTTTATCCTCTATTGAACATTTTTGAACATCATCAAGAGCTTTTATAGCATCTTCCTTAGCTATAATAACTTTAGCCTTTTTATCCTCTAAAACATAATTATTAATTGTATCAACAGCATTACCATAGGCATCCATTGCGGTTTGGGCAGCTTCTTTTGAAATGAGACCCATATCGGCTGCCATCTTAAAATAAGCGGCGGCTTCCGACTCGGTAACCCCATCGATTGAAATTGTTGCCATTAACATATTTAATGTCATTTGATTGGCTAACTCGGTCATATTTGCAAGCGCATTTTCTTTCATAGTGGCAATATCAGCGTCTAATTCCTTTACTTTTTTGCTGGTTTCTGAGTATCCCTTATTTAACAATTCTTGCCGTTCAGCCTCTTTAGCAGCGATTTCCTCTTGGTTCTTATCATATTCTTTAGCATAGTTGATAATATCCTTAAAGTTTGTAGTCAAGGATGTAATTGTGTCAATTTGTTCACGCTCTGCAGCGGTTAAGCCATCTGTGGCAATAATAGCCTCTTCTGTTTGAGCTATTAAATCATCATAACTCATACTCAAATCATAGTGGGCTTCAGCCCAATCTTGTGTTGATTGCCCAACAGTAAGTGCGCCAATCCCCAACTGTTCAACCGCATTTTTCAAATCATAGGTGCCATCCTCAAGGTCTTTTTCGATAATAATCATTGCAGCAATTGTTCGATTGGCTTCCTGAAGGTTGAGCAAACCCGTATGCGGATCTGTGGCTTGGCGCCATGCCTTTTCAAATTCTTTTGTGCTTATTCCAGCGTCTTTTATGCTGTTTTTCAATTCGATAAATTGATTATTCAAATCAGCATTCAGATTTATGGTATGTAATGTTTCTGATAAGCCTTTGACTAATGGCTGAGCAATATCTCCAATTTCTGTTTTAACTCTATTGCCAAAATTACCTATCTCTGCCTCTAATCGTTTGAAATCACCGATATCAGCATCTGCCTGATTTCCAATTTTAGCTAATTGTGCTTCAGCCTGTTGCAGAAATGCTTCCTTGAATGCATCATCAGTGCTGTAGCCTTGTGCCTCAAGCGCCTTGAGTCTTTCTTTGAATCCATCAGTACTTACCCCTAATTGGTCAAAGCGCATCATAGTTTTATTGGTGAGTGTAAGAGTAAGTTGATCCCAATTCATACCCAATGCCGAGGCAACGGTTGTTAATCTGACCACTTCATCTTCAGTTTGAGCCAAACCAAGTGCCATAATCTTGCCAGCGCCCTCAACAATCTGAGCATCGGATTGCGTGCCTTTGGTCGCCTCTCTGAGCTTTATCATTAAAGCGTCGCTGGTTGTGCCAATTGCGGTTGATAATCTATCGAAACGCTCACGCATATACTCAAGCTCAGCGCCCTCTTTGGCCGTTTGATAAAGTTTTTCAAATCCGTCTTTAAGATATCCGATAATCTTTATTGCTTCCCCAACGCCAGCGGTCATTAATGCAAGGTTTTGTCTAAAAGTCAAAACCCCAGCTCCGCCTTGTTTAGAGCCGGCTTCAATATCCGCGCCCATATTTTTGCCGCTCTTGGCAACGCCTTTTAATTGGCTTTCAACTTGTGATAATCCGGCCTGAGCTTCACCGACAGAAGCCCCAACCTTGACTCTTAATTCTGCAACATCAGGCATTTGAGCCTCGCTTATAAATCAAATTCTGGATATGATTGTCAATTGCAATCGCTTGTCTATATCCCTCATAATAAGCAGCAGGGCGTTCCATAAACTCCCACGCCGGAACGCCTACTCTCATTGCCACCTCAAATAACTCATACATTTTCCAAATCTCCATTTCTGGAGGCGCATATAAATCAGGTTCAGCTAAATAAAGTTCTATGCTTTTTTTTCGGCGCTCGAAAGAGATTGATCTTTCCTAATTTCTCCTAAAATGTCAACCAGCAAATCGAGCGGGATTTCAGATTGTTCTAATCTCTCTACTTCCAATGGCAGCATTTCCTCGCCATCCTGAATGTTCCAGCTTACAAGCAACTTGCAAATCTGCTGGACCACCCGCTCGATTGTGTCGAATTTTTCAATCTCATTAATCATTGCCAAAGTGCTGGCAGATACGCGGTATTCAAACTCTATCGGATAGACATTAACGCCATTATCATAATCGAAAGTCAGCTTGCGTGTATCTTTAGCCAAATCGCTAAGTTTCATGTCAGCCTCATAAGCTCGTTAATGTATTCATTACAACAACCTGAAGTGATTTACCCCAAGTAGGATCATAAATTGGAGATAAACCATATTCTATTGCATAAATATTCTCCTGATCTGCCATATCACCAATCTCTGTGATAACCGCGGGAAAATCGATTTGGAAGGTATATTTATAAGTTGATGCGATAACAGCACCTTCGGCTTTAATCCGGAACCATTTTACATCTCCGTTACGCATTGTAGATATCAAGCCCATACCGGTGGCATCTGTTGCAACTTTTAACCTTGCAGAGTAATTAGGTTCGCCTTCAACGGCAACTGGGTTTTGCCCAACCGGCCATGCCAGCCCGAATTTATCAGTCAAATTCCATTGCATTGAAAATGATCGTGTGAGTTGAGTTGTTCCTAAACCGCCAGAAGTAGTGTCCATATAAAGTTTCAGTTGTGTTGGCATTACTGGAACCTGATCCAATGAGGTTACACCAGAAGATAATGTTTTACCTGTTTCAATAGATTGTCCAACAGCTGTACCGCTCATATCGATTGTGTTTCGGTTGAAATCGAAAGTCATCCCGCTAATCCTGACGCCAGCGGCACGCCAAGCCTCACTTGCCGTTCCGTCGCCCTGCTCAACTGTGTATGTTTTACCTACATCCTCAGCTGCATTATTACTATCAAATGTCCATTTATAAGCAGTAGAACCGCCTTGTTGAACAGGAGCAGCATAATGTAATAGACTCGAAAAGAAGTAAGGCAACTCGTTATAAGAAGGCTTGCCAGAGATAGCGATCTCCGACCATTCCTTGCCTTGCGCTGCCAACGTTGTATATTTAGTGCCAGCTGGACGGTATTTATCGAACTCGGTGCGCGGCTTGATCGCCATGCTCGCGGATAAAAGCTTTTTAGTCGCGGAAACAGCCGTTCCCGGAGTTGTTTCAACCCCAATCTGACAGTTTTGATAGATAGTAGCTTTTTCTGCCATAATTACCTCACTTATTGTGTATAAATTTCAAATTCCTGAGATATCGTCTTGTATATCCCAGAACTATCATGCTCAGTCAAGCGGAGCGCCTGAATGAACCTGCTTGCCACAATACCAGTTGCGGATGCTTTGTGTAAAAGCGATCTTATCTGGCTGGCGATTGTTTTAGCATTAGCATAACTATTCTCCTTGACGATCACCTTGATATCCCAGCGCTCTATGTCCATAATATTATCAGCATAGGCATTTTCATCAGGAATGACATCAACGAGATTGAAAACGATCAACGGATAGGCTGTGCCCTCCGGTGCTAAGTCCTGATAGATGCGCGTTCCAACATAGGTTTTTAGCGTGTTATCTTTTGAAAGTGTGTCATAAATCCAAGAGTCAGCGCTCATAGTGTTTTTAGCACCCTCTCGCAAGCCTCAATAAATTGTGGACGCACCATATCAGCCGCCGGACGCATATAAGGCTGAGCTGCCATTTTGTAAGTGCCAAATTCCACATAGATAGAATAATCCATGTTTGGACCTACGGCTGCAAGTGCCGGCTCAAGAAATTCTGTATTGATTGAATTCTTCAAAGCCCCAGTGCGCACAGGGCAAATTTCTTTAGACTTTGTTTCAACATCACTCGCAGCCTTT
>ENA-UOYA01005401-UOYA01005401.1-activated-sludge-metagenome-genome-assembly--contig:-NODE-5401-length-10155-cov-4.212178_pt1 | contig 10155 bp, 10 predicted proteins | sample MGYA00238163_ERZ764804 | MGnify/ENA primary metagenome ERZ764804 (study PRJEB28919, sample SAMN05720223) | activated sludge metagenome | isolation source: Anaerobic digester | place: Hong Kong...
CGGTATCATGAACATCGTGGCGATCGACGAAAAAATGATGGAGATAGACGGTGCGAATATTAGTCTCGACGAAAGGGGCAGGGCGGTTAAAGGCATAATTCATGATGGCACCAGCAGTGTTTTTACCAACACCTGATAATTTAACTAATTGGTTAAATGTATTTGGAGTACCATCTCGCACAACTACTTTTGCTGCTTCGTGCAAGAATTTCGCTCGGCGATTGTACCCAAGCCCCTGCCACATCACCAGCACTGCTGACAATTTGGCAGCCGCCAAGTCCTCAAGGCTGGGAAATGCCTGCATGAACGCGTCAAACTTTGGCCGGACACGGTCGACCTGCGTCTGCTGCAGCATGATCTCGCTGACAAGAACGTTATAAAACGTCGGCTCTGCTCTCCACGGCATCTCGCGAGCATTCGCATGATAATGCCCCCAGACAGTTTCGATAAATGAATCGTACATCGTATATTAAGAGTATATCTGAAATCCGAGCACGCTATAATAAGTAACGTGAATATACCAGAAACACGCGATATCATGCGAATAGGGATACTAAGCAGTCTTGCCATGATATTCGTGATGTACAATGCTATACTTAACCATTCGGTTGAGTTTTGGTATTTGCCGTGGAATCTTTTTCTGGCGTGGGTACCCATTGGACTCGCGCTTCTCGCTATTCGCCCCTCACTCCCCCGCTGGGGTAGGGCACCTGCTCTCGCCCTCTGGCTACTTTTCCTGCCAAATGCATTCTATATCCTGACGGATATCATCCATATCGGAGATGCGACACGTTTTAGCCAAACCTATGACGCACTGACGATATGTTTGACGATCGCTGCAGGATATCTAGCAGGGCTGATCGCGCTACGTATCATCGATGGAGCGTATATCACACCTTCCCTATCACCTGCTCGTCGAAAAGCCGCCATCATCATGATTGCGCTACTCTGTGGCATAGCCATCTACATCGGTCGAATCTTGCGATGGAACAGCTGGGACATAGTCGCCAATCCACTGTCGCTCGTCGCTGATTTTGCAGGCATTTTTACTTTGCCCCGCTCGGCCGCGGAGTTCGCACTCATCGTCGTCGCCTACGCATCTGTCATCGTGTTTTCGTATGTGTTGATGTACGATAAGAAAATAGACCTTAGCGGAGAAAAGAAAATATGAAAACTATCCTCACCCTCGATCAGCATGCTATTGAGCTATACGACGCTGACGACAGCGACATTACTCGCACCAGATACGCTGCACGTGGAGTCATAAAAAATGACGAAGACAAGGTTGCTGTCATGCATTTTACCAAGACCGGTTCATACAAGCTTCCGGGAGGCGGGATAGATGACGGCGAAGAGACCGTTGCGGCGCTGCGCCGAGAAATTTTTGAAGAAACCGGCTATGAAGTAACAGACATCACAGAGCTTGGCGTCGTTGAAGAAGACCGATACTTCTGCGGTCTGCATCAGACCTCATATTGTTATAAGGCCACTGCGACGAATTTCGTCGGGACAAACCTCACCGCAAAAGAAGCCGCCGAAGGCATGAACCTTCGATGGGCGAATTCTATAGACGAAGCTGTCTCGTGGATAGAAAGTGGGTACAGCACTGACGAAGATGGTAGCGTGGCTGGTCTCGAGATGATGAAGAGACGAGACGTCGCTATACTTAAAGCAGCCCAACAAGTAGCCTAGCTCTTGATCTTTGCGATCCAGTGCATGACGATGACGCCGGCGACCCAGTATGGGACGAGAAAGAGTATCGTCTCAAATGGCGCGCGGTTCGGCACCAGCAGTACATAGCTGAAGTAGAGATATGCGAGATATGGGACATACGTCAGCCAGCCTTTCCAGTGGATCGGGATATAACTACCGCGGACTTGCTTGAACCACGGTTTGTGATTTTTTTGAGACGTGTTTTTCTTTTTTGATGTAGCCATATGAAAATTATACCCCACTCGCTAAAGCTTACGCTATGAATTCTATAGCCCTAGGTCTTTGAGCTGAGCTGGGTCGACAGTCGACGGGCTGTTCATCATGACGTCGACGCCGGAGCCGTTTTTTGGAAATGCAATCACTTCGCGGATGTTGCTTTCGCCCATGAGTTCCATGAACATGCGGTCGACACCAAAAGCGCAGCCAGCGTGCGGTGGAGCACCAAACTTAAACGCATTTAACATCGCGCCGAATTTTTCCTCAACGTATTCGCGGCTAAAGCCAAGCACACCAAAGACTTCATAGAGTACGTCTGGGTTGTGGTTGCGCACGCCACCCGAGCATATCTCGTAGCCATTCATCACCATGTCGTACTGATCAGCGACAATAGTGAGTTTTTCTTCGTCGGTCGTGGCCGCACGGATACTGTCGAGGCCGCCTTTTGGCATGCTGAATGGGTTGTGGCCAAAGTCGAGTCCCCTGCCCGATTCGTTCCATTCATAAAACGGAAAGTCGACGATCCAGCACAGCGCGATAACGCCAGGGTCCTTGAGCTCAAAATGTGAAGCAAATTCGCTGCGGAGCTTGCCGAGAACAGCGTTGACGACTGGACGTTTGTCTGCGCCGAAAAATACTGCATCGCCGTCCTGCGCACCTGTTCGTTCTCTTATAGATAAGAGCTCTGCTTCGGAAAGGAATTTGGCGATTGGTGACTTTTCCTCGCCATTTTCATACGTGATATAGGCCAGACCGCCAGCACCCTCGCCCTTAGCAATCTCAGTGAACTGGTCGATTTGTTTGCGGGATAACTCGACGCCGCGCTCGACACGGATCGCCTTGATGCACTCAGCATTTTTGAAAACGCCAAACTCAGTATTTTCGAAAATATCAGTTAGCTCGACGAGCTCCATGCCAAATCGCAAATCAGGCTTGTCGGAGCCATAGCGTTCCATTGCTTCGAGATATGGGATGCGTGGGATGTCGTCACTTAGGAGTCGTTTGCCCGCAAATTCAGTCGAAAGCTTGCGGATGAGCGGGTCGAACATCTGACGCACGGTCTCGCCATCTTCAACAAAGCTCATCTCTGTGTCTAGCTGATAAAACTCACCGTAGAGACGGTCGGCCCGAGGGTCTTCATCGCGAAAACACGCTGCGAGCTGGTAGTAACGTGGCACTCCACCGACCATCAGCAGCTGCTTGAACTGCTGTGGTGCCTGCGGCAGTGCGTAAAACTTGCCTTCATGGAGTCGTGATGGGATAAGAAAATCGCGCGCGCCTTCCGGGCTGGAATTTGCCAATATTGGCGTGGTGACCTCGGTAAACTCTTGCTCCTCCATATAGTCGCGGATAATGCTGAACATCTTGGCGCGGCGTTTCAGCGTATGCTGCATCTTCGGGCGACGCAGGTCGAGGTAGCGATATTTGAGCCGGAGCTCCTCGTTTGCCTGCGCATCGGCGAAGGGCTGGATAGGCAGTGTCTCGGCGCGGTTCAGGACCGAAAGATTATCGACGATGATTTCGATCGAGCCAGAGTCGATGTTGGGATTTGCTAGACCCCCACCCCTCTCGCGAACGGTGCCTTCCGCGCGAATAACGAACTCATCACGCAAATCTTCTGCAACAGCAAATGCATCTGCCGCTTCGGGGTTGATGACGAGCTGCACGAGACCAGTGTGATCACGGAGATCGATGAATATCAGTCCGCCGTGGTCGCGGCGTGAGTGCACCCAGCCACTAACGGTAACGGTCTGGCCGATGAAATCTTTGGTGTTTTTTGCATATGTACGCTGCATGGCGTGTATTCCTTTGTCATTTTAGATATCGAGTAGTGTACGTTTGGGCTGTCGATATGGGCCGGATGCACGAGAGAACACGCCGAGGTTCTCTCGCCGACCCGTTAATTACTATTATCGATGGCTGTAAAACGTTGCATTGATAGATATTTTACCACTGTATAGTATGGTTGTCTAATCTGTTAGACGTCTTCGTGGCCTGGAGGCCTATTATTGTGCTTTGCGTTACGCTTTGCCACGACGCGAAGATCATCGTGCGCGTCGTATTCATCCATAATCCGGCGACCGAGCAGGGCTTCCATGACATCTTCGATACTGACGACACCAGCGGTTTCGCGGTATTCATTAACAACGATGAAGAGATGGTGGTGCGTCCGCAGAAACGCCGCCAATGCGTGATGCAATCCTTGATCTTGATTGATATAATAGACCTTTTTGTCCATCAGCTCTCCTGCTGTATGCGTCTCCTTGTCATCGAGCGCCAAGAGACCGCGGATGTGCAGGATACCCACGACATGATCAATATCACCGTCGATTATCGGAAATCGTGTATGCCCGGTTTTGTGAAGCTCACTCAAGACGAGCGGACCGATTACGGCAGACTTGTCTATAGACTCGATGACGCCGCGCGGGGTCATCACTTCGGCGACAGTCTTTTGATCAAAGTGAAGACCGTTGATAATCATCTTTTTCTCTTCTTCACGTAGGACGCCATGCGATTGCTTGACGAGATGCTCGAGCTCCTCGCGCGAATGGAGCTTTGCGTCTTCACGGTCACTTGGAGGCATAGAGCGCAGCATACGACAAATGACAGGGTACCGTTCGATAAATCGTAAGACGGTTTCCTCATACGGGTCATATATCTTTTGCGCCAGCGAGCGAACTCCATCCATTTGTGCGATACGACCATAATAGAGAGCTGCCACTACTGATGCCAGCACGCCAAAGAGACTACCAAATGCCGCGACACCGGTCACAGTGAGGAGCACGAGCAAGAGTACTTCGAGAATATGGCGAAGCGACAGGATGTCATCGATAAGGACCCGTCGCCTAAGCTCATCCGCAGCAGGTGTGTTGCCCTCGCGCTTACGGCGTTCGAGTTCATATAAACTAAGATGTGTCCGGCGCGGCTCAAAGCTCGCGACAATCGTCAAGATAGCGCCGATAATCATGAATCCGATACCCGCTAGCGTCTGCATGGCACTATTGTACCGCAAACTCAGCTTGATTCGCTATTGGTCAGCAGTCTATACTAGAGGATAAGCAGGTAATGAGGAGCTGTTCATGACTAAAAAATCCTGGATTATTGTCGTAGCGCTGACGGTGGCTATACTCGGCGGCATGGTATGGATATCTAAGCAAAATAAAACCAACGTTGACGACGTCGATATCACGAAGATCCAAGCAGCTAGCAGCCGAAGTGGCAATATCGCCGATCATGTGTATGGAAAAGCTGATTCAAAAATCGTTCTCATAGAGTATGGCGATTATCAATGTCCAGGATGCGCCTCAGCCGCACCGGTCATTAAGCAAGTTGTCGAAAAATACAAAGATAAAATCGCTTTTGTCTTCCGACATAAACCATTGACGTCAATCCACCCGAATGCACTTGCCGCCGCCGCCTCTGCAGAAGCAGCCGGCCTTCAGGGCAAATTCTGGGAAATGCATGACGCGCTCTACGAAAACCAAGATACGTGGAAAAACCTCAGCGGTGAAGAGCGCACTAAATACTTCCTTACCCTCGCCAAAAGTGTCGGGGTCAAGGAAGATCTGTTCAAGAAAGATATTGATGAGGGTCAAGTCCGTGAAAAAATCGACTTTGACACCAGCCTCGCCTCAAAAGCCAACATCACTGGCACGCCAGCAATTTTCTTGAATGGTAAGTCAGTCGACAAGAAGTTCGTAGGCGACAAGATCGTCCCAGATGACGAAAAGGACGCTCGCTATGTCTGGTCTGATGCAACTGCATTTGAAAACCTCATCCTCATTCCTGCCCTCAAAGAAGCCGGTATCGCAACAGAGTAGTAAAACGAGTAAAAAATATAAAACACCCCGGTGCCTTGGGGTGTTTTTGGTTGTCTTGTTTTAGAACATCGCTGTCGTAGAAATACTACTGGGCGATGTACAGCTGCCATGCAGCCGGCACCACATCCACCGCGATCTTTTTGCTGCGAGAGGCAACAAATTCGATTGCTATTGGCATGTGTTTTTACTCCTTGTACCGTCGGTACGGTACTACCCTCCACTTAAGCGCTTTCGACCTTTAGATGATTAGTATTCGTCTGTTTGTTTGAAAAGCGCGTTTTCCCTGTGATTTCGGGCACGTGGGCTAATATACCAGCCATTCCGCTTGCGATGCAAGCATGAGGAGTATCACCACTATTCGCTAGGCACATGTGACATGCCAGAACGCAGCGGCTTCTCTTTAACAAAGCTTACGAGGATGAACGCAGCAACCATCAGCACGGATGAGACCATGAAAATATTATGCAGCGACTTTGTAAAAGCATCGATAATCATATCTGAGAAATTGTTTTGCTTGGTGACAAAATCACTACGGACTTTTTGTTGTAGTTTTTCTGACGGAAGTTTCGCAAACGATGCTTCTGCACCCGATTTGATGGTATCTTTTTGCGCATTGACCTGCAGCAATGTGTCAGCTGTGATATCACCATCAAGCATCTTTGCCGACTGCGGCGATTGCTTGAGTGCCTGAATATATGGGATATCCTGAGGTGTTCCCACGGAGGAGATGATACCAGCCGTCAAGATACCACTCATCAGTGCCGTCCCAACGGTTGAGCCGAGACCTCGGAAGAGCTGGACGCTCGCTGTCGCCGAGCCGAGATCTTTTTGTTCGAACTCATTTTGGACCGCGAGGTTAATGATAGGCATACCCATACCGAGCCCGAGCCCGACAAATGCCATTATGACTGCCTCGTGCCAGTACGGTGACTCAGGGTCCAGCGTGATGAGAGACAGCATACCGATGGCAGCAATGGCAAATCCTGTCAGAATAAAACGCTTGTATTTACCGACTCGAGCAACGATCTGACCGGTCCCGATAGATGCGACCATCAGACCGCCCACCATCGGTAGTAGCATCAGGCCCGCCTGTGATGCCGTAGCACCAAAGACTTGCTGGTTAAACTGCGTGAGGTACAAAATGGCACCGAGGAAGGCCGCGCCAAAGAACAGCATAGCCGCGGTCATAAGTGTGAATGTACGGTTCTTGAAGAAATTAAGCGCGATAATCGGCTGTTTGGCGCGACGCTCCGCCGCAACAAACGCGGCGCCTGCACCGAGGGCGATAACCGTCAGCGTGCCCTTGATAAAGCCAAGACTTACGCCACTCTCTATGAGTGATTTGAATATCGCCTCAGTATTATCGACAGATAACACGAGCGACGACAGCGCAATGGTGATGAGCGCAGCGCCGAGATAGTCAGGTGCATGCTCAGAATCATGCTTGATGGACGGACAGTATCGAGCGATGACGAATCCTGCAATGATACCGATAGGAACGTTGATGAAAAATGTCCAGCGCCAATCAGTCGTCATGCCGAAAATAGCATGGCCGTCAGTCAACCAGCCGCCAAGCAGCGGACCGATGACCGAGCTCATACCAAATACAGCACCTATCATTCCCTGCCATTTGCCACGCTCACGCGGCGGGAAGAGGTCACCGATAATCGTAAAGGCATTTGCCATGATGATACCGCCGCCGATACCCTGCAGGGCGCGCCAGCCGATGAGGTATTCGACATTTGGCGAGAGACCACTGAGAAGCGATCCGATCGTAAAGACAATAACGCCGATGAGCAGCATAAGGCGGCGACCGTACATGTCGGACAATTTACCGGCGAGCGGTACGGTCACGGTGCTCGTCAGGAGGTATGCGGTGACGATAAAACCAATACTCGAAAAGCTATCAAACTCATTGACGATAGCCCCGAGAGCCGTCGCTATAATCGTCTGGTCAAGCGCTACCAGAAATAGGCCGCTCATGACAGCGAGCATGACGATCAATTTCTCACGCTGCGTGATGTGATGTAACACAGAAGTCTCCTTATTGTTTTTTGAGTGCACCCTGCATTGCTTGCAGGTTTTCGCCCATCTTATTGATTAATTCTTGCGCTTGGTCCTCGGTAATGAACCCGACGGCATTTTTTTCGCTCATATAGAGCACGACGAGTTTATCGCCATGCGTGATGCCCATTTTTTCGCGGACATCAGCCGGTATGACAACCTGGCCTTTCGGCCCGACTGTTGCGGTACCTGCTAAAGAAACGTGTTTTCCCATGTATTACATGTTATACATGTATAACTATTTCGTCAATACTGATTTGTGAGAAAATTTGCTGTACAGAAGTGCAGCGGAGACCGCAGTCCATGCCCCTCCGACGATCCAGCCGGCGAGTACGTCTGTCGGATAATGAACGCCGAGATAAAGTCGGGTGAGTCCGATGAACAACGGATAGATGATGCCGATAACCACTCCCCGCCACCTCCACCGGGTGTTCCAGGTCACGATAACAAGCGCGGCTCCGAGAGCGGCGCTCACCGTGGCATGTCCGGACGGAAATGAATACGAGTGCTCCACGACGAGACGCTCCCATAAATCAGGCCGTGCACGACCAAAGATTGACTTGAGTACCATATTAACTCCCGTTGCACCGGCCACTGCTGCGATCAGCAGGACAGCCCGACGTCGATGATGACGATAGACGAGTATGCCGCCGATGAGGAGCGTGATGATAATAGTACCAAGCGGTCCACCGATCTCTGTCGCCAGAGGAACGACCCTGTCTAAAAATGGCGTTGCAAAATGATGAATTGACTCGAGAATCGATCGATCGATCGCAAGCGTCTCGGCCTCGCGAACCTCAAAAGCAATTTTGACGAGACCAATCGCTCCGATAACAAACAACGCATACGCAAGCGCGACAATCGTAGTCAACTGTAATTGTCGACTCGTTCGAGGAATGGGAATATTCATGCTTTTCCCACTTTACACTCTGCGCCTTAAAAAATAATAAACGATAAATACCGAAAACAGCGCACTCGCAAAGATAATAAACCAAAAAACTTCTGGCGAATGAGGGTTGAACGGAAAGTCAACGTTCATCCCAAACACCCCGGCGAGCATGGTCGGGATGGTCAACGCGAGTGTCGCGACCGTCAAGATACGCATCGTTTCGTTCAGGCGCGTATCCATAACTGCGCGATACGAATCGCGGACGTTCGTGATAGTACGAAGTAAGCTCTTACACCGAGCAATGACCTGTTCGAGATCAACAGAGAGATCCTCGACCATGTCTTTGTCCTCTTCATCGAGCTTTAAGAGCTTTCCCTTACCCCCAAGCGTTTTTTCGACAGCCGTGTTCGTCGGTATCAGTGCATCGAGATAATCATTGAGCTTGCGTTCGTACTCGACGAAAATGGCGATATCACTTGGCCGAAGTCGCTGGACATCGCTAGTCGCCGCTCGCATCTGACGGTTGATTGCCGCGACGCGGGTATTGTACGAACGAATTATCATTTCGAGCGCTTGGATGAGAAACGCCGTCTGCGCGCTCGTCACGATATCGGACTGGTCAATAAATGGTTGCCACAATCGACCTAGTAAGTCACGGCTTACCGTCACCGTCTGGTCCCTACCGAGAGCAAACATGATCGGGGTCGTAAAGTCGTTAAAGTCATCCCCGACATCTGGTACGCGCGTGATGAGATACGTCCAGCCATCGTCATATTCGATACGCGGCACCTCGTGCGGGTCGAGCGCATCAGCCAGTAAGTCTGCATCTATCCCAAGACCAACCAGCAAGTCCATTTCATCCTCAGTTGGCCGCTCCGAACGAATCCAGCAACCAGCATGAATATTTTCCTGCAGCGAGACTTTTCGCTCTTTGGAGTTTGAGAAGTAATAGGAGATCATAGCACGTTCCAGTATGACACATCTGTCTCTTTGCGAGCTAGATTTGCTATAGTAATGTCATGTCTTCAACAAACAACGCACACCCACTCCGGTACTTTGGCATTTCAGGAATACTCACCATCCTCATTGGCGTCATAGTCGTCAGTAGACTCGGTCTTCCGGGTCTTTGGCTGTATGCTATCCTCGTCATACTCGAAGTCACATTTAGCTTTGATAATGCCGTCATCAATAGCAAGGTGCTTGCACGTATGTCAAACTTTTGGCAACAGCTTTTCTTGACGGTCGGTATCCTGTTTGCGGTATTTATCGTGCGTTTTCTTATGCCGATCTTCATTGTCATGATAGCGACTGGTCACGGGTTCAACGAAGTCGTCGACCTTGCGCTCAATAGGCCCGATGAGTATGGCAAAACGCTTCACGAAGCCGCGCCTGTTATCAATGCATTTGGCGGCACGTTCCTGCTCATGATCGGGGTAAGGTATTTTATCGACC
>ENA-UOYA01005402-UOYA01005402.1-activated-sludge-metagenome-genome-assembly--contig:-NODE-5402-length-10151-cov-8.206220_pt1 | contig 10151 bp, 11 predicted proteins | sample MGYA00238163_ERZ764804 | MGnify/ENA primary metagenome ERZ764804 (study PRJEB28919, sample SAMN05720223) | activated sludge metagenome | isolation source: Anaerobic digester | place: Hong Kong...
CATCGGTAAGGAGTATAGAAAAAATTTTAACCTACTCCAATGCTAAAACGCTTGAAGAAATTCATTGAACGATAAATTATTACCCCGTAAAAGGTAGAATAATTAGCCGTTGTACGGCTTAATTTTTATTTTTGCACAAAAAAAACGTGGCATCGAAATCGAAACTACAAAAATTTGCAGAATTAGCACAAAACCCCATCGTGTTTGAGAAAAACCCCGAGATGAAAGGGAAGTGGAATACGGATTTTTTTAAAAACAACCATCCGATAATTTTAGAATTGGCCTGCGGTAAAGGCGAATATACCAATGGAATGGCAAAATTATTTCCCGAGAAAAATTTTATAGGGATGGACATAAAGGGCAATAGAATATGGAGTGGCGCACGTATCACTGAACTGGAAGGGTTGCAGAATGTTGCCTTTATCCGCGATCAGATAGACCATGTTGCCGACTATTTTACCGAAGGAGAAATAGCAGAAATTTGGATTACTTTTTCCGACCCTTTTCCTCGAGATAGCGACGCTCGCCGCCGGCTGACTTCTTCTAAATTTTTACCGATTTATAAAAAAATAATTCAAGTCGGAGGTTGTATTCACGTAAAAACAGATAGCGATTTGTTGTATGCGTTCACAAAAGAAATGCTACAAGAAACTCCATCAGAAATTTGTAAAGATTACAATGATGTATATGCATTAAATAAAAATGAAGAACTGCACGGCATTCAAACGTACTATGAGAAAATGCACTTGCTGGACAAACGAACCATTAAGTATATAAGCTTTAAATTGCACTAACCGACAATTTTGCTATCGTCTTATTGCAAATAAAAAAAGCCACGAATGTACGTGGCTTTTTTCTTAAAGTTATATCGGGTTAAGAGGCTAATTCTTCTTCAGAGATAAACACACCGCTATCATCTACGTCAGAGATAATTCTTCCGCAATGCTCGCAAGTGGTAATCATTCGCTTGGTGCGTATTTCCGATTGCGTTTGTGGAGGAATAAATCCGAAGCAGCCGCCGCAAGCACCTCTGCTCACTTTTACTACGGCTAATCCATTTTTGTATGATTTACGAATTCTTTTGAATGCATTTAGCAATCTGTCTTCAATTTCACCTTCCATTTCTGCCGCTTTTGCCGTCAATTCTGCTTCCTCTTTCTCCGTATCTTTAATAATATTTTGCAGCTCTTTTCTCTTTGCTTCCAAATCTTTCTCTTTGCTGTCTAATCTTTTTTGGATTTCATCCAATTGTTTTTGATGGTTTTCAATAGTGAAATTCGCTTCTTTAATTTTTTTCTCTGCTAATTGAATATCCAATTTTTGTAATTCAATTTCTTTGTTTAAAGCATCAAATTCGCGATTGTTTTTTACATTATGTAATTGCTTGTCGTACTTTGTAATCAGCGTTTGTGCTTCTTTCATCAATGTTTTTCTGTTCTCTATTTCCTCCTGAGCTTCATCTATCTCCGTTTGTACTTTTGCTACACGCTTTTTGGTACCCGTAATTTCATCTTCTAAGTCAGAAACTTCGATAGGTAATTCCCCTTTTAAGATATGGATGGCATCTATTTTGGAGTGAATAGCTTGTAATTGCTCTAATTGTTCTAACTTGTCAGCGACGGTGGTCAGTTCTTTCTTACGTGCCATTTTTAGATATAATTTATTGGATTAGTGTTAATTGTCGAAATTTGAACCGCAAAATTAATAAATTTTTCTGACAATATCTTGTTAAATAATTGTACTGTAAATTGCTCGCTCTCATAATGTCCAATATCTGCGATAACAATTTGATTGTCAGCGTCAAAAAATTGATGGTATTTAAAATCGCCCGTAATAAATATATCTGCTTGTTGGGCAATGGCATGCGGCAGCAAGAAACTGCCGGCGCCACCACACAATGCCACTTTATGTATTTTCTGCTTGCGCAAAGCGGTATGTCGGATACATTTTGTCTTCATTTTTTTCTTTAGCCATTGCAAAAAATCACCTTCCTTCATCGGCGTTTTCAACTCCCCAATCAATCCGGAGCCTACTGCTTGGTAGCTATTGTCAAGGGTAATAAGCTCATACGCAATTTCTTCATACGGATGATGCATTTGCAAGGTATTTAAAATCTTTTTTTCTAAATAAAACGGGAAAATAACTTCTATTTTTTCTTCCGGCTCGGTACTTCGGATATTGCGTTTCCCTATCGTCGGATTCGAGTCCTGATTTCCTTTATACGTGCCAATTCCACTTACGCTATAGCTGCATTCACTATAATTTCCGATGCGCCCGGCACCGGCAGCAAATAAGGCATCTAACACGGCAGTTTTATGGCTTTGAGGTACGTAGGTATATAATTTTTTCAGTACCTTTTTCTTAGGATCTAATATTTTTCTGTTTATCAAATTTAATTTATCCGCAATGATAGCATTTACCCCCCATTGCACATTATCCAAATTGGTGTGACAGGCGTAAATAGCAATGTCATTTTTAATGGCTTTCAGCACCACTCGCTCGATGTAATTTTTTCCGGTAATTTGTTTTAAGCCGGAAAAAACAATAGGATGATGTGCAACAATCAGATTGCATTTTTTGGCAATAGCCTCTTCCACTACTGCCTCTATGGTGTCGATGCAGAGCAGCACGCCGGTGCAAGTTGCCATTCTGTCACCTATAATCAATCCGGAGTTATCATACGCTTCTTGGTATGGAATTGGTGCAAAATTTTCTATTGTTTCAATTATTTCGGCTATTTTCATACAGTTATTTATAAAACGAATTTAGCGATTTTTGAATTAGATGAGTAAAGATGGCTTTAATTACTAAAATAGTACTCTTCCCGTTTGCCGTTTTGTATGGTGGTATTATTTGGCTGCGCAATGGCTTGTACAAATCTAATTTCATTGGCTCTACCGATTTTGAGATACCCGTTATTAGCATAGGAAATTTGAGCATGGGCGGCACCGGAAAAACGCCATTCGTAGAATTATTGATTGAATTGCTACATAGTGAATATAAAATGGGTGTACTGAGCCGAGGGTATAAACGAAAAACTAGTGGATACATAGAAGTACATCCTTCCCATACCGCTAAAGAGGTAGGAGATGAGCCGCTGATGCTAAAAATGAAATATCCCGATGCGAACGTTGCAGTAGGTGAACAACGGGTTATTGCTATTCCTCAATTACTTGCTACACATCCAGATGTACAAGTGATTGTATTAGATGATGCTTTTCAACATCAGAGCGTGCGCCCCGATATAAATATTTTGCTGACGACTTATCAAAAGCCTTTTTATGCTGATGCAATTTTACCTTTAGGCACCTTGCGGGAATGGGAATCCGGAAAGGTGCGTGCAAATATAGTGGTGGTTACTAAATGCCCGCAAGCGATAAGCAAAACCGAGCAAGAGCAGATTAGATTAAATTTGAAATTAAATGAAAAACAAAAGGTGTTTTTTGCCACTATGGAATATGGCGTGCCATATAATATTTTAAACCCATCGGATAGATTTTTCTTTGATTCGCAAAAGCCGGTTTTGTTAATCACCGGAATTGCAAATGCTGCTCCCTTAAAAGATTTTTTGCAAACCCAAACGAAAGAAGTCATCTTTTTTAAGTTCGACGACCATCATTTTTTTTCCGAATATGAACTGGAAAATATAGTGAAAAATTACGCTCATTTTTCTCGTTGGATAACAACAGAAAAAGATGCGGTGCGGTTAGCATTACACAAAGATTGGTTGATCAAAAACAATATCACCGTTTATTGTGTACCTATAAAAACTAAATTAATCGGAGAGGGTGCTGCCGAATTTTCTAAATTGACAAAAGGTTTTTTAGATTTTTTCTATAAAACAGAAACACTAACCCCAACCGACAATACCAAGAGTAGTGAAAATGACAGTGCGACACCGCAATCATCTGGCGATAGGCAAAAACTTGATAATTTTGGTGCGCATAACCCAATATTTTAGGTAAATTTGGTCGAAATAAAAATTTAATATAAGAAGACTTGAAAACACATCATAAAATAATAAACGGAGACAGCAGACTTATGGCAGAATTGCCCGATAATTCGGTGCATTTGGCTATAACTTCTCCACCTTACTGGCAGTTAAAAGACTATGGTACAGACAACCAAATTGGGTTCCACGATAGCTACGAAAATTATATCAATAATTTGAATTTGGTTTGGAAAGAGTGCTACCGTACGCTGAACAATGGTTGCAGGTTGTGTGTGAACATTGGCGACCAATTTGCTCGAGCAGTTTACTACGGGCGTTACAAAGTTATTCCTATTCGTGAAGAAATCATCAAGTTCTGCGAGAACATCGGCTTTGACTATATGGGGGCTATTATTTGGCAAAAGGTGACGACTTCAAACACCACAGGCGGTGGCGTTCAAATGGGTTCGTATCCATATCCAAGAAACGGAATTTTGAAGTTAGATTACGAATTTATTTTGGTGTTTAAAAAATTAGGCGACAGTCCGAAACCAACCAGAGAACAAAAAGAACTTTCCAAAATGACTGCCGAAGAATGGAACACCTATTTTGCAGGGCATTGGAATTTTGCAGGAGCAAGACAAAGCGGGCATATTGCAATGTTTCCCGAAGAATTGCCAAGACGACTAATCAAAATGTTTTCGTTTGTTGGCGAAACTATTCTTGACCCATTCGCAGGAAGCGGAACAACTGCATTGGCAGCAAAAAACACAGATAGAAATTCGGTTGGTTTTGAAATCAATCCCGAATTTATCCCAATCATCAAAGAAAAATTGGAAGTTCATCAGAAAGATTTGAACGAAACGACCTACGAGTTTATAGAACAAAAAACATTGAAAACCGACTTTGAAAAGGAAATTCAAAAACTACCTTACATTTTCAAAGACCCGCATACACTAGACAAGAAAATTGATGTAAAAAAACTTCAATTCGGCTCTAAGATTGACAAGGATAGTTCAACAAAAAGAGAAGAACTTTTTACTGTTAAAGAAGTTATCAGCCCTGAAATAATTCGTTTAAGCAACGACTTGACGGTAAAGCTTATTGGAGTAAAAGAAGATCCGATAATTAACGGCAAAGCAACATCATTCCTGATTGAAAAAACAAAAGGGAAGCGAGTATTTCTAAAATATGATAATGTAAAGCACGACAACAACAATAACTTGCTTTGCTATCTCTATCTTGAAAACAAAACATTCATAAATGCACACTTAATCAAAAATGGTTTGGTGCAAGTGGACAGCGATATTGATTTCAAATACAAAGACAAATTTTTAAATCTTCTGCGAAATGGCATTTAATCAAACAGACATTAATAATCTGCTAACTGTGCTTAATAATACAAGCCGAACTAACCCATTAACAGCTATTCAGATAGAAACCGCACTTCAACTTCAGTTTGGATTTCCCACAAGTGGTAATCAACAACGAACAAGAGCATTAATAAAACATACTATTGCAAGTGGGCATCTTATAAAAAGTTCTACTGCAAATCCGGCAGGATTTTGGCTTTCAAATGATAGACAAGAAATTTTAACAAATTTTGAATCTTTGAAAAGAAGAGCTTTTAAAATTATGGAAAGTGCGATTAGGCTAAAAGATACTTGGAATAGAAATAATCAAAATAATCAAATATAATGGCTAAAGAATGGATTTTAAATTCAGCAATGAATCGTTTCCAACTAAATTTTAAAAGAAATGTTGGGCCAACTTCCGAATCAATACGAAAATGTTCCCCGAAAAACCTTGATGAATGGCGTGCGTATTATTTTGGTAATGTAAAATCAAAAGAACATATAATTGAACTCGGCAAAAAACTCTACATTAAAATAACTGAAGTAATTCAGGCAGAGGTTGCTGATGTAACCGAGCAAGATTGTGTTGACTATATGATGCAACTCGTTATTGACAGAACTTATGATGGTTATGTTACTGAAATTCAAACAATCTATGGACAGCTACAAGGCGTTTTGAAAGTAAAAATTGAACCAGCTCCAGATGAATGGGATAGATTGTTCAATGTTGATTTTTTTATTAAAGTGGGTGAAAAATTTATAGGACTTCAAATCAAACCTGTTTCATTTGGAAGTGGTGCTCAGATAGCTGAAATTTTCAAAGAAAAAAATATACAGGAAGAAACGCATAAACAATTTACCGAAGGATTTGGTGGCAAGGTTTTTTATATCTATTCAATAAAGAACGGAGAAAAAAAGGAAATTTATAATAAAGAAGTTATTGACGAGATTGCAGCAGAAATCAAACGACTGAACAAGTGAAAACCTCCTTACCTTAAACCTATCGCTTTGAATATTAACCTTATTGTTTAAAAGTTGGTATCCACTACTATTTTCTTACTTTTAGATGAACAGATGTAACTTTCCACTGTTTTCTTAGATAATTACCAATTATTTCTCAGCAGATTAGTTAAAACGCACAATATCGGGCGACTTTCGTTTTATATAAAGTTTTGCCCATACTGTTTTTTACTAAAACTATCGTGATGCCTTCGCCAAAATCTGTTACATTTAGATAGATAACACTTTGCGATGTTTTGTATTCTATTTTTTGTTGAGATAGAATTGCACCCATTTCGTTTACCAGCATTATCGTCAGCACTTCATCGTTGGGATGGCGAATATTTAGCCGCGGTTGCAAAGCACAAGAAATTGGATTTGGCGTAATACTAATACTATTTTCGCCGGTATTTATACTGTCTTTTTTGCACCAATAAAAAGTTTCAAAATTCCTACATTCGCCTAATGGTACGGATGAGATAGAATCACTGGCAACGGCAGTGGCATAGTGGTAAGTACCTTGAATTGTTTGTTGTATAAAGTCAACGGATTTTTTATTGATATACTCTATTGCTTGTGCATCGCCGCCCTGCGGCGCCGCAAGGGTATTGAACCCATGATTGTATCCGCAAAATACATGCAGGCTGTAAGGGGTATAAGATTGCTCTAAAATTTTGGTGAATATACCCGGCCCGTAAGTGCGAATGGTATTACTGCAATTTCCCAGCCAACCGTTAAAAAAATCGACAGCCCCGTCGCAGGAGTTATTGAAAAGCAATAGCGGATATTTTTTTAGGATAGTGGCGTTATTTGCATAAAAACCTCCTACAACACTTATAATTCCTGCAATATCTGTCGAGTTGGTATAGGCATTATCTTGCCCGTCAATACTTCCTAATCGCTGCAACCTGTCGCTGCTAATGGAGGCATCGGAAATATAGAGATGATGCAGCACCAAAAAGCCGCCGGAGCTGATGCCGAATAAAAATATTTTATTGGAGTCGATGCCGAGCGCGCCGGCATTTGCTTTGCAATACCGAATTAGCGCACGATTGTCTTGATAGGCACGCAGTGCGGCATCTTCAAATTTTTCCGCCGTTACGCTCTCACACAAGGGCTTTGAAGAAGACTCGTACCAGCCTTGCCTAAAATCGGGGAGTATGGTACTGATGTTTTGCGAGGTAAAATATTCGGAAAAAACTTTCAAACTTGCAACATTGCGATCGCCGGAAGCATATCCGCCGCCATGGTACAAAATTACCACCGGCAACCCCGAAGAAAATAAAGAAGGTTTATAGAGGTCGGCTTTCAATGCTGTATTTTGCCCCGCATAATCTTTGTTGTTCCCGTACGAAAATGTAATCTTCACCGCCGCCGTTCCACTCTCTTTGGCGGTAGTCTGTGCAAGCGCAGCAATTGGCAAAATGCAAGATACAAGCCAATAAAAGTACACTGAAAATTTAGGCATATTTCTCTATGATTTTATCGCAAGCTTTATCTAACATCGTATATACTTTTTGAAACCCTTTACTGTCAAAATAGGGGTCGGGAACGCTCCGGTTTTCAGTAGGATATACCTCCTGCATAATTAATTTTATTTTGCTTTCTTCTTCTTTATCTAAAGCCCAACGCATTAAATCGTTGTAGTTAGAAACGTCCATTGCAAATATGAGATCGAACTTTTGATAATCTTCACTGTTAATGCTGCGGGCACGTTGGTCGGCGATATGGATTCCGTGTTTTTCTGCAATTTGTATAGAGCGTTTGTCGGGTGCACTGCCCAAGTGCCATTTGCCGGTTCCGGCACTGTCAATGTACCAATCTAAATTTCGCGCTGCGCATTTGTGTTTTAGTATGCCCTCTGCAAGTGGCGAGCGGCAGATATTTCCCAAACAGACCATTAAAATTTTCATGGTATTTATTTTATAAATATTTTTAACAGATAAGGTTATTGATTTTATTTCGTAACAAAAATGATTGTTTTATCTTACAACACAAAATGCAACGGTTTATTTTTATACTATTCTTTTTTTTGATGTGGGTAATTGCTCCCGTATCTGCCCGACAAAAATGGGTGAAACGCTCGGATGGTATAAGCTATAAAATAGTTACCAAGGATACTTCCAAAGCAAAGCCTGTTTATGGCGACCATATTTGGATGCATTTGCAAAAAATAGCCCCAAGTAAAAAAGAAATTTTCAATACCAAAATTTTTGGAATGGAAAATGGCGTAGATATGGAGTATAAAGTGCCGGCAAAACAAACGGATATTACTACTTTTTTTCAAAAAATGGGAAAGGGAGATTCTGCTGTAGTGAAAATTCCGGCAAGCCTGATGGACAGTGCCGGCAGTGCTAGGAAATATTATATTTTCAAAATAAAATTATTAGACTTTAAAGAAAAAAATAAGCACGAATCCGATAAGCAAATCCGATATCGACAGCAGATGATTATAGATTCTTTAGCCATAGTAGATTATTTGAAAAACAACTCCATTCCGCAGCATTCTACGGATAATTACGGCAATATATTTTGGCGTACACAATATGGCAGTGAGCGCGAAGTGATAGCCGGCGACACCGTACACCTTCAGTATGTCGGAAAATTATTAAACCAAAAAGAATTCGATAATTCTTACAAAAGAAACCAGCCGCTAAATTTTATTGTAGGAAAAAAACAAGTGATAGACGGATTGGATTTGGGGATTTGCAACTTTCACCACGGAGATAAAGGTATATTGATAATTCCGAGTCGCTTAGCCTACGGCGAAAGAGAAGCAGGCGCCATTCCTGAAAATTCAGTGCTGCTTTTTGAACTGGATATACAATAATTTAGGGAGGTAAAACTCGCGTAGATATACCTGTTAGCAGGAGAAACGGCAATACATTTTGCTCGAATTTTCTTAAGTTAAGTAATTTATTTAATTATCCATAGTAAATTATACTTAGCCTGACGAATGCTTATTTTTGAGTATTAAAATATCTCGTTATGGCAAAAAATACTTATGATGTAATAATAATGGGCGCCGGTTTATCGGGCATTGGCACGGCTTACCACTTGCAGCAAGAATGCAAAGGGAAAACCTATGTTATTTTGGAAAACAGAGAAAGCATTGGCGGAACTTGGGATATATTTAGATACCCCGGTATTCGTTCCGATTCAGATATGTTTACCTTAGGGTATAGCTTCAAGCCATGGAAATATAATGAAGCCATCGCCGATGGCGGTTTGATATTAAACTATATAAAAGAAACTGCTCACGAAAATGGAATTGATAAAAACATTCATTTCAATACCAAAATAAACAGAGCAGATTGGGACAGCAATACCAATACGTGGACGGTTACTTGCTATAACAGCAAAACGAAAAAGACCGTTGAATATACTGCGAAATATGTCATCTCTTGCTTGGGGTATTATAACTACGAAAAAGCACACCGCCCTGAGTTTAAAGGAGAAAAATCATTCAAAGGCGATATACTACATCCACAATTTTGGCCTAAAAATTACGATTATTCCGGCAAAGAAGTAGTCGTAATCGGTAGTGGAGCTACGGCGGTAACCTTAGTTCCTTCCATGACCGATAAAGCTAAGCATGTAACGATGTTGCAGCGCTCTCCAACGTATATTGCCAGCATTCCCAATAGAAGTTTGCTGCCCCAAAATTTACTGAAAAACCTGCCGGATACCGTTCAGTATAATTTAAACCAACCGGAGCTAATGAAACGCTATTTCAGAGCGCATGTAAAAAGACAACTTCCTAAAGGCTACGACATCGATACACACTTTACCCCAAAATTTACTGAAAAACCTGCCGGATACCGTTCAGTATAATTTAAACCGCGCGGCACAAATCGGATTGCAGG
>ENA-UOYA01005405-UOYA01005405.1-activated-sludge-metagenome-genome-assembly--contig:-NODE-5405-length-10149-cov-9.908361_pt1 | contig 10149 bp, 14 predicted proteins | sample MGYA00238163_ERZ764804 | MGnify/ENA primary metagenome ERZ764804 (study PRJEB28919, sample SAMN05720223) | activated sludge metagenome | isolation source: Anaerobic digester | place: Hong Kong...
ATTGTTCAACCCCGCATATATGCATTTGAAGATTTTAGTTTATCTTGTGATGATTTAAAATCTTTTGGTAAATATGTTAAAGAAAGAGCAATATTAGCATTGTCAGAAAATCCTATTAGAATTCCGGGAGAAAAGCAATGTGAATGGTGTCATAATAACCCTACATGTAAACAATTAGCTAATTACGTTAATGAAATTGTCGAAAATGATTTTGATAATTTAGAAAGTAAATTAGAAAATGAAATTGTAGATAAAAAAGTATTAGAGAAAATTTTCAATAATCGTAAACTTATTGAAGGTTATATTGAAAAAATTGAAAGTTATATATTTAATGGAATGTTAAAAGGAGATAAATATGAAACATTAAAATTAGTAGAAAGTCGTAAACATCGCCAATATACTGAAAATGCAGAAGCAGTTATAGTTAATCATATAGGAGATAAAGCTTATCAACCTAAAAAATTAATTGCAATTGGTGAATGTGAAAAATTAATTGACAAGGAAATAGTTGATACTATTACATTTAAACCTAAAGGTGAGCCATGTATAGCATCGATTAAAGATAAACGTCAAGAAATAAATATTGAAAACTTAGAATTTGAAAACTTAGAATCTTAAAAGGATAAAATAAAATGGATAAAATTAAATTACAAAATGTTAGACTATCATTCCCTTCAATCTTTAAAAAAGCACAATTTGAAGGCGTAGAAGGTAAATATGAAGCAACATTACTTTTAGATAAAAATGATAAAAAAACAAAAGCTATTATGGATAAAGCTATTAATGAGCTTATAGCAGAAGCTAAGATTAAAGTTCCAGATGATAAAAAAGCTATTAAAGATGGTGACGCAATATTTGAAGAAAAAGAATATGATGGATATGAAGGACATTGGGCAATTAAAGCATCAAGTAGTCGTAGACCTACTGTTATTAATCGCGATAAAACTCCTGTAACTGAAGATGATAATATTGTTTATGCCGGTTGTTATGTTAATGCTATTATATCTTTTTGGATTCAAAATAATAAATATGGTAAACGTGTAAATGCAAATTTATATGGAATTCAATTTATTAAAGATGGAACACCTTTTGGTTCTGGAGATTTTGATGTCACTGATGACTTTGATGAAGTTAGTGATGATGTAAATGACCTTTAAAAATTAATTCTTATAGCCCATAATTTTTATGGGCTATATTTTTATCAGAAAGTTAAAATGGAAAATTTAGTAGTATTTGATTGTGAAGTATATCCAAATTTATTCTTAATATGTTTTAAAGGATTAGAAAGTCAAAAAGTAATAACTATATCTATAAAAGATAAAGAAGTATTAAGTGATATTGACATTGCAACAATAAAATCAATTTTTATGAATAAGATGTGTTTTGGATTTAATACCCGAAATTATGATATACCAATTATATTATATGCATTAAAAAAAATGAATCCTTATCAAATATTCAATTTGAGTAAAAATATAATTGAAAAATCACAATATGGATGGCAGACATTACAATCTCAAAATTTAAAAATACCCGAATCATGGAAATGGTTTGATATTCAAGAAGTAGCAGGAGCGCGTTCATCTCTTAAACTCTATGGAGCTAGATTGCATTCAAATAAGATAATTGAATTACCTTATGACCCTACAATAGAATTAAACCAAGAACAAATAAACAATGTTATAACTTATTGTGTAAATGATTTAGATTTAACTATAAACTTATATGAAAGATTAAAAGATCAAATTGAATTACGAGCAAAAATGAGTATTGAATATAAAGAAAATTTATTAAGTAAATCAGATGCTCAAATTGCAGAAAAAATTATCAAATCAAAATTAAATATATCTAATGTTAATATTAAACAACCTGAAAGTTTTAAATATATTAAACCTAATTTTATAAAATTCAAATCAGATTATCTTAACAACTTACTTAAATTGATTTTAGATATTGACTTTATTTTAGATGATAAAGGTTCTATTCAATTACCAAAAGAATTAGAAAAAGAAACTATTGTTATAAATAATAAAAAATATAATTTAGGAATCGGTGGACTTCACTCATGCGAAAAATCTATAACATATTATTCTAATGACAAATTTACTATAATCGATAAAGATGTAGCTTCATATTATCCATCAATAATTTTAAATTGTAATTTATATCCTAAACAATTAGGCGAGAAATTCTTAAAAGTATATAAAGATATAGTAATGCGTCGGTTATTAGCAAAAAAGACTAAAGATAAAGTCACAAATGAAAGCTTAAAAATTGTTATTAATGGTTCATTTGGTAAATTAGGAAGCAAATATTCAATACTATATTCTCCAAATTTAATGATACAAGTAACTATAACGGGGCAATTATGTTTGTTAATGTTAATTGAAAAACTTGAAGAAAATGGAATAGAAGTAATATCTGCTAATACCGATGGTATCGTATCATATATAACAAATGATAAAGTTAAATTATTTGAAAAAATATGCTTAGATTGGGAATTAAATACTGGATTTGAATTAGAAGGAACTAAATATAAAGCTTATCATTCTCGAGATGTTAATAATTATTTAGCAATAAAATTTGATAATACTACTAAAGGTAAAGGTATTTTTACAAAAGATACTTTGAGTAAAAATCCTCAAGGAACTATTATATTTGATTCAGTTATAGAATATTTAGTAAATAATAAACCAATAATGAAAACATTAAAAGAATGTATAGATATAAAAAAATTTATAACAGTAAGAACTGTAACAGGAGGAGCAAAATGGAATGAAGAATATTTAGGTAAAGTAGTAAGATGGATATATAGTACTCAAGGTAATACTATTCATTATTGTAAAAATAACAATAAAGTGGCAAAGTCTGATGGAGCTTATCCAATTAAAGAGTTATGTGATTTACCAATTCATATTGATTATAGCAAATATGAAGAAGAAGCTTTAGAAATAATAAAACTTTTAGGATTAAAATTGTAAAAATATTAAAAAAAATTGTATAAAATATAAAAAATATGATATAATTCATTATTCAAATTAAAAGGAAATAAAAATGAATATATTTATTCTTGAAAATGATATAAAAAATAACGCAATATCTCATTGTGATAAACATGTTGTAAAAATGATATTAGAATATTCTCAATTATTATGTTCAGCATTGCATATTTCAGAACAACATCGAGAAATTTTAAATATATCTATAAATGAAATACCATATAAATTAACTCATAAGAATCATCCTTGTGCTATTTGGGTACGTAAAAATATAATAAATTATAGTTATTTAAGTAAATTATTTAAAGAATTATGTTGTGAATATACTTATAGATATAATAAAAAACATGCTAGTCAAGATAAAATTAATCCATTGTTATTTATATTAAATGATAATTTAGACATTAATGATTTAGATTTACCTAAATGTATGCCTGAATACTATAAGTCTAATTCAATTATTGAATCTTATAGAAATTATTATAATAATGATAAAAAACATTTACATAATTGGAAAAATAGAGATATTCCCAGTTGGATAACTTTATAAAAAAGTTAAAAAAAATTGTACAAAATATAAAAAGTATGTTATAATACATTATTCAAAATTAAAAATGATTTTGAAATTTTAAAAAGGAAATTAAAAATGCAAAATGAAATTAAATATTATATGTTGACATATCTAGTTATGAATCAAGGAATGTTACATAGTAGATATAGAATATTTACTTCAACTAAAAATATTGAAGATTGTTATAATAATGAATATATTAAAAAAGAATTATATAATATACAAAAACAATATCCAATGGGGATATTACACAATATTCAACTTACAGAAATATTAGAAGAACATTTTAAACATTTAACAGGAAATTAAAAATGAATAAACAATTACAACTTATTAAAAAAATGCATACTAAATTTGGTATTACACACGACAAAGTACCATTTACTTTAGAAGAAAAAAGATTTAGACATGCAGCATTAATTGAAGAAGCTACTGAATATATGACAGCTGAAACTCCCTGGGATGAATTAGATGCTATTATCGATTTAACTGTATTTGCTTTAGGTACTCTTGAAAGACAAGGTATGTTAAATTTATTTGAAGAAGCATTTGAAGATGTTATGTATGCAAATATGCAAAAAGAAGTTGGTTCTAATGGAAATAAAAGAAATGGTTTTAAATTAGATTTAGTAAAACCGCAAGGATGGAAAGCTCCAGATTTTAGACATTTATTTACTATTGAAAATAAAATAAAACAATATGAAGAAGATAATAAAGAATTAATAAATGATGTTTTATTTGAAAGAGGAACAAATTATGGTTCATTTTTAGATAATGCTTATTTTACTCAAAATATATTAGATTTATTAAATAAAATTGATATTATAGATATGACTCCTTATTATTTACGTGAATATATTCACATGTTATTGCATAAAATATCTAGAGCATTATGTGGCAATAATATTACTTATAAAGATACATATATTGACATTATTGGCTATTCAAAATTATGTTTAGATTTAGTAATTAATGATGAAATATTGCCAATTAGTCATAATGCCTCATCAATTATATTTATTAAAATTTTACCAATTATAGAATCTAAATTTAATGAATATTTAGATAAAAATGAAATTTATGATTGCGATGAGTTATATACACATTTAGGAATATATTTTACTTCAATTGGTAAATGTGTATCTGATATTTATAGTTCTAAATTTAAAGAAATAAAAGTAGCAGCATTTGAAACTATAATCAATAATTCATATTCAATTTTGGAGAAAATTAATGAAGTTAAAACGAATAATTAATATTCGTAAAATCTTTATTGATAAATTTATCAATAAAGATTTTAATGAAGAAGGATTATTAGAAATAATTGGGGCGAATTTTATAGCTGATAAAGATACTATATTTGGAATAGTTAATCCTGATTATATTACTAAAGAATTAAATTGGTATTTATCACAATCATTATTTATTAAAGATATAGATAAAGATGAAACAAAAATACCTCAAATATGGAAAAATATAGCAAGTAAAAATGGTGAAATAAATTCTAATTATGGTTGGTGTATATTTTCTAAAGAAAATTATTTTCAATATCAAAATTGTTTACATGAATTATTAAAAAATCCAAATTCACGACGAGCAATAATGATATATACTAGACCTCAAATGCATATCGATTACAAAAAAGATAATATGAATGACTTTATTTGTACAAATACTATTCAAGTTTTTATAAGAAATAATCATTTAATATATATTGTAAATATGAGAAGTAATGATGCTATTTTTGGTTATAAAAATGATTATGCATGGCATCATCAAGTATACATTTGGTTAAAATTTGATTTAGAAAAACATTTTAAGAAAAAATTAAAAAAATCACATATAATATGGCAAGCTAATACTTTACATATTTATCCAAGACATTTCTGTTTAATAGAGAAAGAATTAGAAAATGCAAAATAAAATAACAGCAATTATTATTCCGACTTTAGGTAGAATTGATAAACAAATTACTTATCATAATTTACCTAAAAAATATAAAGACATTACTTATTTTGTAATACAAGAACATGAATATAATGATATGAGTTTATTATATGGAGACAATAAAGTTTTATGTTTACCTAAAGAAATAAAATCTATTGCTCCTACTCGTGAATGGATTCATAACAAATTTAAAAATGAATGTTATTTTGTATTTGATGATGATATCGATTTTGTTATTAAAACTCCTATTAGAGAAAATGAAACATTAAAATGGAATACTAAATATTTTGATGAAAACGATTTTGATGATATGTTTAAATTAATATCAAAATGGTTAAATGAAGGATATATATTTGGTGGCTTACAAGCAGCTTATATTTTACCAAATGAAAAACTTTATCCAGAAACTGAAAATTTTAGAGTACTTACTAATGTATTTTATAATGGACCTAAAATTCCAAATAATATACAATGGAATAGAGTACCATTTGGAGAAGATTTAGATGTTGAATTACAACTTTTAACTCAAGGGTTTAAAAATAAAGTCTCAATAAAATACATGGCTAAATGCAAACCTACGGGCTATAAAGGTGGTTGTTCATTACAAAGAACACTAGAAGAACATAATAAGTCGCAATTAAAATTAAAAGAATTATGGCCTAATTTTGTTACAATAAGAGAAAAAGAAGAAAAACAAGGACTATGGAAAGGGCAGAAAAAACTCAATATTATAGTACAACATAAAAAAGCATTCAATTCTTCTATTCAATTAGATTTATTAAAGGATTTATAAAAATGTTAAACCGACAAAATTTAAAAATATCAGTTTTTTTACAAATAGCTATAAATTTATCACAATTAGCTACTTGTTCAAGACGTAATGTAGGATGTGTTATTTTAGACAAATATGATAGAATTATTGCTACAGGATATAACGGTGTGGCAAAAAGTTCTAAACATTGTATTGATAATAATTGTATTGGAAGTCAATGTGAATCTAATACTAATTTAGATAAATGTGAAGCTATACATGCCGAACAAAATGCTTTATTACAATGTAAAGATATTAATGAAATTGCTCAAATAATTTGCACAACTTCACCTTGTATGCATTGTGCAAAATTAATATCAAATACATCATGCAAAAAAGTTATATATTTAGATAAATATGATGAAAATGCTATAGAATATTTAAAATCTAAAAATATTGAAATAGAAGAATGGGAAAAAATAAATGATTGATTTAAAATATAAAGATTTAAAAGAATTAAAAGAAAAAGATATTGAATCACGAGTTTGTGATTATTTCTTAAAAAAAGGTTTTTTACATTTTAAATTTTCAAGTCCATCCCATCGAGGTGTTCCTGATAGAATTTATTTTAAAAAAGGTTATTGTTTTTTGATTGAATTTAAAAGACCAGGTAATAATTTATCAGGACTTCAAAAATCAACTATTGAAAAATTAGAAAAACAATCAATTAATGTATTTGTAATTAATGATATACAAGATGGTATAGAATTAGCTGAAAATATTAATAAAATGCTTGAAACAAATACCTGGAAAGCTATTTTATTTTCAATTACAAAATTATGGAAAGATAAAACATTATGCAATTAATTAAAAAATCTAATTTACATAATTACCAATTAGAAGTAGTTAAACAGATTAAAGAAAAAAAGAAAGTTGCATTATTTTTAGAAATGTCTTTAGGTAAAACAATTAGTACTTTAACTGCATTAAGTGAATTATTAGCAACTAATAAAATTCAAAAAGTATTAATAATAGCGCCTTTAAGAGTCGCTAATACTGTATGGAAACAAGAAGCTGAAAAATGGGAACATACTTATTGGTTAGCAAATCAAATGGCAATATGTACAGGTTCTGTTAAAGATAAAATAAAGGCAATTACTTCAAAGCATAAAATATTAATTACTAATAAAGATAATTTAACTTGGTTAGGAGTTAATGCAAGACATTGTAATTATGATTGTGTAATTATTGATGAATCATCAGCTTTTTAGTCTGCATCAACTCAGCGTTTTAAAGCTATACGCAAAACTTGTATTGATTCAACATATACATTACTTTTAACAGGTACTCCTTCTCCTAATTCTTTAATGGATTTATGGCCACAAATATTTCTATTAGACCAAGGAAAAAGATTAGGTAAAACTATATCATCTTATCGTCAAAGATTTTTTTATCGCGATGGTTTTATGGGATATAATTGGAAACCATTTAAAGAATCACAAGAAAAAATACAAGAATTATTAAAAGATATTTGTATTACTTTAAAAACTAAAGATTATATAGAATTACCTGAAAAAATAATGGTAAATGCTATTTGTGAATTACCTGAAAAAGCTTATAAAATATATAAACAAATGGACGATGAATTTATATTTGAAGTAAATGACGATAAAATTGAAGCTATTAATGCCGCAACTAAAGCTAACAAATTATTACAATTAGCTAATGGATTTATGTATGATGAAAATAAAATAGCACATGAATTCCATCAAACTAAAATTGATACTTTAAAAGAAATAATTGAAAATAATCCAAATGAAAATATATTAATAGCATATAACTTTCAACATGATTTAATAATGTTACAACGTGAATTTAAAGATGCAATATTATTAGATAAAGAAGGTAAAAATGTAAAACTTTGGAATGATGGTAAAATTAAATTATTATTAGCACATCCCGCATCAGCTGGGCATGGTTTAAATTTACAATCTGGAGGAAATATTATTGTATGGTATAGTTTAACTTGGAGTTTAGAAAATTATTTACAATTTAATGCCCGATTGCATCGACAGGGACAACAAAAACCTGTTCGTATTATACATTTAATTGCTAAAAAAACTAATGATGAAAGAGTAATGAAAGTATTAAATATGAAAGATGCTACTCAAGAAAATTTATTAAACAAATTAAAATTAATATTATTTGCAGAAAAAATGGATATATAAAATGAAATATGTAAAAATTGAATTTGAAGGACCAAACTCAAATGGTTGGTTAATTTGTGAAGAAAAATTTATTGAAATTATTAGAATTAATTTAGCTAAATTCAATAATAAAATAGTTAAAATTATATAAATTATAAAAAATATTGTATAATTTGTGATATAATTATCAATTATATATTAAAAGGAAAATTAAAATGATGTTATTACCAATTGAAGTAATTAGAGAAAAATTAAAATATATGAGACCAGGATTAGTATCTAAAGAAGCAAATATTTCTTTAATGACTATCCATAATTTATTGAATCCAAATTATAAAGGTAATTTTAATTTATCTACAATTAAAAAATTGACTGAATTTTTATCTAATAAAGAATAATAAAATGAAAAGCTTAACACAATTTTTAGATAAAAATAAAAGAATTATTCCTTTAAATGGGAAAATTCCTATAACCGAAAATTGGGTAAATTCTAAATTTGATTTAGAATTTTTATCCCAACATTCTGGTAATTTTGGATGGGCATTAGATAAATATGATTTAGTCATAGATGTAGACCCTCGAAATGGAGGAAAACAATCTTATGACAAACTATATAAAATGTTAAAAGAATATGATATAAATTTAGATTTTAGACCTTCTGTATTTACACCATCTAAAGGTTTTCATATTTATTTAAGTTTACCTATTAATTTTAATTCTAAAATTAAGAAAAATATTAAAGAATATCCAGGTATTGATTTTTTATCTTATGGATGTCAATGCGTAATTCCTGAATCAGAAACTGAAGTTGGAAAATATACCTGGGCAGATGAGATTTTTTGTGAATTTATTCAATTATCTGCTCCTAAATTATTATTAGATATTATTAGTTATGAGAATAACATTAATAATGATTTAGATGACTTTAGCGACATTATCTCTTCAACTGTGATAGATATTACGTCTGAAGAAGTCCAATGCATTCTGGACCAATTAGATGCGTCTATGGGATATGATAATTGGATTAAAGTAGGAATGGCTTTACATGATTGGAATAGAGATGATGGATTATCTTTATGGGAAAAATGGAGTAAACAAGGAACTAATTATGTAAAAGGTGAAACTAAAAAACATTGGAAAAGTTTTAAAAGCGGTAACGGTATTTCAATTGGAACTCTTAAATATATTCTTAAAGAACAAAAAACAAATGAATATAAAATTGTTATTGATGATTTAATTGAAAATATTAAAAAATCAGATAAAATTGAATTAGAAAAAATAATTAATAAAATTCCTAATCAAGACATAGAAGATATTGATAGAGAAATTTTAGTTAAAGAAATCCAAAATAAATATAAAGAAATTTTGGATATTAAAATTCCAGTTGCTGAAATACGTAAAAAAATAGCGCCTTTCAAAGATAGAGTTATTGAAACTCCAGTTTGGTGTAAAAATTGGGTATATGTAAATAGTCATACAGCTTTTGTTAATATTAAAACTATGAAAGCTCATAAAGCTGAATCTTTTAATTTGGAAAATGGTAAATATATTCCTGAATCTGAGTCAGGTTCTAAATTATCTGCTACAAAATATGTATCTGATAATGGATATATTATTAAAGTTGATAATATATCCATTATCAGATACATATTTTGTAGCAGATAATTTAGAACC
>ENA-UOYA01005406-UOYA01005406.1-activated-sludge-metagenome-genome-assembly--contig:-NODE-5406-length-10149-cov-8.006340_pt1 | contig 10149 bp, 8 predicted proteins | sample MGYA00238163_ERZ764804 | MGnify/ENA primary metagenome ERZ764804 (study PRJEB28919, sample SAMN05720223) | activated sludge metagenome | isolation source: Anaerobic digester | place: Hong Kong...
TGAAAGGCAAAATTAATGGATAGAGAATAACCGAACGATTGATTAAATATATAGCATACGATATAACACTTAAAAATGTCACAGCATGAATGATTCGTGGCGATGTGCATGTCATCGATTCTATTGTTGGAAGCAATAACAGCAATCCAACACCTACAATTGAGAAGTAGAATAACGATAGAAACATAAAACCAAAGGCGTAAAAGTGATAGATTATTGTAGAGGCAAGTAATAACAGCATGCCTAGCGTTTTGTAACACCGCATCATTTCCCAATGCTTGTTGCGGTAATATTTCAACCATGCCGCCAATACGCCAAAGCCAATCATATCCAACCGATATACCATAATGTGGCGCAGATATCGGTTCCAATCATCAAGCGACTCAATAGGATGTTGCACAAAAAAAAGAATCCGTAATAGAAAGGGAACAACAAGCATCACTGTCGCGAATAGGAACACCGTCTTTTTGGGTTGTTGGATGAAACGCAGTAAAAACAAAGTACTCAAAGGCATCAATACATAAAACCATTCTTCTACAGATAGACTCCACGCTTCAGGATAGAAATAGTATGGATCCCATTCGGGTACATACATATTCTGCACAAACAAAAAATAGCGCCATGGAAATGCAAATGTTCCGGCTGAAAAATAAAGGCGCAACAGAAACAGTAGCGTAATCACAATAAAATAAGAGGGTAATGTTCGCAACCAACGTTTCCAAAAAAAGGTTTTCAAAAGTCCGCTCTCGTTGCGTTCCAGCATGTCTATCCAAATGCCGCCTACCAAAAATCCACTCAGCACAAAAAACACATCTACTCCATCGGGTAATGAAATAAAGGAAATAGATTTAGGAATTTGTGGAGCAATAATATGGAAAGCATGCGCCACCAACACCAGCAATATAGCCGTGGCTCGCATTACATCGAGTCCGAAGTTTCTGGTTTTGCTTACTGCTGTTGGTATCAACAAATTCGTTTTATTTCGACCAATTTCCGCGCAAATGATAAGCTTTAGGTTTTGTGAAGGCTCTCAATCCGGCATGCGACAAGGTTGCTCCAAAACCCGAGTGATTTCTTCCACTCCATGGTAATGCCGGTGAAACTCTATCGCAGCAATTCCAATAGCTGGTACCGGAATTCACTTTCGATAAAATGCTTTCAGCTCGCTCTTGGCTAGCGGTGTACACACCAGCCGTTAAACCGTAAGCCGTATCATTCATAAGCGTTACAGCCTGCTCATCTGAACTCACTTTCATGATGCCGATAATTGGTCCAAACGATTCTTCTTGCATCACCAACATATCATTCGTTACATCCACCAACACAGTGGGTTCAAAATAATTGCCTGCACGGTCAATACGTTTTCCCCCACACAATACTTTCGCGCCTTTTGCCACTGCGTCTTTCACTTGATTCTCTAAAACATGAATTTGTGCTTCTCTTGTTAATGCAGCAATGTAAACGCCTTCCTCAGTAGGTGCTCCCGTCTTCCACGATTTTACTTCTTCTACGAAAGCCGTTACATATTCGTCAAATACTTTTTCGTGAACATAAATACGTTCAACAGAACAACAACTTTGTCCGTTGTTGTAAAATGCTCCATCTGCTGTACCAATGGCTGTGTTCTTCACATCAGCTATATCATCCGTGATATACAATGGATCTTTGCCGCCCAATTCTAACTGACAAGGCAGCATTTTCTTCGCCACTTGTTGATAGATATAATTTCCGGTAGCATAAGAACCGGTGAAGAAATAGCCATCGAAATTCATGTGCAATAAGGCTTCTCCAACTTCTCTTGCTCCGGCAGCTAACGCAAATGCATCTTTAGGAACACCTGCAGCATATAAGAGTTCTTGAATCTTCAATCCGGTTAAAGTTGAAAACTCCGAAGGCTTATACATAACTGCATTACCAGCCAACAAAGCCGGTACAAACACATTTACCCCCACTAAATACGGATAATTCCATGCCGAAATATTACAGACTACACCTAGTGGCTCGTATACAATTTTCTCGCCCATACCATCTTGCTCTACCATCCAATCGTTCGACAAATAGGCCTTTGCATTTTCGCTTAACCATTTGATTCGATTACGTGCACCATTTAATTCGTTGTACGATTGTTGCAATGGCTTACCCACTTCACTGGTCAACGTTTTTGCTAAATCTTCTTTGTGCGTATCCAACAAATCGTGAAAACGCAACAAGGTTTGTACGCGGTCATCGATAGAAACTTGATTCCATTTCACTTGACCTGCTTTCAGTTGAGCAAACTTTTCATTTAATGTTTCTTTACTATCTGATGCAATATCTGCAATAGTTTCAGCCGTAGCCGGATTGGTAATTTTCATAATTTATATGTACTAAATAATTTTTAAAATACTTTTCGTTTGTCCCAAGCAGCAGCTAGAAATGCCTTTTTTATGTTCATGGAAAACGGACTGTGTACATCCAACATACGCTCCGGATGCCATTGCACTGCGCATAAAAACTGGTGTTTCGGATCGCGAAGTTCTATCGCTTCTACCACACCATCATCGGAAAACGCTACAGCCACAAGCTCTTTAGCTAATTTGTCTATCGATTGATGATGTGCACTGTTTACCATTCCTTGTTCAGTTTGCACTATGTCATAAAACAGTGAATCGCGATCGACAGACACCATATGTTGCTTATCAATATCATTTTCCTTTTTATGAATCGCATTCTTATCACTTCCATTATCGAGATGTAATGTACCTCGCATATACGAATTAATCAGCTGTAAGCCTCTACAAATCCCTAAAATAGGCACTCTTCGTGATAAAGCCTGCTCTAATAAATTCAATTCGAATTCATCACGCTTCACATTAAAATCTTCAGGAGCAAAAGGATAATGCAACGAATAATTACAACTATGAAACCCTGGATGAATATCCACACCGCCCGTAAACACTATGCCGTCACATAAACTCAAATCATGTGCATTTGATTTTGTGTAAGACAACTCTACAATCTCCACTTCCAATGGCAACGTATCTTCTTGTGCATTTAAAACAGCAGACGAACGTATCCAATTCACATAATTGGCGTAGTTCGTAGCAGTTTCTGTAATTCCTATTTTGATGCTCATAAAGCCTCTAAATACAATTGTTTAAAATCTTCTCGGCTTACAGGTTTCGGATTGTTTGGATGCGCGAAATCTGCAAAAGCTAAATCTGCAAGGGTTTCAATATGCTCCGGCTTCACACCCACCGCACTTAATTTATGCGGAATGTTGATGCGCGAATTCAAATCGAACAAATAATTCACTACTGCTTCGCCACTCAACTCCTTTAAATTCAAGGTTTGTGCCATGCGTTTGAATTTATCTTCACTTCCGGCAATGTTGAATTTCATACCGTAAGGAATGTTCACCGCATTAGCTAAGCCGTGGTGTGTATCAAGTAATGACGACATGGGATGCGCCAACGAATGCACCACACCTAATCCTTTTTGAAAAGCAATCGCACCCATCATAGAACCCAATAACATTTTACTGCGCGATTCTACGTCCGGATTTTTAGTAGCTGTTTCCAACGACTCGTTGATTAATCGCATACCTTCCAAAGCAATACCATCGCAAATCGGATGATAGTTTTTCGCTAAGAATGCTTCCATGTTATGTGTTAATGCATCCATACCGGTTGCTGCCGTAATAAACGCAGGCAATTCCATCGTTAATAATGGATCGGCAAAAACGATTTTCGCTAATAACTTCGGAGAGAATAAAATTTTCTTTTGATGGGTTTCATCATCAGCAATAATAGCACTTCTTCCTACTTCACTTCCTGTTCCGGCTGTAGTTGGAATGGTGATGAATGGCGGAACATCGCTCGTTACATACACATCGCCACCTATTAAATCATCGTACTTAAATAAATCTTCACGGTGATTGATACGCAACAAAATAGCACGTGCTACATCTAATCCGGCTCCTCCGCCAATACCAATAATGCTGTCGCGTTGTGTTTGATCATAAGCATCTGAACCTTTGTAAACATCAGATTTTACGGGATTTTTATGAATATCAGAAAACACTTCTACACTGATACCAGCATTTTGTAAATCACTGACAATGCCTTTAAAGAAAGGCAATTCACGAACCGTTGGATCGGTAACAATCAACGGACGAACCCAATTGTTCTTTTTTAAATAATCGCCAAGTTCCTTTACTACGCCTGCTCCAAAACGAATGGTAGTAGGAAAATTAAATTGTGAGATCATGCTTTTACTTTATACTTTTTGTTTAAATAATTTCGAAATAACGTTTCATCTCCCAATCGGTAACTACACGGCTAAACTGGCGCCACTCCCACTCTCTCGTCTGACTGAAATGCTGCACAAACTGCTCGCCCAACAATTCGTTAGCCAATTTAGAATCGCGCATTTTCACTGTAGCATCAATTAAATTTTTAGGGAAACGGCCATTGCTTTCATCTTTGTAACCATTGCCTAATGTCATGGGTTGTTTCAACGTAAGTTTATTTTTCACGCCATACAAACCGGCTGCAAGACAAGCAGACATAGCTAAATAAGGATTGGTATCGGAACCCACCACCCGTGTTTCTAAGCGACACGATTTACTTCCACCCGGCAATGCACGCAAAGCTACCGTACGATTATCGATACCCCAAGTTACAGTTGTTGGCGCCCAAGCACCTTCTACCAATCGCTTGTAAGAATTCACCGTTGGTGCAACCATTGGTAAAATGTGTGGCAAGCAATGCAACTGACCGGCAATGTAACTCTTCATTACTGCGCTAATTTTTTGCTTGTCTTTATCGTCATGGAATAAATTTTTTGTCGATTTTTTATCCCACAAACTCTGATGCACGTGTCCGCTACAGCCCGGTAAATTTTCGCTAATCTTAGCCATGAACGTAGGCATAATACCGCGTTTGTAGCCCAACTCCTTAATTGCAGTTTTGAACAACACCGCTCTATCAGCAGTTTCTAGCGTTCTACCGTATTGAATAGCCGCTTCATACACACCCGGACCGGTTTCTGTATGCAAACCTTCAATAGGAATACCGAACTTTTTCAATTCATCAAAAATATCGGAAAAGAAATCGTTACGTAAGGTGCTGCGTAAAATAGAATAGCCAAACATCCCAGGAGTTAAGGGTTTCAAGCCACTGTAGTTTTTATCGGCCGAACTTTGCGGTGTTTCTTCAAAATTAAACCACTCGAATTCTTGCGCTACATAAGGCGTGTAGCCCGCCTGTTCAGCTTCGTTGGTGATTTTTTTCAACAACTGACGCGGACAAACAGCCAAGGGTTTATTCTTCTCATCAATGAATTCGCCTAAGAAAAACGGAATATCATTTTCCCAAGGAATCTTTCGAAACGTAGATAAATCAATAGTTGCCTTTGCATCCGGATAGCCCGTGTGCCAGCCTGTATAGCTTGCGTTGTCGTAGGCCACATCACCCATATCCCAACCAAATACTACATCACAAAACCCGAAAGAATCTTCTACAACAGAAAGAAATTTTTCTGCCGACATATATTTCCCTCTCAACACACCATCGATATCAGTGACAGCCAACTTCACTTTACCTAAAGGATGTTTACGAACGTAATCTAAAATTTGCTTTTTCTCCATGATTAAGACTTATCGGATGAGTTAAAGAGTTTATATAAAACGAATGCAAATGTAATCACTGCAAAATAAATAATGGCGAGTTTACTATTAAAATAACTCATGGCCACCAATGCTACCGATGCAATGGTTAACGCAATTATTGGAACTATGGGGTAAAAAGGAGTTCGGAACGGACGAGGCATATCGGGCTCGGTTTTGCGCAAACGTATAATCGCTAAACAAGAAAAGATGTAGAGCGTAATAGCGCCAAACACCGAAAGCGTAATAATATCACCTGTTCGCTTGGTAAATAATGCAAAAATACCCAACACCATATTGGCCACTAATGCCCAATGTGGAGTATTGAATTTTGGATGCACTTCGCCTAAAACACGTGGAAATTGGCCCACTTTCCCGAATTCGTAGGTTACTCGTCCTGCTGCCAACAACAAGCCATTGAAGGAGGCCACAAAACCAAACAACCCTACACTCACCAACATATGGTACATCAATCCACTGTTGCCCGTAATTTGTCCCAACGCCATAGGCAGTGGAGAATCTGAAACTTTTCCTGCACTATCGTACACTACTTTCTCCCAACCACCAACACCCACAGCAGCACAAAATGTCATAGCCGCCAACAGGCCTAATGTAGCCATAGAGTACATAAATGCCTTCGTAATATTTTTTTGCGGATCAATGGTTTCTTCAGCCACATTGGCTATACCTTCCATGCCCAAAAAGAACCAAATCGCGAAAGGAATAGCGGCAAAAATGCCTTCAATGCCATGGGGGAAGGGGTTTGTTTGTAGATTCTGCAACTGAAAATGCGGCAAAGTAAGCGATGCGAACAAGCTTAATTCGGCAACGGCAATTATGGTAATAATCAGCTCGAACGTGGCGGAAATTTTAACCCCTATAATATTAATGGCTGTGAAAATAAAGTAAGCGACTATGGCAAAAACGAGCTCATCTACTGCCGGATAAAGAATGTGGAAATAAGCCCCAATGCCCAATGCAATAGCTGGGGGAGCAAACACAAACTCAATCCACTGAGCCATTCCGGCCACAAAACCTAAGTCCTTTCCGAATGCCCGTCCCACATAATCGAACACTCCACCGGCTTTTGGAATGGCGCACGCCAACTCGGAGTAAGATAACGAAAACGTTATGTACATGATTAAAATAAATACGGTGGCTATGCCTAACCCGAGCGTTCCGCCCTTATCTAATCCTATGTTCCAGCCGAAATACATGCCGGAGATAACATAACCTACTCCAAGTCCCCAAAGTAAAATAGGGGAAAGCGATTTTTTAAGATGTGTTGACATGAAAATCAAGATAGGAATAATCCTAAAGAATTATTATTTTTCAAAAAAAATAAGTGATGGAAGCAACTGCAACGGTAATTCCGCCTGTTCAAAAAGCGGTTCCTATGAGCCCGAATTCTTCTTTGGAGGAAATTCTCCGACTATACAATCTTCAGCTAAAAAACGCACAAGCGATAAAAAACTCAACAACCAAAGAGCGAAAAGAGAAACTAAGCAAGCTGAAAAATGTGTGCATGGATTATCAACAAAAAATCCAAGAAGCCCTATTTGCCGATTTACACAAAGCTGCTGTGGAAGCAGATTACACTGAATTGTACAATGTTGTGACTGAAGCTCGATATGCTATTTCCAACCTTGATGAATGGATGACACCAATGGAAGTAGAAACACCATTAATGTACATTGGTTCATCGTCAAAAATTATTTTTGAACCTAAGGGTGTTTGTCTGATTTTATCTCCATGGAACTATCCTTTCCAATTGCCCATGCAGCATTTAGTAAGCTGTGTAGCAGCCGGAAATACCGCTATTATTAAGCCTTCTGAGTTCACACCAAATACTTCGGCTTTATTGAAAGAAATTATTGGCAAAATTTTTAATGAAAATGAAGTAGCTGTTGTGCTTGGCGATTACAGCGTTTCATCGGAATTGTTGAAATTGAAATTCGATCATATTCACTTTACCGGTTCACCGAATGTAGGCAAAGTGGTAATGCGTGCAGCAGCTGAACACCTTACAACTGTTACCTTAGAGCTAGGTGGAAAATCTCCGGCTATCATCGATGAAAGTGCGAATATTGATGCGGCAGTGAAAAAAATATCGTGGGGTAAATTTGTGAACGTAGGGCAAACCTGCATCGCACCCGACTATATATTGATTCACGAATCGAAAAAAGACGAGTTTATTGCGAAGTTCAAAACCAATGCCGAGAAGTTCTTCACCGCTACACCAAAACAAAGTGCCGATTTAGCACGTATCGTAAACAACAAGCATTTCAACCGTTTGAAAGGATTATTGGAGGATGCCGTTTTGCGTGGTGCGAAAGTAGAATACGGGGGCGATTTAGATGAAAGTCAGAATTATATTTCTCCAACATTACTTTCAAACGTTCCGTTGGATAGTAAAATCATGGAGGAAGAAATCTTCGGACCATTATTGCCGTTGGTGACGTTCAAAACTATGGATGAAGCATTGAAAATTGTGAACGGAAAAGAAAAACCATTGGCACTTTATGTCTTCAGCGGAAAATCAAAAGTTTCTGACTATGTGGTGAACAATACTAGTGCCGGAGGAACGTGTATCAACGATAACTTAGTTCACATTTCACAACCGAATCTCCCTTTTGGCGGCATCAACAATTCAGGTATAGGAAAATCTACCGGCTATTTCGGATTCAAAGAATTTTCGAATGAACGTGCCGTACTGAAAGCCTTACACAGTGGAAGTATCGCTACACCTTTATGGTTCCCTTATGGCAAACTGGCCAGAATGGTAACCAATATTATGCTTAAATATTTTTAATTTGCCTTTCAAAGAACACAATGAAAAAAATCACGTTTTCTCTTCTTACTATAGCACTTATTGCTTTTGCTATTTCTTCTTGCAAAAAAGAAACTACTGAAACGATTTTGGAGCCGATTACACTTGTCTCGCCCGATTCTACTACGGTTTTCATTAAACGCGGAACTACGCAAAAAATCGATATAAAATACACCACTGATCGTCCGATTAACTATGTGCAGATTTTGTATGAAGTAGATACCACAGGCGATGCCAATCACGTGTACACTTATCCTGATACATTATTCTATTTAAACTTTGATTCTAACGGTGCAGCGCCAAGCAACAAATACAATTATGTTGGGGCTTACACGTTGCCTGATACTATTAAGTTGTTCGACAAGGTACGCTTCAAAACTACTTTCAAAGCACAAAAATTAATCTACCCTAAAGAGTTTAAAATTGTAGCCAACGGCTAATTCCAATGCAAAAAATAACGACCTTCATTCTTGTTCTGTTCTTTGCCCTGCTGTTGTTTCTGACCTATCACTATGCATTCAACAAGGGAAAATCGGAAGGCACGGAGAGTTTTGTACAGAACTATGAAATGATTAAAGATATCGCTGAGGTGGCGGCTTTACAGGTGGATGGAAAAACGCAATATCAATTTTCAAACAAACAAGACGAAAGCAGTTGGAGTGGCTGGTTAAGCAATGCCGTACTCGAAAAAACGGTGCGCCTTGACATTCCTTACACCGCTAAATACGGCATCGATTTAAACAAAGATACCTTTGGTATAACGTCAATGGATACGGTGATTATTGTCACTTTACCAGAGCCAATGTTATTGAGTTTAGAAATGAAATTAGACAAGGTGCAAGGCTTTGCTAAATCGGGTTTACTGGTTACCGAAGATTCTGAAAACTACCTCAAAGCCCAGAAAGAATTGTACTTGAAAACCAGAGCCGACTTAGAAACTAACACAAGTCACAAAGAAAAAGCAAAGGAAAGTTTAGCGGCTGTATTCAAAAAATATATGGCACCAAGTGGCAAAAAAGTAATCGTGAAATTTGGCGGAGCTCCGGCTAAGAAAGTAGCGGGTTAACGAATTAAATAGAATACCATGGACTTAAAAGATCAACGCAAAGTATACGAGAAATTCGAGTTGCATGAAGAAAGTGTGAAACACAATCCTTTCGATCAGTTTAAAAATTGGTTTGTGGACACTAAAAATTCCGAAATTTTAGAAGCCAATGCGATGACCTTGGCTACCGCCAGCAAAGACGGAAAACCTTCTGCCCGTATTGTTTTACTGAAAGAAGTAACCGAAACAGGATTTGTATTTTTCACGAATTACAACAGCCAAAAAGGAAAGGATTTAGCTGAAAACCCACAAGCAGAAATTCTGTTTTTTTGGGATGCGTTGGAACGTCAAGTGCGTATTGGCGGTAATGTGAAAAAAATCAGCCAAGATGAGAGTAGAGCTTACTTTGATACTCGTCCGCCTGAAAGCAGAGCCGGTGCAATAGCTTCACCACAAAGTCAAAAGATTGAAAGCCGTGCTGTGATTGAAGAAAAGATAAAAACAGTTTTAGCCGAGAATAAACTCGACATGCCCGAAAACTGGGGCGGCTATATTCTAGAACCCAATTATTTCGAATTCTGGCAAGGCCGTCATTCGCGTTTGCACGATAGAATTATTTATGAATTG
>ENA-UOYA01005407-UOYA01005407.1-activated-sludge-metagenome-genome-assembly--contig:-NODE-5407-length-10148-cov-6.141088_pt1 | contig 10148 bp, 9 predicted proteins | sample MGYA00238163_ERZ764804 | MGnify/ENA primary metagenome ERZ764804 (study PRJEB28919, sample SAMN05720223) | activated sludge metagenome | isolation source: Anaerobic digester | place: Hong Kong...
CGGTGGTACTATTTTTGTCTTGGTTGAGTCTGCCCCAATATTTGACGACGAGGGCAATTTCAAGGGGTCGATCGCTGGTATAACAGATATTACAGAAAACAGAAGGATTATGAAGGAATATGTAAAATCAGAGGAGAAATTTCGAAATATATTTGAAAAGTCGCCCATGGGCATATTTCAGTCAACGATTGACGGTAAATTTATCAGTGTGAATCCTGCCCTCGCACGTATGCTTGGTTATGAATCACCGCAGGAGGTTATTAGTTCGGTGCTTGATATTTCAAGGCAGATATATGCAAATCCTCAACAGTGTAGAGAATTTGGTAAAGTGATAATGATGAAACCTGAGGCTGCAAGATTTGAAAGCCAGTTTTTCAGGAAGGATGGGAGCATATGGTCTGGTAAACTCACGATTCGTATGATAAATGATGAAAACAATATGCCTCATCATCTTGACGGGTTTGTGGAGGACATAACCCAGCAAAAGGAAACTGAAAAAAGACTTAACGAGGCAATGGAACGCCTGAGCATGCTGTCGCGAAGACTTTTGGAGGTACAGGAAACAGAACGGCGTCACATAGCACGTGAATTGCACGACGAAATAGGCCAGGCCTTAACCGCAGTTAAAATTAATCTGCAGGCAGTTGAACGCGCCGGCAACAAAAAATCGACCGAGGCGCCAATACAGGAATGCATCAGAATTGTTGATAGATTGCTTCAGCAGGTGCGTAATCTGTCGATCGAACTCCATCCTTCTATACTCGATGACCTTGGTCTTGTGGCTGCATTGAGATGGTATGTTGATTGGCTATCTCAACAGGGCATAATGAAAGGGAAATTTGTGACGAACCTTACAGAAGAGCGTTTGCCTTCTGTCCTTGAGCTGACTTGTTTTCGTGTTGCGCAGGAGGCTTTGACAAATGTTGTGCGTCATGCGAGGGCAAAAAATATTATCGTTGAATTAGAAAAGAAAGAGGAACATATTCATCTTAAGATAATTGATGATGGTATAGGTTTTGATGTTGAAAACGCCCGAGCGGATGCCATTAAGGGAAACAGCCTTGGTTTGCTTGGCATGGAAGAAAGGGTTTCCCTTGCCGGCGGGCAGATAGAGCTTAAATCTGTGATAGGGCGAGGCACCGAAGTTAACGTGATTTTACCTTATGAAAAAGATAAGAATATTACTTGTTGATGATCACAAACTGGTAAGGGCAGGTATCAGTTCCCTGCTGCAAAAGATGCAAGGGATAGATGTGGTTGGAGAGGCAGACAACGGCCGTGAAGCATTGAAAATGATAGAACAGTTAAGACCGGAAATTGTTTTGATGGATATTGCTATGACACAGATGAATGGGATTGAGGCGACAAGACATATAAAGAAGATACACAAAGAAGCGAAGGTGATTATTCTTTCTATGTATTCTAACGAGGAATATGTTCTACAGTCCTTGCAAGCTGGTGCCTCAGGCTATCTTCTCAAGGATGCCGCTACGCTGGAGCTTGAGCTTGCTGTAAGGGCAGTGGCTCGCAATGAGGTTTATTTAAGCCCCGGGGTTTCAAGACATGTTGTAGAATCATACAAAAAACGCACCTCGACCGAAGGACAACCTGTTGAACAATTGACGCATAGGCAGCGAGAAATATTGCAGCTTATCGCGGAAGGTCGAACCACGAAAGAAATTGCTTCGATACTTGGCGTTGCAGTTAAAACCGTTGAATCACATAGAACCCAGATGATGAACCGCCTTGATATACACGATATTGCAGGTCTTGTGAGGTATGCTATAAGGGTCGGTTTAGTTGAACCACATTAAGGGTTTTTATTTTTGAAATTAAGGTGATTAACCGATTTTTTTGTTTGGTCAGGGTCTATATTATTAAAAAATGATAAGAACTTTATTGGTCGATGACAGTAACGTGTTTCTTGAATCTGTTGAATATTTTCTTTCAACGTTTCCTTATATTAAGGTGGTTGACAAGGCAGCATCGGCAACAGATGCTATAAAAAAGATTGAGGAGCATAAGCCCGACCTTGTTTTGGTTGATATCGATATGCCAGTTATGAATGGACTTGAGGTTACCCGTTATGTTAAGATGAAGCCGGATTCACCATTTGTCATTGTTGTTTCTTATCACAATGGCGATGAATACAAAAATCTGGCAAAAGATGCCGGCGCTGATGGTTTTGTAAGCAAAGCTGATTTTGCATTAAATGCGATGCCCATTATTGAAAGTATGTTTTTGTCGAAAGAAAACGGCAAACAATGAAAGATTATTCCCCTCCCCATCCCCCTCCGTCCTTAGCCATACACCTACCTCCCCCCCCTGTAGGTGGCTCAAGGACAATTCTTGGGGAGGGGGTCAAAAAAATCAATTGATAGCAAATTTAAAAACATCTTTTTTTAAATCTTTTATGTCATTCAGATGCGAGTCTGCCTAATAGGGTGTTTGCATAAAAAGGGAAAGGGGTGATTGCAAAGTATCATCATGGGGATTCAGACGTTCATGGGCAGTCTTTATGACGGTATTTTTTTATGCTTTTCCGATAACATTTAAGATGATATATTAACGTTGCTATTGTAATCAGGATTCAGAATTTGCGCTATATTATAATTGTTTGAGAAGGAGGTGGAACATGTCTCTTTTGTTCATCCAAAACTGGGATATCATCCAGGGCAAAGAAGACGAATACACAAGATATGTCAACGATACTTACCTTCCAGAAATTACAACTCTCGGTTTTATCCCTGTAGGGGGATATTACGTTGAGGTTGGTTTTGGACCGAGAATCCTCGCAGTTTTTTCATCGGAGAGTCTTGATGACATTTCGAGGATTATCACCGGTAAGGATTTTAGAAGTATTACACTAAAATTAAAGAATTATGTTTGTAATTACAGGAATACAGTCTTGGAATCCACCGGTTCGGTCAAAAGGGTCAGATATCCCATCCAGAAAGGTGTATGGAAATATAATCAGTACTATGATTTAAGGCCAGGCGTAAAAAGTGCCTATGCCAATTTTATATTAAATGAACACTTACCGACTATGAAGAAGATCGATTTCCTTGAGGTGACAGGAGGATGGAATGTTGTGCTCGGAGGTTTCTGTGAGATTATTGCGGAATTTACATTTAAAGACCCTGAAGACATTGGACGTCTCATGAAAAATGAGGATTTTAGAAGGGTTACTCGTAAACTGAAAAATGAATTCGTCACAAACTATTCAAATCGTATCTTGAGGAGTACGGAAAGGTTCGACGAGCCTAAATGGTTCAAGCTATAGCTTCGTTCTATCTTTCACTATAGTGAATTTATACTTGTACAACATAATTTTATTTCGTCAAAAAAATAATTTTTAAAATAATTAAATTTTATGCGGTAAATCTATGATTCTAACATTGTGAAATATTTAACATTTACGTTGTGGTTCATTATGATAAACAATATTTTAACAATTATTGTTGACAACATTTTTGTAATTGTGCTAAACAAAATACGTTGAAAAATTAAATATGATTAGCTGGATATAACATATGGATGCCATTAACCTCAGTAACAAAACTGATTGGAGTTTTATAGAAGAGGTTGCTAAAGAAAGCGGCCAGAACCCATCTTTATGCTATCAATGTGGTAATTGCACAGCAGGTTGTCCCTATAGTCATTATTTTGATTATCCTGTGAGCCAAATCATGAGATTGCTTCAGGCAGGACAAAAGGATACCATATTGAATTCCAAGGCAATTTGGCTTTGCGCTACATGTGAAACCTGTACCACAAGGTGTCCTTGTGAAATAGACGTAGCTCACATAATGGATACGCTTCGCATTATCGCGAGAAGAGAAAATAGGGTATCCGAGAAAGATATAAAAATATTTTATGATGCCTTCCTTGATTCAATGAAACAGTTTGGAAGGCTTTATGAAGTTGGTATGCTTCTTGCCTACAACCTCAAATCCGGTCATCTTCTGACAGATGCAGACTTGGGGCCTAAGGTGATGAGTCATAATAAGATTCACTTCTTACCTCATAGTATAAAGGGTAAAGATCAGGTAGCAAAAATATTTGAAAGATACCAGAATAAGGCTAAAAAACATGGCTGAACGTGAATACGCATATTTTTCAGGTTGTTCTCTCGAAGGAACTGCAAGTGAGTACGATGCTTCAGTTAGGGCTGTACTAAAAGAGCTCAATGTTCGCTTCAGGGAACCGGATGATTGGAGCTGTTGCGGGTCTACACCGGCACATACGGTAGATCATGTTTTTGCAGCAGCGCTTGCCGCAAGAAATCTTAGACTGATCGAAAAACTCGGTCTTGATACAGTTATCGCTCCGTGTCCATCCTGTATGACAGTTTTTAAAAAGGCTCAATACGGTATGACAGAGAGCGAGGCTTTCAGAAACGAGGTCAATGAACTGCTTGATGAGCCTTATAACTGTGGCGTTGAGTCCAAATCAGCGCTTCAGGTGCTCTTTGAGGATGTCGGTCTTGATGCGATTGCGGAAAGGGTGACGCATGCACTTCCAGGACTTAAGGTGGCTCCTTATTATGGTTGTATTTTAAACAGGCCTCCGGAGATAGCAAGATTTGATGACCCTGAAAATCCTGTTTCAATGGATAAGGTTTTAATGGCTGCCGGCGTTGAAGTGACAAACTTTGCATTTAAACTCGAATGCTGCGGTGCTGCCTTTGGTGTTACAAAAAGGGAGATGGTAAATCAGCTCACCTATAAGGTATTATCGATGGCTATCGATTCAGGCGCAAACTGTATCGCCGTTGCATGCCCGCTTTGTCAGCAGAACCTTGACTTACGTCAGGAACAGGTCAATAAAACAATGGGTTCAAGTTTCAATATACCTATTTTGTATTTTACACAGATACTCGGTCTTGTCTATGGTCTTCCACCGAGGGAGATCGGAATGGATAAACTTGTTGTTAGCGCTGATGAAATCGTTTATTCAAGGATTACGGTTGAAGAAATGAGAAAGAGGGCTGAGTTAGAGGCGCAGGCTAAGGTTAAAAAGCCTGAAAAAAAGATAGCTAAAGAAGAAGCTAAAACAGAGGAGAACGAATAGATGCGGGTTGGCGTTTTTATCTGCCACTGTGGAAGCAACATTGCCGGAACTATTGATGTTGCAAAAGTAGCTGAAGAGACAAAGAAATTACCTGGTGTTGTATATTCAACCACCTATATGTACACCTGTTCAGAGCCAGGCCAGGAGGAGATACAGAAGGCTATTAAGAACGAAAACCTTGATAGGGTTGTTGTAGCTGCCTGTTCTCCGCGTATGCATGAACTGACATTCAGGCGCACTGTTGCTAAGGCCGGCCTGAACCGTTATTTCTTTGAGCAGGCAAATATAAGGGAGCATATATCCTGGATAGGTACAGACAAAGAGTTAAACACAATTAAGGCCATAGAGGCCGTTAGAATGGCGGTTGAAAAGGTAAAGCAGAATAAACCGCTTTTCTCATCGTCTTTCAAGATCAATAAAAGGGTGCTTGTTATTGGAGGCGGAGTTGCCGGTATGCAGGCTGCCCTTGACTGCGCCGATGGCGGTCTTGAGGTGCTTCTCGTCGAGAAGAGCCCAAGTGTCGGCGGTATGATGTCACGTCTCGATAAGACATTCCCTACAATAGATTGTTCTATCTGTATCCTTGGTCCCAAGATGGTCGATGTTGCACAACACGAAAATATTAAACTTTATGCCTATTCAGAGATCGATGAGATTAAAGGATATGTTGGAAATTATCAGATAAAGATACGCAAGAAGGCTACATACGTTGATTGGAGCAAATGCACAGGTTGTGGTGCATGTATGGAAAAATGCCCTTCAAAAAACTCTTATGACTATTTTAATTTTGGTGTTGCACCTACGCGGGCAATAAACATACCGTTCCCGCAGGCAATCCCGAAAAAGGCTAAGATCGACCCGAATTATTGTCGCCAGTTCACAAAAGGTAAATGTGGTGTCTGTGCTAAGATTTGTCCGACAAAGGCGATAAATTATGACATGCAGGATGAGATCGTTACAGAGGATGTAGGTGCTATCATTGTTGCAACTGGTTACAGCCTTATAGATATGGAGAAGCTTCCAGAGTATGGCGGAGGGAGATACCCCGATGTAATATCAGGTATTCAGTACGAGCGTTTATTGAATGCATCAGGTCCTACCTCAGGTCATATCGTGAGGCCGTCCGATCATGTTGAGCCCAAGACCGTTGTTTTTGTTGCATGTGCCGGTTCACGTGATAAATCCATAGGTATTCCTTATTGTTCAAATTTCTGCTGTATGTATATTGCAAAACAGGCGATTCTTACAAAAGACCATATACCTGATTCACAATCGTATGTCTTTTATATGGATATACGTTCCCCTGGTAAGGGATACGATGAATTTACTAGGCGTGCACAGGAAGAATATGGAGTTAAATATATAAGAGGCCGCGTATCGAGGATTTACCCGAAGGGCAACAAGATGGTGGTTAGAGGCGCGGATACACTGCTTGGAACTCAGGTTGAGGTTGAGGCGGACCTCGTTGTTCTCGGCACAGCAGTCATTTCGAATGCTGATGCTGGACACATGGCTGAAAAGCTCCATATTTCGTACGATACTTTCGGGTTTTACGTAGAGAGCCATCCAAAATTGAGACCTGTTGAAACAAATACGTCAGGTGTTTTTCTTGCAGGTGCATGTCAGGGGCCAAAAGATATTCCAGCATCTGTCGGTCAGGGCAGTGCAGCGGCAAGTAAAGTGCTGGCGCTTTTCTCGAAAGATATGCTTGAATCCGATCCGGCTGTGGCAAAGGTTAATATAAATACATGCGTTGGATGTCTAAAATGCGTGAAAACATGTCCTTTCCAGGCTATAAAGGAAAAGGAGTTGCGGGATGGTCGGGTTGTTGCTGATGTTATAGAAACAGTATGTGCTGGGTGCGGTGTCTGTACTTCCACGTGTCCATGCGGGGCTATACAGTTGCAACACTTCACAGACAATCAAATCTTAGCGGAGGTTAATGCCATATGCCTGAAGTAGCTTCCCAGGAATTGAGGATTGTTGGATTTTTATGCAACTGGTGCTCTTACGGCGGGGCCGATACCGCTGGTGTAAGCCGTTTCAAACAGCCTACCGATATACGTATAATAAGGGTTCCTTGCTCGGGTAGGGTTGATCCTCTCTTTGTCGTAAAGGCGCTTTTGAATGGAGCCGATGGTGTTCTTGTATCGGGATGCCACCCGAGGGACTGTCATTATTCGGATGGTAACTTTTATGCGAGAAGAAGGCTCGAAATGCTGAAAAGACTCTTACCTTTTCTTGGCATAGATGAAAAGAGATTTTATTATACATGGGTTTCTGCCTCAGAAGGTGCAAGATGGCAGCAGACCGTAACGGATTTTACAAAACGTATCCATGAATTGGGACCACTACATGCGAAAAAGGAGGTTACTCCTTGATTTCTCAGAAACTTCAAGAAGCAATTGCAGGCGTTTCCGATAAGGTAGATGTAGTAATTGCATACCAGCAGGGTTTTGATAAGCTGCACGCTACACCTTGTTTTGTGAAAAAGCCTGAAGAGATTAAGAACCTGATATGGAATCCATTATGTGTACATAATCTGACGAGCTATTTACCCTCCTTAAAGAAAAAGAAGGTGGCTGTTTTAGCAAAAGGATGTGATAGCAGGACGATTGCACAATTTGTTCAGGAAGGTTTGATTAACAGGGATAATGTAACGATAATCGGTATCCCCTGTAGCGGTGTAATAAGCGTTAACAAGGTTTTACAGGCTATTAACCACGAACCTGTTGAAGACGTGAGCTTCGACGAAAAGGGTAATATAACCGTAAAGACTTCAAAAGGCGAAAAGACAATGTCGCTTCAGGATGTCTCCCCTGATAAATGCAAGACATGCAGATATCCGACTCCACTTATATATGATGTGCTCGCTGGTGACCCTATAGTGTCTGATAAGTCTTTTGATGATGCATATGCCGATATCAAGGATTTCGAAGGTAAAACCCTTGAAGAGCGTTTGAAATACTGGGAAGGTGAGTTTGATCGTTGTATACGCTGTTATGCATGTAGAAACGCATGCCCCATGTGCGTATGTCAGGATAGCTGTATAGCGGAAACACGTGACCCTCACTGGATAAGTCAGCGCGCTACGCTCTCAGAAAAGTTTATGTTTCACATGATACATGCACTTCACCTTGCAGGAAGGTGTGTTGAATGCGGTGAATGTGAGAGGGTATGTCCCATGAATATACCGGTGAATAAACTTAAAAGAAAGATCAATCTCGATATGAAAGAACTGTACAATTATGAACCCGGTGTTAACCCTGAGGATAAACCCCCGATGTTTACATTTAATGTCGATGAAGTAACAATAAAGGAGCATAAAATTTAATGGCTGAAACCGGCTTTATCCAAAAGGAAAAACTGAATGATTTTATAAAAGAACTGTCAAAAGACGCAGTTGTTTATGCACCATGCCTTGAAGGTGATACGGTTATTTTCAAGGCCTTTGATGCTGAAAAAACAGTCTGCCTCGACAGACCTGCGAACAACCCTCCAAAATTGGCCATTTTTCCGCAGAGCGATACGCTGTTTAATTTTACATACATAAAAGACCCTGATGACCCAAAGAAAATGTCCGTTGAACTAAAAGCTAATACGGATTTTCCCAAAGCTGTAATCTTTGGTTCAAGGCCATGTGATGCAAAGGGCTTTACGATTTATGACAGGGTTTACATTGATACGAGTACACCGGACCCATATTATAAGGGTCGCAGAGAAAAGACAACTATCGTCAGTTTGTGCTGTAACGCTCCATCACCTGGATGTTTTTGTGTAGCGGTTGGAGGTGGTCCTGCGAACAACGAAGGATCGGATGTGCTTATTACCGAGCTTGAAAAAGGTTATTTTTTAGAAGCGGTAACAGAGAAAGGAAAGACTATCCTTAAGGCACCACAGGTCGAAAATGGTGCATCATACGCAGATGAAGCACACAAAAAACAGCTCGAATCGGAAAAACTCCTAAAAAATCCTTTTGGTGAAGATGGGAAGCCGGAAATATCGGAGTCGCTTTTTGACAGCGATGAGTTCTGGGAAATGAACTTAAGCAAATGTCTGAGCTGCGGTGCGTGTACATACCTATGCCCGACATGCTATTGTTTTAATATTACTGACGAGCAGATGCTCAACAACGGTGAGAGAATTAGAAGCTGGGATGGTTGTATGTTCCCACATTTTACATTAGAAGGTAGCGGTCATAACCCAAGACCGACTAAATTTAAACGGTTCAGAAACAGGGTAGGACACAAGTTTGTCTATTATCCCGAAAAGTACAACGGAGTAATCGCATGCTGCGGTTGTGGAAGATGTATTAGATACTGTCCGGTCTCCGTTGATATCAGTGAGATTGTCTCACGCCTTAAAGGTTCAAAACTTGATGTTTCAAAAGGAACTGAGGAAAATGCTGTGGCCGATACCGTAAAACAGGAGCAGAAATAATGACAGAGAATATTAACCCCTATCTCCCTGACTTAGCTACTGTAACAAAGGTCATAGAAGAAACACCCAATATAAAATCTTATCAGGTTGTATTCAATGACCCAGAGAAGATGAAGACATTTAAATACGAACCAGGACAGGTTGGTCAATTATCTGTTTTTGGTGTTGGCGAATCTACTTTTGTTATAAACTCACCCCCCACAAGGATGGATTATCTGCAATTCAGTGTTATGAAGGTCGGCGAAGTGACGTCTGTGATCCATGAACTCCATGAAGGTGACCAGATTGGAGTACGGGCACCGCTCGGCAACTGGTTTCCTTATGAAGATATGAAAGGCAAAAAGATACTTTTTATAGGCGGCGGCATTGGATTGGCACCGTTAAGGACACTGATACTTTTTATGCTTGACAACAGAGCTGATTATGGTGATATCACAATTCTTTATGGTTCGAGAACACCACCTGACCTTTGCTACAAAGATGATCTAAAGGATTGGGAAGAACGGCCGGATGTTAATCTTATCCTAACCGTTGATAATGAATATCCTGGATGGGATAAACGTACCGGTTTTGTGCCGACTGTGCTAAACGAGATTGCCCCGTCACCTGAAGGCACCATTGCCATTACATGTGGA
>ENA-UOYA01005408-UOYA01005408.1-activated-sludge-metagenome-genome-assembly--contig:-NODE-5408-length-10148-cov-5.995938_pt1 | contig 10148 bp, 9 predicted proteins | sample MGYA00238163_ERZ764804 | MGnify/ENA primary metagenome ERZ764804 (study PRJEB28919, sample SAMN05720223) | activated sludge metagenome | isolation source: Anaerobic digester | place: Hong Kong...
TTTGAGAAGCACCAGCTCCTCAGCCATGCTCGGGTGCAGCGCAACGGTATCGTCGAAGGCCTGCTTGGTGAGTCCTGCCTTCACGGCAATGGCGGCTGCCTGCAGGATTTCTGCGGAATCCGGTCCGATCAGGTGGAGGCCGACGACGCGCTCATCAGCGCCTGTCGTCACCATCTTGTAGAGCCCGCGCTCCATGCGGCCCGAGACGACGTTCTTCATTGGTCGGAAGTCGCTGCGGAAGACCTTCACGCTGTCGCCATGCCTGGCGCGTGCCTCGTCTTCCGTCAGGCCGACGCCGGCAATCGGGGGGCTGGAGAAGACCGCGGTGGGGATGGCGTCATAGTCCACCGTGCGCGGAGTGTTGCCGAACACCGTGTCGGCAAAGGCATGTCCTTCGCGAATGGCAACGGGCGTCAGTTGCACGCGGTTCGTGACATCGCCTACAGCGTAGATGCTCGGCACGTTGGTGCGGTTATATTCATCCACGATGATCGCCCCGTCCTTGTCGAGCGCGACGCCTGCCTCTTCAAGCCCGAGGCCGGGCGTCTTGGGCGTGCGGCCGATGGCGAACAGGATCATGTCGGTTTCAATGTCGCCCTTGTCGCCGCCACCGATCAGCAGGCTGCCATCAGCCTGTTTGGTGATGGCTGAGCACGGGAAGTTGAAGCGGATATCGATACCCTTGGCGGTCGTCAGGCCGACAAGCCGGTCAACGATCTCGGTATCGTAGCTGCGCAGCATGCGCTCGCCGCGCGTCACCAGCGTGACCTCCGAGCCAAAGGCATGGAACACGCCCGCAAATTCATTGGCGATATAGCCCGCCCCGGCGATCACTACGCGCTTGGGCAGCGCATCGAGGTGGAAGACTTCGTTGGACGTAATCCCAAGTTCGGCGCCCGGAACATCGGGAACCGAAGGCCATGCACCAATGGCGATGAGGATGACCTTCGCAGTCACCTCCTTGCCGCTGGCAAGCCGCACCGTGTTCGGCCCTGCAACCGTTGCGCGTTCGGCAAAGATGGTCGCGTGATTGTTGTTCAGCGTCTGCGTGTAAAGGCCTTCAAGCCGCGTCACATCATCCTGCACGATGTCGCGCAGGCGCGGCCAGTTAAAGCTCGCGCCTTCAATGTCCCAGCCGAAACGTTCGGCTTCATGCAGGTCTTCGGCAAAGTGCGCGCCATAGACGAGCATCTTCTTGGGCACGCAGCCGCGGATGACGCAGGTGCCACCCACGCGATACTCCTCGGCGACGGCGACCTTCGCCCCGTGCTGGGCTGCCACGCGCGCCGCGCGGACCCCGCCCGAACCGGCGCCAATGATGAAGAGGTCAAAATCAAAAGCCATGGCAAACCTGCTGGAAACGGGGTGGATATGAGGCGTAGCTAGTCGCGCGGGCGCGGCAACGCCAACGGATTTTGCTATTCAGGCTGATCGTTCCGCTATGCGGAACGCGTCAGTCGAACGCCCGACCAATCAGCGCCTGCGTGGAGGCATCAAAGGTCACATTGCCGCCCTCAATCGCCTTTGCCATTTCCTTGCCCAACTCAACGCCGAACTGGTCAAACGGGTTGATGCCGAGCATTACGGCATTGGCGAAGGTGCGGTGCTCATAAAATGCAATGAGCGCGCCAAGGCTGCGCGGATCAACCTGATCCAGCAAAATCGTGGTTGAGGGGCGATCCCCCGGATAGGCACGGGCGCTATCCTCATGGCCCCTGCCCGCCATCAGTGCCGCTCCCTGGGCAAAGCAGTTGCCGAGCAACTGGCGGTGATGGGCCTCGTCAAATTCATGACCCGGCTCAATCGAGGCGACAAACTCGACGGGAATGAGACGTGTGCCCTGATGGAGCAACTGGAACACCGCGTGCTGGGCATCGGTGCCCACGCCGCCCCATGTGATCGTGCCGCTCTCTCCATCAAGCGCCTCGCCCGAAAGCGTCACGCGCTTGCCGTTCGATTCCATTTCGAGCTGCTGGAGGTAGGAGGAAAGCAGCCGCAGCCGCTCATCATAGGCAAAGACCGCGCGCGTTTCGGCGCCACGCCCCAGCGAATAATATTGGTCGGCAAATGCCGCGAGCACGGGCGCGTTGCGCTCAAGCGGCGCAAAGCGGAAATGCCGATCCATGGCGGCAGCACCTTCCAGAAGCTCTTCAAAGGCAGGCCAGCCAAGCGCGAGCGCTGCCGGAAAACCGATGCTTGACCAGAGCGAATAGCGCCCGCCCACGGTTTCGGAGAAGGGCAGGATGCGCGTCTCATCAACGCCCCATTCAAAAGCGCGCTCAGGATTGGCCGTGAGCGCGATCACCCGGCCGATGGCATCTTCAACGCCCGCATCAACCATCCAGCCCAGCGCGCTCTCAGCGTTGAGGAGCGTTTCGGTGGTCGTGAAGGTCTTGGACGCGAGTACAAGCAGCGTCTTGTGCGGATCAAAACGGGCGATTGCTTCCTTCAGGGCCGAACCATCGATGTTCGAGACGACCGCAACGTCATAGCGTCCGGCGTCGCGACCAAGTGCATCCACGAGCAGGTCCGGCCCGAGTGCGGAGCCGCCAATGCCGATGTGCAGGACGTGGCGGATTTCGCCAAGCGCGCCTGCCTCAATCGCTTCGATCAGGCCGCGCATCCGGCTGTGGAGCTGCTTTGAACGCGCGACGGAATCAGGGGCGCCCTCACCGCGTTCTGCAGTATGTTCGGCAGCCCTGCCTTCGGTGGGGTTCGCAATGCGCCCTGCAAACAGATCATCGCGGCGGCGTTCGAGGCCGGCATCGATGATGGCACGCGCGAAGCTGGCGATGAGGTCAGGCGTCAGGTGCGTCTTGGAAAAGTCGAAATAAATGCCCTGTTCTTCGAGCGACAATGTCGCGACGCGGTCTTTGTCGGCACTGAACAGGTCGAGGAGCGATGGCCGCTCGGCCGTGTCGAGAAAGCTGAAGCGCGCGCGCAAACCGGTCATGTGATCTCCTGTCGGTACAAGCCGCCGCTTGACGGCTCCACGCTGCCAACGCACAGCGTGCGCATGAGCGATACACAGATCGACAACGCGCCGAAAGGTGACGCCCGCGTCAAAGCGGAAAAGGACAATGAAACCCGCGAGTTCATGGTGTTTCTCGCCAAGCTCGCGATCTTCGTGTTCATCCTGCGCAGCTTCATCATGGCGCCGTTCAGCATCCCATCGGAATCGATGCTGCCGCGGCTGTTGGTGGGGGATTATCTGCTCGTCGCGAAATGGCCCTATGGCTATTCGCGCTATTCGCTCCCCTTCTCGCTGCCGCTCATCCCGGGCCGCGTGCTTGCCTCGCAGCCCGAGCGCGGTGACGTCGTGGTGTTCAAGGCACCGCCCAATAATGACGTCGATTATATCAAGCGCGTCATCGGCCTGCCCGGCGACATGATCCAGATGCGTCAGGGCCAGCTCTTCATTAACGACAAGCCCGTGCCCAAAGTGCGTGTGGCGGACATGGTTGTTGCGGAAAGCCCCAACACGATCTGTTTTGACCAGAAGTTTGAACGCACCGGCAAGAATGGCGCGTTTGAATGCCATTATCCGCGTTATCGCGAAACATTGCCCAATGGCCGCAGCTATTATGTGCTCGATCTGATGGATGGCAGCGCGGATTCAACCGAAATCTACTCGGTGCCCGAAGGCCATTTGTTCATGATGGGCGACAACCGCGACAACAGCCTCGACAGCCGCTTTCCCGCTCAGGAAGGTGGTGGCATTGGCATCGTTCCGCAGGAGAACCTTGTCGGCCGCGCGGTGCTGAGCGTGTTCTCAACCGATGGTTCGGCCAACTGGCTGCTGCCCTGGACGTGGCTCACCGCCGCGCGCTGGGACCGGATGGGCGAGACGTTTTGACAGATCTTGCGCAGTGGGTGAATGACGTCTTTGGCGTCACGCCAAAGGACGTCGCGCTTTACGAACGCGCGCTCACGCATGGCAGCCATGGCGGCGAAACATATGAGCGGCTGGAATTTCTCGGAGACCGCGTTCTTGGCCTTGTCATCGCCGACTGGATTTACGCGCGCTTCCCCAAGGATGCCGAAGGCCAGCTTTCCCGGCGCTTCAACACGCTTGTCTCGGGCGAGACCTGCGCCGAAGTCGGTCGCGGCTTTGGGCTTTCATCGCGTATGCGCCTCGGCAAGCAGGCGCGCGACGATGGCGCCTATGACAGCGACAATGTTCTGGGCGACGTTGTCGAGGCGCTGATCGGCGCTGTTTTCCTTGAATATGGGCTGGAACCCGCCCGGCGTTTCATCCAGTCGCGCTGGGAGCCGCTGCTGGATGTTCAGCGCGCAGCCCCGCGCCATCCCAAGTCCGAGTTGCAGGAATGGGCCGCAGCGCATAACAGGCGCGCACCCGAATATGCGATCGTTGATCGCTCTGGCCCACATCATGCGCCGCGCTTTACCGTGAAGGTCTCTTTGGGATCGGCTGGCGAAGCGCAGGCACAGGGCAAATCAAAGCAGGAGGCCGAGACGCTGGCAGCGACGGCACTTCTTGAAAGGTTGAAGAAAAAATGACGCAGCGCTGCGGACTGGTCGCCATTGTTGGCGCCCCCAATGCCGGAAAATCGACGCTGGTGAACGCACTGGTTGGCCAGAAGGTCGCCATTGTCAGCCCCAAGGCGCAGACGACGCGTACCCGGCTGATGGGCATTGCGCTGCATGGCGAAACGCAGATGATGCTGCTTGATACGCCCGGCATTTTTGAGCCCAATCGTCGGCTGGACCGTGCGATGGTTCAGGCGGCCTGGGGTGGCGCGCAGGATGCTGACGTCATCCTGTTCGTGGTCGATTCCAAGGCGGGCTTGGGCAAGAAGGTCGAGCGGATCGTTGAAGGCCTGAAGAACCGGCCAGAACCCAAGATGCTCGTGCTCAACAAGGTCGATATTGCGGCCAAGGACAAGCTGCTGGTTCACGTCGCCAAGCTTTCTGAAATGCTCGATTTCACCGATGTCCTGATGGTGAGCGCGGAAACCGGCGACGGGCTTGAAACTCTCAAGGAGTTGATCGCGGAAAAGCTTCCCGAAGGCCCGTGGCATTTCCCTGAAGATCAGGTGAGCGATGCGTCCGACCGGTTGACGGCGGCAGAAATCACGCGCGAGCAGCTCTACCTTCAGCTTCATGCCGAACTGCCTTACGCCTCCGTTGTCGAGACCGAGAAATATACAGAAAACGCGGATGGCTCGGTCGACATTCATCAGCAGATCAAGGTCGAGCGGCCGTCGCAGCGGGCGATCATCCTCGGCAAGGGCGGTGCCCGGCTCAAGGAAATCGGGTCAAAGGCGCGGGCAGAGATTTCGAAGTCGCTCGGCTGCCATGTGCGCCTGTTCCTGCACGTGAAGGTTGATCCCAAATGGGATGAGGATCGCGGTGTCTATCGCGATCTGGGTCTCGACTGGGTCGACTAAGGCTTGCGCGCCGCGCAACATTCGCCTAGCGCCGCATCGTCATCTGGGGAGTAGCCCACCGCATTCCATGCGGGCCGCGCTGTCAACATACTCGGTCGAGAGGCCGTGGCAGGCGGGAACGGATAAACCGTTCAGGCAAGACCAATGACGCCGACCCTCTTTCCGGCCAGGCAAGAGGTGAAGCGTTATTGTGTCCAATCTGAGCCTGGCCCGGAGATATTCATGGAAGCCATGCTCACTTCAACCGCTGTCGTCGCGCTTGCCGAAATCGGCGACAAGACGCAGTTGCTCGCCATCGTCCTGGCGACACGCTTCAAGAAGCCCGTGCCGATCATTCTCGGCATTCTTGGCGCGACGATCCTCAACCATTTCTTCGCAGCCCTTGTCGGCTCGGAAGTCGCCAATTTGCTGGATGGCTATTGGTTCCGCGTAGCCGTTGCCACCTCGTTTGTCGTCATGGGGCTGTGGACGCTCATTCCGGACAAGTTTGATGATGATGAGCTGAAGAGCACCGGTACGCGCGGCGCGTTCCTGACGACGCTCATTGCCTTCTTCTTCGTCGAAATGGGTGACAAGACGCAGATTGCCACCATCGCGCTCGGCGCCCGCTTCCACGACGTCATCCCTGTGACCATGGGAACGACGCTCGGCATGATGCTCGCAAACGTGCCGGCCGTCTTCCTTGGCAGCGCGCTCATCCGCGTTGTGCCGCTCAAGACTGTCCGCATCATCGCAGCGGCCTTGTTCGTCATCGTCGGCGGCTGGATGTTCTGGGAAATCTTCGGCTGATCTAGCCGCCTGATTTCAACCGTACGGCTCGATCCGCTCGTCCAGCAGCTCCGCCACAAAGGCCGGCACCAGATCGGTTGCCGGCCTTTGTGGCGGCATTCATGGAACATCACGCTGCCTTGCGACGGATCAAGGTTCAGCTCCAGCGTCCGCGCGCCCACATAGCGCGCGGTCTGGACATAGCCTGCGGCGGGATAGACCGCGCCCGATGTGCCAATGGAAACGAAAAGATCGCAATCGCGCAGCGCCGCCTCAATTTCAGGCATGCGGTAGGGCATTTCGCCAAACCAGACGATGTCTGGCCGCAATGAATGCGCGCCGCACGCGGGGCACGCCGGACGGTGCGCCAAAGCGCCAAACCAGCGCGTTCGCGTATCGCAACTTGTGCACCACGCGGAGAGATGCTCGCCATGCATATGGATCAGGCGGCGCGCCCCTGCCCGCTCGTGCAGGTCATCGACATTCTGCGTGACGATCAGCAGATTGCCATCCCATTCGGCATCGAGCCGGGCGAGTGCTTCATGCGCGGCATTGGGGTGCGCCATCTGGATGTTCTCGCGCCGCTGATCGTAAAAGCGAAAAACGAGATGAGGATCCCGCGCGAATGCCTCTGGCGTCGCGACGTCTTCGATGCGGTGTTTCTCCCAAAGCCCTCCCGAACTGCGAAAGGTATCAATACCGCTCTCCGCGCTGACGCCAGCGCCCGTCAGGATAACGATATTGCGGATCTCTGGGCGCATGGGTTGGGCGTCTTTCATCATGGCATGGGGGTGTGAATTGGCGCAATTCATAGTAAAGCTCTGGCGAGCAACACAAGCGGCAGGAACGCGAAGGCAATGACATCGATCGGGATTATCGGAAGCGCGGGACGTATGGGACAGGCGCTGGCCGCGGCGGCGGCAGACGCCGGTCTCAGCGTTGCAGGCGGCATCGATCAGGGTGGTGATCCGATTGCACTCGCCAAGGCATCCGACGTTCTCATCGATTTTTCATCGCCCAAGGCGCTCGTCGCCAATCTTGGTGCTGCGGTCGCGGCGGGCAAGCCCATCCTTATCGGAACGACGGGCCTTGATGCCGATCATCATCGCTCGATTGACGATGCAGCAAACCATGTCGCCGTGCTCCAGACGGGCAACACCTCGCTTGGCGTTACGCTGCTTGCGCGGCTGGTGCAGGAAGCGGCTGCGCGTCTGGGCAATGATTGGGATATCGAGATCGTCGAGATGCATCACCGCATGAAGGTTGATGCACCATCTGGCACAGCGCTGCTTCTTGGCGAAGCCGCAGCACGCGGCCGAGGCATCAAGCTGGAAGATCACAGCGAACGCGGGCGCGATGGACATACTGGCGCACGAGCCCCCGGCGCCATCGGCTTTGCAGCGCTTCGTGGCGGCACTGTTGCAGGCGATCACAGCGTGATCTTTGCAGCCGACAATGAACGCATCGAGCTTGTCCACCGTGCGGAAAACCGGGCGATCTTCGCCAAGGGCGCCGTCCGCGCGGCAGACTGGCTGACGCGCCAGCCAGCCGGGCGCTACAATATGGATCAGGTGCTCGGGCTGTAAGATTAGACCGCACTCTAATTTCGAGTCGACAAACCGCAATTTTGGCGTGACACTCTCCTCATAAAAGAGGGAGAGGATTGGCTGATGTTCGCCTGCTGTGCGTTCGCGGTATTTTTGCTGAACCAGCTTCTCTTTCCGTTTGTCTCCATCTTTCGTCGCGTGACCGGGCGCATGCCTGAAACGCTGAGCGCATCCGCACTTTGGCAGCCGGGGGCGCCGCCCTCACCCGCCGTGCGGTCTAGCCGCTGGCGGCCTGCATTTGGCCTCGTCTTGGCGGCGGAAATTTTCATGCTGGGCGGCGCAATCGCCGTTGCGGCATTGGCGACGGGATATGGCAGCGACGCGCAGGCACAGTCGCGCTTCATACCCGACGACCTTCCATTTTGCGGGGAAAACAGGGGGAATGCGAAATGACCAGTTTTGCAATGCGGCTTGACGGGCTTGTCCGTTCCGAGGTGAAGCGGGTGAAAGGCCCCGTGACTGTCGCCCGCCAGCGCCGCACCGCCAGCGTCTATGCAGCGATGGTCGCGCTTGGGCTCTACCCGCTCGTCGACGGGCTTTCCCCAGCGCTGGTCTCCGCAGGGCTTGGCCTCTGGCTTCCGGGGGCGGGCTTCCTGGCCGTTGGCGGATGGGCCGCACTCCTCTTCCCGCTCACGCTGTTTGTTTTCCTGTTTTCTCTGGTTGCCTGGTTCTGGGCGGGCATGGTGATCGCCCCCGTCATCATCTGGCTTGGCTCGGCGTTGCTGGCTTCCGGCATGGCTGGTGACACGACGTGGAGCGGCGCGCCGTGGTTGGCCGCCGCATCGGTCGCGGGTATTGCCTTTGCCTTTCAGCGGCGCACCGCCCGTCAGCGGGCAGATGGGCGTGCGAAGGCGGTTGCCCGCACCGGCTTCTTGCCGACCTCGCTTGCCGAAGTCCGCGCGCAGACGGCGGAGACGCCAGATCCTGCAACCCGCGAGATGGGGCCGGAAGAACTGGCCGCACTCCGCTATCTGCTCGACCGCGCGCTCCAGCCGATTGAGGAATGGGGCGGCTTTGATGTCATTGACCAATTCCAGCCCGCCGCGCTGCGCTACCAACTCAACCATATGGGGTTTGCACTGGGTGTCGCGCAGGGTGCCTATTTGCCGAGCTTCCATGGCTATATCGGGCTGGCGCAGCGCAACCTGATCGACAAATATCTGCTCAAGAAGGTCTGGGGCTATTGGGTCTATGAATCCTGCTGGGGCAAGCTCAACTTCACCAATTGGGATCCGGCAGACCGCGATAACATCATGCTCACCGGCTGGCTGGGGATGCATGTGGGCCAATATATGCTCAACAGCGGGGACAAGCGCTATCTCGAGCCCGGCAGCCTGACTTTCCGGCTCAACAAGAAGACGGCTTATGTCCATGACTTCACGACCATCGTCGGGTCGGTAAAGTCGAACTATGACAGCGCTGAATTCGGGCTGTTCGCCTGCGAGCCGAACTGGATTTACCCGATCTGCAATCATTACGGAATGGGCGCGCTGGCCGTGGAAGATGCCGTGTGCGGGACAGGCAATGTCGCGCGCTATCTGCCGGGCTGGTTCGATATGACCGAGCAGGAGTTTACTGATGAAAGCGGCTCGATCATCGGTCTGCGTTCACAACATACCGGGCTTCCCGTTCCCTTCCCCGTTGGTGAAGCGGGCTATGCGCCGTTCCAGAATTGCTTTGCGCCGGAAAGCGCCAAGGAGCTTTGGGCCATTGCGCGCAAGGAGATCGCGCCAGCAATCCATGCAGGACCAGATGGCAAGCCGCGCATCACCTTGCCGGGCGCGGGGCTGGATACCGGAAACTACAAATCCGGCCATACGACCGCTTTTGCCGCCATCATGATGGGTGCTGCCGAATTTGGCGACACGGCAATTGTCGAAGCCGCGAAGAACAGCCTTGATGCAGATTGCGGGCGCGAAGTGAAGGATGGGGTGCTGCGCTATACCAAGGGCTCGAACGACGCGAATGTCTATGCAGCGCTCGCCCAGTTGATGCGTACGGGAGACTTCCGTCGGTCATTTGCGGAAGGCCCGCCCAAATCCTGCCTCACGGGCCCTGTTCTGGAGGAGGCGAACTATCCCGACGTGCTGGTTGCCCGGGCATTTAGCGATGGCACCGGGTTGGAATTGGTGCTCCATCCCGGCAGGGAGAATGGTGATCAGCAGATCGGCCTTGCCAGTCTTCAGCCGGGCGCCCGCTATCAGGTGACGGGTGCGACCCTGAGTGAAGTGACGGCTTCGGCGCAGGGCACGGCGACGCTCTCGGTGTCGTTGAATGGCAGGACCGAAGTCACGCTGACAGCAGCCTGAGAAAGCGCTTGGCGTCCAAGGGCACGGGCGGCTAGCGTCCGGCTCATGACGTT
>ENA-UOYA01005410-UOYA01005410.1-activated-sludge-metagenome-genome-assembly--contig:-NODE-5410-length-10146-cov-3.996631_pt1 | contig 10146 bp, 9 predicted proteins | sample MGYA00238163_ERZ764804 | MGnify/ENA primary metagenome ERZ764804 (study PRJEB28919, sample SAMN05720223) | activated sludge metagenome | isolation source: Anaerobic digester | place: Hong Kong...
GATCGGTATCGTCCATCGGCTGCGAGCCCAGATCGAGCACCTCATAGCTCTTGCCGCCTGGCAGGGTTTCGGTGAAGCGCGGGTAGCGACAAACGTCCTGGTTTTGCGCATTCTTGGCCAGGAACTGGCTGGAATAGCAGTGCGTGTTGGGGCTGACCGCAACTTCAAAATCGGCGATCCTGACCTTGGGAATCGGCTGGTTGTTGAGCCACAGCTGCCCGCCCTTCATCTGCACCGTATCGCCGGGCAGACCGATCACACGTTTGATCCAGTCCTCGTCATCGTGTTCCGGGGCCTTGAACACCACGACGTCACCGCGTTCGGGATTGGATGCCAGTACCCGGTGCTCGGGCAGCAGGGGCAGCCCAAAGGCCAGCGATTTGCGCGAATAACCATAGGGCCATTTGGCCAGCAACAGATAGTCGCCAACGACCAGCCGCGGCAGCATCGATTCGCTGGGAATGAAGAACGGCGCGAAAACCAGGCTGCGGAACAGGATTACCGCGACCGCCAACTTGAGCAGAAAGACCGGGAACGAATCCTCATTCTTCACCTTTTTCACGGGTGCGGCGGTTTCTTCGGCCGGGGTATCGGCAGCGGTTGAAGCGGGGGTTTCACTCATCGGCACTGTCCTTGTTGGCCCTGACGGAGTTCGTCAAGCCCTAAGGTGTGTTATATGAATATAACACTAACGGGACCTGAATACGTTTTCCCCGCTTGGCCCCGGCTTCGCGGGCAGGCATAGGCGCATTCGATCAAGCGCAGGAGTATGGCGATGAGCGACGCGATTTCAGCACTGTGGCAAGCGCTCGCGGCGTTGCCAAAGCCCGCGCTTGGCGAATTGTTTGCCGATAGCGAACGGCTTGCGGCCTGGTCCTGCAGGCTCGATCTGCCCGGTGGTGCAGTGCGGTTCGACTGGTCGAAGACCCACCTCGACACTGCGCATGCCAAGCAATTCCTGCAACTGGCCGAGGCCGTTGGCTTTGCGCAAAAGCGCGGTGCGATGTTCGCGGGCGAGCCGATCAATGTAACCGAGGGCCGCGCGGTCGAGCACACCGCCCAGCGCGGTGTCGGGCGCGAGACCAGCACCGAAGAGGCCTTTGCGCTGCACCTCAGGATGAAAAGCCTGGTCGAAGCGATCCACCAGGGCGCGCTGGGCGAGGTGAAGCACCTGATCCACATCGGCATCGGCGGATCGGCGCTTGGCCCGGCGCTGGCGGTAGATGCGCTGGCGCGCGACGGGGCCCTGGTCGATGTCCACGTGGTGTCCAACATCGATGGCTGCGCGCTGGAAGCGGCCTGTGCGGCCTGCGATCCGGCGACCACGCTGGTCGCGGTTGCCAGCAAGACCTTCACCACCACCGAAACGATGACCAATGCCCGCTCTGCTCTCGATTGGCTGCAGGCGAACGGTATCGCCGACCCCTATGGCCGGGTTGTGGCGCTTACCGCCTACCCGGATAAGGCGGTCGAATGGGGCGTCGACGAGACCCGCGTACTGCCATTCCCGGAAAGCGTCGGCGGTCGCTATTCGCTGTGGTCGTCGATCGGCTTTCCGGTTGCGCTGGCGCTGGGGTGGACCGAATTCGCCGAATTTCTGGACGGCGCCGCGGCGATGGACCGGCATTTTCTGGAGACCAATGGCCTCGACAACCTGCCGCTGCGCGCGGCCTTTGCCGACCAGTACTATACCCGCCTGCTGGGCTGCCAGACCCGCGCCTGCTTTGCCTATGACGAGCGGCTGCGGCTACTGCCGAGTTATCTCCAGCAGCTGGAGATGGAATCGAACGGCAAAAGCGTGAAGGCCGATGGCTCGCCTGTTGGTGGTCCTACCGCGCCAATCACCTGGGGCGGCGTGGGAACCGACGCGCAGCACGCGGTGTTCCAGCTGCTGCATCAGGGGACCCATGTGGTCCCGGTCGATTTCATCGCCGCAATCCAGCCGGGCGACGATCTGGACCCGGCGCACCACCAGAACCTGCTGGCCAATTGCTTTGCGCAAGGGGCGGCGCTGATGGCCGGCAAGCAAAGCAAGGACGGTGCGCGCGCCTATCCCGGCAACCGGCCCAGCGCGACGATCCTGTGCGACGAACTGAACCCGGCAACGCTGGGTGCGCTGATCGCATTTCACGAACACCGCACTTTTGCCAATGCCGTACTTATGGAGATCAACGCCTTCGATCAATTCGGGGTGGAGCTGGGCAAGGAAATCGCCAAGGCGATCGTTGCAGGCGGAACGATTTTCGACGCCAGCACCGAGGCTCTGCTGGCCGAGGCGGGGATCAAGTAAAGATCAGTTGGGACGCCGCGCCGCCAGCCAGGGCAGCGTAGCAAACACTACTTGGCCCAGCAGGCCCAGTGCACCGGGAGGTTTCGCCAGCGCTTCAAGCCATTGCGCCGGTGTCAGGCCAAATGCGAAGATACCCAGCACCATTTCGCCAAGCACCAACATGGCAAAGGCGGCAACACCCATCCGGAGCGCTCGCCAGCCGGGAGAAATCCTAAATTTGGCGATCAGGCGACGGGCCCACAGCCAACTTGCTCCCAGCATTATTGGCAGTTCGCAGGCAACTGCCGAAAACTCGCCCAGCTGCGGAACCAGCCAGAGTGTTCTAAGCGTTCCGAGTATGAAGCCCAGGGCGAATACAACGGCCCAATAAAGCAAGGCTGGCATCGCGCCAAAATGCAATGCCCCGGCCGGGTAATCAAGCGGGATAGCCGGGCTATTACAGTCATCAGCAAAACCGTTTGGCAAACGGGGCGCTACCGTCCCATATCCGGCGCATGACAGACTTCGACTATGACCTGTTCGTGATCGGTGCCGGCAGCGGCGGTGTGCGGGCCAGCCGGATTGCCGCCAGCCATGGCGCGCGCGTTGCCGTGGCAGAGGAATACCGCGTTGGCGGCACCTGTGTGATCCGCGGCTGCGTGCCGAAGAAGCTGCTGGTTTACGCCAGCCACTTCGCTCACGAACTGCACGATGCCCCCAAATATGGCTGGACGCTGGGCGAAACCGCGTTCGATTGGAACAGGCTGCGCGATTTCGTGGCCAGCGATGTCGACCGGCTGGAACGCGCATACACCTCGACGCTCGACAACAACAAGGTTGAGCATTTCCATGAACGTGCCGTGGTGGCCGGGCCGAACACGGTCCGGCTGGCAAGCGGGCGTGAAATCAGCGCGAGGGTTATCCTGATCGCGGTCGGCGCCTGGCCGGTTATGCCGGAGATTGACGGCGCCGAACACTGCATCACCTCGAACGAAGTGTTCCACCTGCCTGAACTTCCCAAACGCGTGGTGATCCAGGGCGCTGGCTATATCGCGCTGGAATTCGCCGGGATCTTCAATGCGCTGGGCAGCGAAGTGACCGTGGTAAACCGCAGCGACAAGATCCTGCGCGGCTATGACCACGATCTGACCGACCGCCTGCTGTCGATCATGCAAGCGCGCGGGATTGCCTTTGGCTTCAACCGTCCGATCCGCAGGGTTGAGAAGGCAGCGGACGGATCGCTGCTGGTCCACGCCGGAGATGGCGAACCGATCGCCGCCGATGCGGTGATGGTGGCCACCGGGCGGCGCCCGAAGACCGATGGTCTTGGGATGAAAAGCGCCGGCATCGAGCTGGGCTCCAATGGCGAAATCCCGGTCGACGAATACAACCAGACCAGCTGCCCCAGTATCTATGCTGTGGGCGACGTGACCGACCGGGTTCAACTGACCCCCGTAGCGATCCGCGAGGGCCATGCCTTTGCAGACACGGTGTTCGGGAACGCACCGCGCACTACGGCTTACGATCACATCCCCAGTGCCGTGTTCAGCCAGCCGCCGCTGGCTGCAGTGGGCCTGACCGAAACCCAGGCGCGCGCCGTGCATGGCCACGTCAAGGTCTTCACCAGTGACTTCCGGCCGATGAAGAACATGTTTTCCGACGTGATGGAGCGCGGTTATTACAAGCTGGTGGTCGATCCTGAGAGCGACAGGGTGCTGGGTGTCCACATGATCGGACCGGAAGCGCCAGAAATCCTTCAGGCGGCGGCAATTGCGGTAAAGGCCGGGCTCACCAAGGCCCAGTTCGACGCCACCGTGGCGCTGCACCCCAGCATGGCCGAAGAACTGGTGCTGATGCGCTAGCGTCGTCTTCGCTTTCGCGAGGATGACGAAATACTAGTTGCGATTTGAAACTAATTTGCTACGCTCCTTTCAAGCATATGGGGAGATTGGCAATGGCAGGCACGGTATTCGTTTCGGGTGGCAGCGGTTATATCGCCGGGTTCCTGATCCGCCAGCTGGTTGGGGAAGGCTGGATGGTCCACACCTCGATCCGCAATCTCGCCAAGGAGGCTGAAGTTCGCGCGCATCTGGGCGTTGACGACAGCAAACTGAAATTCTTTGCTGCCGATCTGACCAGCGATGCCGGCTGGGCCGAGGCGATGGCCGGGTGCAGCCACGTGGCGCACGTCGCCTCGCCGCTGCCATCGAGCGCACCCAAGCATGAGGACGAGTTGATCGTACCCGCGCGGGACGGGGCCTTGCGCGCGTTGAAGGCCGCCAAGGCCGCCGGGATCAGGCGCTTCGTGATGACCAGTTCGATGGCGGCCGTGGCCTATGGCCATGGCGGCGCGAAGGAGCGCTTTACCGAGGCGGACTGGACCGATGCGACCAGCAAGGACGCCTATCCCTACGTCAAGAGCAAGACCATCGCCGAGCGCGCCGCGCGAGATTGGGTGGCGGCAAATGGCGGCGATATGGAATTCTGCACGGTCAACCCGGTGTTGGTGCTGGGCCCGCTGCAATCGGGCGATTTTTCAACCTCGCTTGAGGCGATCAAGAAGATGCTCGAAGGCTCGCTGCCGGGCTTGCCCAATTTTGGCTTCGGCGTGGTCGATGTGCGCGATGTGGCCGATATGCACGTGCGCTGCCTGAACGCGCCGAACATGGCGAACGAACGCTTCCTCTGTTCGGGGCCGTTTCTGTGGATGAGCGAGATCGCGACAATCCTGAAGGCCGGCCTTGGCGATCAGGCGCGCAAGGTTCCCACCCGCCGCCTGCCCGATTGGCTGGTCAAGGTTTCGGCCTGGTTCGATCCGGTTATCCGCCAGGTCGTCGGCGAGCTGGGCAATGTCCGCGATGCCGATACCAGCCATGCCAAGGCCGTGCTGGGCTGGCAGGCGCGACCGGTAGAGGGTACGATCCTCGATACCGCGCGCGACATGATCCGGCTGGGGATCGTGAAGGTTTAGTCGATCAGCGCCACCGCCCGGATCCACCCCGCGCTGGCGCCTTCGATCTTGACCGGAAAGCAGCTGATCGTGAACCCGCTGGGCGGCAATGCGGCCAGGTTGGCAAGCTTTTCGATCTGCCAATAGGGCCGGATGCGCCCGGCCTTGTGGCCTTCCCAGATGATCGCCGGATCGCGGGTTTCGGCCCAGCGGCGCGCGGTGTGGCTGAACGGCGCGTCCCATGACCACGCATCGGTGCCGACCACCTCCACCCCGTGTTCGGTCAGCCACAAGGTCGCCTCGGCGCCCAGGCCAACGCCTTGATCTGTAAAATTGTCGGTGCCGTAAATCGCGCCTGACTGGATCAGTACGATATCGAGCGGCTGAAGCTGGTGCCCGATCCGCGCCAATTCGGCTTCAACTTGCGCGGCGCCGACCACGGTGCCGTGGGGCAGCGCACTGAAATCGAGTTTCACTCCCGGGCGGAAGAACCGGTCGAGCGGGGCCTGGTCGATCGTCGGGGCCGGGCTCGCCCCATTGTCGGTGGTCGAATGGAAGTGCCACGGCGCGTCCATGTGGGTGCCGTTGTGGGTAGAGAGCGTCAGCGTCTCCACTGCCCAACCTTCGCCGTCGGGCAGGTCTTCCTGGGTGAGGCCAGGAAAGAACATCGCGATCTGCTGCCAGGTCTGGCTGTGGTCCATATAGGCGATCTGCGGCAGCATCACCGGCGGGTCGGAAACCACCTTGGTGGTGATCGGGATCGAGAGGTCGATGAATTTTGTCATGGGCGGAGTGTTGACCCGCTTTCCGTTTACGTCAATGGAAAGGCGCATGAGCCTTCCTCAAGTTCTTGCCGCAGCGCGGCCGATCGACCGCGGATTCGCCGCTTCTGTCCCTGACAACTGGATGCAGGGCCGCACTGCCTATGGCGGGTTTTCGTCCGCGTTGGCATTGGCCGCCGCGCAGCGGCTGGTCGAAGGCCTGCCGCCGCTTCGCTCGGCCACGGTCAATTTCGTTGGCCCAATCTCTGGTGAGGCGGAAGTGCGCGCGCGGTTGTTGCGCCAGGGGCGCAATGCCACCTGGATCAGTGCCGAGGTTTCCTGCGAAGGCAAGGTTGGGCTGGCGGCGACCTTTGTGTTCATGGGCGCGGTGGAAGCCAGCACATTGCACCTCCACGACGTGCCGATGCCAGCAGGTGTAATTCCGCTGGATCAGGCGATGCCGCTGCCCGAACGGGCCGGTCCCAGTTTTGCCCCCAATCTCGATCGCCGTTTCGCCTTGCCGCGCACGGAGGAAAAGCGTCCCGAAATCTGCTGGTGGGAGCGGATCAGGGAAACCGATGGGCTGGACCCGATGGTTTCGTTGATCCTGCTGGCCGATGCCCTGCCGCCGGCCGTGATGCCGCTGACGGGCCCCGCGCCGGTCAGTTCGATGACCTGGCTGGTCAACCTGTTGACACCGCGGCCCGAAAGCGATGACGGTTGGTTCCTGCTGCGTGCGGCGGGGAATTATGCCGAAAAGGGCTGCTCCAGCCAGGACATGGCAATCTGGAACAGCCGCGGCGAAGCGGTGGCAATGGGAATGCAGTCGATCGCGATCTTCGGTTAGCGGATCAACTCGCTATCGAGGAATTCTGCCACCTCGTCGAGCGCTACGTCCTTGGCCAGAAATGCCTCGCCGATTCCCTTCATCAGCACGAAGGGCAGCACGCCTGCATCCATCTTCTTGTCGTGGAGCATGTGCTGGGTCAGCGTCCGACCATCGCAGTTGAGTCCAAGCGAAGCGATTTCGCTGGCCATGCCCAGATCGGCAAAGTGGCGGGCGACATGTTCCGCGCTGGCTTTGGGCAAGAGTCCGCGCTGGGCCGAAAAACGCGCGGCCAGGACCATGCCCAAGGCGACGCCTTCGCCATGCAGCAAACGCTGGGAAAAGCCGGTTTGTGCTTCAAGCGCATGGCCAAAGGTGTGGCCCAGGTTAAGGAGTGCGCGAAGCCCCAGGGTTTCGCGCTCGTCAGCGGCAACGATCCGCGCCTTGGCCGCTACCGAATGCGCCACCGCATATTCCCGCAGCGCAGCATCTCCGGCCAGCATGGCGGCGCCATTGGCGTCGCACCACTGGAAGAAATCGGCATCGCCCAGCAGGCCGTATTTCACGACTTCGGCATAGCCGGCCTGGAGCTCGCGTTCGGGCAGGGTGTCCAATGTGGCCAGATCGGCCAGAACCAGCGCGGGCTGGTGAAACGCACCCACCAGGTTCTTGCCCGCAGGGGTATTGATCGCCGTCTTGCCGCCGACGCTTGAATCCACCTGGGCGAGCAGGGTAGTGGGCAGCTGGATAAATTGGCAGCCGCGCTTCAGGATCGCAGCGGCGAAGCCGGTCAGGTCGCCGATCACCCCGCCGCCAAGTGCCAGCACATGATCGCCGCGCTCAACCTCTTCGGCCAGCAGCCAGTCAACCGTCGACGCCAGTTGATCCCCGCTCTTGCTGGCTTCACCTGCGGGCAGGATGCGCCATGCGGCTTCATGTCCGCCGGTATGCAGCGCCGCTTCGACCGCCGCGCCCCAGCGGGCGTGAACATTGGCATCGGTAACGATAGGCACCCGGCGTTTGCGCAGCCGCGGGCTGCACTGTTCGACCAGTCCGGCCAGAAGCCCGGTGCCAACGCGCACTTCGTAGGGGCGCCCGGCCACATCGACGGGGATTACAGCCATTGGTCGATTGCCTTCAGGATAGCGTCAACAGTTCGCCCGTGTGGGCCATGGCCGCTTTTCACATGGATCGGAGCCTCGGCATAGGCGCTTTCGCGCTCAGCCTTGAGCCGGGTCAGGATTTCTCGCGGGTCACCCTGTTTCAGCAGCGGTCGATTGTCCTTGCGGCCGACCCGGTCCAGCAGCACCTCGATATCGCTATCGAGCCAGATTGCGATTCCCTGTTCCAGCACCAGTGCGCGGGTCTGGGGGTTGACGAAAGCCCCGCCGCCAGTGGCGATCACCTTGCGATGGCTGGCCACCGGTCCGTCCAGCAAGCGGGCGATCACCCGGCGTTCGCCGTCCCGGAAATGGTCTTCGCCAAACCGGTCGAAGATTTCGGGGATAGTCATCTGCGCGGCGCGCTCGATCTCTTCGTCGGCGTCAACGAACGGGATGTGGAGCAGTGCCGACAGCCGCTTGCCTACGCTTGTCTTGCCCACACCCATCATCCCGACCAGCACAATCGGTCGGTCGATCCGCCGTGCCAGCGCCTCGATTTCAGCGTGGGATAGTTGATGGTCCATTGCCGGGCTGCCTATAGTTAGGCTAACCGGCGTTGCAAGTTCTAGGCGGAAGAGGTCGCGGGTGGCAGGAGTAGTGCACAAAGGCTGGATTTTCGGCGGCCTTGGGCTGGTGCTGCTTGCCGCGCTGATGCTGTGGGCATGGCATGATGGCGGTGAGCGCCCGCTGCAGAAGATGGAGTCGCCAGCGATGCTGCCGAAGGTCGGGCAATGAAACGAACGTTGCTGATCTCGGTCGGGTTGGGCCTGGCGCTGACCTCGGCCTGGGCGATCGCGCAGGATTCGCCCGAATCCCTGCTGCCGCCCGGCTTCGAAAAGCCCAAGGCAAAGCCTGCCCAGTCGGCAGCGCCCAGCGCCGGTTCAACCCCGGTCATCCAGGCGATCCCCGGAAGTCAGGCTGCCCCGAATACGGCTAAGCCGGCGACGCTGCCGTCCGGCCACAAGATTCCGACCCTCAAAGAACTCGAATCGATGAGCCCCGATCAGCTCGACGAGCTGCTGGGTCTCAAGCCGAAGTTCGATATGCCCTCAGCCGCGCGGCGCTCGATGAACCAGGTCGGTATTCTGGCTGAGGACGAGGGCGGGATGCCTGCCTGGTCGCTGGAGCGGCAGGACGCCGGGCTGGTGAAGGCTGCGCTTGATGGCAACAAGGGCCAGTTGGTGTCGCGCTGGGGGCATATTCTGCTGCGCAGGGGGTTGGCTTCGCGGCTCGATGCCCCTGCAGGGATGAACCCCGCCGACTTCGCTGCGGCGCGCGCGGCGCTGCTGGTGCGCATGGGCGAGGGTGAGGCAGCGCGGCAACTGGTTCAGGACGTCGATGCCGGCAATTATACCCCTGCGCTGACCCAGGCAGCGATGGATGCCTATGCCTTTACTGCCGACATTACCGGAATTTGCCCGGTCACCACGGTCATCGGAGGTGCGCGCAAGGACGCGGACTGGCGGGTGCTGCGGGCAATTTGCGCTTCGTTCCAGGGCGACGGCGCTGCTGGTCTTTCACAGCTGGATCAGCTGGTTGGCGACCAGGGCTGGCCGCAAATCGATATTTTCCTGGCCCAGCGTTATGCCGGGGCAGCCGGCAAGGCCCGGCGCACGGTCAAGATCGAATGGGACGGGGTCGAGGACATGAACCCCTGGCGCTATGCGCTGACCCTGGCGGTTGGGCTGGAACCGCCCGAAGCACTGACCAAGAACCTGCCGATCCGCTATGATTTCGTTGCAGCGACCGCACCGATGGCCCGGCTGGAACTGCGCGCCAAAGGGGCGGACCGGGCGGGCGGAGCTGGGATCCTGTCCAGCGCAGCAATGGTTGACCTCTATAGCCAGATCTATGCCCAGGACGACATCAACGGGCCCTGGGCCGATGCGGCGAACAGTTTGCGCAATGCCTACATTGCCGAAAGCCCGGCAGAGCGCCGCGCTGCAATCGTCAGCCTGTGGGATGGGGCGGCGGACAAGCGCGCGCGCTATTCGCGCCAGGTGCTTACCGCCTATGCTGCGGCGCGGCTTCCGGTCTCGGGCGAATTTTCCAAGGATGCGCCGGACCTGATCGCCTCGATGTTGTCGGCCGGGCTTGACCAGAACGCCCTCAGATGGGGGCCACAAGCCGATATCGGGTCGCTTGCCTGGGGGCAGCTGGCGCTTGCCGCGCCCGAT
>ENA-UOYA01005417-UOYA01005417.1-activated-sludge-metagenome-genome-assembly--contig:-NODE-5417-length-10133-cov-9.754316_pt1 | contig 10133 bp, 12 predicted proteins | sample MGYA00238163_ERZ764804 | MGnify/ENA primary metagenome ERZ764804 (study PRJEB28919, sample SAMN05720223) | activated sludge metagenome | isolation source: Anaerobic digester | place: Hong Kong...
TAAATATAAAAGCAATTGGTTCAAAAGAAAAGTAGGAAATCCTACATTTGTAGCTGGTAGTAAAATTAATCAAATATATGAATTAGATTGGGGAAAGATATCTTTTGTAGTAGCTATTACTACAATTTTGTTATTTGTGATTTATATTTTTTGGTAAATAAAAAAATATTTGTATTTTTGTGAAAACAAACAATAAAAATTTGATATATAGAATATGATGTAGATTACTAAAATATTAAAAATAGTTAAAAGCCTCCTTAGTATGCGATTTCGTGCCCCTTTACGAAATTCATATTCTGGAGGATTTTTTTTAGAAAAAATTGAGTATTGGAAATTAAAAGAAGATTATGTTATTAAACATAGCGGGGTTATCTATAAGAAAGGAAGAATTTTTATCCAATGGACGAACCAAGATAACATAAATAATACAAGACTTTATAAAACATGGATTATGGCAACACCTATATATCCTGCTATTGGTAGCGGATTTAGCCATCTATTAAAAGAATTGAAACGAGATGAAAAGGTTGAAAAAGTCGACTTTTTCGAAATATGCAAATACAAAGACCATTGGCATAAAGAATTTAAAAATATTTTAAATAAAAAAAATAATATAATATGAACTAGATTAAAGATCTAAAATTAATCACAATTACGAGGGGTGACATTGCTCCTGGATATCAAGTTGTCCAATCCGCTCACAGTTTAGCAGATTTTTCCTTTGAATATCCTGACTATTTTAAAGAATGGAAAGAAACTTCTAATTCCATTATTTGTCTATCGATTGATAGTAAAGATAAATTAATCAAATTATATGATAGATTATCTAAATTAACTCCTGCGGTCCTTTTCTTTGAACCGGATATAGATGATTATACATCTCTTTGTCTTTATGGGACTCCTGATATCAGGAAAAAATTATCAAACTTATCTTTATCACTAAGTAAAAAGGAGGTTTCATATGCCTAAAACATGGAATTGGAATGTATTTCACTCTACAATGAAATATTTAAAATCTATAGGATTTAAAATGCTTCCTAAGTTGAATAATGAATATTATATGTATAAAAAATCTGATTTCAAAGCTTTATATTCTTTTAGCTTAGAAATATCGGATGAGGTTAAAATTAAGTCAATGGATGATTTGTATATCTATGGGTGGGCAATTGAGGTGAGTTGGAAAGATAGAAAAGATAATTGGTTTAATCATTGGAATCATCGAATTTATAATTCCAAGGAATCGGCAATAGATGCGGTTAATCAATTTGAAAAGCAATCTGACAATCACCATTTTAGAATAATACCATTATATAATTTTAAGAACAACGGTTTTAGAGATTATATAATTAGTAAAATAATACAGGAGGAAAAATAATATGGAAAAAACATTAATTTTTATACAGACTAATGATGGAAAAATTTTATATAAATGTGATACTTTTTGGAGCGCATCATCAAAAATAAACTATGCAAAAATTTATGGAGATATTAATCAATCAGAAATTGATAATTTAATTAAGCCATTCGATTATAATATTAAATTAAAATTAGAAAAAAATCCAGAGAAATTAAATGAAATTATTGATAATTTTCATGGGTGTAAAATGGGATATCGAAAAATCAATGAAGTGCTATTGAAGGATGGTGGATTCTCTGCAAAAGATGATGTCATAGACAGTGATTTGGGACCAATTGCATATACACATGAAATGATTATTAATGGAATTGGAAGACCGGATATAGTAGATATCCGAAAAAGAATAATAAGAGAAAATAGATTAGATAAATTATTATAATAAAAAATAAAATTAAACAAAATGAAAACAAATGATCAAATTAAACAGGAACTTATTAATTATTTAGTAAAGACATCGAAGCATACTTTTTCGTATGAGGATGGTAAATTATTTAAAGTAGTTAATATTGATGAAAGCGACTCAGCTGTAAGTGGATTTAAAATAGTAGATGAGAGTTCATTTATTAAAACGAGTCCAATTAATATAGGAAACTATATTTCTAACTATGGTAGCAATGCTAAGTGTGTTTTAAAGCACAATTTATTTTTAAACAGAAAGTTAAAATCTATCAAAACTAATAGATACACTAAAGAAAGAATTGACTCAATCTTGGATCCATCAAAAAAGAAGGTTATAGTATGACATCGATGAGAAAATTAAGAGAAATAGATTGTAACACAAGAGTGATGTATCATCTAAATTATTGGGATGGTCCCATTTCTGGAATATGCTTATGGAACGGAGATCACCAATATTTTGAATGTGAAAATATTGATGATTTTCCAAGAATTTATGTGGTATACGATACACCAAGAAATATTATTATTGAAATAAATAAAAGACATGATTTATTTCAAAAATATGTAGGAACACATACGGATTATGATATAAATGGTCTTAGGCATTATAACTTAAGACCATCTCATCTCCATAGTCAATTTTATGATAAAAAATTTCCAAATATTGAAATTGATAATTGGAATATCCTTGGTAGATTTACGTTTCCTTTTTAATAATAATTTGGATAACTCATTGAAATATCGTATATTTGTAATAAATATACACTTATGCCATATGTTGATGTTAAGGTAACAATTTGGGAGAGATATTTCTACAATGAGGGAACTGATATCAAAACTATTATACCTAAAGACTATAATTATAGTGGTTTTTGTGCGGACGATCATCCAAGTTTTTCACATTCAGATATTTTATATGATACAATTGAAGAACTATCGTATTGTGAAAACGGAAATCAACCTACTGTAGAAATTTACGATGATAGTGGTAATCAAGTATGGACAAATGAGCCTATTGAAGAAAAAAGAGATAATAGAATCGAAGAAATAATTGAAAGGAAAAATGAATATTAAGGAGAAATTTATTGAATTAACATCTAATACGTATCCATATGGATATGAAGAGGAATTGCTACATTTTTTACCGAAAGGTTATGAAATAGACGAGGATGGTAATTATAGATTTGAGGTCGGAAGTGGAAGCAAAACTATATTTACTTGTCACCTAGATACAGCTTCGAAAGATTACAAGAGAATCGAACATGTATTTGATGGTAAGTACATAAGAACAAATAAAAAGACAATTTTAGGAGCAGATGATAAAGCCGGGATGACTATTCTTCTATATATGATAGAAAATGAAGTTCCTGGATTGTATTACTTCTTTATTGGAGAAGAAGTTGGTTGTATAGGATCCACAGCCGCTTCTAAAAGAGTTGAATTCTTTTCTAAATACAACAAAATGATCTCCTTTGATAGAAGGGGAACGACATCCATTATTACACATCAGTCGAGTAAACGAACTTGCTCTGATTCTTTTGCGGACTCTTTATCAAAAGAGTATAATAAATTAAAGATGAAATTAAAAAAGGATGATACTGGTGTCTATACCGATTCCGCAGAATTTACATCTATAATCCCAGAGTGTACCAATATATCAGTTGGGTACTATAACGAGCATACACATGATGAACATCAGGATATAGAATTTTTGGAAAGATTAGCAAAGGCTTCAGTTCTAATTGATTGGGAATCACTTTCTATTAAAAGGGATCCAAATAAAACTGAATGGAAATCTTATGGATATGATAATTATTCTGGATTTAACCACTGGAATGGATATTCAGAGGATTATTATCCTAAGAGGGGTAGGAGTAGAGGAAAGAAGAAAAATAAAAATAAAAATAGAAATTCTCATAATAGTTATAATAACTATAACAATAACAAGGCATTTAGTGATGAGGATTTCTATGGAAGTAGATATAAAGAAAAATCCCAAACTTTTTATTCACATGGTGGTAAAAGGATATATTTCAATGATTTAGATAATGATATAACAGATTCACATGAAATTTATAATAGTAAGAACAATGTTATTGACACACATTACCTTACCATTGATGAACTTTCTTGTATAAATTCTAAATCAGATTATTATAAAGCTATTAAAAATGTAATCTTGGATGATAAGCTTTCATATAGGGAATTTAAAATCATTAAAGAGCAATGCTTGAATATGTCAGATGAGGATGATTTGAATTTTGCTAAAGAAATGGAATTATCCTTTGTATCTGTCGATAATGTCTGATTTTGATATCATTTCATCAGGAGCATTTTTTATTTTTGAATTTTCAACATTATGAGATACAAGAAATTTATTACCCTTTTTATCAATAATTTTAACTTGGGTTATCATATGATTATACCAATATTCTATTAAAACTATATCACCTATTTTATAAAAGCTATTGAATTCAGTTAAATAAATCATATAATATATATTAATTTATGCCAGAGACATTTAAGATAAGTCAAAATCTAACGGTTGATATGGAATTTAGAGACTTTCTAATATCGACATCTAGCCGAATACCTACACTTATACTAAGTTTTAATACGATGCCAGGGGTTAATTATATATCTACAACTGATAAATCAGATACTATTTCATATTTGCCTGCTTCCAAGATGGATTATATTGAGAAAAATTCTATCGATCCATATTCTGATAATATAGGCAGAGTAAATATCAAAATTGGTAGATTGGTATTTAAACTATTTCCTAAAAAACTTTTAGATCAATATGTTAGTCCTTCCGATATTGAGGAATTTGTAAATATATATAAGTCATTTTTTGATAAATCTAACCAAAAGATGATTGTCGTAAGCGGAGAAGAAATAAGGCAATATTATTTAGATGAAAATTATTGTCTTCCTGAATATGGGACATTATGGAAATCTTGTATGAGGTATTCCGACAGGCAAAAATTTCTAGATTTATATACTAAAAATTCTGATGTTATATCAATGTTGGTATTATTAACAAAGGAAGGAGAATGTGATAAAGTTAGAGCTAGAGCATTACTTTGGGAGGCCGAAGATTTGCAGGGCAATAAATTAAAAATTATGGATAGGATATATACTATCTACGATTCAGATGTTTTTGTATTCAAAAAATGGGCCAGGCAAAATGGATATATAAGCAAATTATATCAAAATGCTAAGAGTCATAGCATATTTGATGTTGATGGGAAGCCAATGATAATAGATCTTAAAATTTTTATAGAAAATCATGATTTAGAATATTATCCTTACCTAGATACGTTTCCATTTTATGACGGTAAAGGAAATTTTTATAATAATCACAAAAATCCATATGAGTATATCTTAATTCAATCAAATGGAAGTTTATACCCACCTGAACCTGAGCCAGAGCCGGTGGATGAATATGAAGATGATCTTGACTACGAAGATCCATGGTAAAAATTAGTTAATAGATGATTTAATTTTCTTGACATTATTGAGTTGTAACAATTTCGAGAATTTCTATAAAAGTCTTTAAAGTTTGAATATTTTGCCATTTCATTTTTGATATTTTCTTCATTCCATTTTAAATTTGACTTCTTGATAAGTGGTGATAGTAGATATTTTAAATCATTTTTTAATACATTTAAATAGCAACCCTGTGATTTTTTTATAAAATCTTTTAAATATTTATATTTTGATACTTCATTTTTAATTGATTCAATATTCCATATAGTATTTAAATTTGATTTTGTCATGTGTGATGTGAATTCTTCTAATTTAGAAATTCTTAACAATTTATTATACAAACTTAAATTTTCTCTTCTAAATAAATAATAGTTATTATATTTATCACATAAATTTTTAATAGCTTTTTTATCAATGATATTATCAAAAATATCATCAATTACTGTCTTTTCTATTTCTGATATATTTATATTTTTTTTAGAATATTTATTAATAATATTAATATTTTTTATTAATTGATTTTTAATGTCCTCTTCATATCTTTTGCTATTTTCAGATATTGTTATTAAGTGGATACCATTTTTTTCACAAATTTCTGCTTTATTTATTTTATCATTTTTATGCCATCTATCTCCATTATACTCAAAAGCTAATTTATATTTGGGGATATATATGTCTAATTCATATGGTTTTATTATTTTTCTAGTATTATACATTATTTCCTCTTTTAATAATTTATATAAGATATTTTTTAAAATTAATTGTGGTACACTATAGGATTGTAATATCATATGGTCACAAATTTTATTTAAAAATCCCTTCATTCTTGCGACACCATATGCACTTGGGTCATTTTTTTGAAATTCTGATTTGCATCTATAATTTTTAGCAATTTTTTTTAAATTTTTATAATTTAGATCTCTATTAGTCATTTTATTTCTCTTTGATATCATTTTTGATATATGAGATTTGGATTTTTTTAAATTTAGTTTTCCAGCTTTTGTTGATATACTACTTTCAGTTCTGCTTAAAATATTGGATATTTCAGAATTTTGCATATTGCAAAAATTTTTAATTAAAAAATTTACTTCATATTGAGACCATTTCTTCATTGTAATGATATTTTTTGTTTTTATATATTAAAATATAAACCCAAGAATAGGTATTATATAATTTTAATATATAAAAATAAAAATTATGCGTTCAAATAAAAGACCAAAAAGAGGAATTAACGAGGAATTATCTGAAATTGATAACATGGATAATTATATAAGAGATCAAGTTTCATCATTTCAATTTAAAGTAAATTGTAAATTCAAGAATAAAAAACAGAAAGAAATGTATGATACTATAATGTGTAATAGAATAACTTTTGTTAAGGGAGTTGCTGGTACAGGAAAGACTATGATAGCTTTACTAGCAGCATTAGATTGTATTAAAAATAAAAATATTAATATTTCACAAATTGTATTAACAAAGCCTATTGTTGAAATAACTACCTCTAAAGGCTTGGGAGCTTTGCCTGGATTTTTAGACCAAAAGATACTATGCTATTATACACATTTTTATGATAATTTAATAAAAATTATAGGCAACGAAGCAACTAATTATTTAAAGCAAAATGGAGTTATTAAAGAGACAGTACTTAATTATTTGAGAGGATCTACATTTGGTAGATATACTGCGGATGGTAAACCAGTTGGATCATTTTGCATTTTTGATGAAACTCAAAATTGTACAGATGTAGAAATGAAAACATTTATTTCAAGGATAGGGGAAGGCAGCAAATTAGTTATCTTAGGAGATATTGATCAGATAGATTTAAAATTAGGAAAAGGTGAAAAATGTGGATTAGAGGATGCTATTGACCGTCTTCAAAATATAGATGGAATTGGATTTGTTGAATTCACCGAAGATGATATTGTTAGAGATCCATTTTTAATAGAAATAATGAAGAGATACAAAAAAGATATTTAACATACGTGTTATCCAAGTACTAAAAAATAATATATAAATAATGGATTTGAAAAATAAAGAGGATTTAATATATGATTTAATTTTTTCTGATATCACCGATTATACCATAGAAATAATGGATTATATATCAGACATATATAAATACGATAGATTCATTGATGATACAAAGGCTGTTTTGAGAAAGTCAAAAGTTAGCATTATTAAAGAAAGCATTATTGTGGATTCAAATACTGTTACGTGGAAAATAAAAGTAAAGAAATAATATGTGGACTAAAAATAATGATAATGGCAAGTGGTATAGAAAGATAGATGTCTTAGAAAAAGATAAATTTGATAGTTTAAAGCAAGATATTGAGAAGGTTAGATTATATTCAAAATGTCTTAGTGGATCTACCTATGTAGCAATAAATAGTTTAAATAACATTTATGATATATTAGATAATCGAGATGAATATAATTGGTTTATAGGATTGAGTGGATCTACATATTCAATATCTGGTACACCATCTAATCCAAAGTCAATTGATTTATCATCGAGAGATGAATTTTATAATAAATTTTCTTTTGAATATGGATTAACATTAAAAAATAAATTCACACCAATTAAATTAATTAATGATGTAATCGATAATTATATTGAAGTTGATGTCTCTACAACAGAAAATTTACTAAATATTGGATCATATTCGCCTGGATTGATAATTGATGGAGTTATTTTGAAAAATGGGCACACAGTATTAGTAAAAGATCAAAAGAGTTATATTTCTTTGTCTGCATCTGTTGATCCAGAAACATATTTTACACATAGTTACTATATCAATGCGACATCGTCTTCATCTATAGAGTATTACTATTTTAATTATGATAATGGTGTTTATTCATATGATAAAAATGTATTGAATAGAACTGCTGATTTGATATCTTATGAGGATTCCTATAAATATAGCATAAGCATTAAACTAGGAGATTTAAATTCACAGAAGCAATATCATTTAAGTAGACTAAAATCTGGATACTATCCGCTTTATAAGAATGGAGATTCCATGGAATTCTTAGAGAAAAAAAATTGGATATTGAGAAATAGGATAGATTATAACAATATTTATGAAATATCCTATTATGATATATTAAAACATAATTCATTTTCTTATTATGATAAAGGATATACATATTCAATTCCTCAAAGGGTCATATCTGTTGGTGAATTTGGAATGATAATTGTTAATCAGGGTAATATTTCCAATATTATTAATAACAAGTATAAAGTTACTTTAAGGAGCATATCTGAAACATCAAGATATTATTGGATTTGTGGTGATGAAGGAGTCGTATTGAGAGTATCTAAGTTAAATTTTGATGTAGTAAGGTGTAATATTACGGAGTTCAGTAATTTTATGTCTATTGACTTCGTGGATGATCTTAGAGGAATAGTAGTTGGTAAATTTAATACTGTTTATTTTACTGAAGATGGAGGGTATTCTTGGAAGAATATTTCACAAAGGGAATTTGACGCTTATTCTTATAATAAAGTTATATATAATAATTTTGACAAAGCATATATTGGTGGTGATAGTGGGACTTTTATACAAATGAGTTTTAATAATAATATTTGGACTTTTTATAAAAGAAGAATTTTGAAATATTTAGACATTAATGAACCAACAGAAGAATATTTATTTGTTGATGATATAAACGATATGTGCTTATCATCCTTTACATCATCAAATCCATGGGGGCTATCATATTCGTCAGCTACATCGAGTACAATATCTACTAATAAAGAGGTGCTTTTTATGGTTGGAAATGGTGGAAATTTTTTACTATATGATATAAATAATTTTATCCCGCAATATGAGTTTTTACATTTCTCTTTTACACAATCAAAAAGTGATATAAATAGTATAACCACTGTATCGGGAAGCAGCTCCATATATTTTACATCAGATAAAGTTTATTCAATAGATATAAATAATTTTAAAAATATTGATATTATATCCAATAGTATATCTTCAACATATTCTGCTATTGAGGAGTATGATAAATATATTAATAATATATTTGATTATAATGGTGTTGAGTTGTATTTATGTGGAAACAACTCATCTTTATATTATTCTGGATATACATCATCAATATTTGAAATCGATTCTAAATTTAATAATAGATATACGTCTAAATTATTATTTTTGGACTATGAGATTGGTAGTAAATTAAATTTTTTTGATGATACTCAAATTTATAGACTACCGAATTCGGTGACTTTTAGCTCGGATAAAATTACTAATATATTAGCTGTTAGAAATAAATCTAATGAATATAATTGGCTTAATTATTATAAAGATGCTGAAAAGACATTTGAATATTATACTTCAATTGGTAGTGATACTGTTGTAGAGTTTTCAACAACTTTTAGTTTTGCACCGACAACATATTTTTCTTTTACTTCTAGTGAAATTAACATCTCATTGGAGGGGATAAAAAATTTAGCACCAAATATTGATTCATTTTCTGCCTCTGAATTTATATCAGGAACAACATCCATAATTGGTACAACATATTCAGGAATTGCTTTTTTATATAAAAACTTAATGGTATTTAAGAAAACTATATTATATCCTTGTGATGTTGGTGATGTTTTATATTTTGAATCAGATATTATCACAACAACATTATTAGTTAATAAGAAATTTATAGATGGATATGATGTTTATCTGTATTGTTATGTAGATTTTAATAGAACTGTTGTAAATGATATAAAGAATTATGGTGGAACCATATCAGTTAGTAATTTGAATAAGTATTCAAATTTTGGAGTAACATCATCAAATTCAATAATTACTGATGTATT
>ENA-UOYA01005418-UOYA01005418.1-activated-sludge-metagenome-genome-assembly--contig:-NODE-5418-length-10128-cov-10.793011_pt1 | contig 10128 bp, 5 predicted proteins | sample MGYA00238163_ERZ764804 | MGnify/ENA primary metagenome ERZ764804 (study PRJEB28919, sample SAMN05720223) | activated sludge metagenome | isolation source: Anaerobic digester | place: Hong Kong...
AATCATGCATCATTCGACCCGTCGCGTATCGCTTCACAAGTGGTCACGGGCATCGGTTTCATCGGTGCAGGAACAATCATCTTCCAAAAGCACGTTGTCCGCGGACTCACCACAGCGGCAGGATTATGGGTGACATCGGCTATCGGTATGACTTGCGGTACAGGCATGTATCTTCTGGCAATCGCTGCTACGGTAATGGTCCTCATCTGTCTGGAAGCTCTCAACCTGGCACTGCATAAGATAGGAACCCGAAGCATTTCTGTGACCTTTTCTTCCCCATCGCGCGAAAATGTAAAAGCCGTTTTGCTCAGGATGAAAGATGAAGGAGCCGAAGTGGATTCTTACGACATGCAGGAGAAGCGCAGTTCAGGTGGAGAGATCTATTTGGTCACAATGGAAGTGAAAGTGAAACGCGATAAATATGAAGCCAGGATATTAGACTTTATGAGTGAATTTGACGGCGTTACCATAGAAAATATCGAATGATTTTTTCGGCATTTTATTTTGTCAATTCCATTTCTTAATATATCTTTGCCCTTCGAAAAAAGAGATAAAAGAAAAACAGAAAATGAATAAAAAGAATTTGTTCAAAGAATTGCGTGATTATGTCATGATAACCATCGCAATGATTTCATATTGCATTGGGTGGACCATATTTTTGTTACCTAATGATATTACGACGGGTGGTGTACCTGGTATATCATCCATCATTTATTGGGGAGTTGGCATACCTGTCAACGTGACCTATTTTCTAATTAATGCCGTACTGATGGTATTGGCCCTGAAAATTTTAGGGTTGAAATTCTGTATCAAAACCATTTATGGTATCATCGTACTGACGGTGTCCATCTCCATTGTCACTCATCACTCGCAAGGTTGGAGTCTGCTTCACGACCAGCCGTTTATGGCAAGTATTCTTGGTGCCGTCTTCTGCGGTTGCGGTGTCGGACTGGGACTATCCTCTAATGGCAGCACAGGTGGCACGGATATCATTGCGGCCATCATCAACAAATATCGCGACATCTCCTTGGGCAAGGTGATTCTCATCTGCGATGTCGTCATCATTTCATCCAGTTATTTCGTTCTCCATAGTTGGGAAAAAGTGATTTATGGTTACGTGGTTCTTTATGTGACCGCCTTCTGTATCGACCAGGTGGTAAATTCCATGCGCCGTTCTGTCCAGTTTTTTATCATATCAGACAAGTACGACGAAATAGGCCATCGCATCAACAAGGACCCACATCGTGGATGTACGGTCATCAACGCTCAGGGCTTTTATTCTGGTCATGATGTGAAAATGCTGTTCGTACTGGCAAAGAAAAGAGAGTCGGCAACAATTTTCCGACTGATCGATGAAATAGATCCGCACGCATTTGTATCACAAAGTGCCGTGATTGGTGTTTATGGCGAAGGGTTCGACAGATTTAAAGTCAAAAGGCATAAAATAAATTATGGGAGTAAAGCGGATTCTTAATCCGCTTTAACTCCCACAAATAAGGAGGCATTTTTAGTTGTACCAAATCGACGAATCGACCATGTTCATTCTGTCATCATCTTCGTTATAAGCATTGTCTAGCTCGTAACTCTCTTCATCAAGGGATTTCTTTGTAGGTTTCATATTCTGTTCCTCCTTCGGCTTTAAGTCTCTCAAGCCGATATTAGTTGATCGTAGATGTGAGACTGCATCTTTCAATCGCAAATATATAAAATTAAAAGATAACTTGTATCTTTTTTGAAGAAATTTTAATCAAAAACACCATTTTTTGTTCTGTTTGTAACATAACATACATTTTGTTTCAATTTGACAACGAACATCAAGATAATAAATTGAGATGAATATTTTGTTTTCCGACCAAAATGTATTAATTTTGCAAAGAATATGAGCATCGTAATCAAGAGGAAAATTTCTACATGGATATTGTTATTGGTTTTCATACCGATAACAATGATGACCTCATTGCATCACCACACGCCGTCGAGCGAGAATGGACCGGTGTGCACCAAATGCATTCATCACACGCCTCATCCTGGCCATTTGTCAGGAGGCGCTGCCAATTGGCACCAATGCGTATTATGCCAGTTCAGCAGTCTGCCTTATATCCAGGCATCACAGGTATCTTGCTCATTTTTATCCATTGCCCATCATTGCGTTTTCGTTGCAATGACAACAAATTCCTTATTGCAAAATATAGGGATCAATTATTTACGAGCACCACCCTGCACATTATTATAATTATCTGAACTTTCTCAAGTCCTGATTCGTTGAAAATTATAATAATGAAGAAATGATGATCCACAAGATGTCTCCATCCTGAGAATGCCGTAGGCATTTTTCAACCAATAGCTTTTCCCTAACGGGAAATCCGGTTCCAGGATTATTTGTGGATAATCATAAATTAAAATCAGACAGAATGAAAACTATATATTTCTTCCTGCTATTCCTATGTATCAATTTGGGAATAGCGGCGGAGCCAATGGTGCAAGATGCATCATTGCATGGGCACGTGACTGATGCCGTTGATGGCAGTTCACTCGTCGGCGTTGCCATATCCGTGCCGGAAACAGGTGAAGGCACGACAACCGATGCACAAGGAAACTATTTCATAGGTTCCTTGCCCAAGAAACAAATCACGGTTCAGGTCAGTTATCTCGGTCACCAGACCATCATCAAAGAGATTGATTTGAGCAAAACCACGGAAATGAATTTCGTGATGCACGAAAGCAATGCGATGATCAACGAAGTTGTGGTCACAGGACTGACAGGACATTCGCTGATGAAGGATTCGCCCACACCCATTTCCATCATCACACGCAATCAACTGCAAGCCACATCTTCGACCAATATCATTGATGCGCTTTCTCATCAACCCGGAATATCGCAAATAACGACTGGAAGCGGCATCTCAAAACCCGTCATCCGAGGATTGGGCTATAACCGCATTGTTACGGTCAACGATGGCGTGCGACAGGAAGGTCAGCAATGGGGCGACGAGCACGGCATAGAAATCGATGCTCAAAGCGTGAACCAAGTGGAAGTGCTAAAAGGTCCTGCCAGTCTCATGTATGGTTCGGATGCTATGGCGGGAGTCATCATTTTTCACACCGATCCGACATTGGCAAAAAACGATATAAAGGCATCAGCCACAAGCGAATATCAAACTAACAACGGACTTTTTGATTATTCCCTTGATTTTGCCGGCAATAAGAAAGGAATCGTGTGGAACCTGCGCTATAGCGACAAGATGGCGCACGCATACAAAAACAAATATGACGGATATGTGCTCAACTCCCAATTTCGGGAACATGCGCTCTCATCTATGGTCGGTATCAACCGTTCATGGGGATTTTCTCACTTGTTGCTTAGTTACTATCATCTCACGCCGGGCATTGTGGAAGGTGAACGCGACGAGGCAACAGGAAAATTCATCCAACCCGTGGCCACAGACGGAAAAGAAACTAAAGCCATTGCCACTGACGATGAACTGAAATCTTATGGACGTCACATTCCCTACCAGCAAGTGTATCATTATAAAGCAGTATTCGACAATTCTTTTTATGTAGGTCGCGGCAACCTGAAAGCCATTGTTGCATATCAGCAAAACAGGCGTGAAGAGTTTGAAGACGTTTTGCATCCAAATACAAGTGGATTGGACTTCATGTTGCACACCATCAACTACGACCTGCATTATTCTTTGCCCGAACAAGAAGGCTGGAAATATGCGGTAGGACTGAATGGAATGTATCAGCGTTCGCTCAACAAAGGTGACGAATATCTGATTCCAGCATACATGATGTTTGATATCGGTGCCTTTGCCACTTCCAGTTACAAATGGGATAATTGGAACCTGAGCGGAGGTTTGCGAATCGACAATCGTCATCTCCACAGTTTCGCACTGGAAGATCGTTTTCAAACCATCTCCCGCAATTTCACAGGTATCACAGGTAGCGTAGGCGCCGTGTATCAAATCAATAACGGAACCCACATCCGTCTCAATGCCGCACGCGGATTCCGTGCGCCCAACCTGAGCGAACTGGCTTCCAACGGGGAGCACGAAGGAACCTTGCGCTACGAGGTGGGAAACGCCACCTTGTCACCAGAATACAGTTGGCAAATTGATGCTGGCTTCGACCATTCATCATCTTATCTGTCGACACAACTGTCTCTGTTTGCCAATTTCATCGACAATTACATCTTTGCACACCGTCTGCAGAATGTCACCTCCGATGGTTTTCCCACTTACCAGTTCACCCAGGGAGACGCCCGACTGACAGGGTTTGAAGCCAGCGTAGACGTTCATCCCGTGGAACGTCTGCATTTTCAGAATTCATTCTCGTATGTCAACGCCATTCAGTTGCATCAATCTAAAGAGCGCAAATATCTGCCGATGACACCGCCAGCCAGATGGACGTCCGATCTGCGTTATGACATCATCCGCGACGGCAAGCGATTTAACAATATGTTTGTCAAAATGGGAATGGAATGCAATCTGCGTCAAAATCATTATTATGCAGCCGATGATACAGAGACCGCCACACCTTCCTATACGTTGTTCAACGTCGGTGCAGGTACCGACATCAGAAACCATGGCAAAACGATTGCTACAATCATCATCCAAGCAGACAATATCACCAATCGTGCTTATCAGAACCATCTGAGCAGACTGAAATATGCTGACACTAATCCCGTCACGGGCAGAAGAGGTGTCTACAATATGGGGCGCAATGTCATCTTTAAGGTTGTATTACCAATCATATAAAATAAAGGAATGAAAGAAGTGGAAAATGGAATCTATCCATTTTTCATTTCTTTTCTTTCATTTATTTGCAATTTTACATAAGTTTTTGTATGTTTGCACGTTAGAAGACAAACGAATAAGCCAAATCATGAAAGCCAAAAAGAAACAAACGACAGGCCCGAATTCTCATGGAAGTTTTCTGAAACTGATAGAAAACAACATTCGTAATAACTGGGATATTGAAGCCTTGACCGACTACAAGGGAGAGACGCTGAAATATAAAGATGTGGCTCTGAGTATTGCCCGACTGCACATTCTCTTCGAATATGCAGGAGTCAAAAAAGGGGACAAGATTGCCCTCTGTGGTCGCAACAGTTCCAACTGGGGCGTCGTCTTCCTTGCCACACTCACCTACGGTGCCATTTCAGTACCGATTTTGCATGATTTCAAAGCCGACAACATCCACAACATCGTGAAGCACTCCGATTCTGTTTTGTTTTTTGTCGGTGAAAACGTTTGGGAGAATTTGGATGAAAGTGCCATGCCTCAACTCAAAGGCATCGTCTCCATTTCCGACTTTTCCATTCTTGTTTCCAATAACAGCAATCTGACCAAGGCTCATGAGAACATCAACAAATTAATGGGAAAGAAATATCCCAAATCATTCGACAAATCACAAATCAAATATCACAGGGACAACCCTGAAGAAATCGCTTACATCAGTTACACCTCTGGCACCACCAGCTTTTCCAAGGGGGTGATGATTCCATATCGCAGCCTGTGGTCGAACATGATGTTTGCACACGCCAACATGCCGCTTAAGCCGGGCGACTGCCATGTCTGCATGCTGCCTTTGGCACATGCCTTCGGACTTCTGTTTTCTTTCCTTTTCGAATTCACCCGCGGTTGCCACACCTATTTTCTCACCCGTACGCCAAGTCCGAAGATTATCTTCAGCGCGTATGCCGAGGTGAAACCCAACTTGATTATTACCGTACCGCTGATTGTGGAGAAAGTGGTGAAAAAAGCCATCCTTCCGAAACTGAATACCAATCCGATGAAAATGGCTATGCACGTGCCACTCCTCAAAGAATACATCTTGCAGGGCGTACGACGGAAATTACTGGAACTCTTTGGCGGAAATGTGCTGGAACTCGTCATCGGAGGTGCGTCAATCAATGAAGAAGTGGAAACACTGTTGCAACGCATCAATTTCCCATATACGATAGGTTATGGAATGACCGAATGCGGACCTTTGATATGCTATGCCTCATCCGCTACATTCAAGAAAGGCTCCTGCGGACGGCCCGTTGACAGAATGAAAGTGAAGATTGATTCTGACGACCCTTGCAATACAGTTGGCGAAATCTTAGTTCGTGGAGATAATGTCATGAAAGGCTATTACAAAAACGAAGCAGCCACCAAGGAGGCGCTGCGGCCAGACGGATGGATGTACACGGGAGATTTGGGAGTCATGGATGAGAATAACAATCTCACCATACGGGGACGGAGCAAGAACATGCTTCTGGGACCCAACGGACAGAACATCTATCCCGAAGAAATCGAGGACAAGCTGAATTCTCTGCCTTTCGTGGCCGAAAGCATCGTCACCCATCAGGAAGGAAAACTGGTTGCACTGGTTCATCCCGATTATAACGAGACGATGGCTCAAGGCCTCAACACATCCGATATCGTCCGACTGATGGATGAAAATCGGCAGACTCTGAACAACATGATACCCAAATACAGTCAAATCTCCTCCATCAAAATCTATCCGGAGGAGTTTGAGAAGACACCTAAGCGTTCCATCAAGAGATATCTTTATACCTAATCCATATTTCGTAAAATGAAGAAATACACTCATGCTTGGCTAGCACTCATGGCCATCAAGCGTTTGCAATATGCAAACATACCTGAAAAGGTGAAGAACGATGCTACATCTCTGGTAAAATGGTTCAAGAATTATCGCGATTTCGTCATTTCCGGGTCTTGGTATCCTGATGAAGTATTCAAGGATATGGCTACCAGCCACATCATTAAATACAGACCTGACGAGAAATCTACAGACCATTCATTCCGCACGATGCCCAAGACTTTGCGGTGCTACCAAATGGGATTGGAATCTGCACTATACGACACGCCTTTCACGATTGAGACGGGAAACCTTGCCGACCGTTGCGAATCGTTTGCGCACAGCATTATAGACAGTCTCAAAATGCTGGAAACGGAAGACAAGGGCTCGCCCATCAGTCCATCATGCAACCATATCGCCACTCGTTTCTTCATCCTCAGCCATTACATCGCCGACTGCCACATGCCGCTGCATTGCGATGCCCGCGCCTTTTCGAGCGATGACAACATTCATGGTTTCATCGAATCGGAATGGGACAAGCAGGTGAGCAAGAGCTACAGCATCGACAAAGACAACGAACGGTTTTTCTATGACCCCGAAGGATATCCGCTGAAAAGTGACATCACGGAACTGATGAAAGCGGTGGAAGACGAGTTGGCAAGCCGTGAGTTCATCTTTGACTGGGGCACAGGCAACAATAATACGTGGGATTACATGAGCGGCGTCTCGCAATATTCTTATTTATTGGCCTACACCATGATTCCTCGACAATACGACAATACGAACCTCACAAAAGCAGGATTCAAAGAGCTGGACGCGTGGAAGAAATTCGACGAATACAGCAAGGATATTCTTGCAGATGCCATCGAATCCATTTCACGCGTCTGGCTTCACGCCTGGGTCAGATACAGGGATTGGACCAAGGACTAATTGTGAGTTTGATCGCTTGCTGCTCTGATTGCCTTCAGACGGTTTTTCATCTCTTCCAATTTCCGAGGATATTTATCCGCAACATTGATCTGTTGCGGTGCATCATTCGACAAATCATATAGGGTGTATTCTTTCAGATTGCCCAATTCATTTTTCGTCTCGTTACGCGCCGGACCTTTGTATGGAGGTATCATCACCCAATTGTCGCACCGATACGCCAATCTGCCGGCAGCCTCGATGACGAGGTCCTTCCGTGCCTTGTCGCTCTTTCCCATGAATGCAGAAAGATAATCCCTGCTGTCTAATCCCTTCTCAATCTTCTGACCTAGCAAATCAGCAAACGATGCGAAGAAATCCATCTGGCAGACCATGGCTTCTGATGTTTTCGGCTGTATATGTCCTTTCCAATACACAATCAATGGGATGCGGGTTCCGCCTTCGAAAAGGCTGTATTTACCGCCACGATAAATCCATGCGGGCTTATGATTGCCCACTAATTCCTCTGCCTGATCCTTATATCCGTCATCAAGCACAGGACCATTATCACTGGTAAATACAATGATTGTATTGTCGAGCAGGCCATCTTCCGTCAGCTTCTTGATCAGTTCGCCCACACACCAGTCGGCCTCAAGGATAGCATCGCCACGGGCTCCCATTCCACTTTTGCCCACGAACATGCCATTGGGCGTGCGTGGCACATGGGGCTCGTTGAGTCCATAATACAGGAAGAAAGGATTCGACTTGTTCTTATCAATAAAAGTCTTCACCTTATCCAGAAAATAGAATGCCATCTCTTCATCCTTCCAACGGGCACTCACGCCACCTTTTTGAAAACCGATTCTGGGGATGCCGTTATGAACGGAGTTGTTGTGTCCCTGAGACCATCCCAGTTTCAGCATCTCAGGATTGGTCAGGGCCGTAGGCTCGCCTTCGAAGTTTTTGTGATAGTCCACATACAACGGATCGTTTTTGTCCAAACCTGCGACCCTGCCATTTTCGATATACACGGTGGGCACTCTGTCCTGAGTGGCTGCCATCATGCAGGAATAGCCGAAGCCCACGTCATTCACACACGGACTGATTTGCTCGTTCCAATCTATATGTCCACGCCCCATGCCCAGGTGCCATTTTCCCACCGCGCCTGTAGCATATCCGGCAGAACGGAACATCTTCGGCATCGTGGGCTGTTCACCAGAAATGATCAGAGGTGCATCGCCTGGCAATATTTTCGCGTCAGCGTTTTTCCATGGATACATGCCTGTCATCAGCGCATAGCGGCTTGGCGTCGAGGTAGCCGACGTGGCATAGCCGCGTGTAAACCTCACGCCGCCATGCGCCAATGCGTCGATATTGGGAGTGGAAATGGTTTTCGAACCATTTGCACTGATATCTCCATATCCCAAATCATCGGCCAGAATCACGATGATGTTCGGTCTGGGTGCTTTTACTTTACTCTTTGCCATCAATGACGTTGCAGGAGCCATCGCCACTACAGATGTCGCCAAAATGAATGTTGATTTCATAGTCGTTGAATTGTTAGTATTAAATGCAGGTAAATAGTCACATTCCTATCTGGCCATGACTGTTCATGGCTTGTAACATTTCATTCGGCAAAGATAATATTTATTTAATTATTCTACAATAATTCTGATGTTATTTGAACAAATGCGGGACAAATTGGTTTAGGCATCTGCGCCAAGTGAGCCACTCATGGTGCGTGCCTGGCGAGACGTAATAATCCACTTTGATGCCTGCCTGCTTGAAAGTATCGGCAAGTTTCGACGTGCCCATGTTCTCTTCGCTGCCGCAACCCAAGAAGAGATAGTGAATCTTCGAGTTAAACTCATCTGGGCGAGTGAAGATTCCGTTATAGCTTTTACTGATGTCGAGTCCGAAGATGGCACCGCTGAATCCGCCCATATAAGAGAACTTATCCATATTGGCAAGCACGACGTCAAACGTCTGATGACCGCCCCATGAAAGTCCCGCCATGGCGCGATGATCACGGTCGGTGAGCGTGCGGAACGTACGGTCAATCATCGGTATCAGGTCTTGTATCAGCACCTTATAGAATGTGGCGCCGTATAAACTGAGCTCGACTTCATTGCTGCCGCCCTTGCGGAAATTGAACGGCGCTTTCACGTCGCCACTCTCCATCACAACAATCATTGGCACGGCACGGCTAGAGGCGATGGCGTTATCCATGATGTTCTGCATCATGCCCTGCTTGCTCCATCCCGTTTCATCTTCGCCCATTCCATGTTGTAGATAGAGCACGGGATAATGTTTCTTGATGGAATTGTCATAATCGGCTGGTGTATAGACCATAGCGCGCCGCCACTCGTTTGTTGCCGTAGCATAATATTGCACCGAGCGCACCTGTCCGTGTGCCACGCCTTGCTGAGGACGATAATAGTTGCCTTCGTCTCCTTCGGGAATCTCAATGCCACTCGACTGTCGGCAGCATCCGAAGAAAGTGTCGGTAGCGGGGTCGGTGACCTGCACGCCATCTACGAAGAAGAAATAATAATGGAAACCTACGACCAGCGGATTCGTCTTCGCCGTCCAAACGCCGGCTGTGTCTCTCTGCATGTCATATTTCTTGCTGCA
>ENA-UOYA01005419-UOYA01005419.1-activated-sludge-metagenome-genome-assembly--contig:-NODE-5419-length-10127-cov-5.473491_pt1 | contig 10127 bp, 10 predicted proteins | sample MGYA00238163_ERZ764804 | MGnify/ENA primary metagenome ERZ764804 (study PRJEB28919, sample SAMN05720223) | activated sludge metagenome | isolation source: Anaerobic digester | place: Hong Kong...
TTCCAGCCGCGCCGGACAATGACCGAAGCGCCTCTGTTCGTCGATGCGCGGCGCGGTCATTGGCCACCACTGGGTTCGCCGGCCGTCAGCGCCACCACTGCGTCAGGACGTGGATCAGCAGGCCTACCGCGCCCCCGACCAAGGTGCCGTTGATGCGGATGAACTGCAAGTCCTGGCCCAGGTGGCGCTCCAGTTCGTCGCTCATCTGGTGCGCGTCCCAGGCTTGCACCCTCGCCTCGATGAAGTTGGCAATGTCGCCCCGGTGGCGCTCCAGCAGGCGGGGCGCGGCGGCTTGCAGCTCGGCATTGATCCAGGCGCGCAGCGCGTCGTTGGCGGCCAGGCGCTCGCCCAGGGTCTGCGCGGCGGCGGCGATGCGTTGATGCGTCCATGATGCGGGCTCGCGCAGATCGCGATCGAGCCAGGCCAGCAACTCGCGCCAGGCCTGGCGCACGTGCAACCCCAGCACCGGGCTGGCCAGCAGTTCGTCGCGCCCCTGCGCGACGCGCTGCTGCCAAGTCGGGTCCTGCTGCAAGCGCTGGGCCCAGTCGGCGGCCAGCGCGTCGAAACGCTGGCGCAGCGGGTGCGCGGGGTCTTCGGTCATCTCCAGCAGGGTGCGTGCCAGGATGACGATGACCTTGCGCGTGGCCAGCCGGGCCGCGACCTGGTCCAGGCCCAGCAGCTTCAGCGCCTTGACCTCGCGCGCGATGGCCTCGCTGATGCCGTCTTGCACGGCGTCTTCGCCCAGCAGCCGCGCGCCCTGGCTCACCAGGCCGTCCAGCAGGGCCTGGTGCCGGCCGTCCTGCACCAGCGCCTGCAGCAACTGGCCCGACAGGCGCGCCGCGTCCACCTGCCGCAGGCCGCCGCGCGCCAGCTCGGTCACGGCATCGTGCACGGCCGGCTCGTCCAGCGCGGCCACGGCCCAGCGCGCCAGGGCCGTCCCGTGGTCGGCCACGCGCGCGGCGTTGGCGGGCAGCACCAGCCAGTGGGCCAGGCCCGCGGCCGCGTCCACGCCGCGCAGGCGCGCCAACACCCAGTCGGTGGCCAGGAAATGGGTGGCGATGAACTGCGCCAGCTGGCGGCCGATGCGGTCCTTGCTGGCCGGCACGATGGCGGTGTGCGCGATGGGCAGGCCCATGGGGTGGCGAAACAGGGCCACCACGGCAAACCAGTCGGCCATGGCACCCACCAGCGCCGCACCGGCAAATGCCGCCACGTAGCCCCAGGCCGGGTGCTGGGATTGCAGCGCCGTGGCCAGCACGTACAGGGCTGCTGCGGCCAGCAGCAGGGCAAGGGCGGCGCGCTTCATGCGTGGCCCGGCCGCTGGGCCTGCGGGCAGCGCACCTGGATGCGCTCGGCCACACGGGCGCCGGGCTCCAGCCGCACGGCCGTCAGGCAGCCGCCCCACACGCAGCCGGTGTCCAGCGACAGCAGGGTGGGTCGGTCGTCGATCCAGCCCAAGGTGGACCAATGGCCGAAGGCCAGCACCTCGCCGGCGGTCCGGCGACCCGGCACGTCGAACCAGGGCAGGTAGCCCGGCGGGGCCGCAGCCGCGCCGCCCTCCTTGGTGGCGAACTCCATGCGCCCGTCGGGCGTGCAAAAGCGCAGGCGCGTCAGGGCATTGACGATGACGCGCAGGCGGTCGGCGCCTTGCAGGCCGTCCTGCCACTGGTCGGGCTCGTTGCCGTACATCTGCCGCAGGAAGTCGGCCCAATCGGCACTGCGCAGCACGGCCTGCACTTCGGCAGCCAGCGCCAGGGTTTGTGCGCTCGTCCATGACGGCAGCACGCCCGCGTGCACCATCAGCACGCCGTGCTCGCGCCAGGCCAGGGGGCGCTGGCGCAGCCAGTGCAGCAGCGCGTCGCGTTCGGGTGCGGCCAGCACGTCGGTGGCGGTGTCCAGGCGGTGTGGGCGGTGCACGCCGCAGGCCAGCCCCAGCAGGTGCAGGTCGTGGTTGCCCAGCAGGGTTTGCGCCGCGCCACCCAGGGCCACCAGCCGCCGCAGCACGGCCAGCGAGGCCGGCCCGCGGTTGACCAGATCACCCAGCACGATCAGCCGGTCGCGGCTGGGCGAGAACGCCACGGTGTCCAGCAATTGCCCGAGGGCCGCATCGCAGCCCTGCACGTCGCCAATCAGGTAGAGTGCCATGGCGCTGAATTCTCCACCAGGCCCTGTTCTGCATGGACTTTTTCCTGATCGTTTTCCTCACCCTGCTCAACGGCGTGTTCGCCATGTCCGAACTCGCCGTGGCATCCAGCCGCAAGGCCCGCCTGGTGGCCCTGGAGGAAAGCGGGGACACGGGCGCCGGCGCCGCACTGAAGCTGATGGAGCGGCCCACCCAGTTCCTGTCCACGGTGCAGGTGGGCATCACCTCCATCGGCATGCTCAACGGCATCGTGGGCGAGGCGGCCTTCAGCGGGCCGGTGGCCGACTGGCTGGCGGGCCTGGGCCTGGGCGAGTCGGCCGCGTCGATCACGGCCACGGCGCTGGTGGTGACGGCCATCACCTTCACCACCATCATTTTTGGCGAACTGGTGCCCAAGCGCATCGGCCAGATGTTTCCGGAAAGCGTGGCGCGCTGGATTGCCCGGCCCATGACCTGGCTGGCGCAATTGGCCAAACCGTTCGTCTGGCTGCTGTCCCTGTGCACGCAAGGCATGCTGAAACTGCTGCGCATCGATGAATCGCAAAGCCGCAGTGTCACGGTCGAGGAAATATCGGCCAGCCTGGAGGAGGGCGTGGACGCCGGCTTGATTGAAGCGCACGAGCATCAGATGGTGCGCAATGTGTTTCACTTGGACGACCGGCCACTGACGTCCCTGATGGTGCCGCGCGCCGAGATTGAATGGCTGGATTCGGATTTGACGGCCGCGCAGGCGCTCGAGCATGTGGCGCGCGCCGGAGAAAATGGCACGCATTCCTGGTATCCGGTGTGCCGGGGTGGGCTGGACGAGGTCAAGGGCGTGATTTCGGTGGCGCGCCTGTTGGAATTGGGCCAATCGTCTGCGGATGCCATCGATTCGCATGTCCAGGCCGCGCAGTTCGTGCCCGAAACCCTCAGCGCCATGGAAATGCTGGAGCAATTGCGCGCCAGATCCGGTCGCCTGGCCTTTGTGGTGGATGAATATGGCGTGGTGCAAGGCATGATGACGCCGCGCGATTTTCTGGAAGCCATTACCGGTGAGCTCAAACCCGATGCCGATATCGACGCCTGGGCCACGCCGCTGCATGGCGGCGGCTGGTTGCTCGATGGTTTGATGCCCGTCAGCGAGTTGAAGGCGCGCCTGAATATCGACGAGTTGCCACTGGAGGACAAAAGCCGCTACAACACGCTGGCGGGTTTGCTGATGTCCGTGCTGGGACGATTGCCCCAGGTCGGCGAGAAAATCGAATGCGCAGGCTGGATATTCGGCGTGGAAAAAATGCAGGGACGGCGGATCGACAAAGTGCGGGCCCATGTGGCAACGCCGGTAAATTGAAACGAATGGCGGGAATCCGGCCATTGAATGGCGCAAAGTGATGGTATATTGCAATTCCTCAAATTCACTTTGAATCCATCATCATGGCAAGTCTGAAGGAACTGCTGCTCCAGCAAAAAGAACTCGCGGTCCAGATCGAGGCCGCGCGCAAGCGTGAAATCGCCGACGCCGTCCAACAGGCGCGCGCCCTGGTGGCCGAGCATGGTTTGACGGTCGAAGACGTGTTTCCCAATCGCCGCGGCCGCAAGGCGGCGGGCGGTGGCGCCAAGGTCGCACCCAAATACCGCGATCCGGCCACCGGCACCACATGGACGGGCCGTGGCAAGCCTCCGCGCTGGATCGAGGGCAAGGATCGCGCAGCATTCGCCATCAACTGAGCGTTTTCGCAGCCCCCGCAAAGGCGCCCCTCGCGGGCGCCTTTGTCATGAAGAGCGGTGGGCCCTTGCCGGATACGCGACAATCGCGGCAGCGAATTCATTTTTCCATTGCGAACAGGAATCACTATGACGGATCAAGACACCCAGCAACGCATCGAGCAACTCGTCAAGGGCCACGAGCTTGTGTTGTTCATGAAGGGCGACGCCAACTTTCCCATGTGCGGCTTCTCCGGCCGCGCCATCCAGATCCTGAAGGCCGTCGGCGTGGACACGGCGGCCGCGCTGACCACGGTCAACGTGCTGGAGGACGAAGCGATCCGCCAGGGCATCAAGGACTACAGCCGCTGGCCCACCATTCCCCAGCTGTACGTCAAGGGCGAGTTCATCGGCGGCTCGGACATCATGATGGAGATGTACGAGTCGGGCGAGTTGCAGCAGCTGTTGGGCAGCCAGACGGCCTGACGCCTGGCGACGCCGAAAAAAAGGACGCCCGCGGGCGTCCTTTTTTTCACGCGCCGGTGCACCTCGACTCGCCGGTGCGCTGCACGCCACCCGCATCGCATGAAGCCCGGGTGGCCCATGCGCAGCAGTCGCGCAAGGGCCGCACCGCCGCGCCGGCTGGGCCCCCCTCGCCACGCGCAGCGTGCAAGAAGGGGTTCTCGCCTTGTTTCAAGCGCGCGTGTCTTCGTCGGACGCCGCTGCCGCGCTGCCCGGCGTGGAGGCGGCGGAGGCCGGCTCGGAGGCCGCCGGCTGCGCCTCCGATGCGGGCGGCGCTTCGGCTGGGGCCGGGACGGTGGCCGGCGCCGCATCGGACGCCTGCGGCGCCGCGGGCGCCGATGCCGGGGCCTCGACGACCGCAGGCGCGGGGGCGGGGGCCTTCTCCTTGCCGCAATAGCTCAGGCCGAACAGCGCCGCCAGCACCACCACCACCCAGGGCAGCCAGTTGAGCAGGCCGCCGCTGCCGCCCCCCGATGCGGCTGCGGCGGCCGGTGCGGCGATCAATTGCTCGCCGGCGGCGGCCAGGGCCTGCACCTCGGGCGGCAAGCTGCCGGGCAGGCTGCCGCCGGGCGTGAGCTTGCCCACCACAACCGGCAGCAGGTAGCCCAGCGCGGCGGTGACGTTGTCGCGCCCCAGCTCCAGCTTGCCGCTCACCTGCGACAGCAGGCCGCCGCTGGAGCCCAGTACGGTTTCGAGCTGGCTGTTGCTGATCGTCTGTGCGCTGGGGCCGCCGCCCAGCCAGGACTGCACGATGGGGCCCAGGCCGGCGGCCTTGAACTTTTCAAGAAAGCCCAGCAGCCCCCCGTTGTCCTTGGCCGTCATGTAGGCCAGCAGCATCTGCAGCACGGGCAGGGCCTTGTCACCCAGGCCAAAGCGCACAGCCGCTTCGCGGATCAGCACCTCATACATCTCGGACCTCACTCATTCGGTGTTTTGCGTGGATGCGCCGGACGGGGGGAGGCGCAAGTGTCCAAAAAATTATAGTCAGCCCCCTCATCGGGCCGTTGCGCCAGCGTCGCTGCTTGCCCCTACACTGACCGGGCGCCGCCAGAACCGGCGCGCCCCTGTCCATGAGTCTGACGCAAAGCCTGCTGCTCATTTTGCTGCTGATTGGTGCCAGCGCGTTTTTTTCGCTGGCAGAAATCGCGCTGGCCGCCTCGCGCCGCCTGCGCCTGCAACAGCTGGCCGACGATGGGGACCTGCGGGCCCTGCAGGTGCTGCGGGTGCAGGAGCAGCCCGGCTACTACTTCACCACGGTGCAGATCGGCGTGAACGCGGTGGCCATCTTGGGCGGCATCGTGGGCGAGGGGCTGTTCGGCCCGCCGCTGGCCGCCGTGCTGGGGCGCTGGCTGGCCGAGCCGCACGCGGGCCAGCTGGCCTTTGCCGTGTCGGTGCTCGGGGTGACCTCGCTGTTCGTGGTGTTTGCCGACCTGTTGCCCAAGCGCCTGGGCATGACCCAGCCCGAGCGCATGGCGCTGCGCCTGATCGGCCCCATGCACGCCGTGCTGTGGGCGCTCAAGCCCATCGTGTGGCTGTACTCGCGTTGCACCGACCTGATCATGCGGGCGCTGGGCCTGCCGCTGCAGCGCGACGAACGCATCACGCCCGACGACATCCTGGCGCTGGCCGAGGCCGGCACGCAGGCTGGCGCCATCGACCGCCCCGAGCAGCAGGTGATCGAGAACCTGTTCGAACTGGAAACCCGCCCCGTCAGCAGCGCCATGACCCCACGCGACCGCATCGTCTGGCTGCACCACGACGACCCCGACGCGGTGGTGCGCGCGCGCATCGCGGCCGAACCCTTTTCGACCTACCCGGTGTGCCGCGGTGAGCTGGACCAGGCCATCGGCTACGTGGACGCCAAGGAGTTGTTCCAGCGCGTGCTCAACGGCCAGCCGATTCGCCTGACCGACGAGGCGCTGCTGCACAAGCTGGTGGTGGTGCCCGAGCGGCTGAGCCTGTCGGAGGTGCTGCACCACTTTCGCCAGCAGCACGAGGACTTTGCGCTCATCGTCAACGAGTACAGCACCGTCGTCGGCGTGGTCACGCTGGGCGACGTGATGAGCACCGTGATGGGCACGCTGGTGGCGCCCGAGGACGAGGAGATGATCGTGCGGCGCGAGGACGGCTCCTGGCTGATCGACGGGCTGACGCCGATGCAGGACGTGCTGCGCGCGCTGGATCTGGATGAGCCGCCCAACGCCACCGAGTACGACACCATCGCCGGTTTTCTGATGTGGATGCTGCGCCGCGTGCCGCGCCGCACCGACCGCGTGGTGTGGGGCGGCTATCGCTTCGAGGTGATGGACGTGGACAACTACCGGATCGATCAGGTGCTGGTCACGCAGGAGGCGGAGCCGGTGCAAGCGGCGCCCTGAACAGCCGGACGCAGAGGACGCAAAAAAAAACGCAAAGAACGCAAAAATGAATTCTTCTGCGTCTTCTGCGAAATTTCTGCGTCCTCTGCGTCCGGTTTTTCAGCTATTGTTTGTATAGCTGTTTGCGCACTGTTCAAGCCGGCTGGCCGTCAAATAGCCATTTTTTCTGCGCGCCAAACACCGCGTTGGGATACTGCGGCTGGCCGCGCGAGCCGTTGTAGCGGCCCAGCGCCATGTACAGGTTGCCCTGTTCGCGGTCGAGGTAGTGGCGCAGGATGACGCAGCCGAAGCGCAGGTTGGTCTGCATGTAAAACAGCTTGCCCGGGTCGCCGTCGCCGATCACGCGGCTCCAGAAGGGCATGACCTGCATGTAGCCGCGCGCGCCCACCCGCGAGACGGCGTATTTGCGAAACGCGCTCTCCACCTGCACCAGGCCCAGCACCAGGGACGGGTCCAGCCCCGCGCGGCGCGCCTCGTACCACAGGGTCTGCAAAAAACCGATGCGGGTGTCGAAGTCCTTCTGGCGGCCGTACAGGCGGTCGCTCATGTGCGAGAGCCAGCGCAGGTAGGCCAGCCGCGCCTCGGTGCTGGAAAAGCTGGGCACCGGCGGCGCATCGTTGGCAATGGCCGCCGACAGCGCCGTGCGCACCGAGTCGGCCAGCGGCTCCTCGATCTGGCCGCCTGCCCAGGCCGGGCGCGGCCCCAGCAGCGCACCGCCGGGCAGCGCCAGCAGGGTGCGAAGCAGCGCGCGGCGGCCACCTGCCGACATCGTCACCCGGCCAGCCGGCCCTTCATGAAGGCGGCAATCTCGGCCACCGGCACGCGGGTGGCGGCCGCGTCGCGCCGGTGCTGGTATTCGAGCTGACCGTCCTTCAGACCCTTGTCGCCGATGGTCACGCGGTGCGGCACGCCGATCAGCTCCCAGTCGGCAAACATCGCGCCGGGGCGCTCGCCGCGGTCGTCCAGGATCACGTCCAGGCCCGCGGCCAGCAGCTCGGCATAGAGCTGCTCGGCCACCGTCTTGACGGCCTCGCTGCGGTCCATGCCGACGGGGCAGATCACGACCGTGAAGGGTGCGATGGCGTCGGGCCAGATGATGCCGCGCTCGTCGTGGTTCTGCTCGATCGCCGCGGCGGGCAGGCGCGTGATGCCGATGCCGTAGCAGCCCATCTCGAAGGGCTTGGGCTTGCCGTCCTCGTCCAGGAAGGTGGCGTTCATGGCGCGGCTGTACTTGGTGCCCAGATAGAACACGTGGCCGATCTCGATGCCGCGCTCGATGGCCAATTGCCCCTGGCCGTCGGGCGATGCGTCGCCCGCCACCACGTTGCGCAGGTCGGCCACCGCGTCGGGCTCGGGCAAATCGCGCCCCCAGTTGACGCCGGTAAAGTGAAAGTCCTTGTCGTTGGCGCCGCAGACCCAGTCGGCCATCATGGCAACCTCGCGGTCGGCGACGATCCTGACCGGCTTTTTCAAGCCGATCGGACCCAGATAGCCGGGCGGCGTGCCGAAGTGCTCCAGGATTTCGGGCACGGTGGCAAAGCGAAAGCCCGCGTCCAGGCCCGGCACCTTGCCCACCTTGACTTCATTCATGTCGTGGTCGCCGCGCAGCAGCAGCAGCCAAACGGCGCTCTTGACGATCTCGCCCTGATCGTTCAGTTCGTCGGTGGCCAGCACCAGTGACTTCACGGTGTTGCGCAGCGGCAGGCCCAGCAGCTCGGCCACGTCGGCGCAGGTGCTCTTGCCAGGGGTGGGCGTCTTGGTCAGGGCCTGCTTGGCGGCCGGGCGTGGACCCTTGGGCGCAGCGGCCTCGGCCTTTTCCATGTTGGCGGCGTAGGCGCTGCCGGCGCAGTACACGATCGCGTCCTCGCCGGTGGCGGCGATGACCTGGAACTCCTCGCTCAGATCGCCCCCGATGGCACCCGAGTCGGCCGCCACCGCGCGGTAGGTCAGGCCAAAGCGGTCGAAGATGGCGCGATACGCCCGGGCCATCACCTGGTAGCTGCGCTTGGCGCCGGCCTCGTCGCGGTCGAAGCTGTAGGCGTCCTTCATGATGAATTCGCGCCCGCGCATCAGGCCGAAGCGCGGGCGGCGCTCGTCGCGAAACTTGGTCTGGATCTGGTAGAGGTTCTTGGGCAGCTGCTTGTAACTCTTGAAGTCCTGGCGCGCGATGTCGGTCACGGCCTCCTCGCTGGTGGGCTGCACCACGTAGTCGCGCTCGTGCCGGTCTTTCAGGCGCAGCAACTCGGGGCCCATCTTGGTGAAACGCCCGCTTTCGCTCCACAGCTCGGCCGGCTGGATCACGGGCATGGTGCATTCGATGGCGCCGGCGCGGTTCATCTCCTCGCGCACGATGGCTTCGACCTTGCGGATCACCCGCAGACCCATGGGCATGTAGGTGTAGATGCCGGCGGCCAGGCGCTTGATCATGCCGGCGCGCATCATCAGCCGATGGCTGAGCACCTCGGCGTCGGCCGGGGCTTCCTTCAGGGTCGAAATCAGGAACTGGGAGGCTTTCATGGGTAGGGGCGCCGCGGGCGCGCCGGGCATGCGTTTGGTGCCCACTTGCCGCGCGGCGCGCGCCATGCATAATGGACACAATTTCTTGAATTCAGAGGTTTGATTATGCTTGACCGGGAAGGCTTTCGCCCGAACGTCGGCATCGTCTTGCTCAACCAGAAAAATCAGGTTTTTTGGGGCAAACGCATCCGCACGCACTCTTGGCAGTTTCCGCAAGGTGGCATTGACCGGGGTGAATCCCCCGAGCAGGCGATGTTCCGCGAACTGCACGAAGAAGTGGGTCTGCAGCCGGAGCATGTGCGCATCGTGGCCCGAACCCGTGATTGGTTGCGCTATGAGGTGCCCGACCGGTTCATCCGCCGCGACGCCCGTGGCCATTATCGCGGCCAAAAGCAGATCTGGTATCTGCTGCAACTGGTGGCGCACGACTGGCAGCTGAACCTGCGCGCCACCAACCACCCCGAGTTCGACGCCTGGCGCTGGAACGACTACTGGGTGCCGCTGGACGTGGTGGTGGAGTTCAAGCGCGGCGTGTACGAGCTGGCGCTGACCGAGCTGGCGCGCTTCTTGCCGCGCCCCGAGCAGCGCAACCGCTACCTGCGCGGTGGCCTGCGCGGGCATGAGCGCGCCAACGCGCCCGTTGGCGCCGATGTGCCCGCGTCCCGACCAGCGACGCTCGAGTTGCCGCCCGGCGCGAGCCTGGTCGGGGGCTTGCGCACCCCTTTGGGGCCCCGGGGCGAGCCATGAGCCGGCGGGCAGGTGCGCGCTGGGCCAGCCTTGTTCTGGCCGCTGCGCTGCTGGCGCTGGCGGTGCCGGCAGGCGCGCAATACGCCGACCTGGACCGCGCCGACTGGAAGGAAGACACGCCACCGCCGCCGCCG
>ENA-UOYA01005422-UOYA01005422.1-activated-sludge-metagenome-genome-assembly--contig:-NODE-5422-length-10125-cov-18.145482_pt1 | contig 10125 bp, 10 predicted proteins | sample MGYA00238163_ERZ764804 | MGnify/ENA primary metagenome ERZ764804 (study PRJEB28919, sample SAMN05720223) | activated sludge metagenome | isolation source: Anaerobic digester | place: Hong Kong...
TAAAGGCCCCGATGAACCTGCTTGATGACGCGGTCCGTGAGAAAGCCAAGCGGCTAATCAAGGCGATCCAGGACGAGTTCGAAAAAGCCGGTGAGGCCAAGGGCTGGAAGCTCGACAACACGGCGAACTTGTCCCAGCTTTTCAGATTACCGGGAACCGAAAACTGCAAGATTGAACCGGTTGTCCCGGTAAACTTGGTCTACTTCAAGCCTGAAGTGCGCTACGACTGGCAGGACCTCTACCGCGATTTCGTCGAAACAAAGCCGGGATACAAGCAGGTGGCGGAACCCGAAAGGACGGCCACTCCTGTTCGGCAAGAACGCTTCGAGGCCGACTTCGACGGGATCTACAGGGGCTGCCCATTCATGAGGCATTGGAAGGCCGGCGCGGCTCTTCTGCCTGAACCTCACTGGTATGCCGGAATGACGATCGTGGCACGGTGCAGGGACGGCAGCAGGATCGTCCACGAGGTGAGCAAGGCCGATCCCAGGTACACGGAAAGGGAAACCGGGGAAAAGATCCGCCACGCGCTTGGGGACACCGGGCCCATGACCTGCGCGGGAATTGCCGAGAAGTGCGGCTCCGAGTTCTGCGAAGGTTGCCCCAACCGGGGGCGCGTCAAGTCTCCGATCAGTCTGGGCATGAAGCGAAGGACCGAAGTGCCAGGGAACAGGGCATGGACGATCGGCGAACTCATGGCCCTTGATGACAGTGAACCTGAAGCTTTGATAGAAGGGTTGCTGTACCCCGGCGTCACTCTCCTTGCCGGGAACCCCAAGGTGGGAAAGTCGTTTTTTGTTTTGCCCTTGGCTATCGCGCTTGGAAGGGGTTTACCGGCATTCGGTAAGTTCCCAGCCAACAAAAAGAACGTCATCGGACTCATGCTTGAGGACAATCCGAGGCGTTTGAAAAAACGTTTAAGTCTTTACGGCCAACTCTTCTCTGAGAATCTCGCAAACGTCCATTTTTTTACTGATTGGCCGACGCTGCGAGATGGAGGGCTTGAAAGGCTTCGCGAAACGATTCGACAGTTTGATGCCCAGGTTGTGTTCATTGACACCTTACAGGCATTTCGAGGCGAGCTCAAAGCGACGTCCAGCCTATACTCCATCGATTACGCCGACATTCGGGCAATCAAGAAACTTGCTGATGAAATGGGAATCGCGGTGATTTTCCTTCACCATACAAGAAAAACAGACGACAACGACATCTTGAACACCGTTTCCGGAAGCCAAGGTATCACCGGGGCAGCGGACACTATTTGGGTCATGAAACGACCGCGCAACCAAGAAACAGGTACCCTTTACGTCACGGGGCGCGACATCGAGGAACGGGAGTTTTCTTGCCGCTTCAAGGACGGCATCTGGAGCTTCGAGGAGCCGGGCGAGAAGGAACTTCAGATCAGCGAGGAACGCAGGCAGATACTGGACCTCTTAAACGAAGCCGGTCCGATGAGAGTCAAGGACGTGGCCGAGACCTTGGGGCGTGAAAAAGACACCACGAATTGGTTGATGTGGAAAATGAAAGAAGACGGGCTGCTGGTCAAGGACCGAGACGGTCGATATAGTCTTCCAGCAGTAGTCGAACCGGCGTGCGAGGAAGTGGTCGCCGAAGAGCAAAACGGATTCGACCTCGATCTCGAGGCGATGCTTGAATCCAACGGGCTGCTGTGAGCGATAAAAGGCCGGGTTTTCGGACCCGGCCTTTTTCGTATCTTCAGGCAAGGTGGCCGAGCCCTTGCCTCATGGTTTCCATATCGCCGCAAAGCGCAAAGGTGCAAAGGTTCCCAGGAAGGGAAGGAGATGCCCTACTATCTATAGATTAAATATATATTATATTACCAAGTGGTAAGGGGGAAAAACCTTTGCGACCTTTGCGCTTTGCTATGGATACAGCCACTCCATCACTTCACTTTTATAGTTTATAACTACACAGAACAAATATATAGAAGGACAGTTTATACCCTATGGAGGTGTTATCAGATGCGCAAGTTTGACCGCGAAGAAAACCCGCTCTACAAGTTCCGCAAAAAGAAACGGTGGACACGCGTCGAGCTGAGCCGGAAATCAGGAGTGACCTACGCGACGCTCGACTACCTCGAAACCGGCATCCTGAAACGGGTCTCGCCCAGGGTCATGGCCCGGCTGCTTCCGCTTGGGCTGCCCGAGGATCTCCCGGAACAGTTCAAGCGATGGAAAGCCGAGATGGAACAGCGCGCCCTTGCTGCGCAAGACGAGAAAGGAGGGGTTGCCGATGGCGCTCAAGATGGCGAGAAAGTCACTGGCACGACTGAAGCGGCAACTCATCGAGAGGCTTCAGGGGAGGACTCCTCTTCCCTGGAGGGACTTGAAGGCGACTCGCAGAGCCTGACAAGTTCCCCATGATCCATCCCCTATGATCCCAGCCTGAATCATGATCACCGAGCATCATCCGAAGCGCTCCCATCATACCTACCCGGCATCATCGCCAGACATGATCATCGACAATCATCCCTGCTTGAAAGGTCCGGTCTCCTCGCGAGGCCGGGCCTCCTTTTATGCCCTTCCTGACAATCCCCTCAAGGCAAGGCAAAAAATAAACTCAGGTCAGTGATGCAAGGGAGGGACCAAGGTGCAGGCCCCTCCCCGACATCATCTTCGCCTGATCATGGCAACCAACGCCACGCCCGCCAGAAGCGTCACGGCCAGCAGGAACAAGGTCCAAGGAAATCCGGTCGTCTTGCCTCGAATGATCCCCACAAGCTGCATGGCGATCGATGTTCCCAAGATCGTCTTCGTTGCCGTCGGGTGCGCCTCGAGGATCTTCATGAGGCTCTCGATTCCGGCCCAGAACCAAGCCCAGGGACTGAGCTTCACAAAAACCTTTCCGATGCCCAGAACCCCGGCATGGGCCGTGTGAGCGCACAGCATGACCAGCCATCCCGCCATCAGGATGATACGGGTAATCGTTTTTCGCATAGGATCCCGATCCCGCCTTTCTTTCGGAGAGGTCAAAACAGGGGTCGAAGCTTACCGAGGATGTTCTCGATTTCGCGGTTTAACTGTCGGATAGGAGGTGTAACTTTTTCGAGCAACATAATTTTCCAGCTTCCAGCTTCGACACCCGGTATCAGCCGTTTTAACGGGCGCTACTCGGCTTTCGACTTCTTCGCGGTCAGATCGCGGATCAGCTCCTCGCCTTCCTGTCGGCTGTCCACCGGGATCATCATGCCTCCGCCGACAACGTAGTAACCATCCTGCCTGGCTTCAACCCTAAGTTCCCCGCTTGTGTCGAACTCCTCCCCGTCTGAAAACTTCAGCATTGCGTTCCCTCCTTTCCTATCCCGGCCAGAGAGACCAACCAGCGAACTTGGATCATGCACCTCAGCCATCGAGGGCATCGGTCCGCATCGCAGAGAAAACCGATCAGCCGCTCAAACTGATTCGCCATGGAAGGCCATGACCTCCTTCAACGGCCTCGGCTTGAAGTGCAGGTCACGCTCGATGGGCAGGCCCAGCGGGCCCCGTACGCTTTCCAACTCCCGCAGGGTGAAGTAGCCGAACTCGCGTTCCAGGCCACAAACCCAGCCGAAGAGAACCATGTTGCCGTCGGTTTGTTCCTGGCCTTCAATGACATACCAGGTCCAGTTGGAATCCGGCGTGAAAAACTTGCATTCCACGATCTTTTCCTCCAAAGGCGTGTCCTCGGTCGAATAGAGCTTCGCCAGCCTTTCCCGGATCTCTTTGGTCAAGAGCTTCATGCCGACTTCGCCTCCTCCCGCCTTTCCCCCAGGACCGCTTCCCTGCCGATCCGGGCCATCTCTGCCCTCCAGGCCTTATGCTTCTTCCAGCAAACAGGTCCCATGCTGTGGCGCAGGGATTCGGTGTTGGAAATGACCTTCCCGCAGACTTCACAGAACCTCATTCGACTCACCTCCCTTCACTGGATCTCGACGTACTCGCCCATGATGGACAGGGCTTCCGCGTAGCTTCCGCAGCTAAAGACCCTTTGCTGCATGGCCTTGGCCTCTTCCACCCGCCCCGCCTTCCTCAAGGCCCTGGAGCAGATGCCGATGAGGTTGAACACGTTCCCGTCCTGGCCTGTCAGTTGCACGACCGGTTTCCTCGACATTGGCGATCTCTCCTTTCTTGAAATGGCCCTTCGAAAAGGGCTCGCAACGCTCACGACCGGCTTCGGATGATTCAGTCCCTGGGATCGAAGAAATCCCCCTCGTCCAATCCGGTTTCCGGCTCCTCCCCGCCCATCTCGATTTCCACCCTGACGATCCGGCCATCCTCCCTGGTCGCATAAACCGGGTAGGTTCCATCCCCCCATCCGGTGGAAAAGCAGACGGCCAGGTCGTTGAAGACATTCCCTCCCCCTTTCGCGGACAGGCTCTTCAAACAGCACTCGGCGTAGTGGTTGTCCGGCTTCAGGCCCAGGTCAAAGGGACCGTCCCTCCAGTCCTTCAGGTAGCAGGGATCCACGAGAACCAGCTGACCCGAATCCACGGAAACTTGGCCCAGCAGGAAACGCTTGCCTTCCCCTTCCATCTCTGATTCCCCCTTTCGGCGTGCGGGCGTGAAAAAGGCCGCTCCTCCCTTTCGGAAGAAGCGGCTCACCTGCGAAACCGGCTCACAACGCTCACAACCTCGTCGCCCTGGACCGCTTGGGCATGATTGCATTGATGGGGCTGGCCTTGCCGTGGCTTTCCTTCAGGTCTCCCTTGCTGAAGGCCAGGTAGCGCCGTGTCATGTCCAGGCTGGTGTGTCCCATGATCCGCTGCAGCGCGAAGATGTTTCCGCCGTTTCGCAGGAAGTTCATGGCGAACACGTGCCTCAAGTCGTAAGGCCGGACCTTGGTCTTGAGCTGCTTTGAATACTTCTTGTTGAGCTTCATCGCCCAGGAGTTAACCCGCAGGGGCGAGCCCTCCCAGTTGGCGAACACGGGGCAAAGATCCCCCCATTCCTCCGGCCTGCCTTCCAGGAGCCTCCCGATGGATTCGGCCGTGACCCTGGAAATGGGCAGGGTGCGGGAGACGCGGGTCTTGGCGTTCGCGGCTCGGACGGTGACCTCAAGGCCTTTCAGGTTCACGTCCCCGGGCAATAGCGAGAGGGCTTCCTTGGGCCGGATCCCGGTATCCAGAGACAGGAGGATCAGGCAGTAGTCCCTCAGCCCGGTGTAGGTGCTCCGGTCGGGCAGGGTCAGCAGCTTCCTGATCGTTTCCATGGGGATGTCGACGATCCTTCCCTCTTCTTTCTTCTGCTTGAACTTGACCAGCGGGTTTGTCGTGTAGACCCCCTCCTCCTCGATGCACCAGTCGATGAAGGCCTTGAGGTAGATGAGGTACAGGTTGTACGTCGTCGCCCCCATTTTCCGGGCAAAGAACTTGAGCAGGCAGCCCTTGAGGTTTGCCTCCTCCCAGGCTTGCGGGTAGGTTCTGAAAAAGAACGAGATGTGCTGGCGGTAGTCCAGGATGGTCTGCTCGGAGCGGCCCTGGGCGGTCTTGAAGTCGATGAGCCGTTCCAGGGCCTCCTCCCAGGTGGATGCAGCGTGGCGCTGGAAACGCAGGACGTTGCCGGGTCTGGGCATGGTGATCCCTCCTCCTTTCGAACGGAAAAGGGCACTTCCTGGCCGGAAATGACCGGGAAATGCCCTTTATTTGATTAAATAATATATATACGAAAGTGGAGGCTTTAAGGGACCTTACTCGCTAAAATATCCAGAATATCCCCCGGCTGTCTGGCAACTGCCCAGCCCCATCGTCCAAATCCTCCATGAGCGTTGACAGCCTGGGTCCATTCCTCGAGATAATTGCGCTTCACCTTGTCCTGTTCCGTGTCTTGGCCCTTGGTTTCTAAAACTAGCATATCCCCATTTTTCAATCGGATAAGAAAATCTGGCCTGTATTTCCGCACAACCCCGCGGTAGATATAGAGGATTTCGAAGCCTAGGTGATCGTTCTTTGCCCAAGAAGACACCTTGTGGCTTTCATCCAGAACAAATGCATCCGCTGCCTCCCAGGTGCTGTCAAAGACGCATACGTTGATGTGGGACTTGGCGGTTCGCTGGCAGGGTTTTCCTGTGTACCAGGTCCTCATCTCACCTGTAGACCGGATTGGGTGATCTCGATCCAAGACCAACTCCAGCCTTTCCGTATTTTCTTGCCGAACGAAATCCACGACGTGTTGCACAACACGGGACATGTTGAGGGTGATGATCAGCCTCCTGCTCAAATCGTCCTGATAAAAAAGCTGTCGGTGGACGACAATCTTCCCCGACTGGATAAACCGCTCAACGATTTTGACCAGCTGGGCCAGCAGAACATCTCGGCTCCCTTTCCAAGTGTGCCTCATCTGATCAAACACATCGCGGGCCGTCTCGAAAATGATGCGTTGGGTCCGAAATTCGAGGGCTAATTTCTCGAGTTCAATCCTGTCGATCTTGGTCCAATCTGGTTTCCCTGCCAGAATCGGTGCGATTTCTGCCACTTTCGCCGTCTGGCTGGCGTCGAGTTCCAGGATTGGAACCTTGGACCAGTCCATAGTCAGCTTTGGCTGGTAAACCCGCTCGATCCTAACGACATTCGGCCAAGAGATTTCAAACTCTAGCTTCGTTGGATCCGGCTCGACAGCAGTCTTGGGCGTCGGAGGCGGCGGAGGACCATCTTCTCCTCCTTCGTGAGGCAGGAATGTAAAAGGCACGCCGAAAATGTTGACATACTCCGGGTCGAATAGTTCAGTCTCCTGCCCGTTGAAGGGGTCTATGGTTTTCCGCGTTTCATAGGAAGTTCGCCTCAATCCCCTGCCAACCACCTGCTCACAGAGCAATTGCGACGAGAAAGCCCGCAATCCCATGATGTGGGTGACCGTTTTGGCGTCCCAGCCTTCAGAAAGCATCCCAACCGAAATGACGTTCTGGATTTGTTCCCCCGGTTGGCCGACCTTGCCCACCGTGTCGACGGTCGACCGCAGGAGTTCAGCCTGTTCGGTCTTGCTGAGTTTTCGCTCCGCTTGAACTGAATTTTCTTCCGTCCCCCCGTTCTCGTTTTCATCATCGGTCTCAAAAAACGCTAGGGATTCTTCCTTTTCTTCCGCTGCTTTCAGCACCTTCGAGTCGATGTGCAGGATGCGCTCAGGATCGCAAAGCTCGTCGATATGAATACGCTTCGTATCGAAGGCATGTTTCACTCTAGCGGCCGTTTCCGTCCGGTTGCAGACCGTGATTAAAACAGGAGGGGTCGAAAACCCGGCATCTTTCCAGGCCTTCCAGGTTTCTCGCCAGTCGTATCCCAGCAGGTAAAATGCGTTGATCACGAGATCCGGTAGAGGTTCTTCCGGTTGGGCCGAACGGTTCAGGTCTTCTTTCACGTCCGGATCGTTGTAAAGGTGATAGAACTTGGACTGATAAGTTTTCGCATCAGGCAGAGCATCGGTCCGAACGACGACACGAGGGGTTTTCACCAACCCGGACTCGATCGCGTCATTCAGGCCAAAGTCGCTCACGATCCAGCTGAATAAAGCTTCTTCACTGCTTTTTTTCCCAGACGGGGTGAACGGTGTGGCGGAGAAGTCGTAGCATTTGAGGATATTCCTCGTCCGGTGAATCCGGTCCAGCCCGCCAATCCATACTGTCGCTTCCTCGGCGCTATCCTTGAGATCTCTCTGGCGGAGGTATTTCCCTTCTGCCTCCCAATTGACCCGCCAGGCATGATGCGCCTCATCGTTGATGACAAGGATATTCGAAGCCTTGGACATTTCCCCCAGAACATCACGAGTGTAAGCTTCGTCGCTCTTCACTCCTCGTTTGTCCACGCTTCTCCGTTTTTGGACCTGTTCGGCGCTCTCCCAGGCAAGAGCATGCCAATTCCGGACCAGCACTTTCCCTTGGCGCAGTCTATCGAGCAGCGTGGTTGGGACCACGTCGAAAGCGTTGTAATAGTCCCCCTCTGCCGTCAACCCCAAGACTTCGAGACGTTTCTTCACGGTCAATCCCGGAGCGACAATCAGGATGTTTTTGGAGAACCGTGCATCTTGCGGGGAGGTCACCTTGTTCAGGATATGCCAGGCGATGACCATTGCCATCACGATGGTTTTCCCTGATCCTGTTGCCATCTTGCAGCATTCCCGCAAAAAACTGTTGCCGTTGCCGGGGATTTCGATCCCGACCCGCTCCGATGCCGGAGCCTCGTTCAGCCACATAAGAGTTTCTATCGCTTCCAGTTGGCAGAAGAAGAATCGCTTCTCCCGTTCTGGGTCTCGCCAATGTTCAAGAAGTCGTTTCGTGATGCTGGTTGCACCCGGATACCCGGCTTCCCGCCATTTCTTCAGTCGCGGACGAATCTGATTGACCAAGGGGATTTCTACGAAGATCCCTGGGTCGTCAAAGGTCTTCGATTCTCCCGAGGCGACGACATAGCCGGCAGGGCGCCGTCCTTCCACCAAATCAAAGGTCCGCGTTTCCCGATCGTACCTCCAGTGTCGTTTCGGTTCCTCGTAGGGAGAGTTGATGATCAGCCGGTCAATGGTCGTCTTTGCCATCAGTCCACCTCAAGGATCTTTAGACTTTCAATGCCCCTGTCGTCGACAATCTTGACCGCAATTTTCTTGTGTTCTCCAAGTTTGAATGGGAGTGATACTGTCCCACGATAGGCTTCGATCAGGTCCTGGTCGATTTCAGCCTTGAGGTTTTTTGCCAATTTCGCCCAACCCTCGTTCTCGCCCGCCATGGGGAAGAATACCTGGTGCGGGTAGAGGCTACGCCCGTCGTAGTCCGTATCGAGCAACCAAACAGCGATTTTCTCCTGGCCACCTGACTCGATCTGACCGGTTTTTGGGTTGTAGTAGTCAAAGCCGTGCACCGAAACTACGAACTTGCCCTTATCTTCTCCTTTAGCGATGCGCTCGATATGCACGTCGGGTTGGCCGATGAGCCAGAAGGATTCATTACTCGACCGTTTTTTCTTGAGATCATCCGTCAAAAGATCCGCATTCATCTGAGCTTTCAGGAGGGTGACTCCAGGCCAATTCGTTTCGTCGATATCCTTGGCCGCTTCAGGGTCGAACTGGAAAGCCGCGAAAACGACTATTTTTGGCTTGGGAACCAGCTTCTGAGCCTCATCAATGGCCTGAGCTACTTGCCGCTGTTCGAGAGGAGCATGCTCAGGACCGAAAGAGACCACGACGCGATCGGATTTCTCATCTTTGTTTTCCCCATCTGCATGAAGCCACCTTAGGCCGGGAAGCGGCTCGAGCCGAATGAATTCGATGTTTTTAGGCTCTTCGCTATTTTGTATGGGTTAATAGCCCCTATGCTCATTCCTGAAAGCTGGTAATCTGGGCTTGCAGTTCACTTTCCCGAGAGGGGAGATCATTCCCGTGGACGAAATCAAGCCCTTCATGGAAGCCCTGTTAGGTCTTAAGGATCCCTGGACTTTGACACGCATCGAAGCCGATCTGGAAGCCGGGCAAGTGGACCTTTACGTCGATTTCCTTCCGGGTAGCCGGTGGCCCTGCCCCGAGTGCGGGCAAGGGAGTTGTCCCGTCCACGACACGGTGGAACGGACCTGGCGGCACATGAACCTCTTCCAGTACAAGACCTACGTCCACGCCCGGGTCCCACGGGTCAAATGCCCCGATCACGGGGTGAGGCAGGTGAAGGTTCCCTGGAGCCGGGAAGGCAGCGGCTTCACCCTGCTCTTCGAAAGCCTCGCCATGTCTCTGGTCAAGTTCATGCCGGTGCGGGAAGCGGCCCTGATCCTGGACGAATGGGACACCCGGATCTGGAGGATCGTCCGGCATTACGTCGAAAGGTCCGTGGAGGGGCAGGACCTGTCCGGCCTGACCTCCGTGGGCATCGACGAGACGAGCTGGAAACGGCGCCACCGGTACCTGACGGTTTTCATGGATCTCGATTCGAAGCGGGTGGTTTTCGTCGCTCCCACCCGGCAGAAAGACACCTTGAAGGGCTTTCTGGACTTCTTGAGAACCCATAACGGGAACCCGAGCTCAGTGCGGCACTTTTCCTGCGACCTTTCGGGGGCCTATGCCCAGGGAATTCGGGAGCATTTCCCCCACGCTACGGTGACGGCAGACCGTTTCCACCTGGTGAAACTGGTGAACGACGCCGTGGACGCCGTCAGGCGGA
>ENA-UOYA01005423-UOYA01005423.1-activated-sludge-metagenome-genome-assembly--contig:-NODE-5423-length-10125-cov-5.997120_pt1 | contig 10125 bp, 5 predicted proteins | sample MGYA00238163_ERZ764804 | MGnify/ENA primary metagenome ERZ764804 (study PRJEB28919, sample SAMN05720223) | activated sludge metagenome | isolation source: Anaerobic digester | place: Hong Kong...
ACGATGATGTGCAAAACGTTTTCCATAATATGGAGGAAGTCGAAGGAGAAGAAGAAAACTAGGGAATCGACACATTCATCAATTTGTGAATAATGAACATTGGATTCGACGCTAAAAGAGCATACCATAATACAAGAGGGCTTGGCAATTACAGCCGCGATACCGTGCGTATCCTTTCCAAATATTATCCTGACAATCGATACGTGTTATTCAATCCAAAACGAGTAAATAATCCTTTCTTTCTTTTACAGGAAAACATGAAAGAAATTCGTCCTGAAAGATGGTTTTGGAAAACATTCCCTTCTCTTTGGAGAAGCAAAGGAATTTGCAGTGAGATAAAAAAAGAAAAAATTGATGTTTATCACGGGCTCAGCCAAGAGTTGCCTATCGGAATAAAAAAGACAAATGTTAAATCAGTAGTCACGGTTCATGATGCTATTTTTCTTCGATACCCCGAATTTTATTCTGCTTCTTATCGCTATATCTTCACAAAGAAGAACCAATATGCTTGCAAAATAGCCGACAAAATTATTGCAATAAGTAACCAAACAAAACACGACTTTATTGAGTTTTTTGGAATAGACGAGAAAAAAATAACAGTTGTTTATCAAGGTTGTAATTCTATTTTTAGGCAGCCTGTTTCAGAAGCCGAAAAAGCAAAGGTAAGACAAAAATATAATCTGCCCTCCCATTTTTTACTTAACGTCGGAGCTATCGAAAAACGTAAAAATGCTGCACTTATTGTGAAAGCCATGCACTACAGTCATCTTTCCATTCCCCTAGTCATCATTGGAAATCCAACCGATTATAAACAAGAAATCATGGAAACAGCGCACCGATATCACCTTTCTTCTCAGGTATTTTTTCTTCATAATGTACAAACAAACGATCTTCCTGCAATCTATTCCCAAGCTGAGATTTTTATTTATCCTTCTCTCTTTGAAGGTTTTGGTATCCCTGTATTAGAAGCTTTATGTTGCAAAGTTCCTGTAATCACCTCAAGGGGGAGGTGTCTGGAAGAAGCCGGAGGTACATCTTCATTGTATATCGATCCTCATAATGCGGAAGAATTAGGGGCTGCTATAGAAAAAGTTTTATCCGATGCCGATTTCAGAAATCAAATGATTTCTGCAGGAATCAATCACGCTGAAAATTTTACTGACGACAAAATAGCTCACCAACTCATGAGCGTTTATCAATCACTTTTTTAATGTCGAATATTATACCCTTATCTTCAAAATCAGTATAAAGTTACAAATCTGAAAGATATATGAACAATTTTACCATCCAACTTTACAGAATAACCGTTCCAAAGTATTTTAGAAGAAAAATCCAGGCTAAAAAACTGCCGCGCTCTATTTTTGATTATTATAAAAAACATCCGGAAGATTTATCTCCAGAAATTGAATCAATTTTAAATTATCTAAAGAAAAATCCCATCGCCATTTTCCCTTATTCTTTTCAAGATCAATACCACCCTGATATTGTTAAAGTTTTTTACGACAAAACAAAAGGTTTACGATATGTTTTGATGGATGGAAAGAAGCTTTATTTTAAAAAAAGATGGAGTACTAAAAGAATAAAAAAAGCATATAGTATATTATTGAAAGAACAAGACATTCAAAGTCCCCATCGGTACTTAAACGAACAATTTCAATTTAATGAGGGGGATGTGCTTGTTGATGCCGGTACTGCCGAAGGCAACTTTGCTTTAAGTTTGGTCGAAAAAGCCTCTAAACTTATTCTTTTTGAACCAGACAAAGAATGGATAGAACCATTGCAAGCAACATTTGAACCATGGAAGGAAAAAGTGACAATTATCAATAAATTTGTTGCAGATACTGCGAACTCCAAGCAAATCACACTTGACAATATCATTTCTCCGATAGAAACAGAAATATTTCTTAAAGCTGACGTCGAGGGTGCTGAATTAAAATTATTAAAGGGTGCAACTAAACTTTTATCCCAACAAAAACCTTTTAAAATAGCCATATGTACTTATCACAAAGAACAAGATGAAAAAGAGATAAGCAAATTTTTATCAGAGTATAATTTTAAAATTTCTTTTTCTGAAGGCTATATGCTTCCTATCTTCGATAAGAAGATGAGACCACCTTTTTTTAGACACGGACTGATTCGCGCAAAAAAATAAATTTTTAGAGGGTAAAATATTTTTGAAAAGTGTAGTAGCGCACAGCGGAATCGAACCGCTATTGCCTGCGTGAGAAGCAGGATTCCTAACCGTTAGAAGAGTGCGCCGTTAGGTAGATCCATTCTTTAATGCTAACCATGTTTTGGCAGCACAAAAGTAAATAAATTATCCATTCTTTCAAAAAAAACCTACGTAAAACTTATCGGGAAATTCGCACTTCTAAGTTGAACCTAGCGATCATTTTTTTGCCAATAAAAATTTATCTTTTTTGCATTCCATAATAGATGTCCAACGCTTCTTTAGCTGCGGCAAATGAAGTTTTCTGAGCCGAAAGCACTTCTTTTTCAAGCCGAGGCATGAGCTCTTCGATAACCGGATTGCGATAGAAATTATTTTTTAACTGTTCGTCAATCGTTTCATACATCCAATATTTTGCCTGTTCGTTTCGGCGACGCTCAAAATAGCCGTTTCCCTTCACAAAATCGATGTACTCGTGAATCATATCCCAAATCTCCTCGATTCCGATATTGTAGTAAGCCGAATAGGTCAGTACCCGTGGAGTCCATCCCGATTCGGGAACCGGAAACAGATGCAATGCATTTTGCAATTGGCGTTGTGCAATTTTGGCTTTCTCAATATTGTCGCCATCGGCTTTATTAATAACAATACCATCGGCCATTTCCATAATCCCGCGTTTAATGCCCTGCAACTCATCTCCCGTACCCGCAAGCTGTATTAACAAAAAGAAATCGACCATTGAATGCACCGCAGTTTCCGACTGCCCTACCCCAACTGTTTCCACAAAAACATAGTTAAATCCGGCCGCTTCACAAAGAATAATGGTTTCTCGCGTTTTACGGGCAACGCCACCCAACGAACCGGCCGCAGGTGAAGGACGAATAAATGCATTTTTCTGAACAGAGAGCTTTTCCATGCGGGTTTTGTCTCCTAAAATGCTTCCTTTCGATCGTTCACTCGAAGGATCAATGGCAAGCACAGCCAATTTGTTTCCTTTATTGATCAGATACATCCCTAAAGCATCGATAGAAGTACTTTTCCCTGCGCCGGGAACGCCGGTGATGCCTACCCGAATAGAATTTCCGGAATACGGCAAACATTTTTCGATGATGGCTTGAGCCATTTCCTCATGCTCGGGCTTTGAACTTTCTACTAACGTTACTGCCTGACTCAATATCGGTATATTCCCGGCCAATATACCGTCAACGTATTCATCAACCGTATATTGTCGCCGTTTTGCCTTCTTTTTCAAATACGGATTTATACTGGGTGGTTGAGTAATACCCTCGTTTACATTTAGCCCTTTATATTTAGGATCATTTTCGGGATGTTCCATAGCATTTATTTTATAAAAACACAAAAACCGAATAGCACCATCTCTCTGCAAAGATACGCTATTCGGTTTGTATTACCCAAATCTTAAAAAGGAATTTATTGCCTCTTCGGGATTACATTTCCTTTAATAGTCAACACGTAAACCGTATCGGGGACATTAGTGTACACGGCAATCGTTTTATTAAAAGAACCCGGACGAGCAACCGTGGAATATTTTACCGTTATTACCCCTTTTTTTCCGGGTAATACAGGCTCATGCGGATAACTAGGTGTGGTGCATCCACATGATGTCGAAACCCGCTGAATAATAAGTGGACTTGTTCCCACATTAGTAAACTCAAACATTGTCGTTACCGCTCCCAATTCCTCTTTAATCGAACCAAAATCGTGCTGTGTTTTGTCGAATTTGGCTTCAGGCTTGGATTGTGCAAAAGCTAATCCAACTGTCAACATAACAACTATAAGCAATAAACCCCGCTTTTTCATTCGTCTATTTAATTAAAAAAATTTCTTTCTTATTGTATTTTATGATACAAAAATAACCAATAAGTTTAAACTCCGATTATTCTTTAACATTAATTCGTATTCCCGCTGTATGCGAGGTAAATTCAGGAGCATACAGGCATTGGATGGTTGCTGTTCCATTCGAATAACTGCCTGCTCTGCTAACATAAACTCCATATTCAAAAACATACGTACCACGAGATAGATGATCAAAATAGAAATGCGTGGAAGCATCTTTCGAAGTTTGGTAATAAAGGGTTCTTCCCTGCCGGCGCGTACCCGAAACGTGATCGATCGGTTCAAAACAGGCGGCACGCAGATCCTTCAAGTGTACAAACTCGATATCACGATCGGTGCGAACGGTAAGCCTGACAACCACCTTGTCTCCTACTTTTAAAGGGTGATTATCGGTAACAGGAACAAGTTCTTTTCCCGATACCCCTGTTTGTTCAATAAACAATGCCTTTCCCACGTCAAGCGAAGCGTCTGTTTTGGCTATCTTGTCGATATTCTCGAAATACTGCCAATACAATGCACCCCATGCGGGTGCATTCCCTTGATGGACAACTTGTATTTTCCCCATTTCGGGTTTAATCTCCAACCCACTCCACGATTTCTTGAAATAACCTGTCCCTTGTTCTTCATTTTCGGGTTCAACAACCTCTCCGCCTATCTTGATGGCAGTTTTTCCTTCAGAAGAAAACCAGTCGCTACCTGTGCTCAGTAGGGCAAACACTGCGTCAGCTGTAGCATGAGTAGATTCCCAAATCTCCGTCTGTTTCTGTTTTAAAAGCCAACGTTTCATGTTATCCATTTCACCGGATTTTGCACCACCGATACGAAAAGCATCCATAATAAACGTATGTACCGAAATTGCCGACTGCGACATGAACACATTGCTGCGATTGTTTGCCCAAAACATTCCCATTTCATCGTTAACCGTAGCATGTTCACGAAATGAATTCAGGATATCGGTCACCACAGACAGCTTGCCCCGGCGTGACATCAGTAAGGCAATGAGCGAACGCTCATATAAACCGTATTTTGTCCAGTTATCTTCCAATATCGCCGTATAAAAATTGACCATTTCTTGTACCTCTTTGCTCAATGCATACTGCGGGTATGCCGATCGAACATATAAATATTCCAAATCGGGTGTGGAAATAGTTTTGATATTACTCCAATTCTTATCCTGCTTTTTGAAGAGTTCGAAACTTCGCAAGGCTTCAGAATCGATATACGAAATGGCTTTAGCCTGCATCGTGCGGATATCGTCGGCAAACTCAACAGCCTTCAGTTCTTTCAATTGACTAAACCCGTAAAGAATATATTGCGTGATGCTGCGGCTTGGGCGAAAATCTTTAAACCAACTCCATCCCCCTTCGGAAGTCTGCAACTCACGAAGTTTATCGACAGCCTGTCGGGTAATCAGATTTGAACGATTGCGATCGAACAGCAGCAACAGTTTTTCTTTCTGCTCCGCTTCGTTTTTGGCCTCCAACACCCAAGGAGTTTCTTCCAATGCGATCGTTTTCAATTCTTCATTCTTTTGAAGATTCGAAAGAAAAGTATCTTTCGAAGGCGATTGTTTTTTCCAGACCTCAATTAGGGCAGCAACTTGAGGATAAGCCTGCGAAATATGATAACCCAAGGTATTGGCATAGTACGAAGCAAACCAACTCACCGCATTATCGCTTTCAGGATTGCTCATTACCGGCAAAGCCTGTATAGCATACCAGGCGGGATTGGAAGAAAATTCCAAGGTAAGTCGATAAGGCCGGGCAGTAGCGGAAAAACGATTTGCCAACCGATCCATTGTAAATTCCTTGGTTTCGTTAGGCCGCACATCCAAACGCATGCTTTCGGTTACCAACATACGGTTGGAAACAACAGCAACGGCATGCTGCTCGCTATCGCTGAACGATTCGCTTTCGGCAATTATACGCACGCCAAGGACATCCGTATCGGCAGGCACATCAATTATCCACGATGCAGCAGAAGAAGCGCCTTTAGCGAGGGAAAACGGTTGCACCCCTTGTTGAACAGCAAGGGTGTTTATTATCTCATTGGTCACCGGATTGAAAAATTCGATCTTTACATTCCCGGCGATATCACGGTCTGAAAGATTCGATATTTTTGCTGAAATTCCCGTCTTATCGCCTTGAAGAAAAAATCGCGGTATATTGGGCGTAACCATCAGTTCTTTCTGAGATACGGCAAATGCTTCGGCTTGACCGACATTCAACTTTTTATCATGTGCCAGCACCCGAAAACGCCAGCGGGTATTGCTCTCGGGAACGGTAAATGCGAGTTGCGTTTCGCCTTTATCGTTAGTCCGCAGTTGAGGAAAGAAGAATGCCGTTTCGTCGAAATTCCGTCGCGATTGGTAAATATCCGTGAAACCGGGCAATTTACTCTGTTCCCCTGTCGTCTCTGCTTTCTCCTCTGAACCTTTTGCCGCCCTATCGGATTGAAAATTTACCTCAGGAGCAGATGTAAAAAACGCCTCGTTGTCACCTCCGCTTTTTTTTGTTGAAGCAGCTCCCATCAAATTCCCTTTTATATCCGAAGTTAATCCCCTGACCATAAAATCTCCTCCCGCAAACAAACTGAATCCATACCAATTAAAAACATCGAAAACAAAAGGAACAATTTTTGTATCCGGGTACGGAAAATATTCCGTAACCGTTTCATTATCGAAAGAAACATCTCGATAAACAACAGGAACATTCCCTTTATTTCGCAATGTCGAAACATTCAACACCCAATTCGTGCCCGAAAAAATTTTATCCAATGAAAAATCATACATGGAAGCCAATACTTCGGCCTTAGCCGGATTGCCAACACCATCAGTCACAGTCAATCGCCACTCTTCGTGCGATCCCGGGCGTATCTTATCGCGAAAAACGGCTAGTTTTACCCCCAATTCCTTCTTCTCCTTTTCAACTTGCAAATCCACCCGATGAGAATAAAATTTTTCGTTTTTTATGTAGGTAAAAACAACCGATGCCTGATCTTTCAATTGAGCTTGATAAGGAATGCGAAATGTCCTGCTTTCTTCGCTCAAGGTAACCCACTCTCTTTTATGCAGCTTGTTCCCTTGCCATATTTCAAACAAAACAGGGACCTCTTTGTCGGAAACGCCGAGGATAATTTCTGCATTCACCCCTTCACCCCACGTGGTATTTTTTTCCACCAACCATTCATTGGTTTTAAAAGGCGGCTTTTTATCGCCATACGAAAACAACACTACCTTTTTTTCTGCTTCCACCTGATTTCCTTTGTCGTCTTTGGACAACAACCGAATACAATATTTTCCCGAAGACAATCGACTAAGTTTCGCCATCAATTCCGTTTGTTCGCCCGTTACAAAACTACCCTCCATCACCTGTCTTGTCACAGAATCGTTCTCCGATAAGGCAAAAGCCCGATAAATTCCTTCTGCCGGAATCTCATTGCCGGAAAGATTTTTTGCTGAAAAAACGATAAGGGGAGCCTCTCCCTTTTCCCATTTTTCCGGCATTTCGATATCCAATATCATGGAAACATCGCCAACAGCAATATCATAAGTACCTGCTTGACTTTCACCATTCATATCGGTAACCATTGCTTCCACCGAAAAAGTATATAATGCAGGCAAAACATGATCGACATCCGATTTGCGGGGAGTAAAGTTAATTTCAAACCTTCCGTTTTCATCGGTAATCACAGTTCCCCCATCGAAATAGTCGGAAGGGCTATTCCATTTTCTCCACCAAGGCTGCTGTCGAACAATACGATAATTCACTCCCGCATGCTGTATCTTTATTCCCGAAAAACTTTCCGCTTTGCCTTTCAACGTAACTTCTTCCCCAAAAGCATAGGTCCGGTCGATTTTATCGAAAGTCACTTCAAAAGTGGGACGTTTATATTCCTCTACTCTGATTCTTACTGACTGATCCCCGCAAACCAGCTGAAAATAGCCGGGCAAAACATTACGGGGAAGTACAAATTCTCCGGCAACAGAACCAAATTCGTTGGTCACTAATCGCTGTTTTGCCACTTCCTGCATATTGGCATCTTTCAGCGTCACCTCCAACGTTTTATTCTGATGCAAAACGGCAACTTTGCCATCCGTTCGAGTAGCTATCGCCTTAAAATAAACCGTCTGACCCGGACGATACACGTTTCTGTCGGTAAACAAACTCACCGTTTCGCGATTGCTTTCCTCAGTCACATAACGATCATACCGATAGGGCAGAGGAGAAAGCAAAGAACAACTATCCTTTCCCGAAACCACCCGATAAAATAAATTCCTAACCTCCCTTTTGTCCGATAATTTAAACGAAGCCCTACCCGACTCATCGGTTGTCAGCACATTTTCTTTCCGATAATAGCGGTTTTTCCAGTCCCCTTTCAACGAATAAAGATAAATCTGTGCCTTTTTTATCGGTTTCCCACTCACTCTATTTACCGCAAAAAACTCGTAATCACTTGAATTTACGGCTCTGGAAAAGGAAGACAAATCCGACACCGAAAAATAATAAGCAGCCCTTTCGTCCGTTTTTTTATCCGTCTCAAATTCCAGTTTATAAGTTCCGTACTCGTATACATCGACAAAAAACGATGCTTCTCCAAACCTATAAGGCTCAAGAGAAGGCAAATCCAACACCTTGCTTTTAACAAATACCTTTCTCTCGTTTTTCATCAATCCCTCATCATTACGGTATGAAACGGGTGTAGTAATACGATACAGTTTAGCCGTTACTTTTTGAAGGTTCTTATACGTTACTTTCAGTTTCTTTTCCCCTCGTGGAGTACATGTTTTTTCACCCTCAACAATCAGGGAAGGATGCGTAAGTACATTCAACTTGTTTTGTAAGATGCCTATCCGTTCATATTGGGGGAATCGCTCTATCCCTTTTCTTAAAAGTTCGTATGCTTTTCTGTTTTTTGCAACTTGCAACGAATCACCAGAACGATAATCCAATGTGTAAGCGGGTATATCCAGGTAGAAATCGGCTATGTTATCGATGATCTCCACACTCAATGGATTGTTTTCCCATTGAGTAAGCATATTTTCCAACGCAGGTAAGGCATATTTCTCATAGGCCAACGGCAATTTTCGCAAGTGCTCCAGTTTGCTCAGCTCGACAAGCAGCACAGATTCATCCATCTTCCGTTCCAACAACGAGATCAACAGTTTCCGATAAGTTTCCAATGTCCACAATCGATATTCGGTCAATGAAGGTTCAAACGACAAATTTATATATACCTTGGCGGGAGCAAACAACGATTCCTGCCGAATATTCTTTTTTGCCAGCGTTATGCTTAAATCTTCATTCCCGCTCAGCTGATCAAAAAATTCGATTGCACGCCGTGCCAAAAAATCATACATTGAGGGAAAAAACCTGCGGGAATCCTTTCCCAACTCCACTACAGCTGCATACGTTTCCACTTTGGTGCCCTCCAATTCAGCACGCGGCAAAAGAGAAGCATTCAGATGCTCAACAACCTTATCGAAAAAAATATTGCTTGTCCACTCTTTCATGTCCGAAGGCACGTATCCGGTTAAAGCAGTCCGGCGATCGATCTCTTGCCGGTATTTGTGATAATACTGCAAATAAAGCTCGCCCAAGAGGGAATGTAAGACCGATTTTTCTATGTTGTTCTTACTTTCCAAAAGCATCGTTTTCAGGTTCACAAACACAATCGTATCGTTTTCGGAATCTGCAGCCAATGCATACTTCCCCTGATGAATGAGCGCTTTGATCACTTGTGGACTGTTTTTTTCGGCGATAGCTTTACGCAAAATATTGTCTACAGCTTCTGAAGCCGATTGGGGTAATGATTTCTGCTCAAATTCAGCCACTTTTATCCATTCGTCCGCATAATAGTCTCTATTCATCGGTCGGTTATTTTGGGAAAAAACTCCTGCTGCATATGTCAAAAGGAGTAAAGTAAAGTAAATTTTGTTCATAGGAGCGTTGTTTGCGAATAATTGAATCAACTATTTGTTTAACAATTTCGGATACGTTTTGTTTTGATTGAAAGGGGAATAGGACAATGAAGCAAAAACTGTTCACGAAAATCAAAAAAGCCGATATCTTCTTTCAATGCATGCTATGAAAGAAGAT
>ENA-UOYA01005425-UOYA01005425.1-activated-sludge-metagenome-genome-assembly--contig:-NODE-5425-length-10123-cov-3.512515_pt1 | contig 10123 bp, 12 predicted proteins | sample MGYA00238163_ERZ764804 | MGnify/ENA primary metagenome ERZ764804 (study PRJEB28919, sample SAMN05720223) | activated sludge metagenome | isolation source: Anaerobic digester | place: Hong Kong...
GCTTTCGCAAAATTGCTCTATTTGTAAAACCGTATCAGCATGCAGGATAAAGCTGCAAAGTCCTCCGGCATTGTTCATTTGCTTTTTTGCCAGATCATATTGAGGAAAGGATGGATGCCAGGGGAAGATTACGCGCTCCACTCCCGGATGGCCTTCCAGGTAATCAACCATTTGCGTGGTAGAAGCTGCTATCCTGTCGAGCCTGGCGGGCAGGGTCCTTAAGCCCCTCAGGAGCAGCCAGGCGTTGAATGGCTGAATGCCGCTCCCAGACAGGTTGTATTCGCTTGCAAATATGCGCCGTAAGGTTTCATGTTTTCCACAGAGAACACCGGCCACGGTATCGCTATGCCCGCCGATGTATTTGGTGGCCGATTGTACCGTCAGGTCGATTCCCAGGGTGATGGGTTGCTGCCATAGACCGGTGGCATAGCTGTTGTCGCAGATGGTGGTTATTCCTTCAGCCCTGGCCAGTTCAGCAACGGCGGAAAGGTCTTGCAGCGCAAAATCCCAGCTGTTCGGACTTTCGAGATAGATCAGTTTGGTATTGGGAAGGATGGCCCTTTCGAAATGTTCGATATACCGGCCATCGATATACGTAGTGGTTATTCCATAGCGGGGCAGAAAATCATTCAGCAATTTTTGCACCCAGCTGTACGGTTTGTCAACGCAAACAATATGGTCGCCCGATTGCACAACAGACATCACTGCCGCAAAGATGGCAGCAACGCCGCTGTTGAAAACCAGGCAATCTTCGGATCCTTCCAGTGCCGCAAGTTTTTTCCGGAGGATGTCTACCGTCGGATTCATGCCCCGGCTGTAGAGGTATGCATCAAATTCACTGTCAAAGGCCCTGCGCATTTCATCCACCGATTGGTAGGCGAAATTGCTCGTTTGGATGATGGGTGGCGCCACGGCATTAAAATATCTGTCGCGTTCTTCACCGAGTGCATTCAAAATGTAGGAGAGGTCCATAGCAGGTCGATCATTTAAGGTCATCAATGAAAACAGCATGATACAGGATGCAGCATTACCCGGGCAACCGCTCTTTCCTTTTCTTTATTTCCCTGACCAGGAAGTATAGGATTATAAATCCACCCAGAATACTAAGTCCTGTCAGCCCGGTGTTTGGTTTGTCGATAAAGATACTGATGGCCACAAAGCTGTAAGACAGGATGAACAGGATAGGCATCAGTGGATAGAGTTTCATCATGTAAATTCCTGTGCCGTCGAGTTGCTTCGTTTTTTTTCTGAGGATGAAAATCGTGGCGGCGGAAAGCACCATGCCGAAACTGTCCAGGAAGATCGTAAAGCTGAGTATTTCATCAAAGGTCTTGGCCCAGAATACGATCAGGGCGCAAAGTGCCGCAAACACACTGAGTGAGGTAAGCAATACGTCACGGCCTGGGGTTCTCTTGCTGAATACTTTGGGCAAGACGGCCTCCTCGCTCATGGCCTGCATGACCCGTGGATTGCTCATCAGTAACACATTTACATAAGCAAGAACAGACAGGAACAGGAAAACCGATAGGAGCCTGCCCGCCGATTCCCCAAAAACATGCGAAGCCATCAGGGATGCAATGCCGCTGGATGTTTTCAGTTGCTGAAACCCGATCACTTTAAAATAAGCATAGTTGATGGTGAGGTAAAGCAGGATAATGATGAGGATGCCGAGAAAGATCCCCCTGGGTATGTTTTTCGAAGGATTGCTGACCTCTTCCCCGAAATTGATCGTTTGCTGGTAACCCCCGTATGTAAAAGATACCGCCACCAATCCGATACCGAATGCACGGATGTATTCTTTCAGGGCCGGATCGGCCGACCGGATGGTTTCCAGGGTAGCCGGGGTATCAGTGACAAAAAAGACCGGGGTGATCAGGAGCAGGATCATCCCTATTTTGATCATGGTCAGCAGGTTCTGCGTCCGGGCGCTCATTTTCAGCCCCAGCAGGTTGATCCCATAGAACAGGATGATGGAACTGATGGCGATGATCACCTGGATGTGAGAGGTATCGTGCCGTCCTGGAAATAGTACCTGAACGATGTATTCGGCGCCGATCAGTGCTACCCCGGCCAGGGATGCAGCATTGGAAATCAATATGATACAATTAACGGCAAAGCCGATCGAAGGATGGTAGGCATAAGAAAAGATCCTGTAATATCCCCCGGTTACCGGAAACCGGCTTCCGATCTCCGCGTAGGTCAGGGCTCCGCATAGGGCCACCAGCCCCCCGGTGATCCAGGCAGCAAAGAAAACGGCCGGCGTTGGCGCTGCTGCAGCCACGTTGACCGGGGTTCTAAAAATGCCCATTCCTATGACAAAGCTCACCATGATCATGGTGAAATCGAACAGGTTGAGTTTATTCCTGGCAGACATGGTCGGAAGTTAGGGAAAATTCTTTTGGATTCTGCCGGTAATCAGTCTGGTCATGATTGGGTGGTAAACCCGAAAAATCTGTACATTTGAAAAAAATAACCACGCATGAAATCAATCATTCGACTCGCAGTAATCGTACTGGCTATGGCACCGGCATTTGGCTTTGCCCAAACTGACAAGAAGGCTGTCTGGCCGGAAATGAAGAATTTCCATTCATTTATGTCTTCCACTTTCCATCCTGCAGAAGAAGGAAACCTGGCTCCGTTGAAAGCCAAAGCAGCCGACCTGTTGAAAGCCGCTAAAGAATGGCAGGCTTCCAAGGTGCCATCTAATTTCAAAGCGGAAGAAACAACGGCACAACTGGAAAAACTGGTAAAATATTGCAACGGTATTTCCGAAGCGGTGGCCAGCGGTTCAGATGACGCAACCCTTAAAACCATGATCACTGAGGCGCATGAAGTGTTCCACAAGATCGTGGGTGAATGCAAAAAGGCAGAATAACCTTATCGCACATCATTCATAAAAAAAGCTGTCAGAAATGACAGCTTTTTTATTACCCAAAACCAAAGCAGACATTACAAGCTATTTAAGAAAGTGATCATATTGTTCAGTGTAGTGATGGTGGGTGTTACAGATACCAATTGAGTGCCCGTTGTTACGGGGTTGGTGGTTATCTGCTGTGTGCCCATAAAATAATCATTGCCCTGCCTGGAGATCACCACCACGGTGGCCTGTTCGCCGGATAGAACCGGGTAGGAAATGAACTGGCGCAGGCTCGCATTGCCCGGCATGGGAACGATGCATAATTTATTATTCAGTACGATATATGCTTTTGAATTCTGGTTGGTGTAATTAGACGGCAAATCCAGCGCTATCCTGGTGGTATTTTGCTGTATGCTTGCGGCCGGGCGGCTCGCACTGATCCAGTTGAGCTTATTGGAATACACCGAATAGCTTTGACCGGGGGCCACTACAAAATTATTGAGTGAATCCTGTACCCTTGACCAGTCAAACATCAGCGGGATCGTAGTGGCGGAACCACTGTAAACGCTCATATCCTGGAAGGTCGCCGGCGCATCGAATATTCCAATGATCTGCCTTCCCTGAGAAACATGGAGTTCTTCCTGGTCTTTCTGAAAACGGAGAAAATATGCCCCGCCGGTTTCCAATGCCCTGTCGCTTTCCGACGTTGTTATGCCCATGCGAATAAAATCGCCTTTTCGTGTGAGCAGGAGGGATCGTGCATGGATCAATCCGAAGGCCGGCAGGCTGGAATCGTTCCATAATGCACCGGCCGTTACGGCAGCCCTCAGTCCGGAAGAAAGGTCGACGGTGATCGCTGTTCCTGCGTTCAAAGTAAAGCTGTCGGTTCTTGTCTGCAGGAGCAGGGCGTTTTGTAATTGCCCGACCGGCATGGATGAATCGGGTGTGTTTACCCAGGTGGTATCAGGTCCGGCATTGGGGTTTTGAACGATATAGTCCAGGTCGCGCTGACAGCTGTTGAGCAGCATCAGGCAGCAAATAAGAGCAGGTGCCAGGAATCTCAGATATGTTGTTTTGATAGTAGTCATGCGGTGTGATTGATAAGAGTACATCAGATCGTTTTTCGTTGCCTGTCAGAGGTCGAGTCTTAAACCAAGTCTAAACCCGATGGTGGTATATTTTTGTTTCAGTGTGATGTCGGCTTTGTTTGCAGGGGATAAATTGTACCTGATATACGGTTCCCCGAGCAGGTGCAGCCTGTCGTTCAGTTTCAGGTATATCGATGCTGCGGCAGTAAAGCCAAGCCCGATATTGGTTTTGAACTGATAGGGCGATTGTCCCTTACCGGTAGTAATGGAAACGGGCCGGTAAGCGGTATCCAGCACATCGCCTTTCTGCCAGCTGTATATGTTCATGACAACACCGGCGTTCAGGTTGGCATGCAGCCTTTCGTTGCCCATTTCGTACCCGATGGTTACCGGGAGGTCGATGGTCCTGTACCGGTTTTGCGTGACTTTATAACGGGTATAGCTCGTTGAATAACTGCCTGTGGTATCACCATTGGTATTAATGATATAAACCATCTGCACGATATTATCCTGCACATACCTGAATTTCTCATTGACCTGGCTGTAATTGAGGCCGGCCCTGAAACTCATGGCATTGCTGAACACCCGTGTGTAGCGAATGCCACCGCTGAATGCGGAAGAAAAGGAGGTGCTCTCTTTTCTTTTCTGCAGGTATTGGGAATGGGCCGTGTCGTTGAATTTGCGGAAGGCATAATCCACCGCACCATAAACCTCGATGTATTTTTTGTTGCCGGCGGCATTTTTTTCCGGGCATGGAACCGGTGACAGGTTAAAAGACTTATGGATCAGGTTTCGGGCGAATTTTTTCTCTTCGTCCATTTTTTGCCACGCCAGAATTTTTCTGTTCAGTTCAGCCAGGTTATCGTTGGCGGTAACAGGGTCGGAAGTTTTGTCTATTGCATTATTGTCGCCTGTTTCCGTATCTGGCTCGCTTATTGATGCGAGCATCCGGGATCTGTCTTTTTTCTGCTTCCGGTTTTTGTTCATACCTGCAGAGATGATATTAACTGATGTTGATCCATCTGGTGCAGACAGGTCTTTTCTGTTATCCGTTGACGGCGCAATGGGTTTATTGGATCTGTCAGTTTGAAGCAGGGGCCTGCTGTTTGATGCAAACTTATCTTGATCGGTCGCGGAAAATTTATCCCGGGCAGATGATGCGGTTGTATTGTTTCCGGCAGATGGTGCGGAAGGCTGGTTGTAAGATGAGATCCTGTCTTGATCGCCCGGAGAAGCATTATCCGTGGCAGGAGACGTACCGGGTAATGGAGTTCCGGGTGATGATTGGTTGATGGTTGCCGGGCCAGGCTGAATATCGGCCTTAGTATGTTGTTCTTCCGGATTGCCGGAATCAGTCATTATTGGTTGATTGTTTTTTTGTGACTGGTTATTGGTTGACGATTGACCGGTCAGATCAGCCGGAGTTGAATTATACTGACGATTGCCCTTAAACAGCAGGAAGCCCAAAAATCCCAGAAGCAAAGCTCCCAGGATGATCAGGATCTTATTATTCTTTAAAACAGAAGGCCACCAGGCGATGGGTCGGCGTTTGTTTTTTGCAGCGGCGATATTTTCCCAGATGTGCGGGGGCACTTCCGGCTGGAAATCGCCGAACTGCTTTTTAATATGGTCATCAAAAGCAGAATGATTCAACATACGGCTACTTTTTGCATGGCAATAATTTGTTTTTGCAGCATGGTCCGGGCTTTTACCAGCTGGCTGCGACTGGTTCCGGGTTGTATGCCGAGCATCTCCGCGATCTCTTCATGGCGGTATCCTTCGATGACATACAGGTTGAAAATCAGGCGGTATCCATCTGGCAGGCTGTTGATCATCTGTAACAGGTCTTTTTCCGACAGGTGGTTATAAGCCGGCGGTTCAGAATAGGATTCGGCGGACTCCTTGACCTCCACCCCGCTCAGTTCTTTCTGGTAGCGGAGAAGGGAATATTTCTTAATGGCGGTGTGAACAACGATTCTGCGGATCCAACCTTCAAAAGAGCCTTCCGATTTAAACTGGGCGATCTTGCCAAAAACCTTAATGAAGGAGTCTTGCAGGATATCTTCCGCGTCGGCACTGTTTCGGGCATAACGATAACACACGCCCAGCATGCGGCTGGCGTAACGGTCATAAACTGCTTTTTGGCAGGCAGCATCTTCCCGGATACAACCATGTATCAGTTCATCTTCTGTCAAAACTTTTGCCGGTTTGTCTGACTTCCCGGACAATAAGAGACCCTGGGATTCGATTCTGCTGCCCGATATCCGGCGGGATAGCGGCCTTTTTTTCAATCATTTCAATCCTGTTGGGCTTTTATGTGTATTTTAGGATCAGAATACTAAGGTATGATTTCAGGCGACCAGCTGCAACAGTTAAAAAGCGAAAATGAACTGCTCCGAATACAGCTGAAGGACATCAATGAGATGATCGCGGTTCGGGAAGAGGAACTGACTCTCTTGCGAAGGAAAGCCGATGAGGCCGCCAGTCTTCGGAGCAAACTGGAAAACAGCCTGCTGGAAATGGATACTCTTCAGCAGGAATTGGGCTTACAGCAGCAAAAAGCCTATGGTTCCAGTAACCGGGAGGCCGCCTTGGAAACAGAAATCCTGGAAGGTATACGGATGGAAAAAGAGTATTATGACATCCGCGACCGGTTAGGCAGCGCCCGGGCTGAGATCACCCAATTGCAGCAGGAAACGATGGAAACCAAGAAATTAAACCAGGTCATTGCACAACTAAAAACCCGTGTTGCCGAACTGGAAAGCCAGCTCGACCTGGTGGAAATGGACCAGGGATTCCTTCGGGAAGAATTGGCTGAGTTGCGGGCCTGGAAGGAAGCGTCTGCCCCGGAACAGAAACACCGATCATAAATGGCGGGTTGCCGTATAATAAATTAAGATCATATTTATAATTGATCAACATGAGCCAACAAAGATTGATCTTGCTGATAGCCTCTGCATTGGGGATATTTTCTCTTTTTCTACCCTGGCAGGTATTGCCACTCACCAATGAAATGGCCAATGGTTTGCATGGCAACGGGTGGCTGGTGATGGCCTGTTTGGTTATTGCCGCTGTTGCCGCTGTTGCGGGAAAACGCAGGCAACACCTAGGCAGGCTTCTTCGTATCACATGCCTGTTGGCTGGTATTGCGGGCTCTGCGCTCATGCTGGTTTTTCTGGGTGGTTTTTCTGGCGGGGAAGCCCGTGAAGATATTGGGTATGCTCCTTACCTGTCTGCCCTGGCCTGTATCACTATCCTGGCAACCTCTTTTTTTTATCGGCCTAGTGATACAGGACCGGCACAGGATAAGATATGAGTTCATTGATGTTGTGGAGGCGCCGGATCAACGGCGCTTTTTTAATTGCCCCAATTCGTTGAACTTTGAAATCAGGAAACAGGATATACAGAAAATTCGACAGATGAAGAATATAGCCGAGATCAGAAAAGAGTATTCCAGGGAAGTACTGGATGAAAGCCATGCACATGAGGATCCATTCCGGCAATTCGATCAGTGGTGGCATGAAGCGCTGGCCAGTGAGATCGATGAGGTGAATGCGATGACTCTGGCAACCACCGGAACTAACGGTAAGCCATCCGCGAGGATCGTCTTATTGAAAGGATATTCCGATGAAGGCTTCGTTTTTTTTACCAACTATCAAAGCAGGAAGGGAGAGCAGATGACGGCGAATCCTTATGCCAGCCTCGTATTTTTCTGGAAGGAACTGGAAAGGCAGGTGAGGATCGAGGGCAGGGTGGAAAAGGTCAGTGCGTCTGACAGCGATGCATATTTTCTCAGCAGGCCTGTGGAAAGCCAGATCGGCGCCTGGTCGTCGCCACAAAGCCGGGTGATCCCATCCAGGGAGATCATTGAAGAAAATGTAAAAAACATGACGGCCAGGTTTTCCGCTGAAGAACTTGTTCGGCCGCCGCATTGGGGTGGTTACCTGGTAAAGCCCGATACCATGGAGTTTTGGCAGGGACGCCCAAGCCGCCTGCACGACAGGATTCAATATGTTTGGGAATCGGGGATCTGGCGCAGGCAACGGTTGGCGCCATAAAAAATGCCGGCCTTACAGGTAAGGTGCCGGCATCAGGCAAGTGAGAGGTAATTTTATTTTTTCTTGGCGGCCGCTTTTTTGACGGCTGCTTTTTTTACTTTGGCAGGTCTTGTTTTACCGAAGCTACCTGCAGAAATTTTTCCTTTTTTGGTTTTGATATCACCGCGTCCCATAAATAGATTGTTTTAATATTGCTGGAATGAAGATAAAAAAAAGCAAGACGACTGGCGTCTTGCTTTTTAATTTTTTGCAACAGGTTAGATTTTGCTTGACAATTCTTTACCTGGTTTGAACCTGGCGACTTTCTTTGCTTTGATTTTGATCACAGCACCAGTTTGGGGGTTGCGGCCGTTACGGGCAGCCCTTTTAGAAACTGAGAATGTTCCGAAACCAACCAGGGTAACTTTGTTACCGCTCTTCAGGGTTTTGGTTACAGCTTCTACAAAAGAATCGAGGGCGGCGTTAGCCTGTGTCTTGGTGATTTCGGCGTCGTCAGCGATTTTGGCAATTAATTCAGCTTTGTTCATAATAAAGATTTTGAAATTTTTTAAGTGCAACAAATATAGAAGGTTTTTAATTGCAACAAAATTTTTTTTGATTTTTTACAGGTGATAAAAATCAGCTGAAAGCCGCCATTGACGGGGATTTAAGAGCATTCCGGAAGAACGGTTGGGCTAAGGGACCCGAGCGGGTGTTTGCTGAAACCCTTGCCTGGCTTGCGTTTCAAAGAAATTCCCCTGAATCCCGCTGCCCGTCTGGGTTTGGTGAAAACAGCCAGTAAATTATTTTGCACATTTAGTTCACAATCTGCATAACCGAACGGAAGGCAATAAAGCGGTCTCCCCATTTGTCGAGGCCCTTCTGGCGCATATCGGGCGCATATGTTTCAATATAACGATTGTATTGTGCTTTACTTTCGGCATGATATTGAATGGCATAGGTTGGGCCATCGCTTTCATCCACTTCCAGCAATCGGGTGATCACGGCATGCGTAAAGCAACCGGTGCCCACAATTTCCGGGATATGCTCTTGCTGCAGCCATTGAAGCCAGTTGCCGGCAATCTGCTTATCTACTTTTACGGTAACATTATATATGATGGAAGTTTGCATAGTGATACCTGCTTATTGATGTGTGGACATTGATTAACGAATGGATTGTAATTCCAGGTAAACCGGGCAATGGTCGCTGTGTTTGACATCCGGGAATATGTCGGCGCCTTTCAGGTGTTTCCGCAAGGGTTCCGTTACACAGATGTAGTCGATGCGCCAGCCTTTGTTATTGAGACGTACACTGGGGAAACGCTGGCTCCACCAGGAATAGCGGTGTGGCTCGGGATGATATTCCCTGAAAGTATCCACCCAGCCATGCGTGAGGAATGTATCCATCCATTTTCTTTCATCCGGCAGAAAGCCCGATGAGTTCTTGTTTCCTTTTGGATCGTGTATATCGATTTCTTTATGGGCTATATTATAATCTCCGCATAAAATCAGGTTGGGGTATTTTTTTTTCTGTTTTTCCAGCCAGCTGAATAATTCATCCAGCCAGGCATATTTGAAGTCCTGCCTGATATCGCCGCTGGTGCCCGAAGGGAAATAGGCGTTGATAAGCCTGAACTTACCAAAATCAAGCTGAATTACCCGGCCTTCATCATCACTGGCCGTGTGTCCATTGCCCGTGATCACTTCAACGGGTTTGATCTTGGTGAAAACGGCCACGCCGCTATACCCTTTTTTTTGGGCGCTGAACCAATAGTGATGATAACCGAGATTTTCGATCTCCGACATATTCACTTCATGACTATTTGCTTTCGTTTCCTGTAAGCAGATGATGTCGGCCGGATCGGTTTTCAGCCAGTCGATAAAACCTTTTTTGATAGCAGCCCGTATTCCATTGACGTTGTAAGAGATGATGCGCATTTGCCTGATTTGGCAGCAAACTTACTGAAGAATTTGAGTGAATAACCCTGTCAGGGTTTAAACCCTGACAGGGTTATCATAAAATCAGTCCTCCAAAATCGGATTCAACCATTTCCTGGCTTCACCGGTATCCATTCCTTTTCTCCGGGCATAATCCTCTAACTGGTCATTACTGATCTTACCGACACCAAAATATTTACTGT
>ENA-UOYA01005430-UOYA01005430.1-activated-sludge-metagenome-genome-assembly--contig:-NODE-5430-length-10112-cov-6.214676_pt1 | contig 10112 bp, 12 predicted proteins | sample MGYA00238163_ERZ764804 | MGnify/ENA primary metagenome ERZ764804 (study PRJEB28919, sample SAMN05720223) | activated sludge metagenome | isolation source: Anaerobic digester | place: Hong Kong...
GAGTGAAGTGAGATCAGACATGGAATATCTCCTTTACTTTCCGAAGTCCTCGAATTAAAGCATCTATTTCTTCCTTTGTGTTATAGAATGCAAACGATGCTCGTGCTGTCGCAGGTACTCCAAATCGTTCCATTACAGGTTGCGCACAGTGATGTCCGGTGCGTATTGCAATTCCTTCTTCGTCGAGGATTGTACCAATATCGTGAGGATGAACGCCATCCATGACAAATGAAAGAACTCCGGACTTTTTGCGAGCTGTACCAAGAATGCGAACGCCATCCATTGATTGCAATTGTTCTGTGGCATAACGCAAAAGTTCTGCCTCATAATCAATGATATTTTCCCAGGGAAGTGAACTGATGTATTTCAAAGCGGCATGCATTCCAATAACTCCCGCAATGTTTGGCGTTCCCGCTTCGAATTTAAAAGGAAGATCGTTGAAGATGGTTTTTTCGAACGTTACAGAACGGATCATATCACCGCCGCTTTGATAAGGCGGCATCAATTCAAGGTAGCGTTCTTTTCCATAAAGTATTCCGATACCTGTTGGACCAAATATTTTATGCGCCGAAAAAACATAGAAATCTGCATCGAGAGCTTGAACATCAACTCGGAAGTGCGGCATATACTGCGCTCCATCAATGAGCACAGGAATTCCCATTCGATGCGCAATCTCTATCATCTCTTTTACAGGATTGACAGTGCCAAGCGCATTCGATACATGCGTGATGGCAACAAGTCTCGTTTTTTCTGTAAGCAGTTTTTCATACTCATCGAGCAGCACATCGCCCTTATCATCGATTGGAACAACTTTCAGGCAAGCTGATTTTTCCTCGCACAGTAACTGCCACGGGACAATATTGGAATGGTGCTCGAGAGTCGTAATTACAATTTCATCCCCTTCGTGAAGAAATGTTCGACCAAACGAAGCAGCGACAAGGTTAATTCCCTCTGTTGTACCACGAGTAAAAATAATTTCGTGCAATGATGCAGCGTTGATATACTGTCGAACAAATTCACGCGCCTGCTCATACTTTTGCGTCGCAATTTCACTGAGCGCATGCACTCCTCGATGAACGTTCGAATTTTCAGACGTGTAGAATTGCTCAAGAGCTCCGATAACAACGTTTGGCTTTTGTGTGGTTGCTGCGTTATCGAGATATACTAACGGTTTATCGTGTACACGTTTTGAAAGAATTGGAAAATCTTTACGCACACGTTCGACTGAATAAACTTCCTGTACATCTTTTGTCTTTAAATCCATCGCTTGCTTTCTACTTTTGATTCAACTTGCTATTTAACTCAAGCTCGATCATCGAGCGAAGTTGTTCATGATGAATACCATCGAGCGATTCACTCGCAAAAGCGAATGTCAAAATATTTTTTGCCGTTCTTTCGTCAATGCCGCGACTTCGCAAATAGAACACCTGTTCTTCATCGAGTTGGCCAATTGCAGCGCCGTGAGTGCATTTTACATCATCGGCAAAAATCTCTAATTGCGGCTTTGAATTCATCACCGCATCATCCGAAAGAAGAAGCGTTCTGTTCGTCTGCTTTGCGTCAGTTTTTTGAGCAAGTTTGCGCACCAATATCTTGCCATTAAACACTCCATGCGCTCTCCCATCCAAAATTGTTTTGTAGACTTGAACGCTTGTGCATTGCGGCGCTCCATGTTCGACTGCGGTGTGGTGATCGATCAACTGTGAATCGGTGCCAACAGAAACGCCATTGAGTTGACATTCACACTGTGGCGCTCGAAGCGAGATAGAAAAATCGTTGCGCACGATGGCGCCACTCAGCACAACATCGTTCGATAAAAACTTACTGCCGCTATTTTGATACACACTCGTAGAGTTTAGATGATAACCTGAAGCGCCTTCGAGCGTTACTCTGGAATATTCGAGCTGAGCTTCCGAGCCAAGGGCAATTTCATTCACAACATTTGAAAAATATTCATCCGTAGAATCCGAAATGTGAAACTCTATAAGTATACTTAACGAATTCTCTCCCATCACATACAAATTGCGCGGGGAAAATGTCATTGGATTATCTCTTTGAGTGGAAATTATTAGAACTTGAATTGGCGCTTCAACTTTCAAAGCTGGCGGCACATAGAGGAAAATTCCATCTTGATAAAAGGCAGCATTCAACGCCGTAAATCCGTTCTTTTCAGCGGGAACATATTTACCAAAATGATTCAAGAGTTGCGGAACTTCGCTTTTCAATGCACGAGCAAAGCTTCCTGCAATCACGCCATCAGGAATATTGCTTACATCGGATAGAGCGTCTGAATAAAATCCATCCACGACAACTAAACGAATGGCATTTTGCAAAATGAATCGTTTATCTATTTGAATTCGCGCATCTACAGGTTGCGAAAGAGCAGGCAAAAAATGCTGATTTATAACTGGCTGAATATTTGTGAATCGCCATTCTTCATCGCGACGTTGCGGAAAGCCGATGTCGGAAAATTTTTGAATTGCCTGCTTCCGCATTCTATGATACGAAGTATTTCGTTCGCCGTTCAACTTGTCTTCATACTGCTTGAACCGATCGACATACCACTGCAAAACAGAATTCTGTGCTACATCCACCATACAATCCTCACAATGAATTTTCTTCGACTTCTTCACGTACCCAGTCGTAGCCCTTCTTTTCGAGCTCCAGCGCAAGTTCCTTCCCGCCAGATTTTACAATGCGGCCATCTACAAGTACATGCACAAAATTAGGAACAATGTAATTCAAGATTCGTTGATAATGCGTAATGATGACAAAAGCATTATCCAAACGGCGAAGAGCATTAACGCCATCGGAAACAATTCGCAGTGCGTCAATATCCAGTCCAGAATCAGTTTCATCAAGAATTGCAAGCGTTGGCTCGAGTACTGCCATATGGAAAATTTCGTTTCTCTTCTTTTCACCGCCTGAAAAACCATCATTCACAGGACGATTAAGAAAACTTTCATCCAAATTGACAGTCTTCAATTTCGATTTTACGAGTTTTAGAAAATCGACAGCATCGAGCTCATCTAATCCTTTATGTTTACGAATTGCGTTCAACGCCGCTTTCAAAAAGTATAAATTATTGACGCCAGGAATATCCACAGGATATTGAAAAGCAAGGAAGAGTCCTTCCCGCGCTCGTTCTTCAGGCAACATTTGAAGCAAATCTTTTCCTTTGTAGAAAATTTCGCCTTGCGTAACTGCATAAGCATCACGGCCAGCTAATACTCCAGCAAGAGTACTTTTGCCTGAGCCATTTGGTCCCATAATAGCATGGACTTCCCCCACATCGACGCTAAGGTTTATCCCGCGCAATATTTCATTTCCTTCTACTTCAACATGCAAATTTTTGATCTCCAATAATTTCATTATCAATTCCTTTCCTGTGCTTCATTCATTCTTTATCCAATGCTTCCTTCCAGACTAACGTTGAGCAATCTTTGGGCTTCCACAGCAAACTCCATCGGTAATTCCCGAAAGACTTCTTTACAGAAACCATTCACAATGAGATTGATAGCATCTTCCGTCGAGATGCCGCGTTGCTTACAGTAAAAAATTTGATCGTCGCCAATTTTTGACGTGGTGGCTTCGTGTTCCACTTGAGCCGTTGTGTTCCGAACTTCAATATATGGAAACGTATGCGCGCCACATTGATCGCCAATCAAGAGCGAATCGCACTGTGAATAATTACGCGCATTGATTGCGTTCTTTTTAACTTCAACCAATCCTCTGTAAGAATTTTGGCCTTTCCCTGCAGAAATTCCTTTCGAGACGATCGTGCTTCTGGTATTCTTTCCGATGTGAATCATCTTCGTCCCAGTGTCAGCTTGCTGATAATTATTCACGACTGCCACAGAGTAAAATTCACCAACAGAATTATCACCTACCAGAAGAACGCTGGGATATTTCCATGTGATTGCTGAGCCTGTTTCAACTTGAGTCCACGAAATTTTCGAATTTGCACCCGCGCACTTCCCTCGTTTCGTAACGAAGTTATAAATTCCGCCTCTTCCTTCCTTATCGCCCGGATACCAGTTTTGAACTGTCGAATATTTAACCTGCGCATTTTCCAGAGCAACAATCTCAACAACCGCCGCGTGTAATTGATTCGAATCCCGAATTGGCGCCGTGCATCCTTCGAGGTAACTGACATAAGCTCCCTCTTCCGCAACGATAAGCGTTCGCTCGAATTGTCCAGTATCGGCAGCATTGATGCGAAAATACGTCGATAGTTCCATTGGACAATGAACGCCTCGTGGAATAAAGCAAAACGAGCCATCGCTAAAAACAGCAGAGTTGAGCGCTGAAAAGAAATTATCGTTCGGCGGAACAACCGAACCAAGATATTTCCGAACAAGCTCGGGATGCTCACGAACCGCTTCCGAAAAAGAGCAAAAGATAATTCCCATCTCTTTCAATTTTTCCTTAAATGTCGTTGCGACAGAAACGCTATCGAATACCGCATCGACTGCAACGCCAGACAACCATTCCTGCTCCTTCAACGGAATTCCTAATTTCTCATAAGTACGAAGTAATTCAGGATCGACTTCGTCCAGACTCTTGGGGCGAACTTTTTGTTTCGGCGCTGAGTAATACGAAATTGTCTGATAATCAATCGGCTGATATTTTACATTCGCCCAATGTGGTTCTTCCATTGTCTTCCACGCTCGATAGGATTTCAATCGCCATTCCAGTAACCATTCAGGCTCTTCCTTCTTTGCAGAAATCCTCCGAATGATGTCCTCGCTCAATCCCGGCGGAATCGTATCGGACTCGATTTGAGTTACAAAACCATACTTGTAATCTTGCGTTGCAAGCATTTCAACATTTTCTTCGTCGCTCATTCTTCTTTTCCTTTAACACCTCAAATAATTTCTGATAACATTATTTTTTCCAAAACGTCTGTAATCGAGCGTTGAACTTTTTCCATTGGCTCTCGAATCGAACATCGTTCATAGCAAGAGCATGAACTAACCTGGCTTCCTGCACAATTTGTAATCGACGGTTTTTCATCTTCGATAACATCGATAACATCCGCTATTGCTATTTCATCTGGCTTACGAAAAAGCGAATATCCACCGCGCATTCCTTGCGTTGAAGATAGTATTCCGGCTTTCGACAATTTCTGCAATACTTTTGCAAGTAAATCGAACGGAATGTCGTACGACTCGGCAATTTCCTTTGCAGTAAAGACACAACCATACGGTTGCACCGCCATGTGTCGAAGCGCTATTAAACCATATTCAACTTTTTTCGAAAACTGAAGCATAAATACGACCAAAAAAGTCCGATATTAGACCAAAAAAATTTTTTCAGTTTATTTTTCTACAACTCAATATGAATGTTTTTTCCTGCAATTCAAACAGTCCTTTTCTTTTATGATAGAACATACAACGATAGAAATTAGTTCCAAACTCGATAGCTTAACTATAATTCTCTGCATTCATAAAGAATGGAAAAACCAAACACAGAAACGCATCAATTTACCGCAGAAGTAGTGCATTTCCAATAATTTGTTTTACGTTGTTACAAATTTTTTCGAGCGATGATGGTTCTGGTTGACGCGCCCACTGACGGAGTACATTTTGAAGCCCGCCGGTAATAAAATCACGGAAGATTTTTATATCGATACCAGCATTGAAACGGCGCTTCCGAACTCCTTCTTTATATACTTCTTCAGTCAGATTCATAAACTCATCGAAATGTTTCGATAGATTCCCGCGTTTTTTCTCTAGAAGGTACTGTTGCTCATTAACAAAAACCACTGCAAGCGAAGAATCGTTCATAAACATTTTAAACAAACGTTCAATGATAGCGTCGATTTTTTGTAAAGGATCAAGATCAGCGCTTTTTACAATGTCGCGAAGAGCTTGAGAATATTCACGCCACAAGCGATCAAATATCGTGAGTAAAATTGCTTCCTTATTTTCGAAATAGAGATACACGCTTCCGGTTGCAATGCCAGCCATTTCTGCAATAGTTGTAACTTTTGAGTTATGATATCCATTTTGAGCGAAAACTTTTACTGCAGCATCTAATATTGCTTCTTCTTTGTTTCCTATTTTCTTTCTCATTGTATTTATTTCCTTTCCCATTGAAACGACAACTCATATTAAACAAGAAAAGTACAGAATGCAAGATTGATAGGTTCGTAACTAAACGAACTCTTTACTTCAAATTCGCTTTTACAGAGAGTATGTGATGCAAAATAAAAAAATATTTTGAGATAGAATAATCTACTGAATGATTGTCGTTTTAATAAATTGGCGTACCGAAATAGCGCTTCCAAATAGTCCTAAAAGACAACCGACGCAAACAATAATTCCATAGTAATACGGCTGGACACGAATCAATTCAGCCATTTGCAATGTTAATGCTCGCTCAAGATACGTAATAACGCCATAGAGAATTGCGCTGGCAATAATTCCGCCGAGAAGCCCCTGCAAAAATCCTTCTATTAAAAATGGCGTTCGGATAAATCTCCGAGTTGCGCCGATAAGTTTCATCGTACGAATGATGTCTCGTTTTGCATAGATCGCAAGTCGGATTGTATTTGCAACCAGCAACAGCGCAGAGAGAGCTACGAAAATTCCAATTCCGAATAGCATCCAAAGGTATCCACGGGCGCGCTGATCGATCAACTCAAGCAATTGCTTTCTATAAATTACGTCGTCGATCCCTTTCAGGGCTTTTATCTGATAATAAATTTCATAGACTCGTTGTGTAGTTTTATATCCATCCTTTAAATAGATTTTGAAGGAAGCTGGAAGTGGATTGAAATTAAGAATTTTGTAAATATCTTCGCCAAACTCTTCGTAAAAGATTTTTGCCGCATCTTCTTTAGAAACGAACCGTACTTCCTGAACGCCTTCAATCCCTCCGATAATTTTCTTTATCCGTGCTATATCGTCGTCAGATGTTTGATCGACAAGAAAGGCTTCAAGCTCGACCTTATTGCGAAGTTCCTTCACAATCGCTTCGGCATTGATGAAGAGAATCGCAAAGAGGCTGAGCAAAAGCAGTGAAATACAAATAGTAATGACTGCTGCCGTTGACGAGAGTTTTGCTCGTGTAAAACCTGAAAAACCTTCTTTCAGCACATATCGAAGTTGCATTTTTTCTCCTGCCTACTTCTTATCGCGATGTGGTTGATAGCTTCCTAGAATTTTCACAAAGGCGCTAACCTCTTCTAAATTTCTTATCGCTTCCGTCAAAGGAGAACTGTCGGCTCTTCCTTGAACATCCAGATAGAACAAGTACTGCCACGGCTTTCCACGATAGGGTCGAGATTCGATCTTCAGCAAATTGATATCTCGCAACGCAAAAACAGCCAGCGCCTTAAATAACGCTCCTGGGATATCTTTCACAGCAAAAACAAGCGACGTTTTCCCGTCCTGCTCGGGGAGCTTTTGCTTCCTTGACAACACAATAAATCGGGTAAAATTCTGATGATCGCTCTCAACATTCCTTTTCAGAATATGGAGACCATATTTTTTCGCTGCAAAAGCGCTTGCGATAGCCGCAGCGTCACGTCGTTTTTCATCTTTAATTAGCTTAGCAGCCGCCGCTGTATCGTGAAATGCTTCGATACGAACATCGGGTAGTGTACTCAAGAACGATTCACATTGACCAAGAGCCTGCACTTGAGAATAAATAGTTTTGATATCCTTCATTCGAATGCCAGGGAGAGCCATCAGTTGCATTTCGATACGAAGTTTAACTTCGCCGACAATAAACAGCGGATGCTTCAACAACAAATCATAAACCTGATGGATGCTTCCATAAACTGAATTTTCAATTGGCACAATAGCAAATGCATTTTTATGTTTTTCTGCAAACGAAAAAGCATCGCCAAATGTTGGCTGCGGCTGTGGAATTGCCTTCGATCCAAAAAAAGTACGCACAGCTTGCTCGCTAAAAGCGCCTGGTTCGCCTTGATATGCAGCTAAAATTTTTTTCATCTTTCTTATTTCTCTCAATAGTTCGATTCATCTCTCCACTGAACAATTTTCCACGGTTCGGTACTCGTAGATCTGCTCAATTGCAAAGCAGCGTACCCTTCAGCGCGAATTACATCGCTCGGATTAAATGTTACCGTGAGCGTAAAGCTTCGGCTTATATTCATTGCCGTATTGGCTGAGTCAACTGAAATATCTTTTATTTGATTCCATACAACATCGAGACGTTGTACATTTTGAAAAAGCTGGTACGTAATGCGCATTTCTTCATCTCTTCCCCACGATACTTCCATTCCTCTATCATAATCAGTGTAACAGAATCTAAAATTACCCGCCAGTAATTTTGAATATACAGTGGTGTCGCGAAATGTATATGCATATTTAATATTCTCAAAAACGCCTTCGTATGTACGGGCATCGGAGAGCAACGAACTCGATTCATCGATGCTTTCGTCGAACGCCGGGGCAAATGGATTGCATCCACTGAATACAACCGCTAATAACAATCCCCATAGTTGAGTTCGCTTTGACATAACAACTTTATTGACTGTTGGTTGCTTTTACATAACTCCATGATCTTTTCCCGCTCTTCGTATCATCGTAATCATCCCATTTTTTTATCGCCCATAGTTGGGATGAGAGAGTTTCTAATTCAAATTTTGAGGCGCCTTTTGCTGTATCGCCGTTTGGTAATCCAGTAATTGAATATTGAGCTTCGACAGTAGTCGATGAACTTGTTCGCGATGTTTCTAATAATTGCGTCCAGACAAGAACCGTACTGTATTTACTGCAGAGCTTCGTAAAATATTGTCCTTCATTGTCTTTCGACCAATTAAGAAAAATAGAAGAATATTCTGAGCTTGCCTGCGAGCTTGGAGTAAACTGAAATCCATCATCAACGAAAGAACGCAAATAATTAACTTCATTCTTATCGGAAAAAGCATTTTTCATGTTCTCAAAAACAATCGAAGGTTCAGTCGGTGGAACGTACTGTGCACTGCTTTGTTCTGGTTCTTCAGGATTTCTTGTCCGAAATAAATCGCATCCTTCACAATAGAAGACAAGAACTCCAATAACCGATATGAACACAATTTTACAATAAGATACGGCCTTCGAGAGCTCGTGACAAAGTCGCTTCATCGGCAAATTCCAAATCGGAACCAACTGGTAATCCTCGTGCAATTCGTGTAACTTTAATGCCAAATGGTTTTAGTAATTTCGAGAGATAGAGCGTTGTTGCTTCACCTTCGACATTTGGATTCAATGCAAGAATAATTTCTTCGACAGAGGACTCTGATAGACGGTGAAGTAATTCTTTTATTTTTAAATCATCCGGACCTATTCCATCTAACGGTGAAAGAGCGCCGCCAAGAACATGGTATAATCCATGGAAATCATTTGTCTTTTCGATGGCAAGTACATCATTCGGTTCTTCAACAACGCAAATAAGCGCACGATCACGTTTGGCATCGGCGCAAATTGGACAAGGATCCGTTTCGGTGATATTCGAACATACTGAACAATAATGGATTTTTTCTTTTACTGTAAGTAAAGCATTTGCAAGAGCTTCGACTTCTTCCTGCGGCATTTTGAGCACATAAAAAGCAAGCCTGTGAGCTGTTTTTCTGCCGATTCCAGGTAATTGTGCAAAATGTTCAGCAAGTTGTTCAAGAGATTCTGCTGTAAAAATCATAGGAGTTACATACCGGGAATTTTGAGTCCAGGAATATTTGGCAACATACCACCAGTTACTTTCTGCATTTCTTCCTGCGCCAACGCAGATGCTTTTTCTAATGCCTGATTCACTGCGGCAGTTACTAAATCTTCCAGCATATCCTTTTCATCAGGAGAAATCACTTCTTTTTCGATTTCTATTTTCAAGATTTGTTGTTTTCCATTTGCAGTAACCCGAACCATTCCACCACCAGCTTCAGCAGTAACTGTTTGATTTCCCAATTCAGCCTGCACTTGCTCCATGCGCTCCTGCATCTTTTGAACCTGCTTAAGCATTTGCTGCATGTTTGGCATACCACCTTTCATCATAGCATCTCCGTTGTTATGTTGGTTATAATTTATTTTTTAGAATATAGTCTGATTTGAAAGGAAAGTCAAACCACGAACGAATGCGTAACTAAACCGAAATTACAGAAT
>ENA-UOYA01005431-UOYA01005431.1-activated-sludge-metagenome-genome-assembly--contig:-NODE-5431-length-10111-cov-5.210024_pt1 | contig 10111 bp, 11 predicted proteins | sample MGYA00238163_ERZ764804 | MGnify/ENA primary metagenome ERZ764804 (study PRJEB28919, sample SAMN05720223) | activated sludge metagenome | isolation source: Anaerobic digester | place: Hong Kong...
TCGACCGCCGCGACCAGCGCGTCGACCTCCGCGTCGCCGAACGGCAGCGACAGCGCGACGAAGCCGCGCCGCGCGATCCACACGCCCCGCTCGAGCAGGTCGAAGAACAGCAGGTCGCGCACGCGCGGATCGGCGCCGGCCAGGTCGCGCACCGAGCGCACCGGGCCGGCCCCCGGGTGCAGGTTCAGCAGCGAGCCCAGGCCGCTCGCCCGCAGCGCGACGCCGTGCCGCGCGAAGCTCGCGCCGAGCGCCGCGCGCAGCCGCTCGCCGCGCGCGTTCAGCGCGTCGAGCGCCTCGCGCGTCAGCACCCGCTGCAGCCCGGCGAGCCCGGCGGCCATCGTCAGCACGTTGTTGTTGAACGTGCCGGCGTGCGCGAGCGCGTCGGCGCGGCGGGGATCGAACCGGTCGATGACGTCCTCGCGGCCGCCGAACGCGCCGATCGACATGCCGCCGCCGAAGTACTTGCCGATCGTCGTCAGGTCGGGCGCGAGGCCGAGCAGGCCCTGCCGGCCGCCGTACGACAGCCGCGAGGTCATCACCTCGTCGAGGACCAGCAGCGCGCCGTGATCGTCGGCGAGCCCCCGCAGGCCGTGCAGGAACGCCGGGTCGCCCGGCACGCAGCCGCCCGAGCCGAGCATCGGCTCGACCAGGATCGCGGCGACGTCGCCGCGGTGCGGCTCGAGCGCGGCCCGCGCCGCGTCGAGGTCGTTGTACGGCGCGACGACGAACGCGTGCGGCACGTTGACCTTCGCCGGGCCCGTCGACGGGAACGACAGCACGCCGCCGTGGTAGGCCCCCTCGAACACCAGCACCGTGCGTCGTCCGGTGTGCGCGACCGCGGCGGCGAGCGCGAGCAGGTTCGCCTCGGTGCCCGAGTTCGTGAAGCGCAGCCGGCGCATCGACGGGATCCGCGCGCGGATCTCGCGGGCGAGCGGCGCCTCGGCCGGCGTGTGCGAGGACAGGTTCAGGCCGTTGCGCAGCGCCCGTTCGGTCGCCTCGCGGATCACCGGGTCGGAGTGGCCGTACAGGCCCGCGGTGAACTCGCCGAGCGCGTCGAGGTAGACGTGGCCGTCGACGTCGGTGAGCCGGCAGCCTTCGCCGCGGGCCATGTACGGCGGGAACGGCGGGAAGAACAGCACGCTGCGGGTGTTGCCGCCGGGAAGCACCTCGGCGGCCTCGCGCTGCAGGGCAGCGCTGCGCGGCCTCGCGGCCACGTAGCGCTCGATCGCGTCGGCGAGCGCGCGGCCGAGCGGGTCGCCGGCCGCGGGTGCGGGGGCGGTGATCGATTCGGCGGGTCGGGTGGCGGTCGTGGGTGCGTTCATCGGCTTCGGCCCGGGACGGAGGTGCCCGCCGAGGATAGCGCGCGGCGACGCGCCGCGCGGCCCCGCCCGCCCGGTCAGAAATCGATGCGGTACTCGACGCCGACGCCGTCGACCCGGTCGCCGCGGGCGAACGGCCGGATCAGGCAGCACTCGGCGAGCGAGGCGCCGAGCGCCGCGCCCAGCACGTTGAAGGCCATGTCGCGCGCCGACGGCGTCGAGCCGGGCCGTCCGTAGTCGGACAGTTCCTTGGCGAGCCCGGGCAGGCTGCCGAGCAGCGTGCCGTACATCACGCGCTGCGACAGGGTCGCGTCGCGCGGGATCAGCGCCGAGCCGAACATGCCCAGCGGCGCCGACAGGCCGAAGTGCTTCGCCTTGTCGGCACCGACCCACGAGTCGGTCGACTGGGCCCGGGCGCCGGGGGTCGCGAGCGCCGCGATGCCGGCCAGCGCGACCGTCGCCAGCACCCGCCGCGTCGCCGACGCACGTCCGCGAACCGCCGTCCGTCGGTCGGGGCTTGCCAAGTCCAGGTTCCGGGCCATCGCGCTCTCCTTCGATGGCCCGGATTCTGGCGAGGCGCCGGCGGCGCACGCGGAACTGCGTCACGCGCCGCCCGTTCCCGTGCGCCGACCGTTCGTCGGCCGTGACGGCGGTCACGCCCCGGGGCACCGACCGTCCGTCGGGAGCAGGAGGCCGCCCGGGGGTGGCCGGCGCGGAAAAGAAGACGCCCGCCGCGCCGGTGAAGGCGGGCGGGCGCTGAGGGCGCGACGCTCGGGGGAGGAGGAGGAAGCGCGGCGTCGCGCGCGGGCCGCCGGGCGCTCGGGGGCGGCCCGGCCGGACCCTCAGGCGATCACTGGATCGACAGTCGCTTCGCGCCGGCGACCGCTTTCTTCGGCAGCGTCAGCTCGAGCACGCCGTTCTCGAACTTCGCGCCGGCCTTCTCGTCGTCGATCTCGTCGGTCAGCGCGAAGCTCCGCGCGAACGCGCCGTAGTAGCGTTCGCTGCGCAGCACCCGCTCGCCGTCCTTCTGCTCGCTCTCGCGCTTGATCTCGGCGCGGATCGTCACGCGGTTGCCGTCGATGTCGACGTGGATCGCGTCCTTCGGCACGCCCGGCAGGTCGGCCTTCACCGTGTACGCGCCCTCGGCCTCGACGACGTCGACGCGCATCGGCACGGCCTGGGTGTTGCCGCCGTTCTGGACCGCCCGCTGCGACGGCTCGCCGCCTTCGGCGAACAGGCTGCGGAACAGGGTCGGGAAGACGTCGGCGAAGGGATCGTAGATCGAGACCTTGGTCATGTTCGCTCTCCTTGCGGTGGGGAATCGGGCGACCGTCGCCGCCCACGGGTCCGACGTATGAACCCGTCCCCGGAATTTCAAGCGCCCGGCGGTTCAGCCGACGAACGCGTCCGCGAGGAGCTTGATCCCGATCAGCAGCAGCGAGCCGACCAGCACCCGGTAGAACACCGGCTCGGGCAGCCACTTGACGAGCCGCATCCCGGCCCAATATCCGATCGGCACGAACGGCGCCAGCGCGAGCGAGGCGCCGAGCCCGCCCGCGTCCAGCAGGCCGAGCGCCGCGTAGGGCGGCAGCTTCGCCAGGTTGACCGCGGTGAAGTAGATCACCGTGGTCGACACCAGCCGCTCCTTGTCCAGCTTGAGCGGCAGCAGGTACTGCATCAGCGGCGGGCTGCCGGCGTGCGCGAGCGTGCTCGTGAAGCCGGACACCGCGCCCCACCACCCGCCGAGCCAGCGCGACGGCGGGCGGGCCGGCGCGGCCGCGATCGCGTGCCGCGCGAAGATGCGATGCAGCGCGAACGCGACCGACTCGGCACCGAGGATCGCCTTGACCCAGCGCACGTCGAGCGCGAGGAACGCCAGCGCGCCGATCGCGATGCCGAGCATCGCGCCGGGCAGCACGGTGCGCAGCACCGCCCCGTCGGCGCGGCCGCGCCACGCCCACAGGCCGATCAGGTCCATCGCGACCAGGATCGGCAGCATCACCGCGGCCGCGGCCGCCGGCGACATCGCGAGCGCCATCAGCGGCACCGCGACCATGCCCAGGCCGTTGCCGCTCGCCTTGCCGACGCCGGCGAGCAGCACCGCGGGCACCGCCGCGGCCCAGAACAGCGGGTCGCCGATCAACTCCGGGCCCGCCCCGCGCGCGCGGCGGTCACAGCAGCGTGCAGGCCTCGTCGAACGACAGCCGCGGCTGCCGCTGCATCACCTTCGACGCGTCGCCGTGGCCGAGGTTGATCAGGAAGTTCGACTTCACGCGCCCGTCGGGGAAGAACTCGGCGTCGAGCCGCGCGTTGTCGAAGCCGGACATCGGGCCGCAGTCGAGCCCGACGGCGCGCGCCGCCAGGATGAAGTACGCGCCCTGCAGCGAGCCGTTGCGGAACGCGAAGGTCTCGCGGAAGCCCCGCTTCGCGTCGCCGTCGAAGTTGGCCTTCGCGGCCGGGTTGTGCCAGACCTTCGGCAGCTGCTCGTGGAAGTCGACGTCGTGCGCGACGATCGCCACCACCGGCGCCGCCATCGTCTTGTCGACGTTGCCCGGCGACAGGAACGGCTTGAGCCGCTCCTTCGCGGCCTGCGTGCGCAGGAACAGGAAGCGCGCCGGCTGCAGGTTCATCGAGGTCGGCGCCATCTTCGCGATGTCGTAGGCGCGGCGCAGCTCGTCGTCGGTGACCGGCGTCGGCAGCCAGCCGTTCTGCGTGCGGGCCTCGAGGAACAGGGTGTTCAGGGCGTTCGGGTCGATCATGGTCGTGGGGTCGTGGGGTCGCGAGGAAGGAGGAGCGGGGTGTGTCGGTCGGTGCGTCGGGGCCTGTCAGGCCGCCGGCACCAGCGTCGATTGCCACGACGCCATCCGCCAGCCCTGCGGCTCGCGGCGCCAGACCTGCAGGTAGCGACTGACGAAGTCCTTGGCGCCGCCCTTCACGACGACCTGGATCCGCACCTCGCCGTTGCACAGCGCGGTGTCGTTCCAGACGCGCCAGTCGCGCTTCGCGACGGTGAACGCCTTGTAGTCGTACCAGCCGGTGCACGCGCGGTCGATGTAGGTCGCCTTGTCCTCGACGGTGGCCGACGAGTGCACGTAGCGCATGTCGTCGGTCAGCAGCGCCTCGAGGGTCGCGCGGTCCTTCGCGATCGCGGCGGCGGCGCGGCGGTCGTCGATCGCCTCGAGTTCGGCGATGGTGCGGGGGTCGGTCATGCGGGGTCTCCTGTCCGGTCGGTCGCGGCCGGAGCCGCGGGGTTCAGCGTGAAGTCGAAGTCGAGCGTGAAGTACGGCGCGTCGCGACGCGAGCCGTCGGGCGCGACGCCCGGCTCGTGGCGGATCCAGTCGGCGATCAGCGACGGGCGCACGCCGAACACCGCGTCGGAGTCGAGGTAGATGCCGCCGCGGCGGAACACGTGGGTGATCAGCCGTTCGTACCCGGGCGCGGTGATCATGAAGTGCAGGTGCGCGGGGCGCCACGGATGGCGACCGGTCGCCTCGAGCAGTCGGCCGACCGGGCCGTCGGTCGGGATCGGGTAGGCCTCGGCGACGATCGTCCAGAACCGGTAGCCGCCGTCGGCGTCGGCCCGCAGCACGCCGCGGGCCTGCGGGCGGCCGAGCTCCGGGCGCTGCACGTCGTAGAACCCCTCGGCGTCGGCCTGCCAGACCTCGATCGCCGCATGCGGCACCGGCTCGCCGCGCGGCCCGCGGATCCGACCCGACACCCAGCACGGCTCGCCGGCGGCGCCGCCGGCGACGTCCTGGCCCAGCTCGAAGCGCGGCGCGCCCTCGACGTGGAACGGTCCGAACACCGTCGGCTCGGTGCAGCCCTCGGGCTTCGCGTTGTTCTGGTCGGTGACGACCATCGACAGGCCCAGCACGTCCGACAGCAGGATGAACTCCTGGCGCACGTCGTCGCACTTCTGCCCGACCGCGGTCAGGAAGCGGATCGCCTCGAACCACTCGGCCTCGGTCAGCTTCGTCTCGCGCGCGAACGCGTGCAGGTGGCGGGTCAGCGACACCATCAGCGCGTGCATCCGCGGATCGGGCGTCGAGGCCAGGCGGGCGATCACCTCGGCGGTGATCGGGTGCTCGGCGGGGTCGGGCATCGGGGTCTCCTGGCTCGCGTATCGTGATGCGTGTCGTCGGTCGTGCCGTCGTTCGTGTCGTCGGTCGCGTCGTGGCGCCGGCCGGTCAGGCGACGACCACCGTGCCGTCCCGGACGCGCACGTCGACCGGCTCGAGCCGCGCGCCGACGCAGGGGCCGTCCCAGCACAGCCCGTCGTCGAGGTGGAACACCGCGCTGTGGTGCGCGCACAGCAGGTCTCGCCGGCCGTCGATCTCGTGCACGCAGAACACGCCTTCGGCGAAGCCGAACGGGATGTCCGCGTGCGGGCACTCGTTGACGTAGGCGCGCGCATCGTCGCCGACGCGGAACACGACGACCCGGAACTCGCGCGGCCCGTCGCCGAACACGCGCTCGACGCCGTTGTCCTCCGGCAGCTCGGCGAACGCGCACAGCGGCGTGCCGGCCGCCGGCGCGTGGTCGCGCTCGCGCCAGCCGCTCACTGGACGCGCTCGACCAGCATCGCGATGCCCTGCCCCACGCCGATGCACATCGTCGCGACCGCGAGCGTCCCGCCGGTCGCGTGCAGCTGGCCGACGGCGGTCAGCACCAGCCGCGCGCCCGACGCGCCGAGCGGGTGGCCGAGCGCGATCGCGCCGCCGTTCGGGTTCACGTGCGCGGCGTCGTCGGGCAGGCCGAGCATCCGCATCGTGGCGAGCCCCTGCGCGGCGAACGCCTCGTTGAGCTCGACGACGTCGATGTCGCCGATCTTCCGGCCGGTCTTCGCGAGCAGCTTGCGCGTCGCCGGCGCCGGGCCGATCCCCATGATCCGCGGCGCGACGCCGGCGGTCGCCATCGCGACCACGCGCGCGCGCGGCGTCAGTCCGTGCCGGTCGACCGCGGCGCCCGACGCGAGGATCATCGCGGCCGCGCCGTCGTTGACGCCCGACGCGTTGCCGGCGGTCACGGTGCCGTCGGGACGCACGATCGGCTTGAGCTTCGCGAGCGCCTCCATCGTCGTCTCGCGCGGGTGCTCGTCCTTCGCGACGACGACCGGATCGCCCTTCCTCGCGGGCAGCGTCACAGGGACGATCTCGCGCCCGAAGAAGCCGTTCTTCTGCGCGGCCGCCGCGCGCGCCTGGCTGCGCAACGCGAACGCGTCCTGGTCCTCGCGCGACACCTTGAAGTCGTCGGCGACGTTCTCGGCCGTCTCGGGCATCGCGTCGACGCCCCAGGCGGCCTTCATCCTGGGATTGACGAAGCGCCAGCCGATCGTCGTGTCGTACACCGCGTTCGTGCGCGAGAACGCGCCGTCGGCCTTCGGCATCACGAACGGCGCGCGCGACATGCTCTCGACGCCTCCGGCGATCGCCAGCTCGATCTCGCCGCAGCGGATCGCACGCGCCGCCGTGCCGACCGCGTCCATGCCCGAGCCGCACAGCCGGTTGATCGTCGCGCCCGGCACGTCCTGCGGCAGGCCGGCGAGCAGCGCGGCCATCCGCGCGACGTTGCGGTTGTCCTCGCCGGCCTGGTTCGCGCAGCCGTAGAGCACCTCGTCGATCGCGGCGGGATCGAGCTTCGGGTTGCGCGCGAGCAGCGCGGCGATCGGGATCGCGGCGAGGTCGTCGGCGCGGACCGACGACAGCGTCCCGCCGTAGCGGCCGATCGGGGTGCGGACCCCGTCGCAGATGAAGACGTCTCTCATGGGGATCTCCGTGAAGGCCCGTCGGCGCGGGTGCCCGTGTGCGGACCGGAGCCGGTGCTCAGGCGGCCCGCGAGAGCGGTGCCGCGGTCAGCGACTGCAGCGTCTCGAACGGCAGGCCCGGCACCCACTCGATCGCGCGCAGCCCCTGCGGCGTCACGTCGATCACCGCGAGGTCGGTGTAGATCCGCTTCACGCAGCCGATGCCGGTCAGCGGATACGTGCAGCGCTCGACGATCTTCGGCTCGCCGCCCTTCGTCACGTGCTCCATCATGATGTAGGTCGCCTTCGCGCCGATCGCGAGGTCCATCGCGCCGCCGACCGCCGGGATCGCGCCGGGCTCGCCGGTGCTCCAGTTCGCGAGGTCGCCGCCCGCCGACACCTGGAACGCGCCGAGCACGCAGATGTCGAGGTGGCCGCCGCGCATGATCCCGAACGAGTCGGCGTGGTGGAAGAACGCGCCGCCCGTGAGCAGCGTGACCGGCTGCTTGCCCGCGTTGATCAGGTCCCAGTCCTCCTGCCCCTTCGGCGGCGCCGGCCCCATGCCGAGGATGCCGTTCTCGCTGTGCAGGAAGATCTCGCGCCCGGGCGGCAGGTGGTTGCCCACCAGCGTGGGCAGTCCGATGCCGAGGTTCACGTACGCGCCCTCGGGGATGTCGCGGGCGACGCGCGCGGCCATCGCGTCGCGGCTGAGCTTCTCGTAGGCCATGGTCGTGCCCCCTTCAGACGCGGACCACGCGGGTCACGTGGATGCCCGGCGTCACGATGTGCTCGGGATCGAGCGCGCCGAGCTCGACGATCTCGTCGACCTGCGCGACCGTCGTCGCCGCCGCGGTCGCCATGATCGGATTGAAGTTGCGCGCGGCCTTCCGGTAGACCAGGTTGCCCCAGCGATCGCCTCGCAGCGCCTTGATCAGCGCGACGTCGGCGCGGATCGGGTGCTCGAGCACGTGGTCGCGTCCGTCGATGCGGCGCGTCTCCTTGCCGCGCGCGAGCTCGGTGCCGTAGCCGGTCGGCGTGAAGAACGCCCCGATGCCGGCACCGGCCGCGCGGATCCGCTCGGCGAGGTTGCCCTGCGGCACCAGCTCGAGCTCGATCTTCCCGGCGCGGTAGAGCGCGTCGAACACGTGCGAGTCGGCCTGGCGCGGGAACGAGCAGACGATCCTGCGCACGCGGCCGGCCTTCAGCAGCGCGGCCAGCCCGGTCTCGCCGTTGCCCGCGTTGTTGTTGACGATCGTCAGGTCCTTCGCGCCCTGCTCGATCAGCGCGTCGACCAGCTCGGCCGGCTGGCCCGCGCCGCCGAAGCCGCCGATCATCACGGTCGCGCCGTCGCGGATGCCGGCGACGGCGTCGGCGAGCGACTTCACGGTCTTGTCGATCATCGCGGGGCGTCTCCTCGGGACTTGCGCCTGGATGTTCGCCTGGCGCACACTTGTGCGATGAGCGAACGAGAGCGGCGATTGGACCCGATGGGCGGGGGGCTGTCAACGCGCAGGGCCATCGCCGCCGCCCCCTTCGCCGCGACCCGCACGACCCGGGCGACCCCGGCGCGCGCCGGGGTCGCGGCCCCGCCCGCGACCGGTGCCGACGTCGACCCGTCCGACGACGACGGATCGGGGTGGGACGGGTCCGGCGGCGACTTCGTGCAGTCGCTCGCGCGCGGCCTCGCCGCGATCCGCGCCTTCGATGCGGCCCACCCGGCGCAGACGCTGTCCGACGTCGCGCGCCGCGCCGGGCTGTCGCGCGCGACGGCGCGCCGCGTGCTGCACACGCTGGTCGGGCTCGGCTACGCCGACAGCGACGGGCGCCTGTTCCGGCTGCGACCGAAGGTGCTCGAGCTCGGCTTCGCCTACCTGCACGGCACCGGCCTGTGGGGTGCCGCGCAGCCGCCGATGGTCGAGCTGGTCGAGCGGATCCACGAGAGCTGCTCGGCCGCGGTGCTCGACGGCGACGAGATCGTCTATGTCGCCCGTGTCCCGACCCGGACGCGGATCATGTCGATCACCCTCGGCCTCGGCTCGCGCCTGCCCGCGCACCTGACGTCGATGGGACGGGTGCTGCTCGCCGCGCTGCCGCCCGCCGAGCTCGACGCGCGCCTCGCCGCGATCGCGCGCGCACGCCCCGCCGCGGGCCGCGCGCCCCCCGACGCCGACGCGCTGCGCCGCGCGATCGCGAAGGTCCGCGCGCAGGGTTTCTCGATCCTCGACCAGGAGCTCGAACCCGGGCTGCGCTCGGTCGCGGTGCCGGTGCACGGACCGGGCGGTGCGGTGGTCGCCGCGCTCAACGTCGGCACGCACGCGTCGCGCGTCACGCTCGAGGACCTGAAGGCGCGGATCCTGCCGGCGCTGCGCGAGACGGCGGAGTCGGTGTCCCGGGCGATGGGCGCCGTGCCCGGCTGAGCGCGCCCGCTCAGGGCTTCGCGGGCGCCTCCGGCTCGCGGCCCGATCGCTTCCGCTCGGATCCCGGCGCGGACGCGAAGGCCGCCCCGGGCTCAGGTCAGCCTCGACTCCAGCCCGAAGCACGCCGCCGGGTCCTGCCCCAGCAGCGCCACGAGCGCCGGCATCGCCGGCCGCAGCGCGTCGTCGAGCTGCCACGGCGGATTGAAGACGAACATGCCCGAGCCGTGCAGCCCGCGCCCGCCGGGCTCCGGCGCCTTCACCGTCAGCCACGCGTGCAGCCAGTCGCCCGGCGCCGCCCGGCGCAGCAGCTCGGGCAGCCGGCTCGATTCGGGGCGCGACACCTGCGGATACCAGACCGCGTAGGTGCCGGTGGCGAACCGCCGGAACGCGTCCTCCAGCGTCGCGATCACCCGCCGGTAGTCCTGCTTGTCCTCGTACGACGGATCGATCAGCACCAGCGCCCGCCGGGACGGCGGCGGCAGGACCGACTTCAGCCCGGCGAACCCGTCGGTGGAACTCACGGTGATGCGCCGCCCCGCCGCGGTCGCCCAGTCGCGCAGCACCTCGACCTCGGTGGTGTGCGCCTCGAACAGCCGCAGCCGGTCGTGCCCCCGCAGCAGCTGCGACGCGAT
>ENA-UOYA01005432-UOYA01005432.1-activated-sludge-metagenome-genome-assembly--contig:-NODE-5432-length-10110-cov-5.584286_pt1 | contig 10110 bp, 10 predicted proteins | sample MGYA00238163_ERZ764804 | MGnify/ENA primary metagenome ERZ764804 (study PRJEB28919, sample SAMN05720223) | activated sludge metagenome | isolation source: Anaerobic digester | place: Hong Kong...
TCACACTGGAGTTAATTGGTATTTAGATTCTGAATCGACTTTGACGTGGTCCTGAGCTATTACTAATCGGTATCAATGGGGTGTTGATGATATTATTCAATATACAGGAAAATTTGTATCGGAAGGGGCAAAGTGGGTAACACTTCGTACAACAGAGTGTTTTAGAACAGACAATCTTTGTTCGTTGGCAAAAAAAGTTCGCTCCAATGTTCTTGGCAATTATGAACTCGTAGCAAATACAGGTGAACTAAATGATGAAAAAGCAAAACTTTTATATGAATCGGGATTTAAAGTGGTATATCATTCAATCCGTCTTAGGGAAGGCATAGATACGCCATTTAATGTTAATGAAAGATGTAAAACCTTGGAAGCTGTCCGAAGTTCAAATTTAACTTTAGCATATCTGGTTGAGCCAATTGGAGTTGAGCATTCAAATGAGGAAATTGCAGATGTGTTTTTAACTGCTATGCGGTATGGTGCGAAGCTAACGGGGGCTATGGCAAGAGTTCCTGTTTCCGGTACGCCTCTTTTCAAGTATGGGGCGCTTCCTGAAAGACGATTGGCACAGATTACCGCTGTGACCCGTTTAGGTGCAGGCAAATACGCACCTGATATTTGTGTTCATCCACCTTCAAAGCTTGCAATGGAGTGGGGCGCTAATGTAGTTGTGATAGAAACAGGCGCCATTCCGAGAGATATTAAGAATATAAAAAATGAATGGGGTGGTTTTGATATGTCTACAGCTAAAAAATGGTATGAAGAAACAGGGTATGAAGCATGATAAGATTTATTATTGGGGAGGCATAATTGCGTTAACAATGAGAGTAGAAAAAATTAATAACATCTGTAACTTGGGGACGGGCACAATGGGTTTTGGTATTACCCTCGTGTTTGCAATTGCAGGTTATGAAGTTAGAATGTTTGGCAGATCGGATGCTAGTATTAAGCGCGGATTCAGTAACATAAAGATTGCGCTAGATACTTATCAAAAGAACGGCTTAATTCAAAAGGTAGATGTACCTCAAATATTGGGGCGTGTTAAAGGTGTCACGACCCTGGAAGAAGCTGCTGAAGGCGCAGATTTTGTTATTGAATCGGTTGCAGAAGAACTTGCTGTCAAGAAAGAGGTCTTTGCCAAAATTGAGAAGCTTTGCTCACCGGATACGATATTTGCTACTAATACTTCCGGTCTCAGCCCCACAGCAATAGCAAACGTATTAGAACATAAAGAGCGTTTTATTGTTGCCCATTTCTGGAATCCGCCGCATCTACTGCCGCTTGTTGAGGTAGTCCCGGGCAAGTCAACTTCCCAACAAGTAGTGGAAATTACCAAAAAACTGATGGTGAAAATAGGTAAAAAGCCGGTAATTTTAAATCGGGAGGCTTTGGGCTTCATTGGTAATCGTATGCAGTTAGCACTGCTTCGTGAGGCATTGTATATTGTGGAATCAGGTATTGCAACCAAAGAAGCGGTTGATGCAGCTGTAAAATACAGCTTGGGGCGCCGCCTGTCAACGACCGGTCCACTTGAAAGTGCTGATCTGGGAGGTTTGGATATCTTTTATAATATTTCCGCTTATCTTTTAAAAGATCTAAGCAATAGTACAGATGTTTCACCGATATTAAAGGAAGCTGTTGAAAAAGGGAATCTAGGTTCAAAAACAGGTGCGGGTTTGTACGAATGGACGCCGGAAACATTGAAAAATATTAAAGTGTCCCGTGAAAATAATTTAATTGAGTGGCTGCGAAAAGATAAAACAATCTAATTCAACAACTGGCAGTTTTAATTCAGCTCTTCATAATCCGCGTCATAGGTGAAGCTCTTCAGTGCGTGACTATCCTCATCATAGAATTTAACTATAACGGTATCAAGGCTGATGTCCGCGTCATCATCAAAAGCGGATACAATCTGTTCGCAAATATCTGTCACGTCACTTTCAATTCTGCTATCGCTTAAGTCATCCCAATCTGAGGCGGCGTCATCGTCAACAGCGGTGAATTTGGCGGTAACAGTATCATCTCCATCATAAGTGAGAGTTACTTCAAATTCTATGCCGCCAACGTCATAAGCGTCGTCTTCAAGGCTGTCTATAACATCATCCGCATCTTCGTCATCATCAGAGTTACGATAGTCGTCATCCTTAAAAGTTACGTCAAGATCATCGTCTCCGTCTTTACTAAATTTCACCAGCACATCGTCGCTGTCGATATCGTTAATTTCCCCGGTAACCTCAGTGTCATCAGAAAATTCATCCTGAATATCCCCCACCAAATCTTCAAGCCAGTCTTCAATATCACTGTCGCTCAGATCTTCCCACTCACTGTCATATTCTCCTAGATCAACATCTATCTGCACATCAACTTCGTCTTCGTCGCCGCTGAGGCTGATATCGTCAATTTCCACATCTTCCAAATAATCGTAATCGGACTTCAACTGATCTTCCAGCTCGCTTAAATCACTGTCTTCATCATCTTCATTTTCTTTACAATCTGCCAGTTGACTTTTCAGACTGGCGATTTCACTTTTTAAAGCCTGGATCTCTTTATCCTTTTCAGCTAATGAAGCAGAGTTGCCGCCGGTTATTCTCACGGCTTTAATCCAATCGAGCCATTCAACACTCTGGCCTAACGCTTCTGATACAAACCTGATCGGGACAAAAGTCCTGCCGTTATAAATGAACGGTTCCTCATCGGGCTGCAGGGTGATCGCATTGCCATTTACAAAAAGCTTGATATCCACATAGTCAACATTGATCGGTTTAGAAGCTACTGTAGCTTCGGCAGAAGCGGCCATCACCAGTACTAAAGTGAGCAGCAGCAACACGAAGATAATTTTTTTCTTCACTTTGATTCCTCCAATAAATATTTTTAATAATTAACCTGTCTGCTAACTGACCTGGAACCGTGTCTGCTAATTTACCCGGATATAAACACCTCCAGTTCGGGTAATCTTTATTGTGAAAATTTTGGTTGCATTTGTCTGAATCAATCAAAGCAGGGAGTTAAATCTATATGTATATAAATTTAACTAAACAAAGGCAAATCCTGCCTGAATTAAAGCTTAATTTTTGCTGAAATTATGCTCAATTAAAGAAGAAATCTTCACCAAGCTTTTGCTGCAGCTTGTGGACCCAGGCCGGTATTTTCCTGTCATTATTTGTTGGAATATATTGTTGATATGAGGCGGGAAAAATAAGCAATTAATGAAAATTTTACAGGATATCTTGTACTGATCTCCAGCCGGGGTAATTGTAATTTGTTATTTTAAGTTATATAATACTTCAACAAACACGGCTCACCAGCTTTGGTTGTGCCGGCGTAGTTCTCTTTTTTAATTTTTTGTGGGAATGCTGATAGGATTCCTGACAACTTTCCAAGAATACCATTAATATCTTTGTAAAACCTGATACCATTTTTATAAAGAGAGGATTGAGGCGGTACATGGCGCGAGTCAACGAGAACTACCTTAAGCTGCCCGGGAGCTACCTTTTTTCGGAAATAGCCCGGAGGGTAAACCAGTATAAAAAGGAAAACCCTGACGCGGATATAATCAGGCTGGGTATAGGTGATGTCACTCAACCACTGGCCCCTGCCGTGGTGGAAGCAATGAAAAAGGCCGTGGCGGAGATGGGCAGCCCGGATACCTTCAGGGGATACGGTCCGGAACAGGGGTATGAGTTCCTGATCGAGCAAATAATCGAAAACGATTTCAGGTCCAGAGGAGTCGAGTTAGCCGTTGACGAGGTGTTTATAAGCGACGGCGCGAAAACCGATACAGCCAACTTCCAAGAGATTTTCGGAATTAACAACATACTGGCGGTAAGTGACCCGGTTTATCCCGTCTATGTGGACAGCAATGTCATGGCCGGGCGTACCGGCATGGTGAACGATAAAGGACAGTTTGAGAAAATAGTGTACCTGCCCTGCACTGAGGAGAACGGCATGAAGCCGCCTCTCCCCCGTACCAGGGTGGACATGATTTACCTCTGCTTTCCCAACAACCCGACCGGGATGACCATTTCCAAAGAGGAACTGAAGGTGTGGGTGGATTACGCCAGGGAAAACAGGTCGGTGATATTGTTTGACGCCGCCTATGAGGCTTATATCCGGGAGGAAGGGGTGCCTCACAGTATTTTCGAGATTGAGGGCGCCCGCGAGGTGGCGGTGGAGTTCAGGAGTTTTTCCAAGACCGCCGGCTTTACCGGCACCAGGTGCGCTTACACCATAGTGCCCAAGGAGGTCAAGGCGTATGACAGCAATGACCGACCTCACAGCCTCAACCCCATGTGGCTGAGAAGACAGACCACCAAGTTCAACGGGGTTTCCTACCCGGTGCAGGCGGCCGCCGCCGCGACCTTTACGGAAGAGGGCAAAAAGCAGGTCAGGGAAATAATCGATTACTACATGGAAAACGCCAGGATTATCAGGAAGGGCTTGGAAGAGGCCGGCTACAAAGTTTTCGGAGGAGTGAACGCCCCCTACATCTGGCTCAAGACTCCCGGCAATATGCGCTCCTGGGATTTCTTCGACAAACTGATGCGGCAGGTGCATGTTGTGGGCACCCCCGGCGCCGGCTTCGGAGCGCACGGCGAGGGGTATTTCAGGTTAACCGCCTTCGCCACCAGAGCTAACACAGAAAGGGCCATTGAAAGGATCAGGACCAGGATGTAGTTCCTAATAAGGCAGCTCCAGCGGCTGCCGTTTTTATTACAAAAAAAACATTTTTGACAGCCAGGCCGGCAAAGAATTTACGGACCTTAAGGTCAGGATGGAAAAGTCAATGAACCACTTTTTCAAAACCGGCCGAATGCTGAAGACGTAAACTGCTTGTTTAAGCCCTTTCCTCCTGTTAGACTGATGGCGGGAGGAATTTTTTCAGGAAGTTTTGAGACCTGGCTCTGTAAGCTGAGGTGAGTGCTATTAAGATCTTGAACTGGTATTTTTGACGGGCGCCGAGAATTTTGAATCTGAAAAGGGAGGAATAAGGATGAGATTTAAATTTGACTGAATAAGGTAATACCGGGAGGGGTAATCGTGAGTAAAATGCGCGGTTTTAACCTTGACCTGAGCTGGCTGACTGTGGCCAATGTGCTCTACCTGGGTATTGTCGCCATGGCGCTGCCGATCTTCCTCTGGAACTACGCGCTGCTGCACTACGACGCTTCGGAGGCGGGCCTCTTCATTAATCTGGTGCCGGTGTTCTCAGTTATCAGCGCGATGCTTTTTCTTGGCGAGCGTGTTAACGCCGGCCAATTGATTGCTGGCGGGGTGGTAATCCTCGGGGTGCTGTTGTCCAGCGGTTTTAGCGTTAAAAATAGGACAATTCGCAGCAATTGGTATGATGCGGGGCATTAAAGAATTTAAAGGAAGTGGTTTTTTGCGGGAGTACAATGTTGTGGCGCAGATCATGGAGTATTTGCTTGTTGTCAAGTATGTTGCAGAGGATAATTTATATGCATTGCTTTTTGCCCCTAATGTGGCCGGCACTGCACAAACCTTTGAATATGAAGCAAAAAATGATGATGACGCTATTTTCAAAGGTGCTATGATGGCTAAAGAAAAGGGATTTTTCTAAAACACCAACCCGTTAAATTAAACGGGGTTTTTTCTGCTATGTAACAGAAATTTCTTTTATTTTTCATCTTTTAACAGGGAAATTATTTAATAAAAGCAGGAATAAAAACGTGAAAGCTATAAAACTGTTACAACTATCCTAAAAGGTTATGGAGGGATAATGTTATGAAAAAAGTAACAGTCACAATATTCGGCGCCTACGCGCCTCCCTGCGGCGACTGTGAAACCGAACCTAACGCCGCCGCCTGCAGCTGCAGCACTATCGATATTATGAGGAAAGAAGCGGAACATTTGGAGAAGCTGCTGAAGCAAAAACATGGCGATATTATTGAATTTGCCTACGTTGATGTGGCAGGTGAGGAGTTTAAGAATTATCCCGGGATTGAAAAAGTCAAAGAGAATTACCAACTGCCCCTGACTGTTCTGGACGGCAAGCCGCTGCTGCAGGGCGGGGTGTCCTTCAAAAAGGTCTCAGAGGCCATAAATCAAAAATTGAACCCTCAATAGCCGCCAGGGAGGAGCCCTCTATTGCCAGACCTGATTTTACCTGTGGAAAAAACCTGTAAAACCGCTCTTACCAAAACAGGCATTCCAGGTTTTAGTTACTGCCTGAACCCCTACACCGGGTGTGCCCATGCCTGTGTCTACTGTTACGCTTCCTTCATGTGCCGCTTTAGCGGTCACAAGGAGCCCTGGGGCAAGTTTGTAGACGTCAAGGTTAACTTTCCGCATATATTGGAGAAACAGCTGAGAGGCCGCCGCGTGCCGGAGGGCAGAGTCATCCTGGGCAGTGTAACCGATGCCTACCAGCCGGCTGAAGCCTGGTACAAGCTGACCCGCTCCTGCCTGGAAGCCCTGGCCGGTTGCCCGGCGCTGGAAGTGGAGATCCTCACCAAGTCCGCCCTGGTAGTAAGGGATCTGCAGGTTTTGCAAAAGCTGCCCCGCTGCTCAGTGGGATTTACCGTGACTACCATCAATGAAAGGGCGGCGCGTGTTTTAGAGCCCGGCGCTTCGCCGCCGGGGCTGCGTTTGGCTGCCGCCAGGCAGTTGGCTGAGGCGGGCGTACCTGTTTGGGTTTTTATAGCGCCGGTCCTGCCGGGGCTGGGGGATGGTGAAAAAGATTTAGTTAGCCTGTTTAAGGAGTTGAAGAAGGCTGGTGTAACAGAAGTGCTGGCAGATACCCTGAACCCGTATCCTGCGGTGGTCCACCGTTTGAAGAAAGTGTACCGCGGGCAATTCCCCGAAGCTCTGGCGGACCTGGAAATGTGCTGTGCCGAACCGGAATTCTACCGATGCGGCATTGAAAAGAGGCTTGCCGATATTTCCGGCCGGTTCGGCTGTCAGTTGAAACTTATTTAGGGTTAGCTTTTCCTGCTCAGGAGGTGTTTTTTAATATGATCATGCACGAGGTTTTAATTGTAGGCGGCGGGCTGGCGGGCTTGATGGCGGCGCTGTCCGCTGCGGAAAAGGCCGATGTGGCTGTGCTGAGCAAGCTTTACCCCACCCGCTCCCACAGCGGGGCGGCGCAGGGAGGGTTTAACGCTGTCATGGGAGAGGAAGACAGTGTGGAGGCCCATATTTTTGACACAGTGAAGGGCAGTGATTATCTGGGGGACCAGGATGCCATTGAGGTGCTCTGTTCGGACGGGCCGGAGGTAATCCTGGAACTGGAGCGGCTGGGCGTGCCCTGGACCCGCAGTCCTGGCGGCGGTATCGCGCAGCGTCCGCTGGGCGGGGCGGGCTTTCCCCGCGCCTGTTTTGCAGCTGACTTTTCAGGCCACGTCGTGCTGCATATCCTCTACGAACAGGCGTTGAGGAGGCGGATTAAGATTTACCCCGAGTGGCGCCTGATCGAGCTGCTGGTGGAAGACGGCCGGGTGGCGGGGGTGCTGGCTTACGATTTGGCCAGGGCTAAAACAGAGGTAATTCGCAGCAAGGTGGTGGTCCTGGCCACGGGCGGGTACGGCCGGGCCTTTGCCAAGACCACCAACGCCATCGCCAACACGGGAGACGGTATGGCTATAGCTTACCGGGCGGGGGCCGTCCTGGCCGATATGGAGTTCGTCCAGTTCCACCCGACCACCCTTTACGGCACCAATATCCTTATTTCCGAAGCGGCAAGGGGTGAGGGGGGATACCTGCGCAATGCAGGCGGTACACGGTTTATGGCTGATTACGCGCCGCAAAAAATGGAGCTGGCGCCCCGTGACCTGGTTTCACGGGCGATTTTCAGGGAGATCAAAGAAGGGCGCGGCTATGAGGGCAAGTATGTGCACCTGGACCTGACCCACCTGGGCGAGGCCCTGGTGGCGGAGCGCCTGCCCCAGGTGCGCGACCTGTCCATGCGCTACGCCGGGGTTGATCCGGCGGTCGCGCCCATGCCTATAGAGCCGGCCCAGCACTACAGTATGGGCGGCGTGCGCACCGGCGTCTGGGGCGAGAGCAGCCTGCCCGGCCTGCTGGCGGCCGGCGAGGTGGCCAATGTCAGCGTGCACGGCGCCAACCGCCTGGGCGGCAATTCTTTGCTGGAAACTGTTGTTTTTGGCCGGCGGGCGGGGCGCCGGGCGGCCGAACTGGCGGGGAAAGAGCCCTGGCCGGTGCTTTCGAAGACTACAGCGGCGCGCAGCCTGGAGTCCTGGAGTTCAATGTTTTCAGGTGGAAAGCAAATCGTCCAGGAGGACAGCACCTTCCTGATTCGGGAGGCGGCCACCTCGATCATGACCAGCCAGGTCGGTGTGTTCCGGGTTGGGGATGAACTGGCGGACGCGGTGGAAAAACTGAAAGAACTGAAAAAACGCTATAAGAAACTGGATCCTCCCAGAGATGCCCAGCCATTTAATTACGCGCTGATGGAATATCTGGAGACAGGTTACATCCTGGATTTATGTGAAATTATTGCCGGGGGCGCGCTGCGGCGCACTGAAAGCAGGGGCGCCCACTACCGGCTTGACTATCCCAGGCGGGACGATCTGAACTGGCTGGGCCATACGCTGGCGCGCAGAGGGGAGAACGGTCCGGAATTCAGTTCCGGACCTGTGAAAATCACCCGTTATCAGCCGCAGGAAAGGGGGTACTAGCAGTGAAAGTTGTCTTAAACATCAGCCGGTTTAACCCTGAGGTGGACCAGCAGCGTTACTTTCAGGAATTCAGTGTGTCGGTGGAAGGTCACCATACAGTGCTTGACGCCATGCTGCAGGCCTGGCGGCAGGAACCCGGCCTTTCCTTCAGGCGTTCCTGCCGCAGCACTATTTGCGGTTCCTGTGCCGTTTCGATCAACGGCACTCCGGGTTTAGCCTGTCAGACCCTGATACGTGACGCCGCCGGCGCTGACGGGCGGGTTATCCTGGAACCCCTGCCTCACTTCAGGCAGTTGAAAGACCTGGTTGTGGACCTGGAGCCTTTCTTTGAGTCATTAAAGGCGGTGCTGCCCTGGGTGGTGACACGGGAAGATTACAGCGGACGCATGGCTCCCGAGGTGTCCAGGCAGCTGGAGGTTCCGGCCACCTGCATTTTATGCGGTGTCTGTGACGCGGCCATGGACGCGCCTGGCGAAGCGGCCCCGGCAGCCCTGGTCAAAGGACTGCGCCTCACCCTGGACCCCAGGGACGCCCTGGGCGAGCACCGGCTTGCATTAATGAAGGTACCGCCGGACATCCTGAAACTGTTTATTAAAAATTTACCGGACAGGTGTCCCAAGGGGATCGCTGTCCAGGGGATTAAATTGTAAAAAGGCTAAACTTCTAAATTTATTTCTGATATAATCGGGTATGCTTCGTGTCACACTAAGAAGCAGCATTACTATCAGCAGGTATGAATACATTAATCCTGCAGGCCACAAAAGAAGAGTTCGTCGGGCGGGTGAACGGGGTGCTGAACCCGCTGTTCATGGGGGCTATGGTAATTACAATGAGCCTGGCGGGCTGGCTCAAGGTCCAGTTTTCACTGGTGTCCATGTACGGGCTGTCGGCGCTGCTGTTTTTTATAGGCATGCTGATGATCATACCAATTTTTAGCTTTAAATCTGCCCTGAAACAACAAAGCCAGCCGTCAGGTTAATAGCGGCAGGTTTGTAAAGAGAGTCGTCCATGGTGTTGAAACACGCTTGGCTCCGCAATGGAACAGCTTGTTTCAACACCATGGACTTAGTGTTACCTATATTTGTCACTGACTTAAGATTTTAAAGCTTAACCTGAAAAACAGGGCCTTGCCTTTAGGCCAGCGTTTTTTTCATCCAGTCCACCAGGCTTTTTTAGTCACATTTTCGAATCGTACAATATGCCCGGTCATATTAAACACCTCTTCCGCCTTTATTGTTGAATAAATCCTTGCGTACACCTTCCAGGATCTCCTCCGGGCTGAAACCCGTTTCTTCCATGTCCGCGATAAAGATCTCAACCGGGGAAGGGCTGATGGAAAGCGTCAGCAGCAGCAGCGCCGCGGTAATAATCGTAATGACCAGCTTTAATTGTTGAGTAATTTCGGAAAGCCGCTTTGCTAAAACCGTTCTGTCATCGCGAGGAGCGAAAGCGACGTGGC
>ENA-UOYA01005435-UOYA01005435.1-activated-sludge-metagenome-genome-assembly--contig:-NODE-5435-length-10106-cov-4.791364_pt1 | contig 10106 bp, 6 predicted proteins | sample MGYA00238163_ERZ764804 | MGnify/ENA primary metagenome ERZ764804 (study PRJEB28919, sample SAMN05720223) | activated sludge metagenome | isolation source: Anaerobic digester | place: Hong Kong...
ATAAGAAGAGGGGTCTGTACACGATCTGCCTTGTACACTCCCATGAGCGGGATATAATATTCAGGGTTTTCAAATGGAGTATACTCATGATACATCCGGTTCATGACGATACCATTCGTATATGCAATCTGTGAGTTCTCATCCGCATACCCTGCACCGGCAACCGCTGCTTTCAGGGACTGTTCCTGCGTTATCCAGTACAGAGTAAGTATTCCTCCATTTGACCATCCGGTCACTCCAACCCGGTCCTTATCAATTATCCCTCTGTCAGACAGATATTCAATTCCTTTCAGGAAGTCTTCTGTCGGGAGATCATAGATATGGCCACCCTCAATGGACTGTGCAAATGTAAAGCCATAGTTGCTGCTTCCATGGTAATTCACCGAGAGGGTAAGTGCTCCCCGATCGGTTATCAGATGGTACGGAAACTCCCAGGTATCACGCCAGCTGTCAAAATCCGTATATGTCGGCCCGCCATGAATGACAACCACAAGCGGGTACGGTCTTCCTGGTGTATACCCGGGCGGATACCGGAGAACACCCTGCACGGTATCACCCTGTGCACCAGACCATGCAATCACTTCTGAAGAACCGAGTGATTTATGAAGGAGCTTTTCATTCAGATGTGTCAGTTTCTGTGCACCGGTTATCTCACCGGATGAAACATCAGCGACATAGAGCTGAGGGGGCACTGATGCAGTATTATAATTGTAATACAGGCGTGAACCGTCCCTGCTGGCTTCCAGTGCAAAGATATTTCCCTGATGCTCACCGGAAAGGCTCGACATAATCCAGCCCATATCAGTCTTATCATATCGTGCCAGATACGGATTTGTCCCGTTTGCAAGAAGGACATATACTCCTCCGTTAAAGGGAGTCATCTCGATGTCTTCATTAAAGAGATCGTTGTGCAGTTTCTTCTCCCACAAAAGCGGGATCTCTTCAGATGTTTTGGTTTTTGGTGTATAGACCACGATGTCAGATGCATACCTGACCGGATAATGAAGGCCGCCGTTTATATTCCGCTCAATGTAGACCATCGAACTGTCCGGAGACCAGGCAAATTCATTCTCATCCTGATATCCTTCAATCCGGGTCATCACCTCATCTTGTGTGCCAGTGGTGGTATCAAGGACATAATAGGAGAATGAGGGATCTTCTGTCCAGACCTCCGGATACTCAGATGATTTATAGGCAATATACCGACCATCCGGCGACGGTGCATAGTGATAGATAACATCAGAATTCGCAGTCAGCTCGGTAACCTCACCAGTTCTGATATCATAGGATTTCAGAATAACCGGGTCAGGAATAGCGTCCATGACAATGACATCACCTGGTTTTGTATCCTGGGGCGTATCCGGAAATGCACCTAAGTACACCAGGGCATGGTCGCCACACCAGGAAAACCCTGACAGAAGTTCATCAGGTACTCCCTCCTTTTCCTCCCGCTCCATAGTGGAGAGGTTAATGATGGTCAGGGTCTTGTTGCCACCACTTCGGGGCATTGACGCATAGGCAAGAATCGGGCTTTTCTGCGAGACTGCCCATGCAGTCACCGACTCATCCATTCCTGTCAGGGCACTCTCAGTTTTGGTTGAGAGATTCACCATCATGAGTGTGGCATTATCCGCAGGAGCATTGAGTTCATAACCAGTCGTGAGTTTATAGATGAGTGCCTGTTCATCTGATGTCAGGTAAAAATCATGAAGATACTCCATCTTCAAGATATCATCATAGGTCAGAGAAGCAGATGAAGGAGCAGTCACGAGGCTGAGTACCAGCATCCAACTGCAGAGAAAAGTCAAGAATATAACTAAACGGTTTTGTCTGAACATAGATACGCCCTACCGATACATTCCATTACCTGGCCTCTTTTCGGAAGGTGTGAATATCAATACATCTCTCTTTGATTTTATGTGACGCCGGTAAATGGAAATGTTTCATACTCAAAATCCTTAATGTTCCGCTCTTTTGGATCAAAAATAATTCCTACCCCAATCCTTGTCCGCGTATCTGTCTCAAATTTCTCCAGATATCCCCTGGATTTTATCTGCCCGAGAGGTGGGAGATCATCAGATGTATCAATTCCCTGAACCTTAAACTCAAAAACCCAGATGGTAGTTTTTGTTTTTACAGTGAGATCCATACGTCCTTTATTTGAGGTGTCTTCCGGGATGACCTCATATCCAAGACTTGCAAGGAGTGTGTACACAATACTGGCGTAATATCCTTCATACTGAGAGACCGGATTGTTCCGATACCAGTCATGAGGAATAGAGGCAAATAATGAATAAAATACCGGCTGGAGCCTGGACGGGTCCCCGGATTCGAAAGCATCATACAGGGCATCACGGAGAGAACTTGGATCATACCCGCAAAGAAATTCTAATATAAGAAAACTAAGCGATATACGGACTTCAGTATTTGGATATCCAAGTGTACATACAAACCCCCTGATCGGATCTGATGACCAGGATTTTATTGTCAGATACCCGGTCTGGAAAAGAAGACTTTCAGTTCGGATTCGGTCCGGTTCAAAGGATCTGAGCAGAACATCTCCTGCAACCAGACCATCATACTCAGCAGGTAAACGGGGGGTTTTCTGCCAGGAGGAGATGAGAAATGTTGGTGTTCCGGTCTCAAACCAGTACGACCGGTATATTCCTTTTGAAAAGAGAAGAAGAATATCAAAAGGATTGTACACTGACTCCCCGGTCCATGAATACCCATTATACCACATCTTCACGGTATCAGGATCAAACTGGGAAAGGTAATCAGGAAAGACCGTTATAAGATCTGCATGAGTATATCCGCACACGGATGAATATTTCTCGTCAAGCGTGATATCATTGAGGTTATTGAGACCTGAAAAGATCCCGGTCTTTGAAAAACGCGAAACACCGGTAAAAAAGACAAAATGGAGATACTCGTCAAGTGGTTTTATAGAACTGTAAAAATCTTTTAATATATCCCGCATTGCCAATGCTACAGAGGTATCGTCCAGATTATCGAGAATAGGCTTATCATATTCATCAATCAGGATGACAACCTTCCTGTTTGTGCTTCTGGCAATATCCCGTACAATATACAGGACCGTTCTCCCGGTGTTCCTTCCGTTTTTTGGATCCTGAACTCATGTTCCCATGCATTGAGGAGACGGTGCAGGCGACTGACCAGTTCTTCAGCAGTCTTTACCATTCCCCCGGCATGATCTATCCGGAGAATGGGATAGGTAATTGAAAAATCCCAGGCTGCTTTATTGCTTGTCAGGTATAACCCGCTGAACAAGTTTTGTTGTCCGGAAAATGCACAGGCCAGCGTATCAAGAAACAGGCTTTTTCCAAACCGTCGTGGTCTTGATAAAAAGTAGTACTTCCCTGATGAGACAAGATCAACAAGAAACGATGTTTTATCAACATATGCATAACCACCGGTCCGTATCTCTGAAAAAGACTGAATGCCAATCGGAAGCTTGAGCTGTCCCATCTAAATGACAAATAATTTGGAAAGTCAGGCATATATAGCAGCTCGCAAAAGGATAGACCTGCCAGAAAAGAAGAGGGTGGACGCGTGGACAATACAAACCAGGAGATGTTCAAACAGCGGGAATATCAAATAGGAGTTACGCAGTGACCCATTGGATGAGTACGGCACGACTTATGAGAGGGGAGACGTTATCGATAAAAGAGCGAACGTTTGTTGAGGCGGCAATTGCTCTTGGTGCAGATGACTTCTATATCATGAGACGGCATATCCTGCCAAATCTCTACTCAATTCTGGTGGTATCAGTTACCCTTATGACTGCACATGCGGTCATGATGGAGGCGACAATGAGTTTTCTGGGTCTTGGAATTCCTGCGCATATGGCCAGTTGGGGAAATATGCTCAACGAGGCACAACGAGATGTACTGCGGGGGATATGGTGGACTGCGGTATTTCCCGGGATCATGCTCATTGCCACGGTGTGGGGTATTTATCGATTTGGAGAGGGGTTACAGGTGATGCTTGCCCCAAAACGAGAAGTAATCGGGAGATGGTAACGCTCCCCACACCTTCATAGACAAACGTCCTCTTTAATGTTTCAAACAGAGCGATCATTGTGGTCATCCACTCCTGTATGGCCAAGCAAAGACGCCGCATACTCACGAATAAATGGATACAACGAATCGATCCGGTCAGCAAGGTTCTTCCCACCCAGTCGATACGGCGCTGGCCCAATCAGACGGATCGGAGCGATCGTGCGTGATGGAATCGGACCATCCACGATATCTCGGTCCCCTATACATGAAAAAAAGGACGAACAATCGTACCACTCCTCCTGTCCGGTCTCATCATCACATCCAGGGTCCTGATTGGATGGACCTTCCTGAGCGATCCACGCATTTCGTCTCGCCTGCACCTGATCTATCAGTTCCTCTTTTGTTATTCCCTGGAGAAGAAAGAGCACCCAGGGATCCTCATCCACGATCTCGGTCATGAAATACCAGGCTGCTCCAATGTGAATACAGGGATTGTGATGATCAGAGCAGTCACAGTATGAACGAACAGCCCGGTACCCTTCTGGAATCAGATGAACCCCGATCGCCTTGAGCTCATCCACCAGATCCCAAGAGAGGGACCCCATAAGGAGCGTGCCGGTCAGAGCAGCATTCCCTGCAATCAGGTCGACCATTCGCTCTTTCGCTTCTTCAGTGACCCGGGGGAATACAAACCCGATCTGTCGGGCTGATCTCCCCGTACAGCCCACCTGCATCCGTACCTGACCAGGATGGATCTGAATATGCCTTCCAAATCCCTGGCGAGCACATTGCTTTGCCCGCACAAGCCGCCCGTTCTCACCATACTCCTCAAGAACACTGACAAACTGCTCACCCAACCAGGTTTTCCCAATCGGCCCATATCTGCTCTGCAACGTCACCTTTTTGCTTATCAGAGGGGAGCCGGGGACCTGCCACCAGGGTTTTTTCTTCATTCATCCTCCTCTGCGACCGCCGCGTCACGAAGCGAGACCAGCGTGATGAGTTCGTCATACGAAAGACTCGTGAGAAGATCTGCTGAAGGTGCAAGCACTTCCTGCCCGAGCATTCGTTTCTCCTCATTCATCCGGTCGATCTGTTCCTCAAGCGTTCCTGCGGCGATCAGAAGATGCACCTGCACATGCCGTTTTTGCCCAATCCGAAACGTCCTATCGGTAGCCTGATCCTCAACCGCCGGATTCCACCATCGATCCACATGAAAGACATGGGTCGCAGCGGTCAGGTTCAGCCCAGTCCCTCCCGCTTTGAGGGATATAACAAAGAATGATGGAGTATTCGAGGACTGAAACTCTGAAATGAGCCGTTCGCGCTCCATACGCGGAGTCTTGCCGGTCAGAAGCAGGATAGGAAACGCATACTGCTGACGCAGAACCGCTGCCAGGTACTCAGCAAATGATGCATACTGGGTGAAGATCAAGGCTGATTCCCCCTCTTCGCCTACCTCCTCAAGCATCTCCAGCAGACGACTCACCTTTCCCGATCGCTTTGGTTCTGTCCGAAAATCCCTCAAAAAAAGGCTGGGATGATTGCAGATCTGTTTAAGCCTCGTAATCGTCCGGAAGATGACACCACGCCGTGCAAGACCAGTCACTCCGGCAAGGCTCTGTGTCATATCTGATACCACCGCCTGATACAACGTCGCCTGTTCGCGAGTAAGTGTGCAAAAAACCTTCGACTCCATCTTTTCAGGCAGATCTGCAATCACGGATCGATCGGTCTTGACCCGCCGAAGGAGGAAGGGTCGAATCAGGAGCCGGATCTCATGACACCATGGTGCATCCTTCTCTGATCCTGAAATATGGCCATACCGAGACTGAAAGGCATGCTGCGATCCCAAATAGCCAGGATTTAAAAAATCCATAATCGACCAGAGTTCGAGAAGTCGATTCTCCACCGGCGTGCCAGTTAACGCAACACGCCGATCAGCAGAGAGCATACGCACGGCCTTTGCGTTTTGTGTGGCAGGATTCTTAATATTCTGGGCTTCATCCAGGATCACAGCCGACCATCTGACCTGGCACAGCTCTGCAATATCCCGACTTGCAAGGTGGTATGTTGTCAGGACGCAATCATAACGGGTAACAAAGGATGGAAAGGAAGACCCCTTGCATCTGGACGCTCCATGATGGACAAAAACCGAAAGTGTGGGCGCAAATCGTTGTATCTCTCGTACCCAATTCCCAACGACCGACATTGGGCAGATGATCAGAGCAGGTGCCATGTCCGGATCCCGATCTTTGAGGGAAAGGAGCCATGCAATCGTTTGAATCGTCTTTCCAAGTCCCATGTCATCGGCAAGGCACGCTCCAAACCCTCGTTCCGTACATCGAAGGAGAAATGCATGGCCAACCTCCTGGTATCTCCGAAGCGTCCCATGCAACGAGGAGGGGATGGGATATTCAGACTCCTCGCCAGATCTGAGCATGGCAAGGATATCATTCGCCCAGGCATCTGTGCCCCGAACTACCACCGCAAGATCGGTATCACCTCTTTGATCAACCTGCCCGGTAACCGAGAGCCGAATGAGATCACCTGCATGGGGTCGCCCCCTCATATACCGCCTCTCAAACCGGGAAAGAGCATCAGAAAGGCCTTGTGCACTCCCCCTGACCCATCTGCCCCGCACCCGAATGATCGGACTGTTTTGCCTGACTGCCTCCCAGAACTCCTCAGGGCTGATTGATTCGTCACCAATTGCTATCCGGTAATCAAATGAGATGAGTTCATGAACGCCAAGCAATCCCCCAGGGCTGTCCTGGCTCTTCTTTGCCCCAATCTCTATACTGGGCCGTATTTTCTCATCAGTCCACCATGCAGGCAGACACACCTCAATCCCCATCTCTTGTACTGCGGCAATCTCGGTAGAAAGGAGGGTTGCAGCCTCAGCAAGCGAGAGGTTCGCCGTCGTGGGAGCGGGCCCAGAAAGAGACAATTTCAGGATCGGGGAGGCAGAGACTGCCTTGGAAAGGCCGATGAGAAGGATATCCCGCAGAACGCTGCCGGGAGGGAGGATGCCGCCATTTTCTTCTGCAAGACTCCATATGAGCGATGCGGGAAGGAAAAATCCAGGATCTGCCGTAGACCGAAGTGCGAGCGTGACGGTCCAGGGTTCAAGTGCTTCGCCCTCAGGCTCAGTAATGATGATGCATGGGTGAAACGGGACCTGATCCGTGTGCCGATAGGAGAGCCAGTCATCCATCGTTTGGCAAAACGAACGATCGAGTGTGTGGTCATCGATACCAAGGTCATTTCCCGTCAAGGCAGCCAGGAACGCAAGTGCATCTTTTTGCTCTGCTCTCATCCGTTTCCCTGGTCGAATCATGGGAGCATGAGATGTGAATGCCTGTCTGATCCCGGTCCGTATCATGTCAGAGAGGGCAGCAGAGAGACGATGAATGGGGGGAGGAGGGAGTATTGGATGATCGTGGGCGGTTGCACATCGCATAATCGGTGGCATTGCTTCTGCGTAGTTCCTCAGCCATTGCAGATCTCCTGGGCACAGTGCTGCCATCCAGTCTATTTGGTATCCGGATTCAGTTATTGTAAGGGAGGGTTTGAATTTTCCATCCCGAAGGAGGGTCATTGCGGACGTGAGAAGATGAAGGAGATACTGAAATGAATCTCCCAACTGGAAGATTTTGGTTGGGCGGATGAGATGGGAGTTCTCAAGGCAGGTTTCATATGAAAGGGTGAGTACGGGGACGGTAAAGCGTTTCAGCGAACTGGTCTGACTGCTCAGGCATTCTTCTGGTGCTGTTCTCCCCTGAGCAGGGACGGGAGCCGTGATAACCCATCTTGACCGTGCGTAGGGGATGGTTGAACGGCCAAATATCGCCTCAACCGCCTCTGAAAGCAGATAATGGGGGATGGCCAAGGGGTAGGTGGGGAAAAAAGTCCCGCCCACGAATCGATGGCCAAGGGGCATGGATTGATACACGCCCCATATGGCGATTCCATCAAACGGAGGGGCTATGAGAGCATGAAGCGTACATGGGGATCGTGTGTCCAAGCCCAATGATGTACTGGGATCCTGAGCGGTGGGTGCCATGGTTGAAGCGTGATCCCTATTCTTTTTGGTCGCTTGAGTAATGAACCGTCTCTGTCATGGCAAGACGCTCGGTTACGTTCGTGACTGAGGTGATGTGTAGGGCCAGTTGCATTGTCTTTTAGAGAAACAAGGAATATATGCCTTTTTTGTGAAGATGCCTCAAATTGATGAGGTATGTGTCTTGATGGTATGAGATATACATATAGGGGGGAGAATGAGAAGTACTCTCAGGAAATGGAGGTTGGATGGGGAAAAAATTCCGTATCGGGACCGATGATTTTAAGCGATTACGCGATGATGGGGGATATTTTGTCGATAAAACCTTATTTATTAAGGAGATTATTGATGGGAACGATGTCACCCTTATCCCCCGGCCCCGGCGGTTTGGAAAGACGCTTAATATGACCATGCTTCGATACTTCTTCGAACGATCTCAGGAGGAGAGGAGATACCTGTTTGAGGATTGTGCCATCGCCACATTTCCTGCATATATGCAGCACCAGGGACAGTACCCCGTCATTTTCGTTAGTTTAAAGGATCTCAAGCGTGATACTTTTGCCCAATTTATCGAGGCTTTTCGGATTGCTCTTGCACATCTCTATCGCTCGTTTCAAGCAGTGCACTCGATCATTGCAGCAGGAGCACGTGAACGGTTTTTCAGGATTATGAATGAACAAGCAACCCTCAATGATCTGCTCACATCTCTCAAAGATCTGATCTCGTACTGTTCCAGTTATTACAAAAAGCCGGTTGTGGTGCTGATCGATGAATATGATACCCCGATGATCGAGGCATTTTCAAGAGGATATTATGACGAGATGGCATCGTTTATGCGGTCGTGGCTGGGTGCGGGGCTCAAACCTGAGTTCGGGCAGGTGCTTTTCCGGGCGGTTGTGACCGGGATTCTCCGGATCGCGAAAGAGTCGATCTTTTCAGATCTCAATAATCTTGATGTCGCAAGTCCGCTTTTGATCGGGCCATTTGCTGACAAGTTCGGGTTTACTGAACCTGAGATCGAGCAGGTCCTGGATGATTTTGGAGTACAGGATCATGCGGCGGTGATCAGGGACTGGTATGACGGATACTCCTTTGGAGGGCATACGATTTACAATCCATGGTCGGTGATCAGTTATATTCAGGCGATCCCAAATCCACCTGGCCCAAAATGGCTGAATACCTCGTCTAATGCGCTGGTATATGAGGAACTTGAAGAAGGAGGGCTTGAGATCAAGCGGGATCTTGAGCGGCTCCTTGCCGGAGAGTCACTCCGCTATCCGATCGCAGAGAATATTGTTTTCCAAGATATCGGGAAAACTCCAGGCAATATATGGAGTCTATTGTACTATTCTGGATACCTCAAGGCTGAAGATCCACAACCAGATATTCGGGGGAGGATCGTGTATACGATCAGTATTCCAAACCGAGAGATCAGTCTTGCCTATGAGCAGTTTATTGAGAGAATGTATCAGAAGACAGACGGCGGACTGGATACGCTTTTTCAATGCTTTTTAGGAAAGCGGCCAATTCAGGAGATAGGAGCGGTTCTCCAAGATCTAACCGCTGGTCTTGTCAGTACGTATGATCTCGCCCGTCTGCCAGAGGCAGTATTTCATGCATTTGTCCTCGGGTTGCTTGCAAATCTCCGGACGGTGTATGAGATCAGGTCAAATGCTGAGGCTGGGTATGGACGAGCTGATATTCTCATGATTCCGAAGACCAAGGAGTATCCAACTGCGTATATCATCGAGTTTAAGAGTGTCGAGAAGGCAGGCGAGAAAACGGGCACTGGGGCTGGGCAGAAAGCACTCCTTCAGATCACGACACGAGCATACGAAACATCACTCATCAATGCTGGTGTTTGCCCAGAGCAGATCATCAGGCTGGGAATTGTCCTTGAGGGGAAACATGTTGTGGTGTATACTGAGTAGGGGAGGGAGGAATCATACTTTAAATGGATCTGATGCCGAGTAGTCTTCTTTTTTGCACGATGTCATCCAGACAACTCTGATTGACCTTGT